>OGJI01000020.1_pt1 | contig 193129 bp, 171 predicted proteins | sample 1572031 | NCBI WGS metagenome assembly OGJI01 (sample SAMEA2582119, study PRJEB24529) | metagenome | biome: Human gut stool | place: China | collected 2011
ACTTTAATTACCGGCATGTGCCTCTCACCTTTGATTAATTCGGTTTGCCGCTGGCATCAACGCCAGCTTATTTCAAAATGGTGCGGAATTTTACTGCAATTGCTGCTGCTTTGTAAAGCACCGCGGCCTTTTTTGAAAGGGACTTTTATAAGGGTGAGGAGTATACACGAGGCTTTCTCCAGGGGCGAACAAAGTTTTACATCAACCCGCATTGGTCCTACACTGCGCGGTAATAAAGCGAGGTAAAACAAGTCATGCGTGTACTGGGTATTGAAACTTCCTGCGATGAAACCGGCATCGCCATTTACGACGATGAAAAAGGTTTGTTAGCCAACCAATTGTATAGTCAGGTGAAATTGCACGCTGACTACGGCGGCGTCGTGCCTGAACTGGCCTCCCGCGATCATGTGCGTAAAACCGTACCGTTGATCCAGGCGGCGCTAAAGGAGTCTGGTTTAACGGCAAAAGACATTGATGCTGTGGCCTATACCGCAGGCCCTGGATTAGTCGGCGCGCTACTGGTTGGCGCGACCGTGGGGCGTTCTCTGGCGTTTGCCTGGGACGTTCCGGCGATCCCTGTACACCATATGGAAGGGCATCTGTTAGCGCCGATGCTGGAAGATAACCCGCCGGAATTTCCGTTTGTTGCGCTGCTTGTTTCCGGCGGTCATACGCAGTTAATCAGCGTGACTGGCATTGGTCAGTACGAGCTGCTCGGCGAGTCTATCGATGATGCCGCCGGGGAAGCGTTTGATAAAACCGCGAAGCTGCTGGGGCTGGATTATCCTGGCGGGCCGTTACTGTCGAAAATGGCGGCTCAGGGTACTGCCGGGCGCTTTGTCTTCCCGCGTCCGATGACCGACCGTCCGGGGCTGGATTTCAGCTTCTCCGGCCTGAAAACCTTCGCGGCAAATACCATTCGTGACAACGGCACCGACGACCAGACGCGTGCTGATATCGCCCGCGCCTTTGAAGATGCGGTGGTCGATACGCTGATGATTAAGTGCAAGCGGGCGCTGGATCAGACGGGCTTTAAGCGACTGGTCATGGCGGGCGGCGTGAGTGCTAACCGTACGTTACGGGCGAAGCTGGCTGAAATGATGAAAAAACGCCGCGGCGAAGTGTTCTACGCGCGTCCGGAATTTTGTACTGATAACGGCGCGATGATCGCCTATGCCGGAATGGTGCGGTTTAAAGCAGGCGCGACGGCGGATCTCGGCGTTAGCGTGCGTCCGCGCTGGCCGCTGGCGGAGTTACCGGCTGCGTAAAACTATTGGGTGCCGGAGAGCAATTTCCGGCACCGTCCTCACTTAAAGCAACACCACGGGCATCCACAGTAAGCCGGTAATCACCAGCAATACGAGGAATATCAGCCCAAAAATCGCCCCCAGTCGCCAGTAATCCGCCGTTGGCAGATAACCACTGCCGTAGTAAATCGGACTGGGGCCGGTGGCGTATGGTGTAAGAATGCTCCCCAGACCAATTGCCGCACCAACCATCAGGCAGAACACCGGCAGCGGGATTTCCGGCATCGCCAGCGCAGCGGCAATCATCATCGGTGCGAGAGCGGAGGTATACGCCGTGGCGCTGGCGAAAAAGTAGCGCAGTAGATAAAACACCACAATCAACGCCACCATCACCATCGTTGGCGAATAACCGCTTAAGCTGCCTGCTAACAGTTTGCCAAACCAGCTAATAAAACCGGTGTTGTTGAGTCCGGTGGCGAGGGTGATAAGCGAGGCCAGCCAGAAGAAAACGTTCCACGCCGCTTTATTACTGACAATGTCGTCCCAACTGATAATGCGCAGAAGCAGCATCAGTGCCACCACGCTGTAACCGACCATCGCGGCATCGATATAATCACCGCCGAAAATCCACAGCACCAGCGCGCCTACCATCAGCCCCAGCATCCGTTTTTCACGCGAACAGAGCGGGCCCATTGCCTGCAGTTCCGTCTCTGCCCAGCGCGGCACCTGATCGCCAGACTTCAGTACCGGCGGGTACAGCACGTAAGCCAGCCAGGGAACCAGCAGAACCAGTAAAATGCTGAGCGGCAACATCTCGAGGAACCAGTCGCCCCAACTCAGCGTGGCGTGAGATGCGCTTTTCATCAGTCCAATTAACAGCAAGTTTGGTGCCATCGCCGTCAAGAAAATGGCGCTGGTCACGCAGTCGGCAACAATCCCCATCCACATGATGTACGAGCCAATGCTGCGCGAACTGCTGTCGTTTGGTTGTGATTGATAGAGCGGTGGCAGGTTACGGATGATGGGATAGATAATCCCCGCACCACGCGCCGAGTTGGACGGTGTTACAGGTGCGAGGATCAGCTCGGAGAACATCACCGCATAGCCGAGAAACAGCGTGCGATGTCCCATCTTTTTCACCAGAATCAGCGCAATGCGGCGTCCAAGCCCGGTTTTTTCATAGCCTGTGCCAAACATAAAGGCGGCGAAAATCAGCCAGATAACCGAATTAGAAAAACCGGAAACGGCCCACGAGAGGGATTTTGCAGTGAATTTAAAGCCTGGCTGAGCGAGCTGCTCCGGGCTGAACAGCAGCCAGGGAGAGAGTATGGCGATGATGGATATACCCACCATCGCCACCACGGCACCCGGCACGGGTTCGAGGATCAGTCCAACGATCACGCCAGTAAAAACGGCAAAGTAGAGCCAGGTATGGTTCTCCAGCCCTGCGGGAACCGGAAGTAGAGCAATAATGGCGATGACCGCCAGCGGCGCAAGATATCGCCACCATTCAGTGGAAGGTTTCATCGTGTTATGCCTGCGAAAAAGGAGAGGGGTGAGCCTCTCCGGGAGGGTTATTTGATGTAATGGACGTGCTCGCAGATCTCTTCCACGATGGGATCGCGGCGTTCGGCGAACAGCTTTTTGTTTTCGGCTATCAGGTTGTTGCCGTGGGTATCAATAGAGACAATCAGCGGGCCGAACTCTTTGACCCGGCAGACCCACAGTGACTCCGGCATTCCGAGCTCTGTCCAGTGCACTTCTTCAATCTCTTCCACCTGGGTTGCCGCCAGCACCGCGCAGCCTGCCGGGAAAATCACATGTAGCGCCTTGAATTTCTGGCAGCCTTCTTCGGTCAGCGGCCCCATACCACCTTTGCCAACCACCAGTTTCACGCCGGTCTGCTCAATAAATTCACGTTCAAAACTTTCCATACGCATACTGGTTGTCGGGCCGACGGAGACCATCTCCCATTTGTCGCCGTTTTTGCGCACGATGGGGCCAGCGTGGAAAATCGCTTTGCCGTTGAGATCGTAAGGGATCGGACGTTTCAGTTCGATCAAACGGCGGTGACAAACGTCGCGGCAGGTCACCAGCGTACCGGTCAGGTAGATCACATCGCCGACGCGAATATCTTGCAGATCTTCAGCTTTGATCGGGGTTGTCAGGATCTTTTTCATAACGCGCTCCGGGTGTGAGACAGATTTTCAAAGGTGAGATCGGCATGAACCAGCAGCGTGCCGCGACGATGCGCCCAGCAGCCGGTAGAGACAGCAACGCCGATGGTTGACGGATGGCGGGCGGCAGATTCGATATGTACGCCCATCACTGAACTGTTGCCGGTCAGCCCTTGTGGACCAATCCCCAGACGGTTGAGTCCTTCTTCCAGGCGTAGCTCCAGTTCTGCCGCTTTTGGATTGGGATGGCGGCTGCCAATCGGGCGCAAAATGGCTTTACGCGAGAGTACGGCGGCGGTTTCCACCGAGGTGGCGATGCCCACGCCCACCAGTACCGGTGGACAGGCGTTTACGGCGAGGGTGGAGATATTTTCGAAGACGAATTTCACCACGCCTTCGTAGCCTTCTGACGGCATTAACACTTTCGAGCGGCCAGGTAGCGTGCAGCCGCCGCCTGCCATGTAAACTTCGATTTCCGCATCGTCATTGTCGGGGATGATGTCCCAGGTGACCCACGGTACGCCGCTACCGGTATTTTTGCCGGTGTTTACTTCGTCAAAAATTTCTACCGCATTGTGACGTAGTGGCGCTTTGACGGTTGCCTCTTCCACGGCTTGTTTGAGTATGCTTTGCAGCTCGCCAAGCAGTGGGAAGCGGGAACCGACTTTAACGAAGAACATAATCTCCCCGGTGTCCTGACAGGCAGGACGATTCAGGTCAATCGCTTTTTGCATGTTGTCGAACATCGTATGGTAGATAATTTTCCCCATCGACGACGTTTCGGCATCCTTTAGCTGTTTTAGTTTATCCACCACGTCATCAGGCATTCGGGTAGAAATCATGGCGGTAAAGTTAGCGACAATCTCTGTCAACTTATTCACTGCCTGTTGCTTATTACTTTCGCTCATCATGGCAACTCCAGTTTTTGTATTTGTCTGGAAAAATTCACCGCCACAAACTACCACTAAAAATGTGGTTTTATATTTTTTGCCACCGTGAATATGTAATTAACAGTTCGTGAATCAACGCGAAAATAAGAATGAATATTGCGCCAGAGCAGGGAATGGCAATGTTTTGCGAAATACACTGCGCTTATCACAACTGCGGATAATTAACGATGCTGAATAGCTGGCCTTTAGCCAAAGACTTGCAGGTACTGGTAGAAATCGTTCACAGCGGGAGTTTTAGCGCCGCAGCGGCGACGCTTGGGCAGACGCCTGCATTTGTCACCAAGCGGATCCAAATCCTTGAAAATACGCTGGCAACAACGCTGCTGAACCGCTCCGCTCGCGGCGTGGCGCTGACTGAAAGTGGCCAACGTTGTTACGAACATGCGTTGGAAATCCTCACCCAATATCAGCGACTGGTCGATGACGTCACGCAAATCAAAACGCGCCCGGAGGGGATGATTCGTATTGGTTGCAGTTTTGGTTTTGGGCGCAGCCATATTGCGCCAGCTATTACCGAACTGATGCGCAATTATCCTGAGTTACAGGTGCATTTTGAATTGTTCGATCGGCAAATTGATTTAGTGCAGGATAATATTGATCTGGATATTCGTATTAATGACGAAATTCCTGATTATTATATTGCGCATCTTTTGACAAAAAATAAAAGAATATTATGCGCAGCACCTGAGTATCTGCAAAAATATCCGCAGCCACAATCCCTACAGGAATTAAGTCGTCATGACTGTCTGGTGACCAAAGAGCGCGATATGACCCATGGAATATGGGAGTTGGGGAACGGTCAGGAGAAAAAATCGGTGAAGGTAAGCGGGCATCTTTCCTCCAATAGCGGCGAGATTGTGCTGCAATGGGCGCTGGAGGGCAAAGGGATTATGCTGCGTTCCGAGTGGGATGTGTTGCCGTTTCTGGAGAGTGGCAAACTGGTGCAAGTATTGCCAGAGTATGCACAAAGCGCCAATATCTGGGCTGTTTACCGGGAGCCGCTCTATCGCAGCATGAAATTACGTGTCTGCGTGGAATTTCTGGCGGCATGGTGCCAGCAACGGCTGGGCAAGCCCGATGAAGGCTATCAGGTCATGTAGATCCACCAGAAATCACTCGGGATCCTTTTCGCGCTTTCTTTTGAATTTCGTCCAGATTTTTGTCTCCTGACGACGCCACAGACGTTGGATGTTGTCATGATGACGCAGCAGGATCAGGCAAGAGAGCATCGAAACCGGGAAGGTGAATTGTGGCTTAAACCACCAGACATAAAACGGAGCAATCAGTGCACTGACAATCGCTCCCAGCGACGAGTATCCGCTCAATAGCACGGTCAGTAACCAGGTTCCCGCCATTACTCCGGTGAGATCCCAGCCAATGGGTGCGATGGCACCAAAAGCGGTAGCAACGCCTTTTCCTCCTTTAAATCCGAAGAAAACGGGCCAGATGTGTCCAAGACAGGCGGCGATGGCAATTAAGCCTAGCCAGAAGGGGCTGACACCTAATTCATACGCGCCCCAGACGGGCAACATTCCTTTCAGAACGTCGAAAATCAGTACTGCTACGGCTGCTCCCTTGCCACCGATACGTAACACATTGGTTGCGCCTGGATTGCCGGAGCCGCTGGTTCGCGGATCGGGCAGCCCACACAAGCGGCAAACCAGAATGGCACTGGAAATGGAGCCGCAGAGGTACGCGATGAGGATCATTCCAGGCGCGATTGCACTCATAAGCTGTTCCGTTTTGAAAATTCGTGTTCAACGATGAATCTGTGGATAATACGCACATTTCGCCGGAAGTGGTATCCGGTTAGCCAAAAAGCAGGCAGGACGTGATGGATATTGTATTTATAGAGCAACTTTCGGTAATCACCACTATTGGTGTTTACGACTGGGAACAGACCATCGAACAGAAGTTAGTGTTCGATATCGAAATGGCGTGGGATAACCGTAAAGCGGCGAAAAGTGATGATGTGGCGGATTGCCTCAGTTACGCTGACATTGCAGAAACGGTGGTCAGCCACGTCGAGGGGGCGCGTTTTGCGCTGGTGGAACGCGTGGCTGAAGAGGTGGCGGAGCTGCTGTTAGCACGCTTCAACTCGCCGTGGGTGCGTATCAAACTCAGCAAGCCAGGCGCAGTGGCGCGGGCGGCGAATGTTGGCGTAATCATTGAGCGTGGCAATAATCTGAAAGAAAATAATTAATTTTACAGCTGTTAAACCAAACGGTTATAACCTGGTCATACTGCAGTAGTTCGGACAAGCGTTACATTTTTATAATTTAGGGGTTTATTGATGAGCGATATGCACTCGCTGCTGATAGCGGCAATATTGGGTGTGGTCGAAGGATTGACAGAATTTCTGCCGGTATCCAGCACGGGCCATATGATTATTGTCGGTCACTTGTTGGGGTTTGAGGGCGATACGGCGAAAACCTTTGAAGTCGTGATCCAGTTAGGATCAATTCTGGCGGTAGTAGTGATGTTCTGGCGGCGTCTGTTTGGCCTGATTGGCATCCACTTTGGCCGCCCGTTGCAGCACGAAGGAGAAAGCAAAGGTCGTTTAACGCTGATCCACATTTTGCTGGGGATGATTCCGGCGGTGGTACTGGGGCTGTTGTTCCACGACACGATTAAGTCATTGTTTAACCCGATAAATGTGATGTATGCACTGGTCGTTGGCGGTTTGTTGCTGATTGCCGCCGAATGCCTGAAGCCGAAAGAGCCGCGTGCGCCGGGTCTTGATGATATGACCTATCGTCAGGCGTTTATGATTGGCTGTTTCCAGTGTCTGGCGCTGTGGCCGGGTTTCTCCCGTTCCGGGGCGACCATTTCAGGTGGGATGCTGATGGGGGTGAGCCGTTACGCTGCTTCCGAGTTTTCGTTCCTGCTGGCGGTGCCGATGATGATGGGCGCAACGGCGCTCGATCTCTACAAAAGCTGGGGCTTCCTGACAAGCGGCGATATCCCGATGTTTGCCGTTGGGTTTATCACCGCTTTTGTGGTGGCGCTGATAGCGATTAAAACCTTCCTGCAATTGATTAAGCGCATTTCGTTTATCCCGTTCGCCATTTATCGCTTTATTGTGGCGGCTGCGGTGTATGTCGTGTTCTTTTGATTGAGAAAAGGTTCGGGAGCAGGCCGGGTTTTCTCCCTCGCTCTGTAGGGAGAGGGCCGGGGTGGGGGTGATTGTTCGCACCGGTGCTGGTCTGTTCCCCTCACCCTAACCCTCTCCCCGAAGGGGCGAGGGGACGGTTCGTGCTAACGTTTAGTTTTATACTCACTCAGGCTTTGGGCAACGTTGTTCCTTCCAGCTGGCTACCGCCGCAATCCGCCGTCGGGTCAGCTCCTCGCGAATCTCCACGCCTTTAAATCCCGCTTCAACGACCGCTTTTGTCGGCACTGACTGCGCCACTTCCCAGGCTTCGCGCAACCAGCGGCCTTGCGGGTAGTCCGCTGATTCAAAACCGGTTCTGCCGCGCACGTCAGCCTCGCTGGTCAGCGCCAGTTGCTCGACACGCTGCGGTTTACGCCAGGCATCGATGGAATCAAATAATTTGACGATGGTTTTTGGGTTCAGCATTGGGAAGGTGTGGATGAGATCGTGAAACTCAGCCACCAGTCTGGCTAAATCGCGAATTTCATTTGGCACGCGCAGACGCTGGCATAGTTGTTCCACTAACTTAACACCCGCCGGGCCATGACCATGATGACGCGGCCAGAGTTCTGGCGGCGTCAGCCCTTTACCGAGATCGTGGCATAAAGTTGCGAAACGGACATCGACCTGCGGACTCAGCATCGCCGCCATTGAGAGCGTCATTAAGGTATGAATACCCGTATCGATTTCCGGATGCCACTTGGCAGGGGCCGGAACGCCAAACAGTGCGTCAATTTCCGGGAATAAAACGCGCAGTGCGCCGCAATCGCGCAGTACCTGGAAGAACACCTGTGGATTGCGGGTGGTGAGGACGCTTTCCGTCTCTTTCCATACCCGTTCAGGCGTCAGGTGTTCCAGTTCACCCGCATGGGTCATCTCGCGCATCAACGCCAGAGTTTCATCGGCAATACGAAAACCGAGGTGGGCATAACGCGCAGCAAAACGCGCCACGCGCAATACGCGTAACGGATCTTCGCCAAAAGCGGGGGAAACATGGCGCAACAGACGATTTTGCAGATCGCCCAGACCGTTGTACGGGTCGATAATCTCGCCGTTATCGTCCTGGGCCAGCGCATTAATGGTCAGATCGCGACGCTTAAGATCATCTTCCAGCGTGACATCCGGTGCGGCATAGCAAGTAAAACCGGTGTAACCGGAACCGGATTTCCGTTCGGTACGTGCCAGCGCATACTCTTCATGCGTTTGCGGATGCAGAAACACAGGAAAATCGCGGCCTACCTGCTGGTAGCCCGCGTCGAGCATCTCCTGTGGCGTACTGCCGACCACCACCCAATCTCTGTCTTTGACCGGTAGCCCTAACAATGCATCCCGAACAGCACCACCGACCAGATAAATCTTCACGCCATCATCCCTTCGTCAAATACACAATTCCTAATAATAAGACAGTGCAACGAAGAAGGCGATTTAGTTCATCCAGCGATCTTTGCGTTTGCGGCTTGGGATCAGGTGCGGCAGTACCAGACCGAGCAGCAAGCCAAGCCCCAGCACGCCACCGCCATACATAAACCATTGCATGATGATGGTGCGCTGTTTGTCATCCAGCTGTACGCTGGCGGCATCGACCTTTTTCTGCGCGACAATCAGCTCGTTTTTCAGTTTCTGATTTTCTTCTTTTAACCCGTTGATCACGCTGTCGCTCTGCGCCACTTTTTGCTGCATTTCTGCGGTGCGCTGATTCCAGGTGTTATCGATATTGGTGAGTTTATCGGTCAGGGTTTTGACCTGATTTTCCAGATCTGGCACACGGGAGCGCAGGCTTGGCTCAGTGCTAAGTTGTTTCAACGGGATCCAGGCGGTACGGCCAGAGCTGTCTTTCACCTGGGCATAATTGGTGTTGGCGTCAGTTTGTAATAAGGTCACTTCCTCGCCGGCGTTAACCGTGCCCACGAGGCGATAATGATCTCCCGGACCGCTGCGGACCCAGGTATTCAGTTCGTCGGAAACATAGCGCGTTTCTTCAGCGTGTGAGACGGCAGTCGCGCTAAGTGCGAATAAAGTTAATCCGATCAGGCGTAATTTTGGCATCAGGCTGTCGTTATTGTCATGGAAAGTGGAACGATAGTAGTGGCATCAGTGTCGCTACGCAAAGCATTCGACATCAATCGGAATCCTCTGTGTCAGGTCTTGCCACTGCTTCAAACTTTTACGCCCGTCAAATTGCCCGTTGCATGGCAATTTGGCGCAAAATACTATCTACTGACAAAAAAGATCGCATTAAGTTCGCCGTTCATCGTCACTTATGTGACATAACCGATAAGTAAAGGCCATGGCTCAGGAAATCGAATTAAAGTTTATTGTTAATCACAGTGCCGTTGAGGCGTTGCGTGACCATCTCAATACGCTGGGCGGCGAGCACCATGACCCCGTGCAGTTGCTGAATATTTACTACGAAACGCCGGATAACTGGCTGCGTGGGCACGATATGGGCTTACGTATTCGTGGCGAAAACGGTCGCTATGAGATGACCATGAAAGTTGCAGGAAGAGTGACAGGCGGCTTACATCAGCGCCCGGAATATAACGTGGCGTTGAGCGAACCGACGCTCGACCTGGCGCAGTTACCGACGGAAGTCTGGCCGAACGGCGAATTGCCCGCCGATCTCGCCTCCCGCGTGCAGCCGCTGTTCAGCACCGATTTTTATCGCGAAAAATGGCTGGTGGCGGTCGATGGTAGCCAAATTGAAATCGCCCTCGACCAGGGGGAAGTGAAAGCGGGTGAATTTGCTGAACCTATCTGTGAGCTGGAACTGGAACTGCTTAGCGGCGACACGCGCGCGGTGCTGAAACTGGCGAACCAACTGGTATCGCAAACCGGATTACGCCAGGGCAGCCTGAGCAAAGCGGCGCGTGGCTATCATCTGGCGCAGGGCAATCCGGCGCGTGAAATCAAACCGACCACCATTTTGCATGTTGCGGCAAAAGCCGATGTGGAACAGGGGCTGGAAGCGGCGCTCGAGCTGGCGTTAGCGCAATGGCAGTATCATGAAGAACTGTGGGTACGCGGCAACGATGCGGCGAAAGAACAGGTGCTGGCAGCCATTAGCCTGGTCCGTCATACGCTGATGCTGTTCGGTGGTATTGTGCCGCGTAAAGCGAGCACTCACTTACGTGATCTGCTGACTCAATGCGAGGCGACCATTGCTTCTGCGGTGTCTGCCGTGACGGCGGTCTACTCTACCGAAACGGCAATGGCGAAGCTGGCGTTGACCGAATGGTTGGTAAGCAAAGCATGGCAGCCATTTTTAGATGCCAAAGCGCAGGGCAAAATCAGCGACTCCTTCAAACGCTTTGCCGATATCCATCTTTCCCGCCATGCCGCTGAACTGAAAAGCGTTTTCTGCCAGCCGTTAGGCGATCGCTACCGTGACCAGTTGCCACGCCTGACGCGTGATATTGACTCAATACTGTTGCTGGCGGGTTACTATGATCCTGTCGTCGCGCAAGCCTGGCTGGAGAACTGGCAGGGGCTGCATCACGCTATTGCGACCGGGCAACGCATCGAAATTGAACATTTCCGTAATGAGGCAAACAATCAGGAACCGTTCTGGTTGCACAGCGGAAAACGTTAATCAGGCAAGGATAAAATCGCTTATGAAGCCGCTCTCTTCACCGTTACAGCAGTACTGGCAGACCGTTGTTGAGCGGCTGCCAGAGCCTTTAGCCGAGGAATCACTTAGCGCACAGGCGAAGTCAGTACTTACTTTCAGTGATTTTGTGCAGGACAGCGTGATTGCGCATCCAGAGTGGCTGACGGAACTGGAAAGCCAACCGCCGCAGGCCGACGAATGGCAGCATTACGCGGCATGGTTGCAGGAGGCGCTCTGTAATGTGAGTGACGAAGCCGGGTTAATGCGCGAGCTGCGGCTATTCCGGCGGCGCATTATGGTGCGCATCGCCTGGGCGCAAACGCTGGCACTGGTTACTGAAGAGAGCATATTGCAGCAGCTCAGCTATCTGGCGGAGACGCTGATTGTTGCGGCGCGTGACTGGCTGTATGACGCCTGCTGCCGCGAGTGGGGAACGCCGTGCAATGCGCAGGGCGAAGCGCAACCGCTGCTGATTTTAGGCATGGGTAAGCTGGGCGGTGGGGAACTGAATTTCTCCTCAGATATCGATCTGATTTTTGCCTGGCCGGAACATGGTTGTACGCAGGGCGGACGCCGGGAACTGGATAACGCGCAGTTTTTTACCCGCATGGGGCAGCGGCTGATTAAAGTGCTGGATCAACCAACGCAGGATGGCTTCGTCTATCGCGTGGATATGCGACTGCGTCCGTTTGGCGAAAGTGGCCCGCTGGTGCTGAGCTTTGCGGCGCTGGAAGATTATTACCAGGAGCAGGGGCGCGACTGGGAGCGTTACGCGATGGTCAAGGCGCGGATTATGGGCGATAGCGAAGGCGTCTATGCTAACGAGTTGCGTGCGATGCTGCGCCCGTTTGTTTTCCGTCGTTACATCGATTTCAGCGTGATTCAGTCGCTGCGCAACATGAAAGGGATGATTGCCCGTGAAGTGCGTCGACGTGGTTTGACCGACAATATCAAACTCGGCGCAGGCGGCATTCGCGAAATTGAATTTATCGTTCAGGTGTTCCAGCTCATTCGCGGTGGGCGCGAACCGTCGCTGCAATCGCGCTCTTTACTGCCAACGCTCAGCGTCATTGCCGCGCTGCATCTGCTTTCTGAAAACGATGCTGAACAATTGCGAGTGGCGTATCTGTTCCTGCGGCGTCTGGAAAACCTGCTGCAAAGCATTAACGACGAACAAACCCAGACGCTTCCTTCTGATGAGCTTAATCGTGCGCGGCTGGCGTGGGCGATGGACTTTGCTGACTGGCCGCAACTGACCGGGGCGCTGACCGCACATATGACCAATGTGCGCCGGGTGTTTAATGAATTGATTGGCGACGATGAAAGTGAAACTCAGGAAGAGTCGCTGTCGGAACAGTGGCGTGAGCTGTGGCAGGATGCGTTGCAGGAAGATGACACTACGCCAGTGCTGGCGCATCTTAGCGAGGATGATCGCAAACAGGTGCTAACGCTGATTGCCGATTTCCGCAAAGAGCTGGATAAGCGCACCATCGGGCCGCGAGGACGTCAGGTGCTCGACCATCTGATGCCGCATCTGCTAAGTGATGTCTGTGCGCGTGAAGACGCTGCCGTTACGCTGTCGCGCATTACCGCCTTGCTGGTGGGGATTGTTACCCGCACCACCTATTTAGAATTGCTCAGTGAATTCCCCGCGGCGCTTAAACATTTGATTTCTCTGTGTGCCGCGTCGCCGATGATTGCCAGCCAGCTGGCGCGTTATCCATTATTGCTGGATGAATTGCTCGATCCAAACACCCTTTACCAGCCGACGGCGACCGATGCCTACCGCGATGAGTTGCGCCAGTATTTGCTGCGCGTGCCGGAAGATGACGAAGAGCAACAGCTTGAGGCGCTGCGTCAGTTCAAACAGGCGCAGCTGTTACGCATCGCCGCAGCGGATATCGCCGGTACGCTACCGGTGATGAAAGTGAGCGATCACTTAACCTGGCTGGCGGAAGCCATGATAGATGCCGTCGTTCAGCAGGCGTGGGTTCAAATGGTTGCCCGCTACGGTAAGCCGAATCACCTGAACGAACGCGAAGGGCGTGGTTTTGCGGTGGTCGGCTACGGCAAGCTGGGCGGCTGGGAGTTAGGCTACAGTTCCGATCTTGACCTTATCTTCCTCCATGATTGCCCAATGGATGCGATGACTGACGGTGAGCGGGAAATCGACGGGCGGCAGTTTTATCTGCGTCTGGCGCAACGCATTATGCATCTGTTCAGTACGCGTACCTCTTCCGGCATTTTGTATGAAGTGGATGCTCGACTGCGTCCGTCCGGGGCGGCGGGAATGCTGGTGACATCCGCAGAAGCATTTGCCGATTATCAGAAAAACGAGGCCTGGACGTGGGAACATCAGGCGCTGGTGCGTGCGCGTGTAGTGTACGGCGATCCGCAGCTCACCGCGCACTTTGACGCAGTGCGTCGCGAGATTATGACGCTGCCGCGTGAAGGTAAAACTCTGCAAACGGAAGTGCGGGAAATGCGCGAGAAAATGCGCGCTCATCTCGGCAATAAACATCGCGATCGCTTTGATATCAAAGCTGATGAAGGGGGAATTACCGATATCGAATTTATTACCCAATATCTGGTGTTGCGCTACGCTCATGAAAAACCGAAGTTAACGCGCTGGTCAGACAACGTGCGTATTCTGGAACTACTGGCGCAAAACGACATTATGGAAGAGCAGGAAGCGATGGCGCTGACCCGTGCTTACACTACGCTTCGCGATGAACTTCATCATCTGGCATTACAGGAATTGCCGGGCCATGTGTCGGAGGATTGCTTCACCGCAGAGCGTGAACTGGTGCGGGCAAGCTGGCAGAAGTGGCTGGTGGAAGAATGAAGTATGGTATTATCGCGCGCAAATTTTGAATCTCTCAGGAGACAGGAATGAAAGTAACGCTGCCAGAGTTTGAACGTGCAGGAGTGATGGTGGTTGGTGATGTGATGCTGGATCGTTACTGGTACGGCCCCACCAGTCGTATCTCGCCGGAAGCGCCGGTGCCCGTGGTTAAAGTGAATACCATCGAAGAACGTCCGGGCGGCGCGGCTAACGTGGCGATGAATATCGCTTCTCTCGGTGCTAATGCACGCCTGGTCGGGTTGACGGGCATTGACGATGCAGCGCGCGCGCTGAGTAAATCTCTGGCCGACGTCAACGTCAAATGCGACTTCGTTTCTGTACCGACGCATCCGACCATTACCAAATTACGGGTACTTTCCCGCAACCAACAGCTGATCCGTCTGGATTTTGAAGAAGGTTTCGAAGGTGTTGATCCGCAGCCGCTGCACGAGCGGATTAATCAGGCGCTGAGTTCGATTGGCGCGCTGGTGCTTTCTGACTACGCCAAAGGTGCGCTGGCAAGCGTACAGCAGATGATCCAACTGGCGCGTAAAGCGGGTGTTCCGGTGCTGATTGATCCAAAAGGTACCGATTTTGAGCGCTACCGCGGCGCTACGCTGTTAACGCCGAATCTCTCGGAATTTGAAGCTGTTGTCGGTAAATGTAAGACCGAAGAAGAGATTGTTGAGCGCGGCATGAAACTGATTGCCGATTACGAACTCTCGGCTCTGTTAGTGACCCGTTCCGAACAGGGTATGTCGCTGCTGCAACCGGGTAAAGCGCCGCTGCATATGCCAACCCAAGCGCAGGAAGTGTATGACGTTACCGGTGCGGGCGACACGGTGATTGGCGTCCTGGCGGCAACGCTGGCAGCGGGTAATTCGCTGGAAGAAGCCTGCTTCTTTGCCAATGCGGCGGCTGGCGTGGTGGTCGGCAAACTGGGAACCTCCACGGTTTCGCCGATCGAGCTGGAAAATGCTGTACGTGGACGTGCAGATACAGGCTTTGGCGTGATGACCGAAGAGGAACTGAAGCTGGCCGTAGCGGCAGCGCGTAAACGTGGTGAAAAAGTGGTGATGACCAACGGTGTCTTTGACATCCTGCACGCCGGGCACGTCTCTTATCTGGCAAATGCCCGTAAACTGGGTGACCGTTTGATTGTCGCTGTGAACAGCGATGCCTCCACCAAACGGCTGAAAGGGGATTCCCGCCCCGTTAACCCGCTCGAACAGCGTATGATTGTGCTGGGCGCACTGGAAGCGGTCGACTGGGTGGTGTCGTTTGAAGAGGACACGCCGCAGCGCTTGATCGCCGGGATCTTGCCAGATCTGCTGGTGAAAGGCGGCGACTATAAACCAGAAGAGATTGCCGGGAGTAAAGAAGTCTGGGCCAACGGTGGCGAAGTGTTGGTGCTCAACTTTGAAGACGGTTGCTCGACGACCAACATCATCAAGAAGATCCAACAGGATAAAAAAGGCTAACCGGAAAGCGGTTCACAGATCTCGCTTCGTACATGGCAGGCCTATTGACGCTGTTGTTTTTTCAACCTAGAGTAAAGGAACAAGGGTAAGGGAGGATTTCTCCCCCCTCTGATGAGTTGTTAGTAAGTCGGGAAACTTAACAGTAACAACACAACCAGTATGATGACGAACTTCATCATAACCCTTTCCTTATACAAGGCCCCTTCTTCGGGAGGGGCTTTCCCGTTTCAGCCCCTTGCTGCCCCCCGATTGTTGATGAGCGCCGGACCCCGCGCAATGCTTTCCCAGAGGCAATTTTGCCTTCCCCGAGCGGTCACGCAAAACGCTGCAACGTCCTGAGCATTTGCACCTTTTAGCGGAACGCAGATATAAAAAATCCCCGGCTTTTTGGGCCAGGGATATGTGTTAATGAAACCTTCTTGACGCTGATTTTTTTTCAACCTAAAGTAAAGGAACAAGGGTGAGGGAGGATTTCTCCCCCCTCTGATTGGCTGTTAATAAGCTGCGAAACTTACGAGTAACAACACAATCAGTATGATGACGAGCTTCATCATAACCCTTTCCTTCTGTAAGGCCCCTTCTTCGGGAGGGGCTTTCCCGTTTCAGCCCCCTGCTGACTCCCCGATTGTTGATGAGCGCCAGACCCCACGCAATGCTTTCTCTGATGCAGTTTTGCCTTCCCCGAGCCGTCACGCAAAATGCTGCAACAACCTGATCATTTGCACTTTTTAGCGGAACGCAGATATAAAAAATCCCCGGCTTTTTGTGCCAGGGACGTTCATAGCTGAAAATTTATTCTACGTTTTCGGCGACGGGAGTTGTTGAGGTTAAGGGTGAAGTCAATGCCGTCAGTGAGCCGCCTGAAACACCAATTTCATTGAGCAAGGAGTCAATCAGCGGTGCCTGTGTGCGGTAAGAAAGGGCGGCAGACAATGCCTGCTCTGCAAGGTTTCCTCCACTAACGCTACCTGTACTCGCATCACCCGCAGCGCCGCCACGATTCAGACCATCGACCTGAATAATCTTGATACCGTCGATTGACTTCATCGGCTCAACGGATTTCTCTATTACCGCAGGCAGCGCCTGCAACAAGGCCAGTTTGAATTTAAGGCTGGTTTGTTCATCAGAAAGTACGTTGATAGCATCGTTCAGCGCACGTTGTGCTTCTGCTTCCGCCAGACCCTTTTTACGTGTAGCTTCGGCTAACTCAACGATAGCCGCCGCCTGCATCTCTGCGGCTTCTTTTTCTGCTTTCGCCCGCACGGTCAGTTCAACCGCTTTGGTTTCTGCATCCTGCGCGGCAGCGATTAGGGCAACTTGTTTAGCACGATCGGCTTCGGCAGTCTGGCGAGTGGTTTCTACGTTTTGTTGGGCGCTTACCGCTTCTGCAAGTGCGAGATTAGCACGCGCTTCTGCCTGGGACTGTTGTTCCGATTTGGCGGCAATAGCGATCGATTTCGTCTGGTTAGCGATTTCGGTGACCTGCTGCTGTTCGATCTCTTTAATGCGAACTTCACGTTCAGCTTCAACCTTTCTTGAGCGGACGGCCTGTTCGCGGTCGATTTCTGTTTCCTGAATCTGTCGTTCAGCCAGAATTCGTGTCTGCTCTGCTTCACGACGACGTTCAGCTTCAAAAGCCGCAATACGTGCATTCTGTTCGGCAGTACGGGTTTTAACCTGCTGCTCCTGCTCAAGCGTCATAAACGCTTCTTGCTGTTCAATCTCCAGCTTGCGCGATAGCGCATCGCGATTTTTTTCACGCACCGCAACTTCTACATCCTGTTCAACTTCGTTACGTTCGCGGCGACGGCGCTCTGTTTCCTGAGTCAGTTTGGTTAAACCTTCGGCGTCAAAGGCATTGTTCGGATTGAAATGTTCTTTCGAGGTCTGGTTAAAGTTGGTAAGTGAAACGCTCTCCAGTTCCAGACCGTTTTTCGACAGGTCTTCTGCCACTGTATTTTGCACCCCCTGCACAAAGTTCTCGCGGGTATCCTGTAACTCATGCATGGTCATTTGCGCAGCTGTTGCACGGAGGGCATCGACAAATTTATCTTCAACCAACATACGTAAGTCTTCAGGCGACAGGGTGCGTTGCCCCAGCGTCTGGGCAGCGGTGGCAATCCCTTCTACTGAAGGTTTTACCCGCACAAAGAAAGCGACTACTACATCGACGCGCATACGATCTTTCGTAATCAGGCTATCAATGGTTGAGCGGCTGACTTCCAGCTTCAGAGTATTCATATTGATGGGGATTATTTCATGAAAGATCGGCATCACGATTGCGCCACCGCTCATTACCACTTTTTGCCCACCTAAACCAGTACGAACAAAAGCTTGCTCTGCCGAAGCGCGACGATAGAGCCTGGCGAAAATAATTCCAATAATAAACAGAATGCATACGGCAATAATTGCGGTAAACATCCAGGAGGGCACAGAATTAACAATATCATCCATTATTAAATTTCCTTTTGATTAATAAATTACAATATTTGGGGCCAGGGATTATTTTCCGCCAAATATCGCGTTGCAGAAAGTCGGCAAATAATTAACACTTTGTCTCCTTTAGTGAAAATTTTTCCTTCTTCAGGCTCCAGTAGTAAATAATGTATTTGGCCAAATTGATCGGTGAGTTTTCCTTCGCAGGGATTACCTGAAGTGGCTTGATGACCGGTAATTAACGCCATGCTACCAATATATTCTTCTTCTGTAATAGCTGAACTATGGTCGCGTGGAATCCAGGGCGCAACTATTTTACCGGTATAATGCACCGCAATAATCGTAAACAGTAAACTGACAGGAACCACGAACAGGTTCGACAGTGGTGATTGCCAGACCATGATGCAGGCATGCTGCAACAGGATGCCAATAAGACCAAAAAAACCAGCCAGTAAGCAGAGAACGACGAGAGCTGGCAATCTTCCAATATTGAGATAATGAAGTGCCTGGCTAATATGACCTGTGGTTATAGAATCATAATGGTCAAGATGTGCATCAAGAGCACCGGAGAGCATGTGACCGCAGATAAGCGCAAAAATTTCTAACAGGCCGATCAACAGTACAAAGGAAATAGCGAAAAGATAAGGGGTGTTATAGTCGGCGAATAAAATCATATATCACTCCAATGTCCATTTAGTGACGCAATATTTACTTTGTAATAGTTTCCTTGCTTACATTTATCTGTGTTAATAATAACACAGGTTAGAGAAGTTCTGGAAGAGAAAGTCTTTTAATATGGTTTTTTATTTTTCACTAAAAAGTGTGATCGGGGACAATATATTTACGCACGTTATGTTTAAAGGCACTACACTGATTGGGGAATACTGAAATCAGAAAAAGCATATGGCCTTAAAAGGTATGCGATAACCGGAGGATGTGCTTATGGATCATAGTCTTAATTCTTTAAATAATTTCGATTTCCTGGCGCGTAGTTTTGCCAGAATGCACGCAGAAGGTCGCCCGGTCGATATTCTGGCCGTTACTGGTAACATGGATGAAGAACATAGAACCTGGTTTTGCGCACGTTATGCCTGGTATTGTCAACAGATGATGCAGGCAAGAGAGCTGGAGTTAGAGCACTGATATAACGGGCCTGATGGCCCGTTTTAGTGTTTGTATTAGATACTAGTTATAGGTGATTTTCAGGATTACGTCTTTACTAAACGGTCCCTCAACAACCGTTTCTGCCGGGTTCGCACTCAGTTCTGCCCTGAATGGTGCGGTGACCGAAGGCGCACTAGACGATGAAAAAGAAGCAAATTGTGAGAAGCGGTTAAATTCCGTTGCTGTTCCATCGTTATGAAATATCTTCAATAGCAGACCATTACCTATATCCAGATGGCTATAATCACTCAAAATATCCGTAGTGAAAAAACTCCCTAAAATATTAAACTGCTCAGTACAGGCCGCACCCGGATCTTTGGTCATGACTACGCTAAACGTCTCACTCACGCTGGTATTTTTAATTGTTCGGGAATTTATTTTACCAAAGTCGACAACGCCATCAGCTGGTTCCAGATCAACATTAACAAAGCAGTCAAGGACATGAATGTTATTTAATCCGCGAATCCTGAAGATCAGATTTTTATCTACTTCTATAGCACCTGCTCCGCTCATACCTTTAAATTCAAGTGCTATATATTCGTCAGGTAATACAAGTTTTTTATTTACTTTATTGGCATTTTTAGCTAGCTTAATATATAGCTGCACTCGTACTGGAAAAGTTACTGATAATTGCGGTTCAGGACCGCCACTACAGACTGCGGGCTTTTTGTAGCCATTCCCGAAGGTTCCGGCTCCTTTTATATCAATACATACAGGTGCTGCAATAGGTAGTGGAGATGTAGAATCATAATCAACCCCATTATAAGTTACACCGAAAGTATAAGAGTTTTGATTATAAAAGTCTTGACCTGATGCTAACAACATCATTATATTTGCCCATGCAGATGGGTATTCTTCTCCTGGAGATGGGCCTGGTAGTGCATTATTACAGAAAACATTCATAAAATATTCACTGCTTTGCCAGATTTTATCACCTTTTTTACCATCGCTGGGGATAGAGATTCTTGGTACGTAACCAATGACAACGGTATTTCCACCTTCATGTTCAGCATAGCAGTCCATTGCCCATGCAGGTAATGAACTAAAACCCATAAAAAAAGTAATAACAATTAACAAGTAGCGCATATTATTGATCTCGGTTGGCTACAGAAATATTACAAATGTTATTTACTACAGGGCAGTTTATTTCATAAAAACTTAATCCACCAAAGTCATTGATATAACCCACCTGAAAAGTTGACGGAACATTTTTAAACTGCGTATTTGCATAGCTAAAAGGGGTTACCATTAAGCTTTGCGTTTGTGGTAACATCGTTACCCCATTTGTTCCGATATAACCCAGCGTAACGTGATAAGGCATCTTATTGTTAAAGCGGATCGAACCGTCATTTCTACGAATGATTTCAACTTTTTCGTAAGTCATTACCCCATCGTCTTCTAATTCAATGGCTTTTGGCCGCCAGAATAGTTTCAATGCATGCTGCATAGTGACTTGCATCACATTTTTTTTATCTGTTTTGGGCGGTATTTCTCGCACGTTAAAATAGAAGAGCGTTTCTCTGTCTTTAGGAAGTTGAGCAATTTTTTCCTGAGTTATCATTCTTATTTGAATTTGCTCACTGGGATTTAAACGCACCATTGGAGGAACAGTGACAATAAAGTCACGCGATTTATTGCCTTTCGTATCTTCTATCCATGTTTGGGCCAGATAGGGCAGGTTTTTACTTTGATTAGTAAGTTTTAATGCTTCGCCTTTATCTGACTCATTCATTATGATACGGGTACGATCCGGGATGATGGCACCCCAGGCAATGCTGCTCATACAGGAGAGTAATACTCCTGCTGCAATGATATTCTTTGTATTTAAGTAGCGCATTAGTTTCATCCTGAATTAATTTTGGCTAATACACGGTAAAATAGCCGTTCCGGTGGTTAAGTTGCTGCTATTGGGTGGTTGAATAAAACAAGATTTGTCACCCCAGCGTAAAGCAAGTTTGTTATCATCCTGAATGCCGTTGAGGTATACAAAGCCGCCATCAGCAACCAGTCCTAATTCTTTGTGGCTGGTTTCATCTTTTACGCTAATCCCCAGTGGTGGATGACTACCATCTGCCAGGCGAATAACCCCTATGATTTGGTAGCCCTTGCGGGTATCAAGTTTGGCGTAGCCAATAGCACCCTCGGTTAAGGTGGTGGTGATAACCGAGTTTTCGATATCCACATTTTCTGGCAGATTTCGGGTATCAACACTTAATGATGTTGTTATGTAACTGCTGACTGATGGAATAACTCCGATGCCATACCGATTAGTTACCGCGCGTTTATTGTTCAACGGAATATCTTCAGTGCCGTCTGCGTCGATCATAAAACGCGAGTCAGCACTACCGCTATAGTCGTGGAAAGCGGCACCGTGGCGAGTCGCAGTGAATGAACCATTCCAACTGGCATTCAGAGAATAATAACTGTCTCGCTGTGATGTACCGGAGAGGTAGAGTCGACCGTTCTCGGTATTATGCTGATAACTGGCGCGTAGTGACGCTTTCATATCTTTGAATTCATCATTGTCGCCTGAAGCAGAAACGCTCCAGGAATTATTTCGATCGGAAGAGTCATACCACGAAGCAGTATGCGAAATCTCATTATCCTGATTTCGTTGCATACCATAGCTCAATGTTCTACTAGTTCCCCAGGGAATCGAAATATTTAGGTACAGTTGATCCTGGTTGTCTTCTTCCCAGTTTATTCGGCTAAATGTTAGAGAAGTGGAGACGTTTTTTAATGGCCCGATATCAAAATCGCGGCTAAGTGATAATGAATAATTCACATTACTGCTGGCGTCCCAGTAAGTATTACGAGCCAAACTTACGTATGTATTTAACCTTAATGATTCAAGATACTGGTTAAACGTGACAATATAACTCTCTTTTTCATTCTGATAATTCGTGTAATGGTTAGTGTCATTGATATATTCATTCATTGTCACAAAGTTTTTATCAGAGAAACGGTAACCAGCGAAAGTGAGCTGGCTACCGGTAGATTCAAAACGTTTTGAATAGTTAGCGCGGTAGCTATAACCCGTTTCTTTATCCTGATTATGCAACTGAGCATCAGATCGTGTGACATCAAAAGATAATGAACCTAATGAGTTAAGGTTAAAACCAACGCCGGCAGCCAGAGATTGATAATCACGGTTTGTTAAAACTGAACCACCATACAGGGATACATTGTTCAGCCAACCCCATGAGAATTCACCAGTCCAGAAGAAGGGTTGTTGTAAGGAATCACCACCAACGCTGGTCGGTTTACCCATAGCAGTGGTGTAGCGAATCTGCCCTTTACGCGTCAGATAAGGAATACTATTAGATGCAACTTGCCATTGCGTAACGCGTCCGTCCTCTTCTTCAACCTTGACGTCAAGTTGCCCCTGTAATGTATTGAATAAATTGGTAATAGCAAATGGGCCTGGAGGAACATTTTCTTGATAAATAATACGGTTGTTCTGTGAGACAGTGACCTTTGCATTCGTTTGTGCGACACCCGTGATTTGCGGTGCGTAACCACGTAGGTCTGGCGGTAACATATTCTCATCGCTTTTCAACGAAATGCCAGAAAAATGGAAAGAGTCGAAAATAGAGGATTCAGTATCGTATTGACCTATAGTTAGTTTTGCATTCATTGCTGGGATTGGGCGAAACAAATAAATACGCGGAAAATCCAGGTTGGTCGCCTGGCTTTTGCCATTGTTAAATGACTGATCGTACTGGTAATCAGTACGCAGGCGCCAGGCCCCAAGATTAACCCCAGCCTGCCCATAGGAACTTATATTTTGCGAATTATCGCCCTGATGTGGTGCATAATGAGAGGCATATAAATTGTAGTCAAGAAATGCCCCAGCAATACCATGATTCCAAAGTTCAGGAGGCGTCCAGTTTGCATCTTTGTATTTTAACCATGCCTGAGGTGCAGATATGGATAATTGCATTTTCCCTTTATCGAGATAAGTTGTAATTTGTTTTTCTTTTTCGATAGGGTAACAACCATCGATCAGGTTTTGCTGAGTTTTTTCAATAAATTCATCAGTAAATCCTAATAATGTTAATTGCTCTGGTGTCACGCAAACTGCAGTTTGGTTATCAATTAATACCCATTGGAGGTCAAGGTGGATTGGCGTCCTCTTATTATTAATCAGAGTGCTTAGTGAATATTTGCCGACGGGTAATTGGCCATCAGTTTCAAATTGGGAAAGGTTAACGTTTTCACGATCTTCGGCTTCGATTAAATCTTTGTTGAATTCAAAGGCATAAGCTGACGCACAACCAATGATGATAACGGATAATGAACAATAAATATTTTTAATCAATTCGCTTATTGTGGTTAATTTTAATTTTTTATACATCTGATCCACTTATCATTAATCCGTTAATGATGTGGCCGGGCGAACCCGGCCAAATGCGATTACTCGTAAGCAATCTTGTAGTCAGCCTGAGCGTAAACGTTGCCCGGGGTGGCATCTTTGCTTGGGGATTCCATACGAGCTTTGAAATTCAGTTCCTGATAGCTGTTGGTATTGTTGAACGTAATTACTACCGGAGTACCTAAAGTTACTTCGCCGCTCTGGCTGTCCAGAATACGTACGCCAACGCCAGTGGCGCCGCCGATTTCAGTTTCTTTGGTATTTTTCAGAAGATCAGACTGACCCGTCATGGTATTTGCTGTAGTGAAAGTAACCTTCGCTTTTGAATAAGTAGTTCCACCCTGACTCAGCATGCAGTCCTGCAGGTGAATAGTGAAAGGTTCAGCCAAAGATTTCTGATCGCTTTTCAGTACGGTATCTGCTACTTCACCCAGATTTACAGTTAAATCTTCGTCACCTGGTTTAATAGAACATGGAGCAGAGATAACTTCACCTTTAAATTTAACAATACCGTGACCTTCATCAGCAAACACGTTATTGGAAAGAATCATTGCTACGCCAGCAACAAGAAGTGACTTTTTAAAAGCGGACATAATATTCCTTTATATAAAGATAAGTAGAAAAGAGAATGATTAGTAACTGTTATTTAAGGACTACTAATCATTGAAATATGATATTTTATTTTGTGTTTTTTATAAAATTAGTTTATCTAAATATCGATTAAGTAAAACTTAAAAAATACATTGCAATTATACTTTCAATTGTACTCATTCATTTTTGTGATGGTTTTCTGAATGGGATTACGCGATAAGGTAATAGAAAGCACTATAAATTAGAGGATTAATTCATAATTTACAGTGCATTAAAGACGAATGTTTACAGCGTTGGGGGGAGAGTCTCTGGATCTGGCTGCTTTTTGATCTCAGTACTGCGATTTTCCAGTTCGCTGATTCTTTGTTCAAGCAGCGCCAGTTTTTCACGAGTCCGTAACAGGACTTGCGTTTGGACGTCGAACTCTTCACGGCTTACAAGGTCGAGGCGCGTCAGCTGCGCTTGTAGGGTTTGGCGGATTTTTTTCTCCACATCTTCCCCGAACTCCCTGATTCCTTTAGGCATTGATTCGTGAACCTGGCGAGCGATTTGCTCAATTTTTTTCGGGTCAATCATTGTAGTTTCCCTGTACTGATAGGTGTTGAGTGCCATTGTAGTGCGATAAGGGTAAGTCATAAACCAGAATTATGTGAAGCTATGCGTTGCTGCCGCTAATCATTAGCGTTATAGTGAATCCGCTTATTCTCAGGGCGGGGCGAAATTCCCCACCGGCGGTAAATCAACTCAGTTGAAAGCCCGCGAGCGCTTTGGGTGCGAACTCAAAGGACAGCAGATCCGGTGTAATTCCGGGGCCGACGGTTAGAGTCCGGATGGGAGAGAGTAACGATTCTGTCGGGCATGGACCCGCTCACGTTATTTTGGCTATATGCCGCCACTCCTAAGACTGCCCTGATTCTGGTAACCATAATTTTAGTGAGGTTTTTTTACCATGAATCAGACGCTACTTTCCTCTTTTGGTACGCCTTTCGAACGTGTTGAAAATGCACTGGCTGCGCTGCGTGAAGGACGCGGTGTAATGGTGCTTGATGATGAAGACCGTGAAAACGAAGGTGATATGATCTTCCCGGCAGAAACCATGACTGTTGAGCAGATGGCGCTGACCATTCGCCACGGTAGCGGTATTGTTTGCCTGTGCATTACTGAAGATCGCCGTAAACAACTCGATCTGCCAATGATGGTAGAAAATAACACCAGCGCCTATGGCACCGGTTTTACCGTGACCATTGAAGCAGCTGAAGGTGTGACTACCGGTGTTTCTGCCGCTGACCGTATTACGACCGTTCGCGCAGCGATTGCCGATGGCGCAAAACCGTCAGATCTGAATCGTCCTGGCCACGTTTTCCCACTTCGCGCTCAGGCAGGTGGTGTACTGACGCGTGGCGGTCATACTGAAGCAACTATTGATCTGATGACGCTGGCAGGCTTTAAACCGGCTGGTGTACTGTGTGAGCTGACTAATGACGATGGCACGATGGCGCGTGCACCAGAGTGTATTGAGTTTGCCAATAAACACAATATGGCGCTCGTGACTATTGAAGACCTGGTGGCATACCGTCAGGCACATGAGCGTAAAGCCAGCTGAAAACCGCTGCTTAATTTACTGCCTTAATCAAGAAACCGAAGTTGTAGCAGGCTTCGGTTTTTATTTTTCCCTGCTATGCAAGATGTTAATTCCGCTTCTCTTTCTATGAGAAAATTTCATTAATATCAGGCATTCTTTTTCATTATGATCAAAATCATATAATTGTTCCGTTGTTATGCGACCATATGAATATATCCGAAAAAGGATATGTGAAATTTATACGCTAAATGTTTAGTATTGTTAAATATTAAGGGTAAAAGGATGTTTATCGCCTGGTACTGGATTGTATTGATTGCTCTGGTTGTGGTGGGTTATTTCCTGCATTTGAAACGTTATTGTCGGGCGTTTCGCCAGGACAGAGACGCACTGCTTGAAGCGCGGAACAAATACTTAAACAGTACGAGAGAAGAGACAGCCGAAAAGGTAGAATAAGGCTTTCGTGAAGCTGGCAGAAGTTGTCCATGCGCTGGACAACTTCTGATGTTGTTTTTAACCAATTCCCGCCGTTTGTAGCAGCACTAAACTGAATCCCATCACTGACATTCCACATAGTACGCCATAGCTGGGGTTATTATTAGGGTCAATCTCTTTGGCGAGCGGCATTAATTCATCAACCGAGAGCGCCACCATAATTCCTGCAACCGCCGCCATGATTGCCGCCATGACCACCGGGGAAATCATGCTACCGAGGATTAACCACGCCAGCACACCACCAAGAATTTCTGCTAGTCCAGAAATCCCCGCCCACAGAATCGCGGTGCGTTTAGACCCCGTTGCCGCATAAACCGGGCCTGCCACTGCCAGACCTTCAGGGATATTGTGCAACGCGACGGCCAGTGCGATACCAAATCCCAGCTCCAGGTTGCTGCTCGCCGTGACAAAGGTGGCAATCCCTTCCGGGAAGTTATGCAGACTGATGCCGAGAGTGAGCAGAATGGCTGTGCGCTTGATCGATTTTGGCAACGGCTGCACCGATTTTTGCATTAAATCCTGCGGATGAGCATGTGGCAACATGCGGTCCAGGCCAAAATAGCCAAGCAGACCGAAGATAAACATTCCATAACCCAACACAGGCGACATTCCTTCAGCTGCTAGTGCGGCAGGAAGCATTTCCATTAATGAGATGAGCAACATGATCCCCGCCGCAAAACCTAGCGAAAACGCCAGTAAGCGGTTCGAGGGTTTTTGCCCGAGAACGCCGAGAAACGCGCCAATAAACGTGGCTGCCCCCGCCAGTATGGTCAGAATGAGAGGTACTGACATCGACAACTCCTTATAAATCTTCACCTTCAGGCAGATCGTCAAAATAACTGATGATCATCATCATTGTTATCCGGGTTCTTACTCCGCCGAACAAGCGTATTGTGAGGATATCAAAATGACACCTTTAGTTAAGGATATCATCATGTCTTCAACACGTATGCCAGCATTGTTTTTAGGTCACGGTAGTCCGATGAACGTGCTGGAAGATAATTTGTATACCCGCAGCTGGCAGAAGTTGGGGATGACATTGCCACGCCCGCAAGCGATTGTGGTGGTTTCGGCTCACTGGTTTACCCGTGGAACAGGAGTGACCGCGATGGAGACGCCGCCCACGATTCATGACTTTGGTGGCTTCCCGCAGGCGCTGTACGATACGCATTATCCTGCTCCGGGTTCGCCTGCGCTGGCACAGCGTCTGGTTGAGCTGTTAGCGCCGATCCCGGTGACGCTGGATAAAGAAGCCTGGGGCTTTGACCACGGCTCGTGGGGCGTGCTGATTAAGATGTATCCTGACGCTGATATCCCGATGGTGCAGTTGAGTATCGACAGTAGCAAACCTGCCGCCTGGCATTTCGAAATGGGGCGCAAACTGGCAGCGCTGCGAGATGAAGGAATAATGTTGGTCGCCAGCGGTAACGTGGTGCATAACCTGCGCACAGTGAAGTGGCACGGTGATAGTTCACCGTATCCGTGGGCGACGTCGTTTAATGAGTATGTGAAAGCGAATCTGACGTGGCAAGGGCCAGTGGAACAACATCCTCTGGTGAATTACCTCGACCATGAAGGTGGCACGTTATCGAACCCAACGCCAGAGCATTATTTGCCGTTGTTGTATGTGTTAGGTGCGTGGGATGGGCAGGAGCCAATTACCATTCCGGTTGAGGGTATAGAAATGGGCAGCCTGAGTATGCTGTCGGTGCAGATAGGCTAACAATTACCGGATGGCGAGTGCCATCCGGTATCGTGGCTTATTCAACAAAAATATGTGGATAAAACCGAGACATATCCTGGGTGATCAATGCACGGTCTTCACGAATGCCAATTCCGGCGGGTTGATCGTTCACCAGCCAGCTACCAATCAGCATATAGCTGTCGCCGAATTTCGGTAACGGGTGGAATTGCTGAACAATCATCCCTTCTTCGCCATACGGACCTTCCGCTGCTTCAATGGTTTTGCCGTTCTCAATGATCGACACGTTTGCGCCTTCACGGGAGAAGATCGGTTTAACCACATATTTTTCCATTTGCGGATGATCATCTTCCGCAAAATAAGCGGGCAGCAGGTTCGGGTGATTCGGGAACATCTCCCACAGTAGCGGTAGAAGTGCCTTGTTGGAGATAATGCTCTTCCACGCCGGTTCCAGCCAGCGTACGCCTGCATCCTCCAGCTTGGTTGAGAACATCTCACGCAACATAAATTCCCACGGATACAGTTTGAACAGGTTGGAAATTACCTGATCCTGTAAATCCGTGAACTGACCTTTTTCACCTAACCCGATATCATCGATGTAGAGGAACTCAGTAGCAATTTCAGCTTCCGTTGCGCAGTCCTGCAAATACTGAATGGTTCCGCGATCTTCCACCGTGTCGCGACAGCAGGTGAGATGCAGCAACTGGAAGCCATACTGTTCACGCAGCTCAACGAAGCGATCGATCAGTTTTTCTTGCAGACTGTTAAACTGGTCGCTGCCCTCCGGCAAGTTACCGGCGTTAAGCTGATCTTCCAGCCAGATCCACTGAAAGAACGCCGCCTCGTATAGTGACGTTGGCGTATCGGCGTTATTTTCCAGAAGTTTAGGTTCACCAGTGCCATCCCACGCCAGATCAAGACGCGAATAAAGCGATGGCTGGTGCGTCAGCCATGACTGGCGCACAAAACTCCAGGTGTGTTTTGGAATGCGGAATTTGGTCATCAGCTCATCGCTGGCGATCACTTTTTCCACCACTTTCAGGCACATCTGGTGCAGTTCGGCGGTGACTTCTTCCAGCTTTTCAACCTGGGCGAGGGTCAACTTGTAGTAAGCATCTTCACACCAGTACGGCTCGCCGTACATGGTGTGAAAATTGAAACCGTATTCGTGGGCTTTCTCACGCCAGTCCGGGCGCTCGGTAATACTGACTCTTTCCATCGGTATCAGCCACCCATTGAACGAGAAGAGGTACCGGTTGCACTACGCTGCATAGTGCTTTGTTTGGCAACAGATTCACCAAAACCGCCACGGGTAACGGTAGTGGTGGTCGCCGGTTTTGGTGCCATTGCCGTCTTCGGTACGGTCATGGTGCGGCCTGGCTGGGCTGCGCCATAGTTTTTACCCGTCGCGTCGGTATATTTACCGTAAGCCGGACTGGCTGGGTTTTTCGAGGAGAACAGCGGCTGCTGTGCAAATCCCGCGCCGCCGCCCATCAGACGCCCCATCATGTAACCGGCCATCAGCGGCATCCAGAAACTCCCGCTGGATTGCTGGGCCTGCGCCTGGTTTTCTGGTGCCATGCCAGCCTGGGCTGGTGCCTGCTGGCACTGACCTTCACCAAATTCAGCAACACAGTCTTCACGGGTGGCGTATTTCGGCGCAGTACGTTCGGCTTCTTTCAGCGCATTGTTGTACGCGGTGGTACATTCGGCGCTTTTGCCTGGGTTTGCAGCTGAACAGTCGTCAGCATTTTGATAGAGAGACACTGTTTCATCACTCTTTTCACAGCCAGCCAGCATAAAAACAGTGGCAACCGCGAGAGCGACTGGTGTCAGATGGCGTGCGCTCCAGTTTTTGCGGAACGATGCGTGGCGTATGGATTTTGTCCGTTTCATTTTTGTCTTCCGGGACCAGTGGTAAATACCCATCAGAATAGAGGATGGCTGGTCGAAATTGAAGCGAGAAGGGGGAAGAATGCGGCAGATAACCCGTATCTTTACGTTGCCTTACGTTCAGACGGGGCCGAAGCCCCGTCGTCGTCATCAGTTACGGAAAGGGTTATGACCGTTACTGGTGGTAGTGCGTGCGGATGTTTGCTGAACGACTGGTGCCGGGCTATCAGGCGCATAACCATCAGCAATAGCATTCTGTTCCGGCGTTTGCGGTGCAACGTTTTCCGGATTAGTGGAAACCGGTTTGCTCAGCGCATTGTTCAGTGCCAGCAGATCCTGCTCGTTCAACGTACCCAGAGCTGACTTAATATTCAGCTGATTAATCAGGTAGTTATAACGCGCATTCGCCAGCTCTTGCTTGGCGTTGTACAACGTGGTGGTCGCATCCAACACATCAACAATGGTACGCGTACCGACCGAGTAGCCCGCTTCCATCGCGTCTAATGAGCTTTGAGCGGAAACTACGGCTTGTTTGTAGGCGTTAATGCTACTGATAGATGCATTAATGTTGTTGAAGGAGGAACGCACGGTCTGCACGACGCTACGATGGGCACTTTCCAGTTGCTCGCTGGCACCGACAAAGTTGTACTGTGCCTGTTTCACCTGCGAGTTAACCATTCCGCCCTGATAAATCGGCAGCGAGAAGCTCAGGCCAACTTTGTTCTGGCCCATATTGCTATCGTCATACTGGGTACCAGCGGCACCACGGGTTTTCGAACCGCTATAAGAGGTGTCAGAAATCCCGGTAGAAGCCGTTAAATCCAGAGTCGGTAAGTGACCATCCTGCGCCTGGCGAATTTGCTCGCGCGCCAGGTCCTGGCTCAAGCGTGCCTGTAACAGCGACAGGTTGCGTTTTTCGGCTTCTTTCAGCAGCGCGTTAACCGGCTGTGGTTTGTCGGTTTTAAAGTTTTCGACATTCAGCGCAGCCAGTTCCGGATAGTAGTTACCGGTGATCTGGCGCAGCTGCTCTACCGCGTTATCAAGGTTATTACGTGCGGTCACTTCGTTCGCCAGCACGGTATCGTACTGTGCGCGGGCGTTCTGCACGTCGGTGATCGCTACCAGGCCCACGTTAAAACGTTGGGTGGTTTGATCTAATTGACGGTAGATCGCTTCTTTTTGTGCCTGTGTATAGGAAAGAACGTCAATAGCATTCAACACGTTGAAATAAGCGGTCGCGGTGTTGAGGATCAAGGTTTGCTGATCGGTCTGATACGTGACGTCCTGAATCCCTGCTGCTTTTTCCTGCAGCGTTAACGCACGCCATTTCGACATATCAAAAATGGATTGAGTTAACTGCAGGGACGCACTGGTCGCGTTAGAGTTGATGCCGTTCGCGTCGCGGTAGCCGTTGCTATAGGTGTAATCTGCACCTAAACCTAGCTGTGGCAGTAATGGACTGCGCGCTTCATTAATTTTTTCAAAGGCAGCATCACGATCGGCGGCAGACTTACGCAATTCCGGGTTACTAAGGCGTGCTTGCTGATAAACTTGCATCAGGTTCTCGGCCTGGCTCAACGAACTGAACCCAGAAAGGCTCAGGCCGATAAGAATGGGGAGCAATTTCTTCATTTGCATTCCTTGTGGTGAAGCAGTATTTAGCGCGATCAAACTGTAAAATTATTGCGGATTCTAGCAGAAGCCGCTACCGCAAAAGGTTGGCGTTACGTGCCATAGGGCGTTAATGTGCCTCAATTTAACACATGACTGCTCAAACGGCAGTCAAACGTCGCTGAAATTCACATTTAATTCACTATTAGTGCCAGGACATTAACAATGCTTAAGCCAGACAACCTGCCCGTTACATTTGGCAAAAACGATGTAGAAATTATTGCACGAGAAACACTTTATCGCGGCTTTTTTTCATTAGATCTTTATAGATTTCGTCATCGTCTATTCAACGGGCAAATGAGTCATGAGGTGCGGCGGGAAATTTTTGAGCGCGGTCACGCCGCAGTCTTGCTACCCTTTGACCCAGTGCGTGATGAAGTTGTGCTGATTGAGCAGATTCGGATTGCCGCATACGACACCAGTGAAACCCCCTGGCTACTGGAGATGGTTGCCGGGATGATTGAAGAGGGTGAAAGTGTGGAAGATGTTGCCCGTCGCGAAGCGATTGAAGAGGCGGGACTGATAGTCAAACGGACCAAACCGGTGTTAAGTTTCCTGGCAAGCCCGGGGGGCACCAGTGAGCGTTCGTCAATTATGGTGGGCGAAGTGGACGCCACGACCGCAAACGGTATTCATGGTCTGGCTGATGAAAACGAAGATATTCGCGTTCATGTGGTAAGCCGGGAACAGGCATACCAGTGGGTAGAAGAGGGGAAAATCGACAACGCAGCGTCGGTCATCGCTTTGCAATGGCTGCAGCTGCATCATCAAGCGTTAAAAAATGAGTGGGCATAAATGAAGCGTTACACACCTGACTTTCCTGAAATGATGCGCCTGTGCGAGATGAACTTTTCACAATTGCGCCGTTTGTTACCGCGCAATGACGCACCCGGCGAAACTGTAAGCTATCAGGTGGCAAACGCACAATATCGGCTGACGATTGTGGAATCGACCCGATACACTACCCTGGTGACAATAGAACAGACTGCGCCCGCGATCAGTTACTGGAGCCTTCCGTCAATGACGGTGCGTCTGTATCATGACGCGATGGTGGCTGAAGTGTGTTCAAGCCAGCAGATTTTTCGCTTCAAAGCGCGGTATGATTATCCTAATAAAAAGTTGCATCAACGCGACGAAAAGCATCAAATTAACCAGTTTTTAGCGGACTGGTTGCGATACTGTTTAGCACATGGAGCGATGGCGATTCCGGTTTACTAGCGTCGTGAAACCTAAGGACACCATTTGGAAAGCCTGTTAACCCTTCCTCTGGCTGGTGAGGCCAGAGTCAGGATTTTACAAATTACCGATACTCACCTGTTTGCACAAAAGCACGAAGCCCTGTTAGGGGTAAACACCTGGGAAAGCTACCAGGCGGTGCTGGAGGCGATTCGTCCACACCAGCACGAATTCGACCTGATTGTCGCGACAGGTGATTTAGCGCAGGATCAATCCTCTGCGGCCTATCAGCATTTCGCTGAAGGCATCGCAAGTTTTCGTGCGCCCTGCGTCTGGCTGCCGGGCAACCACGATTTCCAGCCCGCGATGTACAGCGCGTTACAGGATGCGGGTATCTCCCCGGCGAAGCGCGTGTTTATTGGTGAGCAATGGCAAATCCTGTTGCTGGATAGCCAGGTGTTTGGCGTGCCGCACGGTGAGCTGAGCGAGTTTCAGCTTGAGTGGCTGGAACGTAAACTGGCCGATGCGCCAGGACGCCATACGTTGCTGCTGCTGCATCATCATCCGCTACCTGCGGGTTGTAGTTGGCTCGATCAACACAGCCTGCGTAACGCGGGCGAACTGGATACCGTGCTGGCGAAGTTTCCGCACGTCAAATACTTGCTGTGCGGTCATATTCATCAGGAGCTGGATCTCGACTGGAACGGTCGCCGCCTGCTGGCAACGCCGTCGACCTGTGTGCAGTTTAAGCCGCACTGTTCCAACTTTACGCTGGACACCATCGCGCCCGGCTGGCGTACTCTCGAGTTACATGCTGATGGCACGCTGACCACCGAGGTGCATCGCCTGGCGGACACACGTTTCCAACCTGATACCGCTTCAGAAGGCTACTGATGTCTACGCTTCTTTATTTACACGGTTTCAACAGCTCGCCGCGCTCTGCAAAAGCGAGCTTGTTAAAAAACTGGCTGGCGGAACATCACCCTGACGTTGAGATGATCATTCCGCAGTTGCCGCCGTATCCTTCCGACGCGGCAGAACTGCTGGAATCCATTGTCCTGGAACATGGCGGCGATTCGCTGGGTATTGTCGGTTCGTCACTGGGGGGATATTACGCCACCTGGTTGTCGCAATGTTTTATGCTGCCCGCAGTGGTGGTAAACCCGGCGGTACGCCCGTTTGAACTGCTGACGGACTATCTCGGTCAGAACGAGAACCCCTACACCGGGCAGCAATATGTGCTAGAGTCACGCCATATTTACGATCTCAAAGTCATGCAGATTGACCCGCTGGAAGCGCCGGATTTGATCTGGCTGCTGCAACAGACGGGAGATGAAGTGCTGGATTACCGCCAGGCGGTGGCGTACTACGCTTCCTGCCGCCAGACTGTCATAGAAGGCGGCAACCACGCATTCACGGGCTTCGAAGATTATTTCAACCCGATCGTCGATTTTCTTGGTCTGCACCATCTCTGACGATCAACTCGAATTGCTAACTTAAACCATGACGCAAACTTATAACGCTGATGCCATTGAGGTACTCACCGGGCTTGAGCCGGTTCGCCGCCGTCCGGGGATGTATACCGATACCACTCGCCCTAACCATTTGGGGCAAGAAGTTATTGATAACAGTGTCGATGAAGCACTGGCGGGTCACGCAAAACGCGTGGACGTAATCTTACATGCTGACCAGTCGTTAGAAGTGATTGACGATGGGCGCGGGATGCCGGTGGATATTCACCCGGAAGAGGGTGTACCGGCGGTTGAACTGATTCTTTGCCGTTTGCACGCGGGCGGTAAATTCTCTAACAAAAATTACCAGTTCTCTGGCGGCCTGCATGGCGTGGGGATTTCGGTGGTTAACGCCCTGTCGAAGCGCGTTGAAGTTAACGTGCGCCGCGATGGTCAGGTTTATAACATCGCCTTTGAAAATGGCGAAAAGGTGCAGGATTTACAGGTTGTCGGCACTTGCGGTAAACGCAATACCGGTACCAGCGTGCACTTCTGGCCGGATGAAACCTTCTTTGACAGCCCGCGATTTTCTGTTTCACGCCTGACGCATGTGCTGAAAGCCAAAGCGGTACTGTGCCCCGGCGTTGAGATTACCTTTAAAGATGAGATCAACAACACCGAACAGCGCTGGTGCTATCAGGACGGTCTGAATGATTACCTGGCGGAAGCGGTAAACGGTTTACCGACGCTGCCAGAAAAACCGTTTATCGGTAATTTCGCTGGTGATACTGAAGCTGTGGACTGGGCGCTACTGTGGCTGCCGGAAGGCGGTGAACTGCTGACCGAAAGCTACGTCAACCTTATCCCAACGATGCAGGGCGGTACGCACGTTAACGGTCTGCGTCAGGGCCTGTTGGACGCGATGCGTGAGTTCTGTGAATACCGCAACATTCTGCCGCGCGGTGTAAAGTTGTCGGCGGAAGATATCTGGGATCGCTGCGCCTATGTGCTGTCAGTAAAAATGCAGGATCCGCAGTTTGCCGGGCAGACCAAAGAGCGTCTCTCTTCGCGTCAGTGCGCGGCATTCGTTTCTGGCGTGGTGAAAGATGCCTTTATCCTGTGGCTGAACCAGAACGTTCAGGCGGCGGAGTTGCTGGCAGAGATGGCGATTTCCAGCGCCCAGCGTCGTATGCGTGCGGCTAAGAAAGTGGTGCGTAAAAAGCTGACCAGCGGCCCGGCGCTGCCTGGCAAACTGGCTGACTGTACCGCGCAGGATCTTAACCGTACCGAACTGTTCCTTGTGGAAGGTGACTCTGCAGGCGGATCTGCCAAGCAGGCGCGCGATCGCGAATATCAGGCGATCATGCCACTGAAAGGTAAGATCCTTAACACCTGGGAAGTCTCTTCCGACGAAGTGCTGGCTTCGCAGGAAGTGCACGATATTTCGGTAGCGATCGGTATCGATCCTGACAGCGACGATCTGAGCCAGCTTCGTTATGGCAAAATCTGTATCCTCGCGGATGCGGACTCTGATGGTCTGCACATTGCCACGCTGCTCTGCGCTTTGTTCGTAAAACACTTCCGCGCGTTGGTGAAACACGGTCACGTTTACGTCGCACTGCCACCGCTCTACCGTATTGATCTCGGGAAAGAGGTTTATTACGCGCTGACGGAAGAAGAGAAAGAAGGCGTACTTGAGCAATTAAAACGCAAGAAAGGCAAGCCGAACGTCCAGCGTTTTAAAGGTCTCGGGGAAATGAACCCGATGCAATTGCGCGAAACCACGCTTGATCCGAACACTCGCCGTCTGGTGCAGTTGACTATCGATGATGAAGACGATCAGCGTACTGACGCGATGATGGATATGCTGCTGGCGAAGAAACGCTCGGAAGATCGCCGCAACTGGTTGCAAGAGAAAGGCGACATGGCGGAGATTGAGGTTTAAAGGAAAGAACATTGCCCGGTCAGGATGGCCGGGCAAACAAGGCAGGATTAAATCCCTGGCTGCAGAATACGGATATTCATCTCCAGCACGTCACCTTTTACGGCTTCGCTATACGCCTTCATGTGCGGGGTTTGCAGATGCGCTTCAAGATGCGCGATGCTTTCCCACTGCTCAATCATCACGATAGAATCCGGTGCCATAGACTGGAAACTCACGCCAGCTGCGCAATCCACCATTGGCGCATAGCCGTGGCAACCTTCTTCTTTCAGTACGGTTGGAACGATTTTAGCAAACTGATCCAATACCGCCTGACGGTGATGTTGACCAGGACGAGTACGGATTTCTGCGATTACGGTAAGCATGGTTAACTCCTTCTAAAGCCTGAGCTCTAGTTAACCAAAAATTTCCACAAGATGCTTGCGATATTCTTCAGTATAGCGGGGAACATCAGGCATTTTTATCACGTCATTAGCGATAAATGTCGGCAGCGGTTCCATGCCAAGGAATTGGTTTGCTTTATGGAACGGCAGATACACACCGTCGACGCCAACGCCGTGGAAGAATTGATCTTTTTCGGTGAAGGCTTCCATTGGTGCGTTCCAGGTCAGAGAAAGCATATATTTTTTGCCCTGTACCAGGCCGCCGGAACCGTATTTTTTTGACGGATCTTTGCGGGTACGGCCATCGCTGGCATACAGCGTTCCATGACCTTCGGTGAATACATCATCAATATATTTTTTCACTGTCCACGGCGCGCCCATCCACCAGCCTGGCATCTGCCAGATCACCACATCAGCCCAGAGAAAGTTTTGTACTTCCGCTTTGACATCGTAGTCGCTGTCGGCGCGAACGATGCGGACATCATGCCCAAGGTCGCGCAGTGTGCCATCCGCGACTTCGGTCAGGGTGTCGTTCAGTTGACCATTGGAGTGGGCGAATTTTTTCGCGCCGTTGATAATCAGGATGTTGCTCATTTTTTAACCTCAAGGTGAGACGTTTGCCGACTATAGTACGTCACAGAGCGGTACGGTGAAATTAGCAAAATGTGCAAAGTCTTTTGCGAATTTATCAAAAGTCTGATCTTACTCTGACTCACCGATGCAGGATAAATATTTTCTGAAAATGACAATACTGATAGCCATTCCTCATAATTCTTACTCGCACCGGAATAATTTACACGTTTGGTTCGGTTTTTTTGGGGATTGAAAATATGGCTTTGAATAAGTAAAAGATGAAAGTATCAACGTGTCATGTTGATAATTATAAATGGATTTTTATGAGCGTACTGATATATGTTAAAGCAGAAAATTAAAACAATATTTGAAGCATTGCTATATATAATGCTTACTTATTGGTTAATAGATTCTTTTTTTGCTTTCAATAAGTATGACTGGATGCTTGAGTCGGGAGGAAATATTTGCAGTATACCTTCCGTTTCAGGCGAAGATCGTATATTGCAAGCAATGATTGCAGCATTTTTTCTTCTTACGCCACTTATTATTCTTATCTTAAGAAAACTCTTTATGCGGGAAATGTTCGAGTTTTGGGTATATGTATTCTCGCTCGGTATTTGTCTGGTTTGTGGTTGGTGGCTTTTTTGGGGACGGTTTATATTTTGCTATTAGTAAAATCTATGAGAGTCGTTTTAACTGCTCTCATAGACAGAGAAGTTACCAGCTTACCTTCGCCTCAAATCCACCTTGTTCCGCATTCCCAAATTCAACATTCATGCCATGCAATTTGGCGATTCGCTGGACAATCGATAGCCCAAGCCCGCTGCCGGTAGCGGTTTGTCCGGGTGGGCGATAGAAGCGTTCGCCAATTCGCGCCAGTGCCTCTGGTGTCACACCGGGGCCGTTATCCCTCACGATGAAATTATCAGCATTCAGCGTGACGTCTACCACGCTGCCCTGTGGACTGTAGCGCACGGCGTTATCCAGCAAATTTCGCACCAACAAACTTAGCAATAGCGGTTGCCCGGTGCGTTTGATGCTGTGGGCATTGAGTGTCAGTCGCACGTCAATTTTCGCCTGCTGCGCCGTGTGGTAAATATCCATCACCGACGATTGCAGGAGATCTTCAAGCGGGATCTCCGCGACGTCCTGAAGGTTATCCAGTGAGTCCAGCCGCGATAGCGTGAGCAGTTGATCAACCAGACGAGTAGCGCGATCGATCCCGGAATGTAATTGGAGCAGTGCTTTTTTCCGCGCCTGCGGATCATCGTCAGAGAGCTGCGCAACTTCGGTTTGCACTTTCAGCGCCGTTAACGGGCTACGAAGTTCGTGAGCTGCGTCGGAGGTAAAGCGTCGTTCACGAACCATCATCGCATGTGTGCGGGCGAACAGTTGATTTAGCGACTCAACCAGTGGCCGCACTTCGCTGGGTACGCCAGTCGCGTTTAGTGGTTTTTCCGAGTCAGGGTCACGCATACGTAGTGCCAGCGCCAGTTTGTTCAGCGGCGCGAGTTCACGACCCAGTAGTACCATCATGATGATTAACATAATCGGCAGTGCGACCAGCCACGGGATCAATTGCCCGGCAACAATCGCCAGCGCCATGTCTTCACGGTATTCCCATTCCTGGCCAACAACGATGCGATATTTGCCATCAGGTGAGGTCATCCAGACAAAACGCCAAGGATCGTCTTCACCGACCAGTTGCCCGTCAGCAAAACCTTCCCGTTGATAGCTATAGGGAATATCTTCTCCGTTATCGCCATCATTAAGGACCATTCTGCCGTCGTGGGTAAAGATGGCAAAGGTCAGCGCATCGTCATCAACATGACCGTGTTTTAATCTATTTGGCGTCTGTGCCATGCGATCCGCCGCGTTGATTTCGTTGAGATCGAGCGTACTTAACCGCTTGGCAAACAGCATCAGTTGGGTGTCGAACAATTCATCGACGTTATCCGTTGTTTGTTTCCAGGCGACAAAGCTGGAAAGCAGCCAGGTCACCGAGGCCAGAATTAAAAAGATTAGCGTCAGCCTGACGCGCAGACTAAGACGTTGGGTAAATTTCATTTCTCACCTAATGTGTAACCAATACCATGCACGGTACGAATAAAATCACTACCGAGTTTGCGTCGCAGATGATGCACATGCACTTCAACGGCATTACTGGTGACCTCTTCGTCCCAGGTATACAGTTTCTCTTCAATCAGTTTGCGCGGCAGTACCCGACCAGCGTTACGCATCAGTAATTCCAGCAGGGCAAATTCTTTTGGTTTCAGTGTTAAGGGTTCGCCAGCCAGCGTGGCGATACGTTTGCCGGGGTCGAGCATGACGTTACCGTGGCGCAGCTCGTTGCTGGCCTGGCCGTTGGTTCGGCGCATCAGAGCTTCCAGCCTGGCGGCGACTTCTATCAACGCAAAAGGTTTACACAGATAATCGTCAGCTCCCAGACGCAGCCCTTCTACACGTTCCGCCAGCGCATCGCGCGCGGTCAGGATCAGTACCGGCTCACGCTGACCTTTTTCTCGCCATTCGCGCAAAATATCGCGACCATCCATGCCTGGTAAGGTTAAATCCAGGATCACCGCATCATAAGGTGCGCTATAAAGCGCCTCTTTTCCCTGACGACCTTGTGTAAACCAGTCGACGCTAAAACCCATTTTACTAAGGCCCGTTTTGATGCCGTCGCCAATCAGCATGTCATCTTCTATCAGTAAAATTCGCATTTTTTCATCCCTGCGATAACCGTATTTGCTGCCAGTAAACCGTGTTGTAACGCGCTCTGTACAGCACTAAATTTTATTTTTTTCCCTTAAGAAGTTGTTAAGGACTATCTTGTTAAATGCTCGGAAACAGACATTAAAGGGAGTAATAAACATGAAAAAATTCGCAGCAGTAATCGCAGTAATGGCCCTGTGCAGCGCACCGGTGATGGCAGCAGAGCAGGGCGGTTTTTCTGGCCCATCGGCAACGCAAAGTCAGGCCGGAGGATTCCAGGGGCCGAACGGCAGCGTAACGACTGTAGAAAGCGCAAAATCCCTGCGTGACGACACCTGGGTAACCCTGCGCGGCAATATCGTTGAACGCATCTCTGACGATCTCTACGTGTTCAAAGATGCCAGCGGTACTATCAATGTTGATATCGACCACAAACGCTGGAACGGCGTGACGGTGACGCCGAAAGATACGGTTGAGATTCAGGGTGAAGTCGATAAAGACTGGAATTCTGTTGAAATTGACGTCAAACAGATCCGCAAAGTAAATCCGTAATTGTTACCGCTCCCGGGACGCGTTCCCGGGAATAATTTCGCAGGGAGGCAAAATGACAAACCTGACACTGGATGTAAACATTATCGATTTCCCATCAATACCTGTGGCGATGTTGCCGCACCGCTGTAGCCCTGAATTGCTCAACTACAGCGTGGCGAAATTTATCATGTGGCGTAAAGAGACGGGGCTTTCTCCTGTTAACCAAAGCCAGACTTTTGGCGTCGCCTGGGACGACCCTGCCACCACCGCACCGGAAGCGTTTCGCTTTGATATCTGCGGCAGCGTTAGCGAACCGATTCCCGATAATCGTTATGGTGTGAGCAATGGTGAACTTACCGGTGGACGTTATGCCGTGGCCCGCCACGTTGGCGAGCTGGACGATATTTCACACACGGTATGGGGCATCATTCGCCACTGGCTGCCTGCAAGCGGCGAGAAAATGCGTAAAGCACCGATTCTGTTTCACTACACCAATCTTGCCGAAGGGGTGACAGAGCAGCGACTGGAAACGGATGTTTATGTGCCGTTGGCGTGATGCCTGACTCCAGCTTCCCTTATAAATTCCTGCTTCAAACTGGCGCTACTAATGCGCCACTTTCTTATATGGTCAATCACTTTCCTTAAAGAATACGTTTTGTGTGGTCACTATCTCCGTACATCTAACTAACCTTTTAGGTGCTTTTTCATTGCTGTAATTAACCTTTTAGGTTATAACTAAAGTAACAGGGAGGCGGGGGTTATGGAAAAACGCACACCACATACACGTTTGAGTCAGGTTAAAAAACTTGTCAATGCCGGGCAAGTTCGTACAACACGTAGTGCACTGTTAAATGCAGATGAGTTAGGTTTGGATTTTGATGGTATGTGTAATGTTATCATTGGATTATCAGAGAGCGACTTTTATAAAAGCATGACCACCTACTCTGATCATACTATCTGGCAGGATGTTTACAGACCCAGGCTTGTTACAGGCCAGGTTTATCTTAAAATTACGGTAATTCATGACGTACTGATCGTCTCGTTTAAGGAGAAGTAATATGAAATGTCCGGTTTGCCACCAGGGAGAAATGGTTTCTGGCATTAAAGATATTCCATACACCTTCCGTGGACGAAAAACAGTATTGAAAGGTATCCACGGTTTATATTGTGTCCATTGCGAAGAGAGCATCATGAATAAAGAAGAGTCAGATGCTTTCATGGCGCAAGTAAAGGCATTTCGGGCTTCGGTGAATGCCGAAACAGTGGCACCTGAATTTATAGTGAAGGTTCGAAAAAAGCTCTCTCTTACCCAAAAAGAGGCAAGCGAAATTTTTGGGGGAGGTGTAAATGCGTTTTCGCGTTACGAAAAAGGCAATGCCCAACCTCATCCTTCCACAATCAAACTTTTACGTGTTCTGGATAAGCATCCAGAACTATTGAATGAAATCCGTTAATTAATGGAAAAGCGGGGGCAACTCGCTTTTTTCTTTACCGGAGTGTGAGCCAAATCACTCGCGATAAGTTTGAGCGAACAATGCCACAGGCGTATTGTTGTTGGGCTTATAATTTCTCCGGTAAGGAATACCATGTATACGCGAAATTTATTATGGCTGGTCAGCCTGGTAAGTGCGGCTCCTCTCTACGCTGCTGACGTTCCCGCCAACACACCGCTCGCCCCGCAACAAGTCTTTCGTTACAACAATCATAGCGACCCAGGTACGCTCGACCCGCAAAAGGTGGAGGAGAATACTGCCGCGCAGATTGTGCTGGATCTGTTTGAAGGTCTGGTATGGATGGACGGTGAAGGCCAGGTGCAGCCCGCTCAGGCTGAACGCTGGGAGATACTGGACGGCGGCAAGCGCTATATTTTCCATCTGCGTAGCGGTTTGCAGTGGTCCGACGGTCAGCCTCTGACGGCAGAGGATTTTGTCCTCGGCTGGCAGCGCGCGGTTGACCCGAAAACGGCAAGCCCTTTTGCTGGCTATCTGGCACAGGCGCACATTAACAATGCCGCAGCTATTGTTGCGGGTAAAGCAGATGTTACATCGCTGGGTGTCAAAGCGACGGATGATCGTACTCTTGAAGTTACGCTTGAGCAGCCGGTTCCTTGGTTCACGACGATGCTCGCCTGGCCGACGCTGTTCCCGGTTCCTCATCATGTCATCGCTAAACATGGCGATAGCTGGAGTAAGCCAGAGAACATGGTTTACAACGGTGCCTTTGTGCTTGATCAGTGGGTAGTTAACGAAAAGATTACTGCACGCAAAAATCCAAAGTACCGCGATGCGCAACATACAGTATTGCAACAGGTTGAGTATCTGGCGCTAGATAATTCGGTCACCGGCTATAACCGCTATCGCGCGGGAGAGGTCGATCTCACCTGGGTTCCGGCGCAGCAAATTCCCGCCATTGAAAAATCACTGCCTGGCGAGCTACGAATTATTCCGCGTCTGAACAGCGAATATTACAACTTCAACCTTGAGAAACCGCCATTTAACGATGTGCGAGTGCGTCGGGCGCTATATCTTACGGTTGATCGACAGCTTATTGCGCAAAAGGTACTGGGGTTGAGAACGCCCGCAACCACGCTGACGCCGCCAGAGGTAAAAGGCTTTAGCGCGACGACGTTCGATGAACTGCAAAAGCCAATGAGTGAGCGCGTCGCGATGGCAAAAGCCTTGCTGAAACAGGCGGGATACGACGCCTCTCATCCGCTACGCTTTGAGCTGTTCTACAACAAGTACGATCTGCATGAAAAGACCGCGATAGCGTTGTCTTCCGAATGGAAAAAATGGCTGGGTGCACAGGTGACGCTGCGCACAATGGAGTGGAAAACCTATCTTGATGCCCGACGAGCCGGTGATTTCATGCTGTCTCGGCAGTCGTGGGATGCGACGTACAATGATGCTTCCAGCTTCCTGAACACGCTCAAAAGCGATAGTGAAGAAAACGTCGGTCACTGGAAAAATGCGCAGTATGACGCCTTACTAAACCAGGCCACGCAGATCACTGATGCGACAAAGCGTAATGCGTTGTATCAGCAGGCAGAAGTGATCATCAACCAACAGGCACCGCTGATTCCTATCTACTATCAGCCGTTAATCAAACTGCTTAAACCCTACGTTGGCGGTTTTCCGCTGCATAATCCCCAGGATTATGTCTACAGCAAAGAGTTGTATATCAAGGCACATTGATGCCTTTATCGCCGTCGGAGCACGTCCGGCGGCGCTATTCACGCTGATCTCCTGTGACTCGACGCGGCAGATAATGTAGTATCTCCGGCAATATTGCCCCTTTGAAGGCTGGCGAATAAGTTGAGGAATCAGAATTAATGAGCGATATGGCAGAGCGCCTTGCGCTACATGAATTTACGGAAAACGCCTACTTAAACTACTCCATGTACGTGATCATGGACCGTGCGTTGCCGTTTATTGGTGATGGTCTGAAACCTGTTCAGCGCCGCATTGTGTATGCGATGTCTGAACTGGGCCTGAATGCCAGCGCCAAATTTAAAAAATCGGCCCGTACCGTCGGTGACGTACTGGGTAAATACCATCCGCACGGCGATAGCGCCTGTTATGAAGCGATGGTCCTGATGGCGCAACCGTTCTCTTACCGTTATCCGCTGGTTGATGGTCAGGGGAACTGGGGCGCGCCGGACGATCCGAAATCGTTCGCGGCAATGCGTTACACCGAATCCCGGTTGTCGAAATATTCCGAGCTGCTATTGAGCGAGCTGGGGCAGGGGACGGCTGACTGGGTGCCAAACTTCGACGGCACTTTGCAGGAGCCGAAAATGCTACCTGCCCGTCTGCCAAACATTTTGCTTAACGGCACCACCGGTATTGCCGTCGGCATGGCGACCGATATTCCACCGCATAACCTGCGTGAAGTGGCTCAGGCGGCAATCGCATTAATCGACCAGCCGAAAACCACGCTCGATCAGCTGCTGGATATCGTGCAGGGGCCGGATTATCCGACTGAAGCGGAAATTATCACTTCGCGCGCCGAGATCCGTAAAATCTACGAGAACGGACGTGGTTCAGTGCGTATGCGCGCGGTGTGGAAGAAAGAAGATGGCGCGGTGGTTATCAGCGCATTGCCGCATCAGGTTTCAGGTGCGCGCGTACTGGAGCAAATTGCTGCGCAAATGCGCAACAAAAAGCTGCCGATGGTTGACGATCTGCGCGATGAATCTGACCACGAGAACCCGACCCGCCTGGTGATTGTGCCGCGTTCCAACCGCGTGGATATGGATCAGGTGATGAACCACCTCTTCGCTACCACCGATCTGGAAAAGAGCTATCGTATTAACCTTAATATGATCGGTCTGGATGGTCGTCCGGCGGTGAAAAACCTGCTGGAAATCCTCTCCGAATGGCTGGTGTTCCGCCGCGATACCGTGCGCCGCCGACTGAACTATCGTCTGGAGAAAGTCCTCAAGCGCCTGCATATCCTCGAAGGTTTGCTGGTGGCGTTTCTCAATATCGACGAAGTGATTGAGATCATTCGTAATGAAGATGAACCGAAACCGGCGCTGATGTCGCGGTTTGGCCTTACGGAAACCCAGGCGGAAGCGATCCTCGAACTGAAACTGCGTCATCTTGCCAAACTGGAAGAGATGAAGATTCGCGGTGAGCAGAGTGAACTGGAAAAAGAGCGCGACCAGTTGCAGGGCATTTTGGCTTCCGAGCGTAAAATGAATAACCTGCTGAAGAAAGAACTGCAGGCAGACGCGCAAGCCTACGGTGACGATCGTCGTTCGCCGTTGCAGGAACGCGAAGAAGCGAAAGCGATGAGCGAGCACGACATGCTGCCGTCTGAACCTGTCACCATTGTGCTGTCGCAGATGGGCTGGGTACGCAGCGCTAAAGGCCATGATATCGACGCGCCGGGCCTGAATTATAAAGCGGGTGATAGCTTCAAAGCGGCGGTGAAAGGTAAGAGCAACCAACCGGTAGTGTTTGTTGATTCCACCGGTCGTAGCTATGCCATTGACCCGATTACGCTGCCGTCGGCGCGTGGTCAGGGCGAGCCGCTCACCGGCAAATTAACGTTGCCGCCTGGGGCGACCGTTGACCATATGCTGATGGAAAGCGACGATCAGAAACTGCTGATGGCTTCCGATGCGGGTTACGGTTTCGTCTGCACCTTTAACGATCTGGTGGCGCGTAACCGTGCAGGTAAGGCTTTGATCACCTTACCGGAAAATGCCCATGTTATGCCGCCGGTGGTGATTGAAGATGCTTCCGATATGCTGCTGGCAATCACTCAGGCAGGCCGTATGTTGATGTTCCCGGTAAGTGATCTGCCGCAGCTGTCGAAGGGCAAAGGCAACAAGATTATCAACATTCCATCGGCAGAAGCCGCGCGTGGAGAAGATGGTCTGGCGCAATTGTACGTTCTGCCGCCGCAAAGCACGCTGACCATTCATGTTGGGAAACGCAAAATTAAACTGCGCCCGGAAGAGTTACAGAAAGTCACTGGCGAACGTGGACGCCGCGGTACGTTGATGCGCGGTTTGCAGCGTATCGATCGTGTTGAGATCGACTCTCCTCGCCGTGCCAGCAGCGGTGATAGCGAAGAGTAATATGCCGGGGAGGGCGCTGTTTCCTCCCGCTTGCAAGGAACGCCGGATGAAACGTTAAGTCGTCATCCGGCAGCGTATTCAACCCCCGGAAACGATAAAAATTCCCTTGAAACCGTTGTTTATTCATGCGTTGCGATTAACAATACGCTTTTCCAGAGAGCGGCTTTTAACAATGCCCTAACCTGATTTCAGGTGACGTACAATGCCAGTCTCTCAGACCTTCAGAGGGTGTTATGCTATATATCTTTCGTCTTATTATTACCGTGATTTACAGCATCTTAGTCTGTGTATTCGGCTCCATTTACTGCCTTTTCAGCCCGCGTAACCCGAAACATGTGGCCACCTTTGGGCATATGTTTGGCCGTCTTGCGCCGCTGTTCGGCCTGAAAGTTGAGTGCCGCAAACCTGCAGATGCTGAAAGCTACGGCAATGCTATCTATATCGCTAACCACCAGAACAACTATGACATGGTGACAGCATCGAACATTGTGCAACCGCCGACGGTGACGGTAGGTAAAAAGAGCTTGCTGTGGATCCCCTTCTTCGGGCAGTTGTACTGGTTAACCGGCAACTTATTGATCGACAGAAACAATCGCACTAAAGCTCACGGCACCATTGCGGAAGTCGTGAATCATTTCAAAAAACGCCGTATTTCCATCTGGATGTTCCCGGAAGGAACCCGCAGCCGTGGTCGCGGCCTGCTACCGTTCAAGACTGGAGCATTTCACGCGGCAATTGCGGCGGGCGTCCCGATTATTCCCGTGTGCGTCTCTACAACTTCGAATAAGATTAATCTTAATCGACTGCACAACGGTCTGGTGATTGTCGAAATGCTGCCGCCAATTGACGTCAGTCAGTATGGCAAAGATCAGGTTCGTGAGCTGGCTGCCCATTGTCGTTCGATAATGGAACAAAAAATCGCCGAGCTCGATAAAGAAGTCGCAGAACGCGAAGCCGCCGGAAAAGTTTAAGTCGGCAATCTGTATTTTTGCGGGGAACACTTTCCTGCACGGTATTACTTTAGCCAGTTTTACATGGAGCAAATATGTCACTCAGTCGGCGTCAGTTCATTCAGGCATCGGGGATTGCACTTTGTGCAGGCGCTGTTCCCCTGAAGGCCAGCGCAGCCGGGCAACAGCAACCGCTACCCGTTCCGCCGCTACTTGAATCTCGCCGTGGGCAACCGCTGTTTATGACTGTACAACGTGCGCACTGGTCATTTACGCCAGGGACACGCGCGTCGGTCTGGGGAATCAATGGTCGTTACCTGGGGCCGACTATCCGCGTCTGGAAGGGCGACGATGTTAAGCTTATTTACAGCAACCGCCTGACAGAAAATGTCTCAATGACGGTGGCCGGGCTACAGGTACCAGGCCCGCTGATGGGCGGTCCGGCACGGATGATGTCGCCAAACGCTGACTGGGCACCCGTACTGCCCATTCGCCAGAACGCAGCTACTCTGTGGTATCACGCCAATACTCCCAACCGCACGGCTCAGCAGGTCTATAACGGCCTTGCCGGAATGTGGCTGGTGGAAGATGAAGTCAGCAAGTCGCTGCCTATCCCCAACCATTATGGTGTGGATGATTTTCCGGTCATTATCCAGGATAAACGGCTGGATAACTTTGGTACGCCAGAATACAACGAACCGGGAAGCGGCGGCTTTGTTGGTGATACGCTGCTGGTTAACGGTGTACAAAGCCCGTACGTTGAAGTCTCGCGTGGCTGGGTGCGCTTGCGACTGCTGAACGCGTCGAACTCTCGTCGCTATCAACTACAGATGAACGATGGTCGCCCGTTACATGTGATTTCTGGCGATCAGGGATTCCTGCCTGCTCCTGTATCGGTGAAGCAACTTTCGCTGGCACCGGGCGAGCGCCGCGAGATTCTGGTGGATATGAGCAACGGCGATGAAGTGTCGATCACCTGTGGCGAAGCGGCGAGCATTGTTGATCGTATTCGTGGCTTCTTTGAGCCATCCAGTATTCTGGTTTCTACCCTGGTGCTAACGCTGCGCCCAACCGGCCTTCTGCCGCTGGTCACAGACAGTCTTCCGATGCGCTTGCTGCCAACTGAAATCATGGCTGGTTCGCCAATTCGCAGTCGCGATATCAGTCTGGGTGATGACCCGGGTATTAATGGACAGCTGTGGGACGTCAACCGTATTGATGTCACCGCGCAGCAAGGAACGTGGGAACGCTGGACGGTACGCGCGGACGAGCCGCAAGCGTTCCATATTGAAGGCGTAATGTTCCAGATCCGTAACGTGAATGGCGCGATGCCGTTCCCGGAAGACAGAGGCTGGAAAGATACCGTTTGGGTTGACGGACAAGTGGAGCTGCTTGTTTATTTCGGTCAGCCTTCCTGGGCGCACTTCCCGTTCTACTTCAACAGTCAGACGCTGGAAATGGCGGACCGTGGCTCGATTGGGCAACTGTTGGTCAATCCGGTACCGTAATCTTCATACTCGCCCGAGGAGGGCGAGTATGGAATACCTTTCGATTTCTCTTTCGTTCCGGCTTATAATCCCCGGCCTTTGATTATTTTTTTATCATTTCTGGAAGCAAAATGAGCTCTATCTCCCTGATCCAACCGGATCGCGACCTGTTCTCCTGGCCGCAGTACTGGGCCGCCTGTTTTGGACCGGCACCGTTTTTGCCGATGTCTCGTGAAGAGATGGATCAACTTGGCTGGGATAGCTGCGACATCATTTTGGTTACTGGCGACGCGTATGTCGATCACCCAAGCTTCGGGATGGCGATTTGCGGTCGTATGCTGGAAGCGCAGGGCTTTCGCGTCGGGATCATCGCCCAGCCGGACTGGAGCAGCAAAGACGACTTTATGCGTCTGGGTAAACCGAATCTGTTTTTCGGTGTTACTGCTGGCAACATGGATTCGATGATCAACCGTTATACCGCCGATCGCCGTTTACGTCATGACGATGCCTACACGCCGGATAACGTCGCGGGTAAGCGCCCGGATCGCGCCACACTGGTTTATACCCAGCGTTGTAAAGAGGCGTGGAAAGATGTACCGGTGATCCTCGGCGGTATTGAGGCTAGTCTGCGCCGTACCGCGCATTATGATTACTGGTCCGATACCGTGCGCCGTTCCGTGCTGGTGGATTCGAAAGCCGACATGCTGATGTTTGGTAACGGTGAGCGTCCGCTGGTGGAAGTGGCGCATCGTCTGGCGATGGGCGAGCCAATTAGCGAAATCCGCGATGTGCGTAATACTGCGATTATCGTAAAAGAGGCGTTGCTAGGCTGGAGCGGCGTGGATTCTACTCGTCTTGATACTCCTGGGAAAATCGACCCGATACCGCATCCGTATGGCGAAGATTTGCCGTGTGCGGATAACAAACCGGTGATGCCGAAAAAGCAGGAAGCCAAAGCCGTAACCGTGCAGCCGCCGCGCCCGAAACCGTGGGAAAAAACCTACGTGTTGCTGCCTTCTTTCGAGAAAGTGAAGGGCGATAAAGTGCTGTACGCCCATGCTTCGCGTATTCTGCACCACGAAACTAACCCAGGCTGCGCCCGCGCATTGATGCAAAAACATGGCGACCGCTATGTGTGGATCAACCCGCCTGCTATTCCGCTTTCTACCGAAGAGATGGACAGCGTCTTTGCGCTGCCGTACAAGCGCGTGCCGCATCCGGCCTATGGCAATGCCCGTATTCCGGCTTACGAAATGATCCGTTTCTCGGTCAACATTATGCGCGGCTGCTTTGGCGGCTGCTCTTTCTGTTCTATCACCGAGCACGAAGGGCGCATTATTCAGAGCCGTTCGGAAGATTCGATCATTAATGAGATTGAAGCGATCCGCGACACCGTTCCAGGTTTTACGGGCGTGATTTCCGATCTCGGTGGGCCAACTGCCAACATGTATATGTTGCGCTGCAAATCGCCACGCGCAGAGCAAACTTGTCGCCGTTTGTCCTGCGTTTACCCGGATATTTGTCCGCATATGGACACTAACCACGAACCGACGATCAACCTCTATCGCCGCGCTCGCGATCTGAAAGGCATTAAAAAGATCCTGATTGCCTCAGGCGTACGTTATGACATCGCCGTGGAAGATCCACGCTATATCAAAGAGCTGGCGACCCATCACGTCGGCGGTTATCTGAAGATTGCCCCGGAACATACCGAAGAAGGGCCGTTATCGAAGATGATGAAGCCGGGCATGGGCAGCTATGACCGCTTTAAAGAGCTGTTCGATACTTACTCAAAACAGGCAGGTAAAGAGCAGTATCTGATCCCCTATTTCATCTCCGCGCACCCCGGTACGCGTGATGAAGATATGGTGAATCTGGCGCTGTGGCTGAAAAAGCATCGTTTCCGTCTCGACCAGGTACAGAACTTCTACCCATCGCCGCTGGCGAACTCAACCACCATGTATTACACCGGGAAAAACCCGCTGGCGAAGATTGGTTATAAGAGTGAAGACGTCTTCGTACCGAAGGGCGACAAGCAGCGTCGTTTGCATAAAGCGTTGTTGCGTTACCACGATCCGGCAAACTGGCCGTTAATCCGCCAGGCGCTGGAAGCGATGGGTAAAAAGCATCTGATTGGTAGCCGTCGCGATTGCTTAGTGCCTGCGCCAACCATTGAAGAGATGCGTGAAGCTCGTCGCCAGAACCGCAATACCCGTCCGGCGTTGACGAAACATACGCCGATGGCGACCCAGCGTCAGACGCCTGCTACGGCAAAAAAAGCGTCGTCTACGCAATCTCGTCCGGTGAATGCTGGTGCGAAGAAACGGCCTAAAGCGGCGGTTGGACGTTAAAAAATATCCCCGGCAACTGACACGCTACCGGGGATTTTTTTATCATTCTGCGTACATACGCAAGCAGCGCAGGCAATCAAAATAGTCCTGAGCATCAAGACGCGTATTGGCTCTGTTAGCTTCGGATTTGGCAGCATAGATTTGTGGGCGTAGTGCTTTCATATCCTGCTCAAGCCGGGCGATTTTGGCATTTAATGTTTGCACATTGCTCGCCAGCTGATTGACCTTTTGCTCATTGACGCAGCCACTGAGCAAGCAGGTTGCCAGAACAACAGCTCCCACGGTGAAAATCGTTTTCATATAGTGTTCCCTTTTATTTATTGTTCCGGCTAATTGTTATTTAATTCAGCTCATTGCTTTAATCTGGCGGCAGTTTTTGCCTCAATCTGCTTAAGTAGGCTGCCGCTGTTCGGGCGGATAAAATCAGCGATTTCCCACTTGCCTTCGCGCCGCTGTAAAACCAGTTCTTGCTCTTCGTTGTTGCCATTGGTCAGCGTAAAACGAACATGAATGCGGGCGGAATCGGCGGTTTTCTCCAGGACTCGAATTTCATCAACGCGTGAAAATAGCGACTCTTCGCCAAAACAGATCGGATTGTCGTAAATAAATTGCCGTTCTATTTGCATATCTTCATCGGGATTATTGGCCGTCTTGAAGGTGGTTTTATAGAAGGCATTAACCGCCTGGCGGTAAGAGTCGGAAACCACCCACGTCCACGGCCAGCTATAATCAGCAATATGTTCAAAGAGTTCGGCAACAAAGGCTTCCGGCTGTTCTTTTTGCAACGAAGCTAAAGCGGCCAGCGTTTTTTCATTCTCGCTATTAACTGCTTGTAAGACGCTGCCATGATTGCTGACAATATCGTCAATGACCCAACGACCATTTTCCGCCACCATTTTCAGTGTCTGCGTGGTCTTTTCTTTATCATCTTTAAAGATACGAAAGCGCACAACGGCATCGGCATGATCGGCGTCAGTTTGGGTTATCGCAACGCTTTCTAGCACCAGATCGCCAAAATCCTGACAATCACAAACCGGATCATAATCCAGCCAGCCAATATTGCCCGGCAGCGTAAGATTGTCGTTCAGGGTAAGCGCCTGTTGAATACGCGCAGAAGTTATCGCCCGCTCTCCGGTTTCACCAAAATAAGGGGCAGTGGCATCTGATTTATAGTTCTGATAAATATGCCGGACTGTTTGTTCTACGGTCTGTGAGGGGGGCTGTGCGTGTACGGTAAAACTTGCCAGGGCTGCTAAAAACAGAAGTATTATTTTCATCTGTTTTTCACCTCTCCGTTGCGTTTATCCCGGATATAGATGAGTTGTTCTTTTAAGAGCTTCCGGCTCTGCATGATGATGTCCTTATATTTGGCATTCCTGAACAAGGAAGAGTAACAACGGGCGGGACGCGAGGGGAATAAATGATTTCTGAAAAGTCCGGTAGCGGAACATTACCGCCACCGGGAGAATTTGCATGTTAGCCGCCGAACTGGTCAGGATCGGGACCGAGACGCTTGCCCTGATCGAGTTTTGCAATTTCGCCGAGTTCGTCTTTGTCGAGACGGAAATCCCAGACATCAAAGTTTTCGGCAATACGTGAAGGTGTGACCGATTTCGGGATCACCACCAGGCCGCTATCCAGATGCCAGCGGATAACAATCTGCGCCGGGGTTTTGCCGTATTTATCTGCCAGATCGCGAATGACTTTCTGATCGAAAACGCCTTTCCCTCCTTGCGCTAATGGGCTCCAGGATTCGGTCTGGATTTTGTGTGTCGCGTTCCAGGCGTGTAGCTGGCGTTGTTGCATCAGCGGATGAAGTTCGATCTGGTTTATCACAGGCGTCACGCCAGTTTCATCAATCAGGCGTTGCAGGTGATGGATCTGGAAGTTGCACACGCCGATGCTTTTGATTAATCCCTCTTTTTGCAATTCGATCATGCCTTTCCATGCTTCGACATAATGGTCGATAGCGGGAACGGGCCAGTGCATTAAGTAGAGGTCGATATAATCAAGCTGGAGTTTTTTCAGGCTGTCGAGCAGGGCTTCGCGGGGGCGCTTGTGGTCGTCGTTCCACAGCTTAGTGGTGATGAACAGTTCTTCTCTGTTGACTGAGGCATTTTTCAGGGCTTTGCCGACACCTTCTTCGTTCTTGTAGGCCGCGGCGGTATCAATCGAGCGATAACCCACTTCTAACGCTTTTTGAATGGCGGTGATTACTTCCTCATTACTTGCTTGCCAGACGCCCAGTCCCAGCTGGGGCATGACATTGCCATCCTGTAGCTTAATAACGGTTGGATTAGCCATACGTTCCTCCTTTATATGAACTCACCGGAGCAGGCTCCGGTGAGGTGTTGTGAACTTAAGTCTGGACGAAATGCCCGAAAACGAAAGTTTGAGGCGTAAAAAGCTTAGCGGGCGGCTTCGTATATACGGCGGCTGACATCCAACGTAATGTCATGATTTTCGCCCAGTTGGGTCATGCCGTGCTCTTCCAGTTTTTTCAGCAAAGCCGGGATGGAGCTGCCGTCCAGACCGTAGTCGGAGAGGTGGGTCGGCACGCCTAATTGCTCAAAGAAATTGCGGGTTGCGGCAATCGCGGCGTCAATACGCTCATCATCGGAACCTTCAGTGATGTTCCAGACGCGTTCAGCATATTGCAGCAGCTTAGCGCGCTTGGTATCGCGTTTTTCATTCCACAGTGCAGGCAGGACGATAGCCAGTGTTTGCGCGTGATCCAGACCGTGCATCGCAGTCAGTTCGTGGCCCAGCATATGCGTTGCCCAGTCCTGCGGTACGCCAGCGCCAATCAAACCGTTCAGCGCCTGAGTCGCCGCCCACATGACGTTGGCGCGCACATCGTAGTTTTCTGGCTCTTTCAGGGCTTTCGGACCATCTTCGATTAGCGTCAGCAAAATGCCTTCTGCGAAACGGTCCTGAATTTTGGCATCAACCGGTTTGGTAACATACTGTTCCACGGTGTGTACAAAGGCGTCCACTACGCCGTTAGCCACCTGACGCGGCGGCAGGGTGTAGGTATAAACCGGATCGAGCACGGCAAATACCGGCTGAACATGGGCAGAATGGAACGCCTGCTTGTCGCCTGTGGTTTTACGGGAGATCACCGCGCCTGCGTTGGATTCTGAACCGGTTGCTGGCAGCGTCAGCACACAGCCCATCGGGATGGCGCTTTTAATCTCTTTACCGCCCGTTTGCAGAATGTGCCACGGATCGATATTTTCCGGATAGTTAGCCGCTGCGGCGATAAATTTGGTGCCGTCCAGTACAGAACCGCCGCCAACCGCCAGCAGGAAAGTCACTTTCTGTTCGCGAACCAGTTTCACGGCGTTCATCAGCGTTTCATAAGCCGGGTTTGGCTCAATACCGCCAAATTCCAGCACGTCCATGCCTTTCAGGGCATCCAGAACTTGATCGAGAACGCCGGTTTTTTTCACGCTGCCGCCGCCGTAGGTAATCAATACGCGAGCATCGTGAGGAATTTGTTCGCGTAAACCAGCGATTGCGCCTTTACCAAACAGAATGCGGGTTGGGGTGTGCAGATTAAAGTTGTTCATTACTTGCTCCCTTTGCTGGGCCAATATGAGGGCAGAGAACGATCTGCCTGATGTTTTTCATTGTGATCGCCAGCGCCCTGGCTCTCAATGCTCATTTCTGCCAATGTCTTGCCTATTTCTCCAGAGTGCTGGAGAAATGCTACAAAATTGCGCACAATCAAATTGCCGCATTATTCCTAAGAAATTACGCGATATGAAACGTGAAGAGATTTGCCGCTTGCTGGCGGATAAAGTTAATAAACTGAAAAATAAAGAAAATAGTTTGTCAGAACTGTTGCCCGATGTGCGTTTGTTGTATGGCGAGACGCCTTTCGCACGTACACCGGTGATGTACGAGCCTGGCATCATAATTCTCTTTTCCGGGCATAAAATCGGTTATATCAATGAACGCGTGTTTCGTTATGATGCCAATGAATACCTGCTGCTGACGGTGCCGTTGCCGTTTGAGTGCGAAACCTATGCCACGTCAGAGGTGCCGCTGGCAGGGTTGCGTCTCAATGTCGATATTTTGCAGTTACAGGAACTGTTGATGGACATTGGCGAAGATGAGCATTTCCAGCCGTCGATGGCAGCCAGCGGGATTAACTCCGCCACGTTATCAGAAGAGATTTTATGCGCGGCGGAGCGGTTACTCGACGTGATGGAGCGACCACTGGATGCGCGTATTCTCGGCAAACAGATCATCCGCGAAATTCTGTACTACGTGCTGACCGGACCTTGCGGCGGCGCGTTACTGGCGCTGGTCAGTCGCCAGACTCACTTCAGTCTGATTAGCCGCGTGCTGAAACGGATTGAGAATAAATACACCGAAAACCTGAGCGTCGAGCAACTGGCGGCAGAAGCCAACATGAGCGTATCGGCGTTCCACCATAATTTTAAGTCTGTCACCAGCACCTCGCCGTTGCAGTATTTGAAGAATTACCGTCTGCATAAGGCGCGGATGATGATCATCCATGACGGCATGAAGGCCAGCGCAGCAGCGATGCGCGTCGGCTATGAAAGCGCATCGCAATTTAGCCGTGAGTTTAAACGTTACTTCGGTGTGACGCCGGGGGAAGATGCGGCAAGAATGCGGGCGATGCAGGGGAATTAAATACGTTCCCGGTACAGCAACCGGGAACGGGGAAAATCGTCAGGCGTTACAGTATTTTTTTTTAATCACCACAAACAGCGTGCCTAACAAGCCAGCGGTTAACAAGGCAATTGGCAGGATCATCAGGAACGTCATTACCTGATCTTCATGGCGTTTAACGAACGGAATCATACTTAAGGCATAGCCAAAACTGGTTACCACGCTGACCCACAGCAATCCACTTAACCAGTTGAAAAACTGGAAGCGGCGGTTTGGCAGACCGGAAATTCCCGCCATGGTTGGCAGCAGCGTACGGACAAATGCAAGAAAACGTCCAGCCAGCAGCGCCAGCAGACCGTGGCGGTCAAACATGCAGGTGGCGCGCTGGTGATATTTAGCAGGAAGCTGTGCCAGCCAGCCTTTCACCGTTTTGGTATTCCCTAACCAGCGCCCCTGAATATAACTTAGCCAGCAGCCCAGACTTGCTGCGGCGGTCAGAATCGCAATCGTAGGCAGAAAATCCATAACCCCCTGGGCAATCAATGCGCCTGCCAGTATCAACAAGCTGTCGCCTGGCAAAAATGAGGCGGGCAGCAGGCCGTTTTCTAAAAACAGCGTGGCAAACATGACAAAGTAAACAACGCTAACAATATGAGGATCCGCCAGCGCGGCAAAGTCGTGTTGCCAGAGCGCAGCGATGATATCTTGAATAACAGCCATGGACTTTCCTGTGGAACAGCGTTTAAGCCTTTATCTGCCTATTGTACTCCTGAATCGTCCGGGACGCCTTGATCCCGGACGCAACAATTTAAGACTTTTCACAATTAAATGTCTGCAAAATTGTCCAAAAGTGGCAATGTTATACAATTCGCGCAAAACCGGCGTCCAGATCGGCAATCAGATCGTCGACATCTTCCAGACCAATATGCAGGCGAATCAAGGTCCCGCTAAAATCGATCTCGCCTTGTGGGCGAATGGCGGCGATATGTTCTGGTTGATTCGCCAGGATCAACGATTCATACCCGCCCCACGAGTAGGCCATGCTGAATAAACTGAAGTTATCCAGATAGTTCGCCAGCTCTTCATTACTGAGTTTTTTCTTAAGCACAAAGGAAAATAGCCCGCTGCTACCTGTAAAGTCTCGTTTCCAAAATTCGTGGCCTTTACTACCAGGCAGAGCAGGGTGGTTAACTCGCGCAACTTGCGGATGTTCTGCCAGCCATTCAGCCACTTTCAGACTGCTTTCATGATGTTGACGCAAACGCACACCTAATGTGCGCAGGCCACGGCTGGTTATATAGGCGGTATCGGCATCGACCATCTGGCCCATCAGATAGGCGTTTTCCCGTAGCTGCTCCCAGCAACGGGCATTGCACACGGCAGTGCCAATCATCGCATCTGAATGCCCAACCAGATATTTGGTGGCGGCTTGAATAGAAACATCGATGCCAAAATCCAGCGCCTTAAACAGCACACCGGCTGCCCAGGTGTTGTCGATCATAATGATGGCATCCGGCACCACACTGCGTACGGCGGCAACAATCGCCGGAACGTCGTGGACTTCCATGGTGATGGAGCCTGGCGATTCCAGAAACACGATTTTAGTGTTTGGCTGCAGATGCTTAACGATATCGGCACCAATCAGCGGATCAAACCACGATGTCGTTACGCCCAGTTTGCTGAGGATTTTGCTACAGAAATCCTGACTCGGTTCATAGGCGGTGTTGGTCATCAACACATGATCGCCCTGTTCGACAAAAGCAAGAATCGAATTAGCAACCGCTGCCGCCCCGCAGGGAAATAGCGCGCAGCCTGCGCCACCTTCCAGTTCACACATCGCTTGTTGTAAGGAAAAATGGGTTAACGTTCCGCGCCGTCCATAGAACAACTCGCCATTGGCGCGATTGCGCGTCGCGTGCTTTTTGGCTTCCATACTCTCAAATACCAGCGAAGAAGCGCGCTGAATCACGCTATTTACCGCGCCAAGAGTGTATTTTTTGCTGCGTCCTGCATTCACCAGTTGAGTATCAAGCTTTTTGTCCGCCATGTCGGGATTCCTGTTTTTATACGTCTGGATGTCTAAACTAGCATGAATATTCGCGGGCGCATCCTGAAGAATTGGCATAAAGCAGAAAATTTTCGCAAATGGCGTGCTGGTGACTTTTTTACTGCGTAAACGCAAGGAAAAGAAAGCAAAGGTACGGCAGTATGCAAATAGTAATGAGAACGACTATCAATTCGACGTCGTTTTGATATTATTATGCGCAGATTTTGTGACTTGCGTCCTGGAGATACACAGTGGGTAATAATTTAATGCAGACGGACCTTTCCGTCTGGGGTATGTATCAGCACGCCGATATTGTCGTTAAGTGCGTGATGATTGGGCTTATTTTGGCCTCCGTAGTCACCTGGGCAATCTTCTTCAGTAAGAGCGTAGAGTTCTTCAATCAGAAGCGTCGCCTTAAGCGCGAGCAGCAACTGCTGGCTGAAGCGCGTTCCTTAAACCAGGCCAACGATATCGCCGCTGATTTTGGTAGCAAAAGCTTAAGCCTGCATTTGCTCAATGAAGCGCAGAATGAGCTGGAACTGTCAGAAGGCAGCGACGATAACGAAGGTATTAAAGAACGTACCAGCTTCCGTCTGGAGCGTCGGGTCGCCGCAGTGGGTCGTCAAATGGGCCGCGGTAACGGCTATCTGGCAACCATCGGCGCGATTTCTCCGTTCGTTGGTCTGTTTGGTACGGTCTGGGGCATCATGAACAGCTTTATTGGTATCGCGCAAACGCAGACCACTAACCTGGCAGTCGTTGCGCCGGGTATCGCAGAAGCTCTGTTAGCAACGGCAATCGGCCTCGTGGCAGCGATTCCTGCGGTCGTTATCTATAACGTATTTGCACGCCAGATTGGCGGCTTTAAAGCGATGCTGGGTGATGTTGCAGCGCAGGTATTGTTGCTGCAAAGCCGTGACCTGGATCTGGAAGCCAGCGCCGCTGCGCATCCGGTTCGTGTCGCACAAAAATTACGCGCAGGATAATATCCGATGGCAATGCATCTTAACGAAAACCTCGACGATAACGGCGAAATGCATGATATCAACGTGACGCCGTTTATCGACGTGATGTTGGTTCTGCTGATTATCTTTATGGTGGCGGCACCGTTAGCGACGGTAGATGTGAAGGTGAACTTGCCTGCTTCTACCAGCACGCCGCAGCCGCGCCCGGAAAAACCGGTTTATCTGTCGGTGAAGGCAGACAACTCGATGTTTATCGGTAACGATCCGGTCACCGATGAAACAATGATTACGGCGTTGAATGCGTTAACCGAAGGCAAGAAAGACACCACCATCTTCTTCCGAGCGGACAAAACCGTCGATTACGAGACGTTGATGAAGGTAATGGATACGCTGCATCAGGCGGGTTACCTGAAGATAGGTCTGGTCGGCGAAGAAACCGCCAAAGCGAAGTAAAGTAGAATTGCCTGATGCGCTACGCTCATCAGGCCTACAAAATCTATTGCAACATGTTGAATCTTCGTGCGTTTGTAGGCCGGATAAGGCGTTCACGACGCATCCGGCATTAGGTGCTCAATGCCTGATGCGCTACGCTTATCAGGCCTACAAAATCTATTGCAACATGTTGAATCTTCATGCGTTTGTAGGCGGATAAGGCGTTTTCGCCACATCAGGTAAGAGTGAATTCACAATGATGCCCGGTTGCTTTTCACAACCGGGCATTTTTTTAACCTAAATGCTCGCCGCCGCACACGCCGTGCACTTCTGCGGTGACGTAGCTCGACTCCTGACTTGCCAGATAAACATATACAGGGGCCAGTTCCGCCGGTTGCCCCGCACGTTTCATCGGCGTTTGCTGACCAAACTGCGGGATCTTATCCTGCGTTTGTCCGCCGGAAATTTGCAGTGCTGTCCAGATCGGGCCTGGCGCGACAATATTCACCCGAATACCTTTCTCCGCGACCTGTTTTGCCAAGCCACGGCTGTAGTTCAGAATCGCCGCCTTCGTAGCCGCATAGTCCAGTAAATGCGGACTTGGCTGGTATGCCTGGATTGACGAAGTGGTGATGATACTTGCACCTTTCGGTAGCAGGGGGATCGCTTCCTGGGTTAGCCAGAACAGCGCGAAAACGTTAATGGCAAAGGTCTTTTGAAACTGTTCGCTGGTGAGGTCTGCAATATCCGGAATGGCAACCTGTTTCCCGGCGACCAGCGCCATAATATCCAGCCCGCCTAACGCCTTGTGCGCTTCGTGAACCAGCGAACGGGCAAATTTCTCATCGCTTAAATCGCCTGGCAGCAGAACGGCTTTGCGTCCGCATTCTTCAATGATCTTTTTCACATCCTGAGCGTCTTCTTCTTCCACGGGAAGATAACTGATCGCCACGTCAGCCCCTTCACGCGCGTAAGCGATGGCGGCAGCGCGACCTATTCCGGAATCGCCCCCTGTCACCAGTGCTTTACGATCTTTCAGGCGACCGCTACCAACATAGGTTTTCTCGCCGCAATCCGGTACCGGTGTCATCTTCGCCTGGATGCCTGGCGTCGGTTGTTTCTGTTTGGGATATTCACCAGTGTAATACTGCGTGGTCGGGTCTTTTAAATGAGACATCGTTTTTCTCCCTTCAGGTTCAACGTCTTTTAAGGGTAGACGTTCTCGATGCGTTGATAAGGGAACCAGGAAGATCCCTAAACCTCAGAATTATGCGACAAAGGTTTAACGTATATGTTGATTTGCTGTTGCGTGCTGTTTACTCAATTGCGATATACTGTTGCCCGTTTTAACTACACGACAGGAATGTATGGAACGTTTTCTTGAAAATGCAATGTATGCTTCTCGCTGGCTGCTTGCCCCCGTGTACTTTGGCCTTTCGCTGGCGTTAGTTGCCCTGGCGCTGAAGTTCTTCCAGGAGATTATTCACGTACTGCCGAATATCTTCTCGATGGCGGAATCAGATTTGATCCTCGTGTTGCTGTCGCTGGTGGATATGACGCTGGTTGGCGGTTTGCTGGTGATGGTGATGTTTTCCGGTTATGAGAATTTCGTCTCACAGCTGGATATCTCCGAGAACAAAGAGAAGCTGAACTGGCTGGGGAAAATGGACGCAACGTCGCTGAAAAACAAAGTAGCAGCGTCGATTGTGGCAATTTCTTCCATTCACTTACTGCGCGTCTTTATGGATGCGAAAAATGTCCCGGATAACAAACTGATGTGGTACGTCATTATCCATCTGACGTTTGTGCTTTCTGCATTTGTGATGGGCTATCTTGACCGACTGACTCGTCATAATCACTGATCTGATTCGGGCGCGGTTCGCGCGCCCGTTATTAACAGGTCATTTATCGGAAGACGCCTGCCACAGATTCAGCTCGCCATCGGCGATATGCTGATCAATCTGCGCCAGCTCCTTGGTGCTAAATGTCAGATTATTCAGCGCCTGCACGTTCTCCTCTAGTTGCTCCGCGCGGCTGGCACCAATCAATACCGACGTCACGCGATCATCTTTCAGCAACCAGCTTAACGCCATTTGCGCCATTGATTGTCCACGCTGCTGTGCCATTTCATTCAATAAGCGCAGGCTGTTGAGGTTGGCTTCGGTAAGCATTTTCGGTGTCAGACCACGAACTTTATTCCCTTCACGATGCATCCGTGAATCTTGCGGAATGCCGTTGAGATATTTTCCGGTCAGCAATCCCTGAGCCAGAGGAGTAAAGGCAATACAGCCCACGCCGTTATTTTGCAGGGTATCCAGCAGGCCGCTTTTATCCACCCAGCGGTTCAGTAAATTGTACGAAGGTTGATGAATTAACAGCGGAATTTTCCACTCGCGCAGCAACTCGACCATTTTTTGCGTCCGCTCTGGCGAGTAAGAGGAGATCCCGACATACAGCGCCTTACCGCTTTGTACCGCATGAGCCAGCGCAGAGGCGGTTTCTTCCATCGGCGTATTTTCATCGACGCGATGAGAGTAAAAGATATCGACATACTCAAGCCCCATACGCTTCAGGCTTTGGTCGAGGCTGGCGAGCAGGTATTTACGTGAACCGCCAGAGCCGTAAGGGCCGGGCCACATATCGTAGCCAGCCTTGGTAGAGATAATCAGTTCATCGCGATAAGCGGCAAAATCCTCCCGCAGCAGGCGACCAAAGTTCTCTTCTGCGCTTCCTGGAGGCGGCCCGTAATTGTTGGCTAAATCAAAGTGCGTAATGCCCAAATCAAACGCTTTACGCAGGATCGCACGCTGTGATTCCAGCGCGTTAACGTGACCGAAATTGTGCCATAAACCGAGCGATAACGCGGGCAGGCGTAAACCACTTTTTCCGCAATAGCGGTATTGCATCTGCCCGTAACGTTCGGGATTCGCTAACCAGACCATGACCTCTCCTTTCCACCGTTCAATTTCGAAACAATGTTTCTAGTTTAGCGATTCGCCAGCGCGTATCCCGTAGTCTGGCTCACAGAGTGACGAAAAATTGGGCAAAAACACGCGCTTATGCTTTGCTTAAAAAAACACCAGTTGAGGAGTGCAACGATGCCGCGTTTAACCGCCAAAGATTTCCCACAAGAGTTGTTGGATTACTACGACTATTACGCTCACGGGAAAATCTCGAAACGTGAGTTCCTCAATCTTGCGGCGAAGTATGCGGTGGGCGGGATGACGGCATTAGCGTTGTTTGATTTGCTCAAGCCAAATTATGCGCTGGCGACTCAGGTAGAGTTTACCGACCTGGAGATTGTTGCTGAGTACATCACGTATCCTTCGCCAAATGGTCACGGCGAGGTACGGGGTTATCTGGTGAAACCCGCAAAAATGAGCGGCAAAACGCCAGCCGTGGTGGTGGTGCATGAGAATCGTGGACTGAATCCGTATATCGAAGATGTGGCACGGCGAGTGGCGAAGGCGGGGTATATCGCCCTGGCACCTGACGGCTTAAGTTCCGTTGGAGGTTATCCGGGAAATGATGATAAAGGTCGTGAGCTGCAACAGCAGGTTGATCCAACCAAACTGATGAATGATTTCTTTGCCGCAATTGAGTTTATGCAACGCTATCCGCAAGCGACAGGCAAAGTGGGTATTACCGGATTTTGCTATGGCGGTGGCGTATCGAACGCGGCGGCTGTCGCGTATCCGGAACTGGCCTGCGCGGTGCCGTTTTATGGTCGTCAGGCACCCACTGCCGATGTGGCGAAGATTGAAGCGCCTTTACTACTCCACTTCGCGGAACTGGACACCCGAATCAACGAGGGCTGGCCTGCTTACGAGGCGGCGTTGAAAGCCAATAATAAGGTTTATGAGGCGTATATCTATCCGGGGGTTAATCACGGATTCCATAATGATTCCACGCCCCGTTATGACAAATCTGCCGCCGATCTTTCCTGGCAAAGGACACTGAAATGGTTCGATAAATATCTCTCCTGATAGGTTTATCTCTTACGGGATTACGTCTTAAACAAGCATGAAAAAATAGCGTGCGCAAAAGTCGTTCTTTGCCTAAAATATCGCTATATATAACAACATATAGCGAATGAGGTGAACGATGAATAACCATTTTGGTAAAGGCTTAATGGCGGGATTAAAAGCAACGCATGCCGACAGTGCGGTTAATGTGACAAAATACTGTGCCGATTATAAACGCGGTTTTGTATTAGGCTACTCACACCGGATGTACGAAAAGACCGGAGATCGCCAGCTTAGCGCCTGGGAAGCGGGTATTCTGACGCGCCGCTATGGACTGGATAAAGAGATGGTAATGGATTTCTTTCGTGAGAATAATTCCTGTTCTACGTTGCGCTTTTTTATGGCCGGTTATCGCCTCGAAAATTGATCAAACATACGTATTATCTTGCTTTAATTAATTACACTAATGCTTCTTCCCTTCGTTTTAGCGCCCCGCCGCAGTATCATGATATCGATAACCATAATAAATGTGTGGTAAATGGCGCATCGATCGCATTATTGATTTTGCGATTGAGGCAAAATATATGCCAGGTCTTCGCAACGGAATAACTATAAATGACTGGAGATAACACCCTCATCCATTCTCACGGCATTAACCGTCGTGATTTCATGAAGCTTTGTGCAGCATTAGCCGCCACCATGGGGTTAAGTAGCAAAGCCGCTGCAGAGATGGCCGAATCGGTTACTAACCCGCAGCGTCCGTCAGTTATCTGGATTGGCGCGCAGGAGTGCACCGGTTGTACGGAATCTCTGCTTCGTGCAACGCATCCAACGGTAGAAAACCTCGTACTGGAGACTATCTCTCTGGAGTATCACGAAGTGCTTTCCGCCGCCTTCGGTCATCAGGTCGAAGAGAACAAACATAACGCTCTCGAGAAGTACAAAGGGCAGTATGTGTTAGTGGTGGATGGTTCCATCCCATTAAAAGATAACGGTATTTATTGCATGGTTGCCGGTGAGCCGATTGTGGATCACATCCGCAAAGCGGCGGAAGGCGCAGCAGCCATTATCGCTATCGGTTCCTGCTCTGCGTGGGGCGGTGTTGCCGCAGCTGGAGTTAACCCAACTGGCGCAGTCAGCCTGCAAGAAGTTCTGCCAGGCAAAACAGTTATCAATATTCCGGGCTGCCCGCCGAACCCGCACAACTTCCTCGCGACCGTTGCGCACATCATCACTTACGGCAAACCGCCGAAACTGGATGACAAAAACCGTCCGACCTTCGCCTATGGCCGTCTGATTCACGAACACTGCGAACGTCGCCCGCACTTCGATGCTGGTCGTTTTGCCAAAGAGTTCGGTGATGAAGGCCACCGCGAAGGCTGGTGCCTGTACCACCTCGGCTGTAAAGGGCCAGAAACTTACGGCAACTGCTCAACGCTGCAATTCTGCGATGTTGGCGGTGTGTGGCCGGTGGCGATTGGTCACCCGTGCTATGGCTGTAACGAAGAAGGTATCGGCTTCCATAAAGGCATCCATCAGCTTGCCAACGTCGAAAATCAAACTCCGCGTTCACAGAAACCGGATGTTAACGCTAAAGAGGGCGGCAACGTCTCTGCAGGCGCTATTGGTTTGCTCGGCGGTGTGGTTGGGTTGGTTGCCGGTGTCAGCGTGATGGCGGTGCGTGAACTGGGTCGTCAGCAAAAGAAAGATAACGCTGACTCACGGGGAGAATAACCGTGAACAGACGTAATTTTATTAAAGCAGCCTCCTGCGGGGCATTGCTGACGGGCGCGCTGCCGTCTGTCAGTCATGCGGCTGCTGAAAACCGCCCGCCAATTCCGGGATCGCTGGGGATGTTGTACGACTCGACCTTGTGCGTAGGCTGCCAGGCTTGCGTCACCAAGTGTCAGGATATCAATTTCCCTGAACGTAACCCGCAAGGGGAACAGACCTGGTCGAACAACGACAAACTGTCGCCGTATACCAATAACATCATTCAGGTGTGGACCAGCGGCACAGGGGTCAACAAAGACCAGGAGGAGAACGGCTACGCGTACATTAAGAAACAGTGTATGCACTGCGTCGATCCGAACTGTGTCTCTGTGTGCCCGGTCTCTGCACTGAAAAAAGATCCGAAAACCGGCATTGTCCATTACGACAAAGATGTGTGCACCGGCTGCCGTTACTGCATGGTCGCCTGTCCGTACAACGTGCCGAAGTACGACTACAACAACCCGTTTGGTGCGCTGCATAAGTGCGAGCTGTGCAACCAGAAAGGTGTGGAACGTCTCGATAAAGGCGGTCTACCTGGCTGCGTAGAAGTGTGCCCGGCGGGCGCGGTGATTTTCGGTACGCGTGAAGAGCTGATGGCGGAGGCGAAAAAACGTCTGGCGCTGAAGCCTGGCAGCGAATACCACTATCCGCGTCAGACGCTGAAATCTGGCGACACTTACCTGCATACGGTGCCGAAATATTATCCGCATCTGTACGGCGAGAAAGAGGGCGGCGGTACTCAGGTTCTGGTACTGACGGGTGTGCCTTATGAAAATCTCGACCTGCCGAAACTGGACGATCTTTCTACCGGTGCGCGTTCCGAAAATATTCAACACACCCTGTATAAAGGCATGATGCTACCACTGGCTGTGCTGGCGGGCTTAACCGTGCTGGTTCGTCGCAACACCAAAAACGACCATCACGACGGAGGAGACGATCATGAGTCATGATCCACAACCGCTGGGCGGCAAAATCATCAGTAAACCGGTCATGATTTTTGGACCGTTAATCGTCATCTGTATGCTCCTGATTGTGAAGCGTCTGGTGTTCGGTCTGGGCTCTGTCTCTGACCTGAACGGCGGCTTCCCGTGGGGCGTGTGGATCGCGTTTGACCTGCTGATTGGCACCGGCTTTGCCTGTGGCGGCTGGGCGCTGGCGTGGGCGGTATACGTCTTTAACCGTGGGCAATACCATCCGCTGGTGCGTCCGGCGCTGTTGGCGAGTCTGTTTGGTTACTCACTGGGTGGCTTGTCGATCACTATCGACGTGGGTCGCTACTGGAACCTGCCGTACTTCTACATTCCGGGTCACTTCAACGTGAACTCGGTACTGTTCGAGACGGCGGTCTGTATGACCATCTATATCGGCGTGATGGCACTGGAGTTTGCTCCGGCACTGTTTGAACGTCTGGGGTGGAAGGTGTCGCTACAGCGACTAAACAAGGTGATGTTCTTCATCATCGCGCTCGGTGCGCTGCTGCCGACCATGCACCAGTCTTCAATGGGGTCGCTGATGATCTCGGCGGGCTACAAGGTGCATCCGTTGTGGCAGAGCTATGAAATGTTGCCGCTGTTCTCGCTGCTGACGGCGTTCATCATGGGCTTCTCGATTGTCATCTTTGAAGGTTCGCTGGTGCAGGCGGGTCTGCGTGGCAACGGTCCGGATGAAAAGAGTCTGTTTGTTAAGCTGACCAACACCATCAGTGTGTTGCTGGCGATTTTCATCGTGCTGCGCTTTGGCGAGCTTATCTATCGCGACAAGCTGTCGTTAGCGTTTGCCGGTGACTTCTACTCCGTGATGTTCTGGATTGAAGTCCTGCTGATGCTCTTCCCGCTGGTCGTTCTGCGTGTGGCGAAGCTGCGTAATGATTCCCGCATGCTGTTCCTGTCAGCACTGAGCGCACTGTTAGGTTGTGCAACCTGGCGTCTGACCTATTCGCTGGTGGCATTCAACCCGGGCGGCGGTTACGCCTACTTCCCGACCTGGGAAGAACTGTTGATTTCTATTGGTTTTGTGGCTATTGAGATTTGCGCTTACATCGTACTCATTCGTCTACTGCCGATACTTCCTCCTTTAAAACAAAACGATCATAATCGTCATGAGGCGAGCAAAGCATGAGCCAGAGAATTACTATTGATCCGGTAACCCGTATTGAGGGGCATTTACGCATCGATTGCGAAATCGAAAATGGCGTCGTTTCGAAAGCATGGGCTTCCGGTACCATGTGGCGCGGCATGGAAGAGATCGTGAAAAACCGCGATCCGCGCGATGCATGGATGATTGTGCAACGTATCTGTGGCGTATGTACTACCACTCACGCGCTGTCTTCCGTTCGTGCGGCAGAAAGTGCGCTGAATATCGACGTTCCGGTTAACGCGCAATACATCCGTAACATCATTCTGGCTGCGCACACCACGCATGACCATATTGTTCATTTCTATCAGCTTTCGGCGCTGGACTGGGTGGACATCACTTCTGCACTGCAAGCTGACCCAACCAAAGCCTCCGAAATGCTGAAAGGCGTTTCGACCTGGCACCTGAACAGTCCGGAAGAGTTCACCAAAGTTCAGAACAAGATCAAAGATCTGGTTGCCAGCGGTCAGTTGGGTATTTTCGCTAATGGCTACTGGGGTCATCCGGCGATGAAACTGCCGCCGGAAGTGAACCTGATTGCGGTAGCGCACTACCTGCAAGCGTTGGAGTGCCAGCGTGACGCTAACCGCGTCGTGGCGCTGCTGGGCGGTAAAACGCCGCACATTCAGAACCTGGCGGTAGGTGGTGTCGCGAACCCGATCAACCTCGACGGTTTGGGCGTGCTGAACCTTGAGCGCCTGATGTACATCAAGTCTTTCATCGACAAACTGAGCGACTTTGTTGAGCAGGTTTATAAGGTTGATACCGCAGTTATTGCCGCGTTCTACCCGGAATGGCTGACACGCGGTAAAGGTGCGGTGAACTACCTGAGCGTGCCGGAATTCCCGACCGACAGTAAAAACGGCAGCTTCCTGTTCCCGGGCGGCTACATTGAGAATGCGGATCTGTCCTCGTATCGTCCGATCACTTCTCATTCCGATGAATACCTGATCAAAGGCATTCAGGAAAGCGCGAAGCACTCCTGGTATAAAGACGAAGCGCCGCAGGCACCGTGGGAAGGCACCACCATTCCGGCTTATGATGGTTGGTCTGACGACGGGAAATATTCCTGGGTGAAATCACCGACTTTCTACGGCAAAACGGTAGAAGTGGGGCCACTGGCTAATATGCTGGTGAAACTGGCGGCAGGTCGCGAATCTACCCAGAACAAACTGAATGAAATCGTTGCGATTTATCAGAAACTGACTGGTAACACGCTGGAAGTGGCGCAACTGCACTCTACGCTGGGCCGTATTATTGGTCGTACCGTTCACTGCTGCGAATTGCAGGATATCCTGCAAAACCAATACAGTGCACTGATCACCAATATCGGCAAAGGCGATCACACCACCTTCGTGAAACCGAACATTCCGGCAACGGGTGAATTCAAAGGTGTTGGCTTCCTCGAAGCGCCGCGCGGTATGCTCTCTCACTGGATGGTTATTAAAGACGGTATCATCAGCAACTACCAGGCAGTTGTTCCATCAACCTGGAACTCTGGCCCGCGTAACTTCAATGATGACGTCGGTCCTTACGAGCAGTCGCTGGTGGGTACACCGGTTGCCGATCCGAATAAACCGCTGGAAGTTGTGCGTACCATTCACTCCTTCGACCCGTGCATGGCCTGTGCGGTACACGTAGTGGATGCCGACGGCAACGAAGTGGTTTCAGTGAAGGTTCTGTAATGCGTATTTTAGTCTTAGGGGTCGGCAATATTTTGCTGACCGATGAAGCCATCGGTGTGCGGATTGTCGAAGCGTTAGAGCAACGATACATTCTGCCGGATTATGTTGAGATCCTCGATGGCGGCACGGCGGGAATGGAGCTGCTTGGCGACATGGCAAATCGCGATCATCTGATTATTGCGGATGCCATTGTGTCGAAAAAGAACACGCCGGGAACGATGATGATCCTGCGGGATGAAGAAGTTCCGGCGTTGTTTACCAACAAAATCTCTCCGCATCAGCTTGGCCTGGCCGACGTCTTGTCGGCCCTGCGCTTCACCGGTGAGTTTCCGAAAAAGCTGACCCTGGTCGGCGTGATCCCGGAATCGCTGGAGCCACACATCGTCTTAACGCCGACGGTTGAAGCAATGATTGAACCTGCGCTTGAGCAGGTTCTGGCTGCGCTGCGTGAATCTGGCGTGGAAGCCATCCCACGGGAGGCGATTCATGACTGAAGAGATAGCAGGTTTCCAGACCTCCCCGAAGGCGCAAGTACAGGCAGCGTTTGAAGAAATTGCCCGGCGTTCGATGCACGATCTCTCTTTTCTGCATCCTTCAATGCCGGTGTATGTTTCTGATTTTACGCTGTTCGAAGGTCAGTGGACGGGGTGTGTGATCACCCCGTGGATGCTGAGTGCAGTTATCTTCCCCGGCCCGGATCAACTCTGGCCGCTGCGCAAAGTGAGTGAAAAAATTGGTCTGCAACTGCCGTATGGCACTATGACCTTTACCGTTGGCGAACTGGACGGTGTTTCGCAATATCTCTCCTGTTCGCTGATGTCGCCGCTTTCGCACAGCATGTCGATTGAAGAGGGCCAACGCCTGACGGATGACTGCGCACGAATGATCCTTTCGCTGCCAGTCACGAATCCGGATGTACCACACGCAGGGCGTCGCGCCCTGCTGTTTGGTCGCAGGAGTGGCGAAAATGCATGAGTTGTCTCTTTGCCAGAGCGCCGTTGAAATTATCCAACGGCAGGCGGAGCAGCACGATGTTAAGCGCGTCACCGCCGTGTGGCTGGAAATTGGTGCGCTCTCCTGCGTTGAGGAGAGCGCCGTCCGTTTTAGTTTTGAAATTGTCTGCCACGGAACGGTGGCGCAAGGGTGCGATTTACATATCGTCTATAAACCCGCCCAGGCCTGGTGCTGGGATTGCAGCCAGGTGGTGGAGATTCATCAGCACGATGCGCAGTGTCCGATCTGTCATGGCGAGCGGTTGCGTGTCGATACCGGCGATTCGCTGATCGTCAAAAGTATTGAAGTTGAATAACCGGAGTTAACAATGTGTATTGGCGTTCCAGGCCAGGTGCTGGCTGTCGGTGAAGATATTCACCAGCTTGCGCAGGTTGAAGTATGTGGTATCAAGCGCGATGTGAATATCGCCCTGATTTGTGAAGGTAACCCTGCCGATCTACTGGGCCAGTGGGTGCTGGTACACGTCGGATTTGCCATGAGCATCATCGACGAAGACGAAGCCAAAGCCACATTAGACGCGCTGCGCCAAATGGATTACGACATTACCAGCGCGTGATGATTAGCTTTCGTAGGCCTGATAAGACGCGGCAGCGTCGCATCAGGCATTGTGCTCGATTGCCGGATGCGGCGTGAATGCCTTATCCGGCCTGGATGGCTTGCTGCGACGAACACCAATCCTTACCCCTGACGCTTATCTTCCGTATTCGTCTCGAAATCACTGGCGTCATGGCGCTCATGCAACTGCTCGTTCAACGGCCCGTTGGTGCGGTTAACAATACGCCCACGCTTCACTGCCGGACGTTCGCCCACTTCTTTCGCCCAGCGTTGTACGTGTTTATAACTTCCCGCATCCAGAAACTCTGCGGCATCATACACGCCGCCGAGCACCACGTTGCCAAACCACGGCCAAATCGCCATATCCGCAATGGTGTACTCATCGCCCGCAACAAACTTATGCTGCGCCAGTTGCTTATCCAGCACGTCGAGCAGACGTTTGGCTTCCATGGTAAAGCGGTTGATGGCGTACTCAATCTTTACCGGTGCGTAATGGTAAAAGTGACCAAAACCACCGCCGAGGAACGGTGCCGCGCCCTGTAACCAGAACAGCCAGTTCATCGTTTCAGTACGCTTTGCCAAATCCTGCGGCAGGAAGTAGCCAAATTTCTCCGCCAGATAAAGCAGGATCGAACCAGATTCAAACACGCGGATCGGCGGATTATGCGTATGATCGCGCAGCGCCGGGATCTTCGAGTTTGGGTTCACTTCGACAAAGCCGCTGGAGAATTGATCGCCATCGCCAATACGAATCAGCCAGGCGTCGTACTCTGCACCAGTAACGCCCAGCGCCAGCAGCTCCTCAAGCATAATCGTTACTTTCTGACCGTTCGGCGTTCCCAGCGAATAAAGTTGCAATGGGTGTTTGCCAACGGGCAGCGTTTTTTCATGCGTCGGACCAGAAACCGGGCGATTGATATTGGCGAACGCGCCGCCAGCGGATTTATCCCACGTCCAGACTTTCGCGGGCTGATAAGTATTGTCTGTCATAGTGAGTTGCCTTCTGAGTGGTAGTGTTGAAGCAGTGTAGCAGGTCACTTGCTGTACAGAATGTGAATTTTTTAACCCTTTGCGCCAGCCGCTGCGATGAGGTGTATGATTAGTCTGACCTCTGTCCGGTTAATGTCGCTGAGCAGGTAATCAGAGCACAACAATTACGCCAACTGCTTAGGTTGTATTGTTAAAGGTAAAGTGATGAGCAAAGGAACGACCAGCCAGGATGCCCCGTTCGGGACATTATTGGGCTACGCCCCAGGTGGGGTAGCAATCTACTCTTCAGATTACAGTTCTCTCGATCCGCAGGAATACGAAGATGACGCCGTATTCCGTAGCTATATCGACGACGAATATATGGGCCACAAGTGGCAATGCGTTGAATTTGCTCGCCGTTTTCTCTTTCTGAATTACGGTGTGGTCTTTACTGACGTGGGTATGGCGTGGGAGATTTTCTCGCTGCGCTTCCTGCGAGAAGTGGTTAATGACAACATCCTGCCATTGCAGGCATTTCCTAACGGCTCGCCGCGTGCGCCGGTCGCGGGTGCGCTTCTTATCTGGGATAAAGGCGGTGAATTTAAAGACACTGGCCATGTCGCCATCATTACCCAATTGCATGGCAACAAAGTCCGTATTGCGGAACAGAACGTGATTCATTCCCCGTTGCCGCAAGGGCAACAGTGGACGCGTGAGCTGGAGATGGTGGTCGAAAACGGCTGCTATACCCTGAAAGACACTTTTGATGACACCACCATTCTGGGCTGGATGATCCAGACGGAAGATACTGAATACAGCTTACCGCAGCCGGAAATTGCAGGCGAGCTGCTGAAAATCAGCGGAGCGCGCCTGGAAAACAAAGGCCAGTTTGACGGTAAATGGCTGGATGAAAAAGATCCGCTGCAAAACGCCTATGTGCAGGCCAACGGTCAGGTGATCAATCAGGATCCTTATCATTACTACACCATTACCGAGAGTGCCGAGCAGGAGCTAATTAAAGCCACCAACGAGCTGCACCTGATGTATCTTCACGCAACCGACAAGGTGCTGAAAGATGACAACCTGCTGGCGCTGTTCGACATCCCGAAAATCCTCTGGCCACGTTTGCGTCTCTCCTGGCAGCGTCGCCGTCACCATATGATCACTGGTCGTATGGATTTCTGCATGGATGAGCGTGGCCTGAAGGTTTACGAGTACAACGCCGACTCCGCCTCCTGTCATACCGAAGCGGGCTTGATCCTCGAACGTTGGGCGGAGCAGGGCTATAAAGGCAACGGCTTCAATCCGGCGGAAGGGCTGATTAACGAATTGGCTGGTGCCTGGAAACACAGTCGTGCACGTCCGTTTGTCCATATCATGCAGGACAAAGATATCGAGGAAAACTATCACGCGCAGTTTATGGAGCAGGCGCTGCACCAGGCGGGCTTTGAAACGCGTATCTTGCGTGGATTGGATGAACTGGGCTGGGATGCTGCCGGGCAACTGATTGATGGGGAAGGGCGACTGGTTAACTGCGTGTGGAAAACCTGGGCGTGGGAAACCGCGTTTGATCAGATTCGTGAAGTTAGCGACCGTGAGTTTGCTGCGGTGCCAATCCGTACCGGTCATCCGCAAAACGAAGTGCGTCTTATCGACGTATTGCTGCGCCCGGAAGTGCTGGTCTTTGAGCCGCTGTGGACGGTGATCCCCGGCAACAAAGCGATTCTGCCGATCCTCTGGTCGCTGTTTCCGCACCATCGTTACCTGCTGGATACCGATTTCACTGTTAATGATGAACTGGTGAAAACAGGTTACGCAGTGAAACCGATCGCCGGTCGCTGTGGTAGCAATATCGACCTGGTCAGCCATCATGAAGAGGTGCTGGACAAAACCAGCGGTAAATTTGCCGAGCAGAAAAACATCTATCAGCAACTGTGGTGTTTGCCGAAAGTGGACGATAAATACATTCAGGTATGTACCTTCACCGTTGGCGGCAACTACGGTGGGACGTGTTTGCGCGGTGATGAATCACTGGTCATCAAAAAAGAGAGTGATATTGAACCGTTAATTGTGGTGAAAAAGTAATACATGTTGTAGCAACCCCGTACTGATTATGAAGAATAATTAGTACGGGGATTAATCAAAATATTCAATATTTATATATTCCAATATTTATTCATTTCATATGTGAATATATTAACCAGTGGAATACCTGTGCTTTGATTATTTCTAAAGGTTTTGAATGAATGCTTATTGTCTGATACACAAGAAATAACACTCTTTTTATCGTTAAAAAATGATATTTCACTTTGCCCATGCCGTTAAAGTCACTGATAATGCGTCCGTTCGTAAATTCAAAATGGCGTAATCTAATATATGCTAAATTTATTTGTTGGCCTTGATATATACACAGGGCTTTTGTTATTGCTTGCTCTGGCATTTGTGTTGTTCTACGAAGCAATCAATGGTTTTCATGACACGGCGAATGCGGTGGCAGCCGTTATTTATACTCGTGCCATGCAACCACAACTTGCTGTGGTGATGGCGGCATTTTTTAACTTTTTTGGCGTGTTATTGGGCGGACTTAGCGTTGCCTATGCCATTGTCCATATGTTGCCAACCGATTTGTTGCTGAATATGGGGTCAACCCACGGCCTGGCGATGGTCTTTTCCATGCTGCTGGCGGCGATTATCTGGAACCTGGGAACGTGGTTCTTCGGTTTACCGGCCTCCAGTTCGCACACCTTGATTGGTGCGATTATCGGCATCGGTTTAACCAACGCGCTGTTAACCGGCTCATCGGTGATGGATGCGTTAAACCTGCGTGAAGTGACCAAAATTTTCTCCTCGCTGATTGTTTCCCCTATCGTCGGCCTGGTCATTGCGGGAGGCCTGATATTCCTGCTGCGACGCTACTGGAGCGGGACGAAAAAGCGTGACCGTATTCACCGCATTCCGGAAGATCGCAAAAAGAAAAAAGGCAAACGTAAACCGCCATTCTGGACGCGTATTGCGCTGATTGTTTCCGCTGCGGGCGTGGCGTTTTCGCACGGCGCGAACGACGGACAAAAAGGGATCGGCCTGGTAATGCTGGTACTGGTGGGGATTGCCCCTGCTGGCTTCGTCGTCAATATGAATGCGTCCGGCTATGAAATTACCCGTACCCGCGATGCCGTTACCAACTTCGAACACTACCTGCAACAGCATCCTGAACTGCCGCAGAAGTTGATTGCGATGGAACCTCCATTGCCTGCAGCATCGACTGATGGCACGCAAGTAACAGAGTTTCACTGTCATCCGGCAAATACCTTTGATGCTATTGCGCGCGTTAAAACGATGCTGCCAGGCAATATGGAAAGTTACGAGCCGTTAAGCGTGAGTCAGCGCAGCCAGCTGCGCCGCATTATGCTGTGCATCTCTGATACCTCCGCGAAGCTAGCGAAACTGCCAGGCGTCAGTAAAGAAGACCAGAACCTGCTGAAAAAACTTCGCAGCGATATGTTAAGCACCATTGAGTACGCTCCGGTGTGGATCATCATGGCGGTAGCACTGGCGCTCGGCATTGGCACCATGATTGGCTGGCGTCGTGTAGCGATGACCATCGGTGAGAAGATTGGTAAGCGCGGCATGACGTATGCGCAAGGCATGGCGGCACAAATGACGGCGGCAGTGTCTATCGGTCTTGCCAGTTATATTGGGATGCCCGTCTCCACAACACACGTCCTCTCGTCTGCAGTTGCAGGGACGATGGTGGTGGACGGCGGTGGGTTACAGCGTAAAACGGTAACCAGCATCCTGATGGCGTGGGTATTTACTTTACCGGCGGCAATTTTTCTTTCTGGTGGGCTGTACTGGATAGCATTGCAGTTGATTTAACCTTCCTGAAAATGCCCGGTCCTGGCGATCGGGCATTTCCATTTTTGACTAGTGATAACCACGCGCGGTCATAAAATCCGTAATCGCTTTTTCTGCATCAACCAACACCTGTTCCAGTGGCTGATTGGCATCGATATCAACCAGTTGTGCACCACCAAAGGTTAACTGTGGCGTTATGGCAATCTTCCTCGCCAGCGATTCCCGTTTATGGTCGGGTTTACGTGCACAGGCAACTTCAAGGTCAACATTGAGTTTGATGACCAGATCAGGCTTATGGCTCGCCATCCAGTGAAACGCTTTACGTTCCTGGCTTGCCAGCCATGAGACAAAACGACCACCTTCAACGTTAGGTGGGAACACCGTACCATCGTAAGCGCCAGGAATTTGGTCCTGAGGATAACGGTCGGTTAGAACAATTAACCCGCGACGACGACAGGCAAGCATATGACGAAAGCGCAGTAAGCGACGGGCGACAAACGCTGTAATTACCAGCGCCGGAACTGGTCCAGGCAATTTTTTTGCTGTTTTCACCTGATTTCGTTCAATTGTTTTATGTAAGGATTTTCCCATCAACGGTAATTTTGTCACTGCACGACCGACATTTCCGGCCTGTTTTCCTAAATGAACTCTTTCGGCAGCACCATATTTTTCGACAACGGTAATAAGATGTTCACACACCGTTGACTTGCCTGAACCATCGCTACCAATAACGGCAATTAATGGAGGTGTTATTGACTGCATGAATATATCCTTTAATTTAAATATCCATTAAAAATATTTATTTGGTTAATATGTTTTTATGAAAGCGTAATTCAGGTCAATGTCACAATTAACCATTGTCACAATAAGGTTGAACGGATATTCTGAGCACGGACCACGTAATATTCAATACATTATTTACTGCCGGGTTTTTCGTGAATCAACGTAATATGTCAATAATTAATTCCACGCCAGTGCGTGTTATTGCCATTGTAGGATGTGATGGTTCAGGTAAATCGACCCTCACGGCAAGCCTGGTAAATGAACTGGCAGCAAGAATGCCAACAGAACACATTTATCTCGGGCAATCGTCCGGGCGAATTGGCGAATGGATTTCACAGCTCCCTGTTATTGGCGCACCTTTTGGGCGTTATCTGCGAAGTAAAGCGGCACATGTGCACGAAAAGCCCTCAACACCGCCTGGCAATATTACTGCACTGGTTATCTATCTGCTTTCCTGCTGGCGGGCGTACAAGTTTCGCAAAATGTTGTGTAAAAGCCAGCAAGGCTTTCTGCTCATCACCGACCGCTACCCGCAGGTTGAAGTGCCGGGGTTTCGCTTTGATGGCCCGCAATTGGCAAAAACCACGGGCGGTAACGGTTGGATAAAAATGTTAAGGCAGCGCGAGCTGAAGCTGTACCAATGGATGGCATCTTATTTGCCCGTATTGTTGATTCGTCTTGGCATTGATGAACAAACCGCGTTTGCGCGTAAACCTGACCACCAACTGGCAGCGTTACAGGAAAAAATCGCCGTTACGCCGCAACTGACATTCAATGGCGCAAAGATCCTTGAACTGGATGGGCGACACCCCGCCGATGAAATTCTGCAAGCGTCACTACGCGCAATTCACGCCGTGCTTTCCTGATCACCAAAATGGATAGGGGATGATTTAACGAATGGATGCACTACAAACTCAAACTGTTAATAGTACAACCGCGCCGCAGCCCAACTACATTCCGGGGCTGATTGCGGTGGTCGGGTGTGATGGCACCGGTAAATCCACACTGACCACCGACCTGGTGAAATCGCTGCAACAACACTGGCAAACCGAGCGGCGCTATCTGGGGCTGCTCTCCGGCGAAGACGGCGACAAAATCAAACGATTGCCGTTGGTTGGCGTCTGGCTGGAACGGCGACTGGCGGCCAAATCCTCGAAAACCCAAAGCATTAAAACCAAATCTCCGGCGCTATGGGCGGCGGTGATTATGTACTGCTTCTCGCTGCGAAGAATGGCGAATCTACGCAAGGTTCAGCGACTGGCGCAAAGTGGCGTTCTGGTGGTCAGCGATCGCTTCCCGCAGGCTGAAATTTCGGGCTTTTATTATGATGGACCGGGGATTGGCGTCGAACGTGCGACCGGGAAAATCAGCATGTTTCTGGCGCAGCGCGAACGGCGTTTATACCAACAAATGGCGCAATATCGCCCGGAATTAATTATTCGCCTGGGCATTGATATTGAGACTGCCATCTCCCGCAAGCCTGACCATGACTATGCCGAGCTGCAGGACAAAATCGGTGTCATGTCGAAGATTGGCTATAACGGCACAAAAATTCTTGAGATTGATTCCAGAGCGCCCTACAGCGAAGTGCTGGAACAGGCACAGAAGGCGGTTTCTCTGGTTGCCATCGTTTCTGACCGCCGAAGTTTAACTTAAGGCTGGCGGGATACTTTTTACTATCAACGATAAGGTCAGGCTGAATTGGCGGGTTTTAACATCAAACATTGGTTTGCAGATGGCGCGTTTCGCACCATTATTCGCAATAGCGCCTGGTTAGGCTCCAGTAATGTCGTGAGCGCCTTGCTGGGGCTGTTGGCGCTCTCGTGTGCCGGTAAAGGGATGACGCCCGCCATGTTTGGCGTACTGGTGATTGTGCAATCGTACGCCAAGTCGATCAGCGATTTTATTAAGTTTCAGACATGGCAACTGGTGGTTCAGTACGGAACACCAGCATTAACCAACAATAATCCGCAGCAATTCCGCAATGTCGTCTCATTTTCCTTCTCGCTGGATATCGTCAGCGGCGCGGTGGCGATTGTCGGTGGCATTGCCTTACTGCCATTCCTTTCCCATTCATTAGGTCTGGATGACCAAAGTTTTTGGCTGGCAGCGCTCTATTGCACGCTCATTCCTTCAATGGCTTCCTCCACGCCGACCGGCATTCTGCGTGCGGTAGATCGCTTCGATTTAATTGCTGTACAGCAGGCGACGAAACCTTTTCTGCGTGCAGCGGGGAGCGTCGTAGCCTGGTATTTTGACTTTGGTTTTGCGGGTTTTGTTATTGCCTGGTACGTGTCGAATCTGGTTGGCGGCACCATGTACTGGTGGTTTGCCGCGCGCGAATTACGCCGCCGAAATATCCATAACGCCTTCAAATTGAATCTGTTTGAGTCTGCCCGACACATTAAAGGCGCGTGGAGTTTTGTCTGGTCAACCAACATTGCCCACTCCATCTGGTCGGCGCGTAACTCGTGCAGCACAGTGTTGGTGGGGATCGTGTTAGGACCCGCTGCCGCCGGGTTATTTAAAATCGCCATGACATTCTTCGACGCCGCCGGAACGCCAGCGGGTTTGCTGGGTAAAAGTTTTTACCCAGAGGTGATGCGTTTAGATCCGCGCACCACCAGACCGTGGTTGTTAGGTGTGAAGTCCGGTTTACTGGCGGGCGGAATCGGTATTCTGGTGGCGCTCGCGGTGTTGATCGTCGGCAAGCCGCTCATTTCGCTGGTGTTTGGCGTTAAGTATCTCGAAGCGTATGACCTGATTCAGGTGATGCTGGGCGCAATTGTGATTTCGATGCTGGGCTTCCCTCAGGAGTCATTGCTATTGATGGCGGGAAAACAGCGCGCTTTTCTCGTGGCGCAAACCATCGCCTCAATCGGCTACATCGTATTGCTGTTCATGTTCTGTCATCTGTTTGGTGTGCTGGGAGCAGCGTTTGCTTACTTCGGTGGGCAATGTCTGGACGTGGCGCTCTCGTTAATTCCAACCTTAAAGGCATTTTTTCAGCGCCATTCCTTGCTTTATAACGCAGCCGGAGAGAAATCCTGATGATGAGAAAATATTTCCCGCTTGAGGCGAGCGAGCGTCTATTTGTTGCGATTGAAGAAGATGATGTCGTTGATGCACAGGTTAGTTTGCCGCCGACTATTGCACTAAGTTGTACCACCGAAATCATTCATGATAATTACGCGTTATGCCTGCAATTCTGGCTCAATGGCGTTGATCGTCAGGAGTTACTGCGTTTAGTTCGCAAACAAGCCAAAGGCGATGAGCTGACTGCTGATGAGCGCAAACAATTTAAATACATGCGAGCGCGCTACAAGCACCTGCGTTTTGCGCAACGGCTGTATTTAAAGAAGCATCAGGCCGGATTTTTATTCGGCAAAACGACCGTTTTTCTGGGGCGTTTTCAGGACGGCTTTCGTAACGGTAAGAAAAATATTGTGTCGTATTACGGCAACCTGTTACGGATTTATTTAAGCTCTCCGGTCTGGTCGTTGGTGAACTATTCATTACGCCATAGCCAGTTAGAAAGCGTAAGCAGTTTTATTGCCTATCGGCAAAAGCAAATGCATACCCTGAAAGAGATTATTGCCAAACCGCGACTAACCGGTAGGGAATTTCATGATGTGCGAAAAATCATCAGCCAGCAGGTTTCTTATTACGACACCTTAAGATCGCTTGATCCTGAAAATAAAGAGGCGTTACAGGTATCCCGCTTCCTCGCCGCCATTAATGGCCTGATGGGAGATAAACACGACGACATGGTGGCGGATGATATGGAAAACCGCCAGTCGTATGATGCACCGGTGGCGCTGGATAGCGATATTCGTCAGCGCTTAGAGCTGCTGATTTCGCGTTTTCCGCTATAGCCGGAGCAATGATGTCATCTCGTTTGATTATTGCGTTGATTATCATGCTCTTAGCCCCGGGTGTGCAGGCACACAATTTCGTCACTGGCAAAACGGTTACCCCTGTTTATATCCAGGAAGGCGGCGAGCTGCTTCTGAATAGCGACGACGAAATTCACTACCAAAAGTGGAACAGCACACAATTAGCGGGAAAAGTCCGCATTATTCAGTATATCGCCGGGCGTAAGTCGGCGAAGAAAAAGAACTCACTGTTAATTAAAGCGGTTGAAGCGGCAAACTTTCCGCAGGATCGTTTTCAGCCCACCACCATTGTGAACACCGATGATGCCATCTTTGGTACTGGCTATTTTGTTGTTGGCAAAATCGAAAAAAATAAACGCCGCTATCCGTGGGCGCAATTCGTTATTGACGGCAATGGACAGGGACGCGTTGCCTGGCGCTTGCCGGAGCAGAGTTCAACCATTCTGGTGCTGAATAAAGCCGGGCAAATTCAGTGGGCAAAGGACGGCAGCCTGACGCCGGAAGAGGTAGATCATGTCATTGCGTTGGCGCAGAAACTGATCAATGAATAAAAAACTCAAAGGATTGAGGGCGTTAGTGAGATGAAGCTGGTTGAACACTACATCATGCGTGGTACGCGCCGTCTGGTGCTGATTATCGTCGGTTTTCTGATCTTTATTTTCGCCAGCTACTCCGCACAGCGTTATCTGACCGAAGCGGCAAATGGGACATTAGCTCTTGATGTTGTGCTGGATATCGTTTTCTACAAAGTACTGATTGCACTGGAGATGTTGTTACCTGTTGGTCTGTATGTGTCAGTTGGCGTGACGCTAGGGCAGATGTATACCGACTCGGAAATTACCGCTATCTCTGCGGCGGGGGGCAGTCCGGGACGCTTGTACAAAGCCGTTCTTTATCTGGCGATACCGCTAAGTATTTTTGTCACCCTTCTGTCGATGTATGGTCGTCCGTGGGCTTATGCGCAGATTTATCAACTGGAGCAGCAGTCGCAGTCGGAGCTGGATGTTCGCCAGTTGCGGGCAAAGAAATTTAACACTAACGATAACGGACGAATGATCCTTTCGCAGACGGTTGATCAGGATAATAATCGCCTGACTGACGCGCTGATTTATACTTCTACTGCCAATCGAACCCGCATTTTCCGCGCCCGTTCGGTTGATGTGGTTGACCCATCTCCCGAGAAACCGACCGTTATGTTGCACAACGGCACCGCCTATCTTCTCGATCATCAGGGGCGTGACGACAACGAACAGATCTACCGTAATCTGCAATTACATCTGAATCCGCTGGATCAAAGCCCTAACGTCAAACGCAAAGCAAAATCGGTCACGGAGCTGGCGCGCTCCGTCTTTCCGGCCGATCATGCCGAACTGCAATGGCGACAAAGCCGTGGCCTGACCGCATTGTTGATGGCGCTGCTGGCCATTTCATTAAGTCGGGTAAAACCGCGGCAAGGGCGATTTTCAACGTTATTGCCACTGACGTTGCTGTTTGTTGCCATTTTTTATGGCGGCGACGTCTGCCGTACGCTGGTGGCTAACGGCGCGATTCCTCTCATTCCTGGTTTGTGGTTAGTGCCCGGACTCATGCTAATGGGCCTGCTGATGCTGGTTGCACGCGACTTCACTTTGCTGCAGAAATTTTCCCGATGAATGTTTTCAGTCGCTATTTAATCCGTCATCTCTTTCTCGGTTTTGCCGCCGCCGCAGGGCTATTGCTGCCGCTTTTTACCACCTTCAACCTGATTAACGAACTGGATGATGTCAGCCCGGGCGGTTATCGCTGGACTCAGGCGGTGCTGGTGGTGCTAATGACCTTACCGCGCACACTGGTCGAACTTTCGCCGTTTATCGCCTTATTGGGAGGGATTGTTGGCCTGGGGCAGTTATCGAAAAACAGTGAGCTTACCGCCATTCGCAGCACGGGGTTTTCTATCTTCCGTATTGCACTGGTGGCGCTGGTTGCCGGGATATTGTGGACTGTTTCGTTAGGCGCGATAGATGAGTGGGTGGCGTCGCCATTGCAGCAACAGGCGCTGCAAATCAAATCGACCGCCACCGCGTTGGGGGAGGACGATGACATTACCGGCAATATGCTGTGGGCCAGGCGCGGCAATGAATTTGTGACGGTGAAATCGCTGAATGAACAGGGCCAGCCTGTGGGCGTGGAGATTTTTCATTATCGTGACGATCTTTCGCTCGAATCCTACATTTATGCACGCAGTGCCACCATTAAAGACGACAAAACGTGGATCCTGCATGGTGTGAATCATAAAAAATGGCTTAACGGTAAAGAAACGCTGGAAACATCAGATAATCTTGCCTGGCAATCGGCCTTCACCAGTATGGATCTTGATGAGTTATCGATGCCGGGGAATACTTTTTCTGTCCGTCAGCTTAATCATTACATCCATTATTTGCAGGAAACCGGGCAACCCAGCAGCGAATACCGCCTTGCACTGTGGGAAAAACTGGGGCAACCGATCCTGACCCTGGCGATGATTTTGCTGGCTGTGCCGTTTACCTTTAGCGCCCCGCGCTCGCCAGGGATGGGTAGCCGTCTCGCTGTAGGCGTCATCGTTGGCTTACTCACCTGGATCAGCTATCAAATCATGGTCAATTTGGGATTGCTATTTGCGTTAAGCGCACCTGTTACCGCGCTCGGTTTACCGGTAGCGTTTGTGTTGGTGGCGTTGAGCCTGGTGTATTGGTATGACAGACAACATTAAACCCGCCGTGGCGCAAACACCACGGCGGGCTCACATTACTGCTTCAGAGTAGCAAATGCCTGAATGATGGCATCGATTTGCTCACGACTGTGGGCAGCATTTACGCTACAGCGCAGCAGCGTGATGCCTGCAGGCGCGGCAGGCGGCAGGATAAGATTCACATACACGCCCAGCGAGATAAGCTCGCGCCAGATGCGTAAACCTTCCTCTTTCGAACCGATTATTACTGGCACTACCGGGCTAATATGTGAACTTAACTCATAACCCAGTTTTTGCAGACCGTCATACAGATGGTTGGCGTTATCCATCAGCTTTTGCCGCAGCTCTGGTTGTGTGGCAATGGTTCTTAACGATGAGCGCACGGTCGCAATGCAGGACGGAGAAGGAGAGGCGGTAAAAATATACGGGCGGCTGCCGTAGCGCAGCACTTCCATCGCTTCCGAACCGACAGCAAAACCGCCAATCGAGGCCAGACTTTTACTGAAAGTACCAACGATAATATCCACATCATCTTCAACGCCGACAGCTTCAGCCAGTCCGCGCCCCGTTGCGCCTAACACGCCAAACGAATGCGCTTCATCGACAATCAAATAACCACCGAGACGACGTTTGATATCAACAATTTCCGCCAGCGGCGCAACGTCACCGAGCATACTGTAGATGCCCTCAACGATGATAATCGCCTCTTTCGCCCGTTCACCGAGGCGAACCATGCGCCGTTCCAGATCTTTAGCATCGTTATGGCGGAAACGAATAATTTCCGCGCCACCGAGAGAACAGGCGTCATAAATACTGGCGTGGCTGTCGGCATCCAGTAACACCACGGCGTTATGGTCGGCAAGTGCGCTGATGACGCCTAAATTAGCGGTATAACCGGTTGAAAAAACGATAGCGGTAGGGCGATTGAAAAACTCGGCAATCTCTTTCTCTAACGCCAGGTGCGGCGCATAACTGCCGTTTGCCATACGAGAACCGGTGGTGCCGGTACCTTGGGCCGCTAACGCGGCCTGACCTTCGCTGATGGCATCATGATTAAAGGTTAAACCGAGATAATTATTGGTCCCGGCCAGAATCACTTTTTTATTGCCGATCCGGCCTTCGGTGGCGGAATACACTTCATCAATACAGGTGCCAAACGGTGTTAACCCGTTGTCACTAAATTGCAGTCGCTCGCCAGCAAGGCGCGCATATTTATCGTATAGCCCCATTATTTATTCTCCAGCCATGGAAGTAGAGTTTCCATTAATTGCGCAGGGGTTTTGACATCCAGCAGAATATTAATAGGAATGGAAATATCGAATCTGTCTTCCAGCATCATTAAGAGATCCATCACTTTGATCGACTCCAGGCCAAGATCGTTGACGAGATCGCTGTCGGGCTTAATTTCCACACCGTTTTCGACCAAATCCTGTAAACAGGAAAGGATGTAATCCATTACTATTTCACGATTTACCATAGAAACGTTAACACACCTTTAAACAAGACAATCAAAATAGCCCGTTGCGTAATGCGTGTTCCAGGCTAATCCCGGGAAACCAATTAATATCTTCAGAAATACGGTTATTACTTGCCGACCAGTCGGCGTGGGTTAATTCACGAATTTTCGAGCGGGTCAGCATAGGTTCTTTACCTGCCAGGCGACTCAACGCGGTACTGATATCCGCAAGGCCGGTGAGTACCGGCAGAGGAATGCCAACCATTCGCACGGAACCGCAACGGGCGTCGGCGGCAAGTTGCTGTACGCGTTGCCAGTCATAGCCGCCGGCGACGCCATCGCATAATTCATAGGTTTGCGTCTGTATAGTTTCGGCGCTTAACCACTGACCCACTGCTTGCGCGAAATCGGTGACGTGCAGAAAAGAGAGCTGTGTATCTGGCGCACCAAGTCGTGGCAGCAGGCCGCGCAGCATCCAGTCAAACAGCGGTTTTAACTCTTTATCGCCGGGACCATACACGGCTGTCGGGCGAAAAACGCCCAGCGTAATTTCGTCCGCCATTGCTGCCAGTCGTTGCTCGGCGACGTATTTGGATTTTGCATACCAGGAGAGCTCGGGATGGCGCGCCGCCAGCGAAGAGATAAACAGAAAACGTTGGCAAAAGCCGCTCTCTTTTGCTGCTTGCATCAGGCGCAGGCTGCCGTCAACGTTACAGCGGGTGAAAATCTCTTCTTTGTGCCCGCGCACTTGCCCGGCGCAATGGACCACTACGCTGGCTCCGGCAACCAGCTCGCTAAGTGAATGAGTATCTTCCAGCGAACCGCGCACCCAGGTGAGATTATCATTGACGTGAGCGCGGGCAGTACGCGTCAATGCGCGAACGTGAAAGCCGCGGGCGAGCAGGTTATCGATAATATATTTACCGATAAACCCGGTAGCGCCCGTCACCGCGACAGTTTGATTCATGCCAGGGATTCCTGCACATTAAGACTGGCAGCATAAGCCTTCTGATAACGTTTTTTCGCTTCCGCACGGGCAGGCTTGCCGGAGGACGTTCGGGGAATACTGTGGGGCGGCAACAGATCGATAGCCGCGGTCACGCCAAATTCGCTTTGGATCCGTGCCGCCAGCGCGTGGATAAGCTGCCCGCGACGTTCTTCGTCGCTGATCCGACACTGGATCTGCAAAATGATTTTTTCCTGGGCGGTAACAAAAGCAATCGCATCGCCAGAATGAATTTCCGGTTCCTGTTCCGCTATATATTCAATATCCTGCGGCCAGATATTACGGCCACGAATAATAATCAGATCTTTAATGCGTCCGGTGACATACAGATAACCGTCCAGCAGATAACCGAGGTCGCCGGTGTCTAACCAGCCCGTCGCGGCAATCTCGTCTTGCGAAACCTGGTCGCCAAAGTAACCGCTCATCAGACTGGGACCGGAGATGCAAATATGGCCTACCACACGTTCCGCGACCGGCATACCTGCTTCATTGCGGATTTCAATACCATGTTCCGGCAACGCTTTGCCGCAGTTGACGAAAGTCGATACGGCGCGTGTCTCTGCACCCGGCGCGACGGCTTTACCCTGATATTCGAGGATGTCGCGATCCACTTCGTTAACCACAACCCCGGAGGCTTCATCAGAGAAGCTGACAGCCAGCGCATTTTCTGCCAGTCCGTAGCACGGCATGAAAGTTTTATTGTCAAAGTTAACCTGACGGAAACATTCAGCGAATTGATGGAGTTGTTCTGCGGAGATGGGTTCTGCACCAATACCAGCGACGCGCCAGCAGGAAAGATCCAGTTCAGCGAGATCTTTTTCATTCACGCGGCGCTGGCACAATTCATAGCCAAACGGCGGCGCAACGGAAACGGTGCCGCGATTTTTACTGATCAATTTAAGCCATTGCAGAGGACGCATGGCAAAATCCTGAGTGCGCAAATAATCTACTGAAAGCTGCGTGGCGACGGGGGTCAGGAGAAAGCCGACCAGTCCCATATCATGGTAGAAAGGCAGCCAGGAGACGCAGCGGTCGCCAGGGCGTAATTTAATGCCGTCGTGGCTTATAGCACGTAGATTAGCCATCACTTCGCGATGGGTGATAATGACGCCACGGGGAAAACGGGTGCTGCCGGAGGTGTACTGGAGGTAGGCGATATCGTTCGGAACTGGACGCTGGAGCGCAACATCGGCTTCCGGTAATGCCTTAAACCAGGCGTGGCTTAAAACATGTAATTCGGGGTTGTCATGCGTCGCGGCATTGACCAGTGGCAACCACTCATCACCAGTGATAATGGCTGCGGGCTGGCAACTTGCCAGTAAACCCTGCAATTTGGCGCTCCAGGAATCCCGCTGACCAACGCCCATTGGAATCGCCAACGGGACGGCGACTAAGCCGGCATACTGGCAGGCAAAAAAAGCCTCTACGAACTCGCTACTTGTTTCGGCAATCAGTGCCACGCGATCGCCTTTTTTCAGGTTCAGCGATAACAACCGCTTCGCACCAGCTTCGGCACGTGCTTTTAACGTCTGATATTCCAGTTGATCTTCAAGTTGGCAACGTCTGTCATAAAAATTCATTCCGGCGCTACTCAGAGCGGCGTAGTCCAAAGCATCAACAAGCGTTGGAAAATCGGCATAGCGCATAGGTAGGGAATGCGTAAAGATTTTATTAGACATATACACCACGAAAAAATTGGATATCCAAAATAAAATGACAATAATGCGGTGGATTATATAGGCATAAAAGATAAATGAGATAGTATTTTCATCAGTGTGAAAATGAACATTGATTTAAATAATGAGTTTGAGTTTTTTTGTTTTTATTGTGAATGATATTTAATTTATGAATATATTAAGAAGAAGCCTTGTCCGGTCGCCTTAAATCGACAAAAGGCATTGTGGCGCTTCTGTGTAGTCTCTGACCTTATCGTAATCATTAATAAATACTATTTATTCGTCGTTTGTATTCATTGGGTTGATTATTAAGGTGCCGTTCGTTGCTGTTGCAACCTGTTTGTCACCGTTAATTATTTGTTACCCACAGAACAGAACTATGGAATGCGATCTGCTGATGATTAAAATTGAAAAAGTAATTAATAAAAATGACCTTAAGGCATTTATCGCTTTTCCGTCATCACTTTATCCCGACGATCCAAACTGGATACCCCCTTTATTCATTGAACGCAACGAGCATTTGTCTGCGAAAAATCCGGGGACGGACCATATCATCTGGCAGGCGTGGGTGGCAAAAAAAGCGGGGCAGATAGTTGGGCGTATTACCGCGCAAATAGATACCTTGCACCGCGAGCGTTACGGCAAAGATACCGGTCATTTCGGCATGATTGACGCCATTGATGATCCGCAGGTTTTTGCCGCGTTGTTTGGCGCAGCGGAAGCGTGGTTGAAGTCACAAGGTGCAAGTAAGATCAGCGGTCCTTTCAGCCTGAATATCAATCAGGAAAGCGGATTACTGATTGAAGGTTTTGACACACCACCCTGTGCGATGATGCCACACGGCAAACCGTGGTATGCCGCGCATATTGAACAACTGGGTTATCACAAAGGCATTGATTTACTGGCGTGGTGGATGCAGCGAACCGATCTCACTTTCTCTCCGGCGCTAAAAAAACTGATGGATCAGGTGCGCAAAAAGGTGACCATTCGCTGCATCAATCGTCAGCGGTTTGCCGAAGAGATGCAGATCCTGCGTGAGATTTTCAACTCTGGCTGGCAGCACAACTGGGGATTTGTGCCGTTTACCGAACATGAATTCGCGACCATGGGCGATCAACTTAAATATCTGGTGCCGGACGATATGATCTATATCGCTGAGATTGATTCTGCACCCTGCGCGTTTATTGTCGGCTTGCCGAACATCAACGAGGCGATTGCCGATCTGAACGGATCGCTCTTTCCCTTCGGCTGGGCAAAATTGCTGTGGCGTTTGAAAGTCAGCGGTGTGCGAACTGCGCGAGTACCGCTGATGGGCGTGCGCGACGAGTATCAGTTCAGCCGCATCGGCCCGGTGATTGCGCTGTTATTGATTGAAGCCTTACGCGATCCGTTTGCCCGCCGGAAGATCGATGCGCTGGAGATGTCATGGATCCTCGAAACCAATACAGGCATGAATAACATGCTGGAACGCATTGGGGCGGAGCCGTACAAGCGTTACCGATTGTATGAAAAGCAGATTTAATACCAGCTAACTCAGGTTCATCTCCAGCGGCACCGCCGAGCGAATCAAATGGTGGCCTTCCAGCTCGATATCGTGGAGATTCTTTTTCACGGTCCGCACATGATCGCGTGCTGCGCGCTGGGCGACGTGCGGCAGCCGCTGCAACACCGCGTTGTAGATCCGCGCATGCTGGCGATCGATCTGCTTTTTTTGCTGTGGTCGATGGTAGAGATTATTTACGCTGGCAAACACTGAATTAAACATCAGATCGGTCAATGATTGCAGCGTAAACACCAGCACCTGATTGTGAGAAGCCTGACAAATGGCGAGATGGAAAGCGTGATCCAACTGCGCATGTTCGATCAGCGAAATCTCTTTGTTGTTCTCACTGGCGGCGAGCATTTTTTCATAACAGCGGGTTATCACAACAAAATCAGCCTGCGTTCCCAGCGTTGCCGCCAGCCTTGCCGATTCGCCCTCCAGTAATGCGCGAACGTCGAGCAGATCGTACAGCGTTCGCGGCTGCGTACTGAACAGATGGATCAGCGGGCTGGTGTCCTGCACCCGATTAAGCCGTGCGACACGAGAATCGCGACCCTGCGCCGTTTCAATAATCCCGCGCCCGCGCAGCACGGTCAGCCCTTCACGCAGTGCGGAGCGTGAGAAGCCGAGCTTTTCACACAGTCGACGTTCCGAGGGAAGCGGCTGACCGACCTTCAGTACGCCGTCGATAATTAACCGTTCGATACTCTCTGCAACCACTTCGCAAATAGGGCGACGTTCATCTTTCATTCCCGGACCTCGTGCACAGGTAGGACCAATTTTTCTGTTCTTAACTCGCAAAACACGCACATCACGTAAGTGATTATGTTACATCAATTTAACATTGAGTTAACCAAGACAAGGTCACAGAGCTGGAAAAAAAATGGTCTGACCGGTAGCTAAAGAGATAGACGAAAACGAAAAGCCCGCTTAATAACTGTTCACAGAAGCAGCGCGCAAAAATCAGCTGCCACACAACACAACAAAGCGAAGCCTACTCATGAGCATCTTGTACGAAGAGCGTCTTGATGGCGCTTTACCCGATGTCGACCGCACATCGGTACTGATGGCACTGCGTGAGCATGTCCCTGGACTTGAGATCCTGCATACCGATGAGGAGATCATTCCTTACGAGTGTGACGGGTTGAGCGCGTATCGCACGCGTCCATTACTGGTTGTTCTGCCTAAGCAAATGGAACAGGTGACAGCGATTCTGGCTGTCTGCCATCGCCTGCGTGTACCGGTGGTGACCCGTGGTGCAGGCACCGGGCTTTCTGGTGGCGCGCTGCCGCTGGAAAAAGGTGTGTTGTTGGTGATGGCGCGCTTTAAAGAGATCCTCGACATTAACCCCGTTGGTCGCCGCGCGCGCGTGCAGCCAGGCGTGCGTAACCTGGCGATCTCCCAGGCCGTTGCACCGCATAATCTCTACTACGCACCGGACCCTTCCTCACAAATCGCCTGTTCCATTGGCGGCAATGTGGCTGAAAATGCCGGCGGCGTCCACTGCCTGAAATATGGTCTGACCGTACATAACCTGCTGAAAATTGAAGTGCAAACGCTGGACGGCGAGGCACTGACGCTTGGATCGGACGCGCTGGATTCACCTGGTTTTGACCTGCTGGCGCTGTTCACCGGATCGGAAGGTATGCTCGGCGTGACCACCGAAGTGACGGTAAAACTGCTGCCGAAGCCGCCCGTGGCGCGGGTTCTGTTAGCCAGCTTTGACTCGGTAGAAAAAGCCGGACTTGCGGTTGGTGACATCATCGCTAATGGCATTATCCCCGGCGGGCTGGAGATGATGGATAACCTGTCGATCCGCGCGGCGGAAGATTTTATTCATGCCGGTTATCCCGTCGACGCCGAAGCGATTTTGTTATGCGAACTGGACGGCGTGGAGTCTGACGTACAGGAAGACTGCGAGCGGGTTAACGACATCTTGTTGAAAGCGGGTGCGACTGACGTCCGTCTGGCACAGGACGAAGCAGAGCGCGTACGTTTCTGGGCCGGTCGCAAAAATGCGTTCCCGGCGGTAGGACGTATCTCCCCGGATTACTACTGCATGGATGGCACCATCCCGCGTCGCGCACTGCCTGGCGTACTGGAAGGCATTGCCCGTTTATCGCAGCAATATGATTTACGCGTTGCCAACGTCTTTCATGCCGGAGATGGCAACATGCACCCGTTAATCCTTTTCGATGCCAACGAACCCGGTGAATTTGCCCGCGCGGAAGAGCTGGGTGGGAAGATCCTCGAACTCTGCGTTGAAGTTGGCGGCAGCATCAGTGGGGAACATGGCATCGGGCGAGAAAAAATCAATCAAATGTGCGCCCAGTTCAACAGCGATGAAATCACGACCTTCCATGCGGTCAAGGCGGCGTTTGACCCCGATGGTTTGCTGAACCCTGGGAAAAACATTCCCACGCTACACCGCTGTGCTGAATTTGGTGCCATGCATGTGCATCACGGTCATTTACCTTTCCCTGAACTGGAGCGTTTCTGATGCTACGCGAGTGTGATTACAGCCAGGCGCTGCTGGAGCAGGTGAATCAGGCGATTAGCGATAAAACGCCGCTGGTGATTCAGGGCAGCAATAGCAAAGCCTTTTTAGGTCGCCCTGTCACCGGGCAAACGCTGGATGTTCGTTGTCATCGCGGCATTGTTAATTACGACCCGACCGAGCTGGTGATAACCGCGCGTGTCGGAACGCCGCTGGTGACAATTGAAGCGGCGCTGGAAAGCGCGGGGCAAATGCTCCCCTGTGAGCCGCCGCATTATGGTGAAGAAGCCACCTGGGGCGGGATGGTCGCCTGCGGGCTGGCGGGGCCGCGTCGCCCGTGGAGCGGTTCGGTCCGCGATTTTGTCCTCGGCACGCGCATCATTACCGGCGCTGGAAAACATCTGCGTTTTGGTGGCGAAGTGATGAAAAACGTTGCCGGATACGATCTCTCACGGTTAATGGTCGGAAGCTACGGTTGTCTTGGCGTGCTCACTGAAATCTCAATGAAAGTGTTACCGCGACCGCGCGCCTCCCTGAGCCTGCGTCGGGAAATCAGCCTGCAAGAAGCCATGAGTGAAATCGCCGAGTGGCAACTCCAGCCATTACCCATTAGTGGCTTATGTTACTTCGACAATGCGTTGTGGATCCGCCTTGAGGGCGGCGAAGGATCGGTAAAAGCAGCGCGTGAACTGCTGGGTGGCGAAGAGGTTGCCGGTCAGTTCTGGCAGCAATTGCGTGAACAACAACTGCCGTTCTTCTCGTTACCAGGTACCTTATGGCGCATTTCATTACCCAGTGATGCGCCGATGATGGATTTACCCGGCGAGCAACTGATCGACTGGGGCGGGGCGTTACGCTGGCTGAAATCGACAGCCGAGGACAATCAAATCCATCGCATCGCCCGCAACGCTGGCGGTCATGCGACCCGCTTTAGTGCCGGAGATGGTGGCTTTGCCCCGCTATCGGCTCCTTTATTCCGCTATCACCAGCAGCTTAAACAGCAGCTCGACCCTTGCGGCGTGTTTAACCCCGGTCGCATGTACGCGGAACTTTGAGGAGCAGGCTATGCAAACCCAATTAACTGAAGAGATGCGGCAGAACGCGCGCGCGCTGGAAGCCGACAGCATCCTGCGCGCCTGTGTTCACTGCGGATTTTGTACCGCAACCTGCCCAACCTATCAGCTTCTGGGCGATGAACTGGACGGGCCGCGCGGGCGCATCTATCTGATTAAACAGGTGCTGGAAGGCAACGAAGTCACGCTTAAAACACAGGAGCATCTCGATCGCTGCCTCACTTGCCGTAATTGTGAAACCACCTGTCCTTCTGGTGTGCGCTATCACAATTTGCTGGATATCGGGCGTGATATTGTCGAGCAGAAAGTGAAACGCCCACTGCCGGAGCGAATACTGCGCGAAGGATTGCGCCAGGTAGTGCCGCGTCCGGCGGTCTTCCGTGCGCTGACGCAGGTAGGGCTGGTGCTGCGACCGTTTTTACCGGAACAGGTCAGAGCAAAACTGCCTGCTGAAACGGTGAAAGCTAAACCGCGTCCGCCGCTGCGCCATAAGCGTCGGGTTTTAATGTTGGAAGGCTGCGCCCAGCCTACGCTTTCGCCCAACACCAACGCGGCAACTGCGCGAGTGCTGGATCGTCTGGGGATCAGCGTCATGCCAGCTAACGAAGCAGGCTGTTGTGGCGCGGTGGACTATCATCTTAATGCGCAGGAGAAAGGGCTGGCACGGGCGCGCAATAATATTGATGCCTGGTGGCCCGCGATTGAAGCAGGTGCCGAGGCAATTTTGCAAACCGCCAGCGGCTGCGGCGCGTTTGTCAAAGAGTATGGGCAGATGCTGAAAAACGATGCGTTATATGCCGATAAAGCGCGTCAGGTCAGTGAACTGGCGGTCGATTTAGTCGAACTTCTGCGCGAGGAACCGCTGGAAAAACTGGCAATTCGCGGCGATAAAAAGCTGGCCTTCCACTGTCCGTGTACCCTACAACATGCGCAAAAGCTGAACGGCGAAGTGGAAAAAGTGTTGCTTCGTCTTGGATTTACCTTAACGGACGTTCCCGACAGCCATCTGTGCTGCGGTTCAGCGGGAACATATGCGTTAACGCATCCCGATCTGGCACGCCAGCTGCGGGATAACAAAATGAATGCGCTGGAAAGCGGCAAACCGGAAATGATCGTCACCGCCAACATTGGTTGCCAGACGCATCTGGCGAGCGCCGGTCGTACCTCTGTGCGTCACTGGATTGAAATTGTAGAACAAGCCCTTGAAAAGGAATAACAAAATGAAAACTAAAGTCATTCTTAGCCAGCAAATGGCGAGTGCAATTATTGCCGCAGGTCAGGAAGAGGCGCAGAAAAATAACTGGTCTGTTTCCATTGCTGTTGCCGATGACGGCGGTCATCTGCTGGCGTTAAGTCGCATGGACGATTGCGCGCCGATTGCGGCTTATATCTCCCAGGAGAAAGCGCGTACCGCCGCGCTGGGGCGTCGTGAAACTAAGGGCTATGAAGAGATGGTGAACAACGGACGTACCGCGTTCGTGACTGCGCCGTTATTAACGTCGCTGGAAGGCGGCGTACCGGTTGTTGTGGATGGGCAAATTATTGGTGCCGTGGGCGTTTCTGGTTTAACCGGAGCACAGGATGCGCAGGTCGCGAAAGCGGCAGCAGCGGTGTTGGCGAAATAAGCGAAAACGAGGAGATAAACAATGAGTCAAACCATAACCCAGAGCCGTTTACGCATTGACGCCAATTTTAAACGTTTTGTGGATGAAGAAGTTTTACCGGGAACAGGGCTGGACGCTGCGGCGTTCTGGCGCAATTTTGATGAGATCGTTCATGATCTGGCACCAGAAAATCGTCAGTTGCTGGCAGAACGCGATCGCATTCAGGCAGCGCTTGATGAGTGGCATCGCAGCAATCCGGGGCCGGTAAAAGATAAAGCGGCCTATAAATCTTTCCTGCGTGAACTGGGCTACCTGGTGCCGCAACCGGAGCGCGTGACGGTGGAAACCACGGGCATTGACAGCGAAATCACCAGCCAGGCGGGGCCGCAGCTGGTGGTTCCGGCAATGAACGCCCGCTACGCGCTGAACGCGGCGAACGCTCGCTGGGGCTCACTGTACGATGCGTTATACGGCAGCGACATCATCCCGCAGGAAGGGGCGATGGTCAGCGGCTACGATCCGCAACGCGGTGAGCAGGTTATCGCCTGGGTTCGGCGTTTCCTCGATGAATCTCTACCGCTGGAAAACGGCAGCTATCAGGATGTGGTGGCGTTTAAGGTGGTTGATAAACAATTACGCATCCAGTTGAAAAATGGTAAAGAAACCACGTTACGTACTCCAGCACAGTTTGTCGGTTACCGTGGCGATGCCGCTGCGCCGACCTGCATTTTGCTGAAAAATAACGGCCTGCATATTGAGCTGCAAATCGATGCCAATGGGCGGATTGGCAAAGACGATCCGGCGCACATCAACGATGTTATCGTCGAAGCTGCTATCAGTACCATTCTCGACTGCGAAGATTCGGTCGCGGCGGTTGATGCGGAAGATAAAATCCTGCTGTACCGCAACCTGCTGGGCCTGATGCAGGGGACTCTGCAAGAGAAAATGGAGAAAAACGGTCGGCAAATCGTGCGTAAACTGAATGACGATCGTCATTACACCGCCGCCGATGGCTCTGAAATTTCTCTGCACGGACGCTCGCTGCTGTTTATCCGCAACGTGGGTCATTTGATGACCATTCCTGTGATTTGGGACAGCGAAGGCAATGAAATCCCGGAAGGCATTCTTGATGGCGTCATGACTGGCGCGATTGCCCTCTATGATTTAAAAGTGCAGAAAAACTCGCGCACTGGCAGCGTCTATATTGTGAAACCGAAAATGCACGGTCCGCAGGAAGTGGCGTTCGCCAACAAACTGTTTACCCGCATTGAGACAATGCTCGGTATGGCACCGAATACCCTGAAAATGGGCATTATGGATGAAGAACGTCGGACCTCGCTGAACTTGCGTAGCTGTATCGCTCAGGCGCGCAACCGCGTGGCGTTCATCAATACCGGTTTCCTCGACCGTACCGGCGATGAAATGCATTCGGTGATGGAAGCTGGCCCGATGCTGCGTAAAAATCAGATGAAATCGACGCCTTGGATCAAAGCCTACGAGCGTAATAACGTGCTTTCCGGTCTGTTCTGTGGGCTGCGCGGTAAAGCGCAAATTGGTAAAGGCATGTGGGCAATGCCGGATCTGATGGCAGACATGTACAGCCAGAAGGGCGACCAACTGCGTGCCGGGGCAAACACAGCCTGGGTTCCGTCACCAACCGCTGCTACGCTCCATGCGCTGCACTACCACCAAACCAACGTACAGAGCGTACAAGCCAACATTGCCCAGACCGAGTTCAATGCTGAATTTGAACCGCTGCTGGACGATCTGCTGACTATTCCGGTTGCTGAAAACGCTAACTGGTCGGCGCAAGAGATCCAACAAGAGCTGGATAACAACGTGCAGGGGATTCTGGGGTACGTGGTGCGCTGGGTGGAGCAGGGGATTGGTTGTTCAAAAGTGCCGGATATTCACAATGTGGCGTTGATGGAAGACCGCGCAACGCTGCGTATCTCCAGCCAGCATATCGCCAACTGGTTACGTCACGGTATTCTGACCAAAGAACAGGTGCAGGCGTCGCTGGAGAATATGGCGAAAGTGGTTGATCAGCAAAACGCTGGCGATCCGGCTTATCGTCCGATGGCGGGGAATTTCGCTAACTCGTGTGCTTTTAAAGCTGCCAGCGATTTAATCTTCCTCGGCGTGAAACAGCCAAACGGCTATACCGAACCGTTATTACACGCCTGGCGTTTACGCGAAAAAGAAAGTCATTAATAGCGTCAAAAAAGCCCCGGCAAGTTTTATTGTCGGGGCTATGATAGTAACTGCGGTAGTACATTTATCCCGGAAATAACCGGAGCGATTATCAGGGTTTAACAATATTAAATACCCGTAGCGCATTACTAGCGGGCCTAAAACAACAATATGGACATCTTAACGATACTCTGCGTCTGCGTGTGCGGAACAGAAACCCTTACCCGATATACTTGTTATGCCAGAGGTAGCAATTGCGTTAGCGGCGTACTGTTGCTGTAAAGTATAACGCCTATATTTTACAGTTCAGTCCTCTTTTGCTTATTACAACCTTAAGTATATCAAGCATATAAAGATAATAAGAGACTGAACAATATGGTTACCTGGACCCAAATGTATATGCCGATGGGAGGACTGGGGCTATCCGCTCTGGTCGCCCTGATCCCGATAATATTCTTCTTCGTTGCACTCGCGGTATTACGTCTGAAAGGACATGTCGCTGGAGCAATAACCCTTATATTATCTATCCTGATTGCAATATTCGCCTTTAAAATGCCGATTGATATGGCATTTGCTGCTGCGGGCTATGGCTTTATTTATGGATTATGGCCAATAGCGTGGATTATTGTCGCGGCGGTGTTCCTGTATAAATTAACCGTTGCCAGCGGGCAGTTCGATATTATCCGCAGCTCGGTTATCTCCATCACCGACGATCAGCGTTTGCAGGTGTTACTGATTGGTTTCTCCTTTGGTGCGTTGCTGGAAGGAGCGGCTGGCTTTGGTGCGCCGGTGGCGATTACCGGTGCGCTGCTGGTGGGCCTGGGCTTCAAACCGTTATACGCGGCGGGGCTGTGTCTGATTGCCAATACTGCGCCGGTGGCGTTTGGTGCGTTGGGCGTGCCGATTCTGGTCGCCGGTCAGGTAACGGGAATCGATCCGTTCCACATTGGCGCAATGGCGGGACGTCAGTTACCGTTCCTGTCGGTTCTTGTGCCGTTCTGGCTGGTAGCAATGATGGACGGCTGGAAAGGGGTGAAAGAGACGTGGCCAGCGGCGCTGGTTGCTGGGGGAAGCTTCGCTGTCACTCAGTTCTTTACCTCTAACTATATTGGTCCGGAACTGCCGGATATTACTTCGGCGCTGGTGAGTATCGTCTCACTCGCTTTATTCCTTAAAGTCTGGCGGCCGAAAAATACCGAAACGGCAATCAGCATGGGACAATCCGCAGGTGCGATGGTGGTAAATAAGCCATCTTCTGGCGGTCCCGTGCCTTCAGAATATAGTCTGGGGCAAATCATTCGAGCGTGGTCACCGTTTTTAATCTTAACGGTGCTGGTCACCATCTGGACCATGAAGCCGTTTAAAGCGTTATTTGCTCCGGGCGGCGCGTTTTATTCACTGGTGATTAATTTCCAGATCCCTCATTTGCATCAACAAGTGTTGAAAGCGGCACCCATTGTCGCCCAACCAACGCCAATGGATGCGGTGTTTAAATTCGACCCCCTCTCGGCTGGCGGCACCGCTATTTTTATTGCGGCGATTATCTCTATCTTCATCCTCGGTGTGGGGATCAAGAAAGGTATTGGCGTCTTTGCCGAAACGCTAATTAGCTTGAAGTGGCCGATACTGTCGATTGGCATGGTGCTGGCGTTCGCCTTCGTCACCAACTATTCTGGCATGTCCACCACGCTGGCGCTGGTACTGGCAGGTACAGGCGTGATGTTCCCGTTCTTCTCACCGTTTCTCGGCTGGCTGGGCGTATTCCTTACCGGCTCGGACACCTCCTCTAACGCCCTGTTTGGTTCACTGCAATCGACCACGGCGCAGCAAATCAACGTCTCTGACACCCTGCTGGTGGCAGCAAACACCAGCGGCGGCGTAACTGGCAAGATGATCTCCCCGCAATCTATCGCCGTGGCCTGCGCCGCGACGGGCATGGTGGGCCGAGAATCTGAACTGTTCCGCTACACCGTGAAGCACAGTCTGATTTTTGCCAGCGTTATCGGCATTATCACCCTGCTGCAGGCGTATGTGTTTACCGGGATGTTAGTCTCGTAAATCAATAAAGCCGGATGATCGTTAATATCATCCGGCTTCATTTACATTATTCTGTCTTATTAATTGAAAATCATTTCTCGCTTTATTATCCATGCAGCAATAATGTTTTGCGTTCAGATAACCTGCTAAATAATTAAGAGCGTGAGAACATCTATTTTTTTATCACGCAAAACAAGTCTGTATTAATTATGTTCGCTTGATGAGCAAACACCGTTCTATCTGTTGCTTTTGCAATCTTAATCGTTAAAACTACCAACAAATTTATATAGTTACGTTGTGAAATGTTGTTAATTTTTTGTTTGTTGAAATTTCGTAAAAATAGCCAGATAGACATCGTATAGGGGTTATTCTTATAAATTTCACCTGTTTTCTATCAATGATGTCGTTTTCTTAAGAATGGAGGAAGTTATTAGAGAAGATAAAGCATAAAACTATTTCTCCCAGTTACGAATTTTTTAACATTGTTTTGTCACTTGCGTTATTAATGAATAAGAAATTTAAATATAAGAAATCGCTTTTAGCGGCTATTTTGAGCGCAACCCTGTTAGCCGGTTGTGATGGCGGTGGTTCCGGATCTTCCTCCGATACGCCGCCTGTAGATTCTGGAACAGGGTCTTTGCCGGAAGTGAAACCTGATCCAACACCAAACCCGGAGCCGACGCCTGAGCCAACGCCGGACCCAGAGCCTACGCCAGAACCGATACCTGATCCTGAACCAACACCAGAACCGGAGCCAGAACCTGTTCCTACGAAAACGGGTTATCTGACCCTGGGCGGAAGCCAGCGGGTAACTGGTGCTACCTGTAATGGTGAATCCAGCGATGGCTTTACATTTAAACCTGGCGAGGACGTTACTTGCGTGGCGGGTAACACGACAATTGCCACCTTCAACACTCAGTCAGAAGCTGCGCGTAGCTTGCGTGCGGTTGAAAAAGTGTCGTTTAGCCTTGAGGACGCGCAAGAACTGGCGGGCTCCGATGACAAGAAAAGCAATGCGGTTTCGCTGGTAACGTCCAGTAACAGCTGTCCGGCGAATACAGAACAGGTTTGTCTGACGTTCTCCTCGGTGATCGAGAGTAAACGCTTCGACTCGCTGTATAAGCAAATCGATCTGGCACCGGAAGAGTTCAAAAAGCTGGTCAATGAAGAGGTGGAAAACAATGCTGCGACCGATAAAGCGCCATCCACTCATACTTCACCGGTCGTGCCCGTCACCACGCCGGGAACAAAACCGGATCTGAACGCTTCCTTCGTGTCGGCTAACGCGGAACAGTTTTATCAGTATCAACCCACTGAAATCATTCTCTCTGAAGGTCGACTGGTCGATAGCCAGGGATATGGTGTTGCTGGCGTCAACTACTACACCAATTCAGGCCGTGGCGTGACAGGGGAAAATGGTGAATTTTCCTTTAGCTGGGGCGAAACCATCTCCTTTGGTATCGATACCTTTGAACTGGGTTCAGTGCGCGGCAATAAGTCGACCATTGCGCTGACTGAACTGGGTGATGAAGTTCGCGGGGCGAATATTGATCAGCTTATTCATCGCTATTCGACGACCGGGCAAAATAATACCCGTGTTGTTCCGGACGATGTACGCAAGGTCTTTGCCGAATATCCCAACGTGATCAACGAGATTATCAATCTCTCGTTATCCAACGGTGCGACGCTGGGGGAAGGTGAGCAAGTCGTTAATCTGCCTAACGAATTTATTGAGCAGTTTAATACGGGTCAGGCCAAAGAGATCGATACCGCGATTTGTGCGAAAACCGATGGTTGTAACGAGGCTCGCTGGTTCTCGCTGACGACGCGCAATGTTAATGACGGCCAGATTCAGGGCGTTATCAACAAGCTGTGGGGCGTGGATACGAACTACAAATCTGTCAGCAAGTTCCATGTATTCCATGACTCCACCAACTTCTATGGCAGCACGGGTAATGCGCGCGGTCAGGCGGTGGTGAATATCTCCAACGCGGCCTTCCCGATTCTGATGGCGCGTAATGATAAAAACTACTGGCTGGCCTTCGGCGAAAAACGCGCCTGGGATAAAAACGAGCTGGCGTACATTACGGAAGCGCCTTCTCTTGTTGAGCCGGAAAACGTTACGCGCGATACCGCCACCTTTAACCTGCCGTTTATTTCGCTGGGGCAAGTCGGTGAGGGCAAACTGATGGTTATCGGTAACCCACACTACAACAGCATTTTGCGTTGCCCGAACGGTTACAGCTGGAACGGGGGCGTTAATAAAGATGGGCAGTGTACGCTCAACAGCGACCCGGATGACATGAAGAACTTCATGGAGAACGTGCTGCGCTATCTGTCCGACGATAAATGGAAGCCGGACGCGAAAGCCAGCATGACCGTAGGCACCAACCTGGATACTGTCTATTTTAAACGTCATGGTCAGGTTACAGGAAACAGCGCTGCGTTCGACTTCCATCCGGATTTTGCGGGCATCTCTGTTGAGCATTTAAGTAGCTATGGCGATCTCGATCCGCAGGAAATGCCGCTGCTGATCCTTAACGGCTTTGAATATGTGACTCAGGTGGGTAACGATCCTTATGCAATCCCGCTGCGTGCAGATACCAGCAAACCGAAGCTGACTCAGCAGGATGTGACCGATCTGATCGCCTATCTGAACAAAGGTGGATCGGTGCTGATCATGGAAAACGTGATGAGCAATCTTAAGGAAGAGAGCGCGTCTGGTTTTGTGCGTCTGTTGGATGCCGCAGGTCTGTCGATGGCACTGAACAAGTCGGTAGTAAATAACGATCCGCAAGGGTATCCGAACCGCGTTCGTCAGCAGCGCGCAACGGGCATTTGGGTCTATGAACGTTATCCTGCCGTAGATGGTGCCCTGCCGTACACCATCGATAGTAAGACAGGGGAAGTTAAGTGGAAATATCAGGTAGAAAACAAACCTGATGACAAACCGAAGCTGGAAGTTGCCAGCTGGCTGGAAGATGTAGATGGCAAACAGGAAACGCGTTATGCCTTTATTGATGAGGCCGATCATAAAACAGAGGATTCTCTGAAGGCTGCGAAGGAGAAAATTTTCGCCGCGTTCCCGGGGCTGAAAGAGTGTACTAATCCGGCATATCACTATGAGGTCAACTGCCTGGAATATCGTCCTGGCACGGGGGTTCCGGTTACTGGTGGCATGTATGTTCCACAGTATACGCAACTAAGCCTTAACGCCGACACTGCAAAAGCGATGGTGCAGGCTGCGGATTTAGGCACCAACATTCAGCGTCTGTATCAGCATGAGCTCTACTTCCGGACCAATGGTCGCAAAGGTGAGCGTCTGAGCAGCGTCGATCTGGAACGTCTGTACCAGAACATGTCGGTCTGGCTGTGGAACGATACGAGCTATCGTTATGAAGAAGGCAAAAATGACGAGCTGGGCTTTAAAACGTTCACCGAGTTCCTGAACTGCTACGCCAATGATGCCTATGCAGGCGGCACCAAGTGTTCTGCAGATCTGAAAAAATCGCTGGTCGATAACAACATGATCTACGGTGACGGTAGCAGCAAAGCGGGCATGATGAACCCGAGCTACCCGCTCAACTATATGGAAAAACCGCTGACACGCCTGATGCTGGGCCGTTCCTGGTGGGATCTGAACATCAAAGTTGATGTCGAGAAGTATCCGGGAGCAGTATCGGAAGAGGGACAGAACGTTACTGAAACCATCAGCCTGTACTCGAATCCGACCAAATGGTTTGCAGGTAACATGCAGTCAACTGGCCTGTGGGCACCGGCTCAGAAAGAGGTCACCATTAAGTCCAATGCGAACGTTCCTGTGACCGTCACCGTGGCGCTGGCTGACGACCTGACCGGACGTGAGAAGCATGAAGTTGCGCTGAACCGTCCGCCAAGAGTGACTAAAACGTACTCTCTGGACGCTAGCGGTACGGTGAAGTTCAAGGTGCCTTACGGTGGCCTGATTTATATCAAGGGCAATAGCTCTACCAATGAATCTGCCAGCTTCACCTTTACTGGCGTGGTAAAAGCACCGTTCTATAAAGACGGCGCATGGAAAAACGATCTGAACTCACCGGCTCCGCTGGGTGAGCTGGAATCAGACGCTTTCGTCTATACCACACCGAAGAAGAACCTGAATGCCAGCAATTACACTGGCGGACTGGAGCAATTCGCTAACGATCTGGATACCTTTGCCAGCTCGATGAATGACTTCTACGGCCGTGATAGCGAAGACGGTAAGCACCGGATGTTTACCTATAAAAACTTGCCGGGCCACAAACATCGTTTCACCAACGATGTGCAGATCTCCATCGGTGATGCGCACTCTGGTTATCCGGTGATGAACAGCAGCTTCTCGCCGAACAGCACCACGCTGCCGACGACGCCGCTGAACGACTGGCTGATCTGGCATGAAGTCGGTCATAACGCCGCAGAAACGCCGTTGACTGTACCGGGTGCAACTGAAGTCGCTAACAACGTGCTGGCGCTGTACATGCAGGATCGTTATCTCGGCAAGATGAACCGTGTCGCTGACGATATTACCGTCGCACCGGAATATCTGGAGGAGAGCAACAACCAGGCATGGGCACGCGGCGGTGCGGGTGACCGTCTGCTGATGTACGCACAGCTGAAGGAATGGGCAGAGAAAAACTTTGATATCAAGAAATGGTATCCAGATGGCACTCCTCTGCCAGAGTTTTACAGCGAGCGTGAAGGGATGAAAGGCTGGAACCTGTTCCAGTTGATGCATCGTAAAGCACGCGGCGATGAGGTCAGCAATGACAAGTTTGGCGGCAAGAATTACTGTGCTGAATCCAACGGTAACGCAGCGGACACGCTGATGCTGTGTGCCTCCTGGGTCGCCCAGACGGATCTTTCGGAGTTCTTTAAGAAATGGAATCCGGGCGCGAATGCTTACCAGCTGCCGGGGGCGAGCGAGATGAGCTTCGAGGGCGGTGTGAGCCAGTCGGCTTACAACACGCTCGCGTCACTCGATCTGCCGAAACCGGAACAGGGACCGGAAACCATTAATCAGGTTACCGAGCATAAGATGTCTGCCGAGTAAGCCCGTAGGCCGGATAAGGCGCTCGCGCCGCATCCGGCATGAAATAAGGCGCACCGGGTTAACACATTTGCCCGATGCGCCTGCTTATCGGGCCTACAGACGGGGAAAGCCGCGATTATTTGCGCTGGCAGACACCCGTAGGACGGATAAGGCGTTTTACGCCGCATCCAGCAAGTTACAACAAATAACCTTTAGCCATGCTTTTTGATGTTTTTCAGCAATACCCTGCGGCGATGCCCGTCCTGGCAACCGTCGGAGGATTGATTATAGGTAGTTTTTTGAATGTGGTGATTTGGCGTTACCCCATCATGCTGCGCCAACAAATGGCGGAGTTTCACGGTGAAATGCCGAGTGCGCAGTCAAAAATAAGCCTGGCGCTGCCACGTTCGCACTGTCCACATTGTCAGCAGACCATCCGCGTTCGTGACAATATTCCGCTGCTCTCCTGGCTGATGCTCAAAGGGCGCTGCCGCGACTGTCAGGCGAAAATCAGCAAGCGTTATCCGCTGGTGGAGTTATTGACAGCACTTGCTTTTTTGCTGGCGAGTCTGGTCTGGCCAGAAAGTGGATGGGGGCTGGCGGTGATGATATTATCCGCCTGGCTGATTGCCGCGAGCGTCATCGACCTCGATCACCAATGGCTGCCCGATGTTTTTACTCAGGGCGTATTGTGGACAGGACTGATTGCGGCATGGGCGCAGCAGAGTCCGCTCACGCTACAAGATGCAGTCACCGGCGTCCTGGTGGGATTTATCACTTTTTACTCTCTGCGTTGGATAGCCGGAATAGTTCTGCGTAAAGAAGCATTAGGCATGGGCGATGTATTACTTTTCGCCGCGTTAGGTGGCTGGGTGGGGGCATTGTCGCTGCCCAATGTTGCTTTAATCGCCTCATGCTGCGGCCTGATATATGCCGTTATTACAAAAAGAGGATCAACCACACTGCCTTTTGGACCGTGTTTAAGTCTGGGCGGTATAGCAACACTTTATCTACAGGCATTGTTTTAATGATAACCACGTCATTATCAAAGTGACATTTTAACTCTTATTAATAACCTTAGAGATTATTTACCATGTCGATAAAACAGATGCCAGGGAGGGTATTAATATCGCTATTGTTGAGCGTTACAGGATTATTAAGTGGCTGTGCCAGCCATAATGAAAACGCCAGTTTACTGGCGAAAAAACAGGCGCAAAATATCAGCCAAAACCTGCCGATTAAATCTGCGGGATATACCTTAGTGCTGGCACAAAGTAGCGGCACGACGTTAAAAATGACCATTATCAGCGAAGCGGGGACTCAGACCACGCAGACGCCTGACGCCTTTTTAACCAGCTATCAACGACAAATGTGCACTGACCCAACGGTGAAATTAATGCTCACTGAGGGAATTAATTACAGCATAACGATTAATGATACACGTACAGGTAACCAGTATCAGCGGAAACTGGATCGCACTACCTGTGGAATAGTTAAAGCATAACGTCGGGTAGATATAAATTGGCGCGGGTTGTTTTTCGTGACGCACGAATTTATCTCATTCAATGGCTGACAAAAATTCGTCACACTCTTAACCAGAGACAATCTCTTAATACAGACAAAGAGCATCTGCGAAAAATTGTACGCGGGATGTTCTGGCTGATGCTGCTTATTATTTCTGCAAAAGTGGCGCATTCACTCTGGCGCTATTTCTCTTTTTCTGCGGAATATATGGCTGTTTCCCCATCGGCGAATAAACCGCCCCGTGCGGATGCAAAAACGTTCGATAAAAATGACGTGCAATTAATCAGCCAGCAAAACTGGTTTGGCAAATATCAGCCCGTCGCCACGCCGGTAAAACAACCCGAACCTGCACCTGTGGCAGAAACGCGTCTTAATGTGGTGTTGCGTGGGATCGCCTTTGGTGCCAGACCCGGCGCGGTTATTGAAGAAGGTGGCAAACAGCAGGTCTATTTGCAGGGGGAACGGCTTGGTTCTCACAACGCGGTGATTGAGGAAATCAATCGCGACCATGTGATGCTGCGCTATCAGAGAAAAATAGAGCGCCTGAGCCTGGCAGAAGAGGAGCGTTCCACGGTTGCTGTGACCCGCCAAAAAGCCATCAGTGACGAAGCAAAGCAAGCTGTTGCTGAACCTGCTGTCAGTGCGCCAGTTGAGATCCCGACTGCCGTGCGTCAGGCACTGGCGAAAGATCCGCAGAAAATTTTTAACTATATCCAGCTTACGCCTGTGCGTAAGGAGGGAATTGTCGGTTATGCAGTGAAGCCGGGGGCAGATCGTTCTCTGTTCGATGCCAGCGGTTTCAAGGAAGGCGATATCGCCATTGCGCTAAATCAGCATGATTTCACTGATCCACGAGCAATGATTGCTCTGATGCGGCAGTTACCTTCAATGGATTCCATTCAACTTACGGTTTTACGCAAGGGTGCGCGCCACGACATTTCCATCGCGCTGCGCTAACCGCATTTAATCCAGGAGAATCATTCATCGTGTTTTGGCGTGATATTACGTTGTCGGTCTGGCGTAAGAAGACAACTTGCCTCAAAACAAAAAAGCGTTTACTGCCGCTGGTGTTGGCAGCGGCATTATGCAGTTCACCGGTCTGGGCGGAAGAAGCCACTTTCACCGCTAATTTTAAAGATACCGACCTGAAATCGTTCATCGAAACCGTCGGCGCTAACCTTAATAAAACCATCATTATGGGGCCGGGCGTACAGGGGAAAGTGAGTATTCGCACCATGACCCCGCTCAATGAACGTCAGTATTACCAGCTATTCCTTAACCTGCTGGAAGCACAGGGGTATGCCGTCGTACCGATGGAAAACGACGTGCTGAAGGTGGTGAAATCCAGTGCCGCGAAAGTCGAGCCGCTGCCGCTGGTTGGTGAAGGCAGCGACAACTACGCGGGCGATGAAATGGTCACCAAAGTAGTGCCGGTACGTAATGTGTCAGTACGCGAGCTGGCACCGATTCTGCGCCAGATGATCGACAGCGCAGGCTCAAGCAACGTTGTTAATTACGATCCCTCCAACGTGATTATGCTCACCGGACGCGCCTCCGTCGTGGAGCGGCTGACGGAAGTGATCCAGCGTGTGGATCACGCGGGTAATCGCACTGAAGAGGTGATCCCGCTGGATAACGCCTCGGCTTCGGAAATCGCCCGCGTGCTGGAAAGCCTGACGAAAAACAGCGGCGAGAACCAGCCTGCGACGCTGAAATCTCAAATTGTCGCCGATGAACGCACCAACAGTGTGATTGTCAGTGGTGACCCCGCCACGCGGGACAAAATGCGCCGTCTGATCCGTCGCCTGGACTCAGAAATGGAGCGCAGCGGCAACAGCCAGGTTTTCTATCTCAAATACAGCAAAGCCGAAGATCTGGTCGATGTACTGAAGCAGGTCAGCGGCACGCTCACGGCGGCTAAAGAAGAGGCGGAAGGCACGGTCGGTAGCGGGCGTGAGATTGTCTCCATCGCCGCCAGCAAACACAGTAATGCCCTGATTGTTACTGCGCCGCAGGACATCATGCAATCGCTGCAAAGCGTGATTGAACAACTGGATATTCGCCGTGCTCAGGTGCATGTCGAGGCGTTGATCGTGGAAGTTGCCGAAGGTAGCAATATCAATTTCGGCGTGCAGTGGGCGTCGAAAGATGCCGGATTAATGCAGTTTGCTAATGGTACGCAGATCCCTATCGGTACGCTGGGCGCAGCCATTTCTCAGGCGAAACCGCAGAAAGGCTCGACGGTGATCAGTGAAAACGGCGCTACCACCATTAATCCGGATACCAACGGCGATCTCTCCACGCTCGCCCAGCTTCTTTCCGGCTTTAGCGGTACGGCGGTTGGTGTGGTGAAAGGCGACTGGATGGCGCTGGTGCAGGCGGTTAAAAACGACTCCAGCTCTAACGTGCTCTCCACGCCGAGCATCACCACGCTGGACAACCAGGAAGCCTTCTTCATGGTGGGCCAGGACGTTCCGGTATTAACCGGCTCTACCGTTGGCTCCAATAACAGCAATCCTTTCAATACAGTAGAAAGGAAAAAAGTCGGCATCATGCTGAAAGTCACGCCGCAGATTAACGAAGGTAACGCGGTACAGATGGTGATTGAGCAGGAAGTCTCGAAGGTGGAAGGACAGACCAGCCTCGACGTGGTGTTTGGTGAGCGCAAACTGAAAACCACCGTGCTGGCTAACGATGGTGAGCTGATTGTGCTTGGTGGTCTGATGGACGATCAGGCGGGAGAAAGCGTGGCGAAAGTGCCGCTGCTGGGCGATATCCCATTGATTGGTAACCTGTTTAAATCGACGGCGGATAAAAAAGAAAAACGTAACCTGATGGTGTTTATCCGTCCGACCATTCTGCGTGACGGTATGGCGGCAGACGGCGTGTCGCAGCGCAAATATAACTATATGCGCGCCGAACAGATCTATCGTGATGAGCAAGGTTTAAGCCTGATGCCGCACACTGCACAGCCGGTACTGCCAGCGCAAAACCAGGCCTTACCGCCGGAAGTTCGCGCGTTCCTCAATGCCGGGAGAACGCGTTAATGGTGCCTGTAGCACAGGAAACCACCGCCAACACCGTGCGTCTGCCCTACAGTTTCAGCCGTCGGTTTAGCCTGGTGGCATGGTGCGAAGCGTCGCTGGAGATCCTCCACGTTCATCCGCTATCGCTCTCTGTTTTGCAGGAGCTGCAGCGGGGGCTGAACGCGCCCTTTACGCTGCGGCAAATCGACGAGGCCGAATTTGAACAGCGGCTGAATGCGGTCTGGCAGCGGGACTCTTCCGAGGCTCGCCAGCTGATGGAAGATCTCGGTTCTGCCGAGGACTTTTTTACCCTCGCGGAAGAACTGCCGGAAACGGAAGATCTGCTGGAAAGCGACGACGATGCGCCGATCATCAAACTGATCAACGCCATGCTGGCAGAGGCAATCAAAGAAGGCGCTTCGGATATCCACATTGAGACGTTTGAAAAGAGTCTGGTGATCCGTTTTCGTGTTGACGGCACATTACATGAAATGCTGCGTCCGGGGCGCAAACTGGCCTCGCTGCTGGTGTCGCGTATCAAGGTGATGGCGCGGCTGGACATTGCCGAAAAGCGCGTGCCGCAGGATGGACGTATTGCGCTGTTGCTGGGCGGCCGGGCGATTGACGTGCGTGTCTCCACCATGCCTTCTGCCTGGGGCGAGCGCGTGGTGCTGCGACTGCTGGACAAAAACCAGGCCCGCCTGACGCTGGAGCGTCTGGGGCTTAGCCAGCAACTGACCGCGCAGTTGCGCCAGCTGTTACACAAACCGCACGGCATCTTTCTGGTGACGGGGCCGACGGGTTCCGGCAAAAGCACCACGCTGTACGCCGGATTGCAGGAGCTGAACAACCATTCGCGCAACATTCTCACGGTTGAAGATCCCATCGAATACATGATTGAAGGGATCGGTCAGACGCAGGTTAACACCCGCGTCGGCATGACCTTTGCCCGTGGGCTGCGCGCGATTTTGCGTCAGGACCCGGATGTGGTGATGGTCGGTGAAATCCGCGATACCGAAACCGCAGAAATCGCCGTCCAGGCTTCACTTACCGGACACCTGGTCCTTTCCACGCTGCATACCAACACAGCGGTGGGGGCGATCACACGTTTGCAGGATATGGGCGTGGAGCCTTTCCTGCTCTCTTCCAGTCTGACGGGCGTGATGGCGCAGCGACTGGTTCGCACGCTGTGTCCCGACTGCCGCCAGCCCGCACCAGCCACTGACGAAGAAAAACGCCTGCTGGGAATTACCGACGCCCGTACCGTCACTCTGTACCATCCACAGGGCTGTCCCGCCTGTAATCACAAAGGTTTTCGCGGACGGACTGCCATCCATGAGCTGATCGTGGTGGATGCCACATTGCGTGATTTGATCCACCGTCAGGCCGGGGAGCTGGAGCTGGAACGTTATGTCCGACAACACTCTGCGGGTATCCGCAGCAACGGCATTGAGAAAGTGCTCGCCGGAGAAACCTCTCTCGATGAAGTTCTGCGGGTAACCATGGAGGCGTAATGGCACTGTTTTACTATCAGGCGCTGGAGCGTAATGGTCGCAAAACCAAAGGTATGATTGAGGCGGATTCCGCGCGTCATGCCCGCCAGTTGTTGCGCGGTAAAGAGCTTATCCCCGTGCATATTGAAGCCCGGATGAATACTTCGTCAGGGGGGATGTTGCAGCGTCGGCGGCACGCACATCGTCGCGTGGCGGCGGCAGATCTTGCGCTGTTCACGCGCCAACTGGCAACGCTGGTACAGGCAGCAATGCCGCTGGAAACCTGCTTACAGGCGGTCAGTGAGCAAAGTGAAAAACTGCATGTAAAAAGCCTCGGAATGGCGCTGCGCAGCCGGATTCAGGAAGGTTACACCCTGTCGGACAGCCTGCGCGAACATCCCCGCGTCTTTGATTCTCTGTTTTGTTCGATGGTTGCTGCCGGAGAAAAATCCGGGCATCTCGACGTGGTGCTTAATCGCCTGGCAGATTACACCGAACAGCGACAGCGCCTGAAATCACGTCTATTGCAGGCCATGCTCTATCCGCTGGTTCTGCTGGTGGTGGCAACGGGCGTGGTCACTATTTTGCTGACGGCGGTAGTACCGAAAATCATCGAACAGTTTGATCATCTCGGACACGCGCTGCCCGTCTCCACCCGCACGCTTATTGCCATGAGCGATGCGTTGCAGGCCAGCGGCGTTTACTGGCTGGCGGGTTTGCTGGGGCTTCTGGTGCTGGGGCAACGGCTACTTAAAAATCCTGCGATGCGCCTGCGCTGGGATAAAACCTTGCTGCGCCTGCCCGTGATAGGGCGTGTTGCGCGCGGACTGAATACGGCGCGTTTTTCCCGCACGTTAAGCATCCTCACCGCCAGCAGTGTTCCGCTACTGGAAGGCATTCAGACCGCTGCCGCCGTGTCGGCAAATCGCTATGTCGAGCAACAACTGCTGTTGGCGGCAGATCGCGTCCGCGAAGGAAGCAGTCTGCGCGCTGCGCTGGCGGAGTTGCGCCTGTTCCCCCCGATGATGCTGTACATGATCGCCTCCGGCGAACAGAGCGGCGAACTGGAAACCATGCTTGAACAGGCCGCAGTTAACCAGGAGCGGGAATTTGATACCCAGGTGGGGCTGGCGTTGGGGCTGTTTGAGCCGGCGCTGGTGGTGATGATGGCGGGCGTGGTGCTGTTTATCGTCATCGCCATCCTCGAGCCGATGCTGCAACTGAACAATATGGTTGGAATGTAATTTACGGAGTTATCACATGAATTCGTTATCCCGCACACAAAAACCACGGGCAGGTTTTACCCTGCTGGAAGTGATGGTGGTGATTGTTATTCTTGGCGTCCTGGCAAGTCTGGTGGTGCCTAACCTGTTGGGCAATAAAGAGAAAGCGGATCGGCAAAAAGCCATCAGCGATATCGTGGCGCTGGAAAACGCACTGGATATGTACCGACTGGATAACGGGCGTTATCCAACTACCGAACAGGGGCTTGAGGCGCTGATCCAGCAGCCAGCCAATATGGCGGACGCCCGCAACTACCGTACTGGTGGATACATTAAACGACTGCCAAAGGATCCGTGGGGCAATGATTATCAGTATCTCAGCCCGGGTGAAAAAGGGCTGTTTGATGTTTATACCCTGGGGGCGGATGGTCAGGAAAACGGGGAAGGCGCTGGCGCAGATATCGGTAACTGGAATTTGCAGGAGTTTCAGTAAGCAGTGCCTGAACGCGGATTCACACTTCTGGAAATCATGTTGGTGATTTTCCTTATCGGCCTTGCCAGTTCGGGCGTGGTACAGACGTTTGCGACCGATTCTGAACCGCCCGCGAAAAAAGCGGCACAGGATTTTCTGACTCGCTTTGCGCAGTTTAAGGACAGGGCAGTGATTGAAGGGCAGACACTCGGTGTGCTAATCGACGCGCCTGGCTATCAGTTTATGCAGCGTCGTCAGGGGCAGTGGTTGCCCGTTTCCGCGACCCGGTTATCGGCACAGGTTACGGTGCCAAAACAGGTGCAGATGCTGTTACAACCCGGAAGTGATATCTGGCAGAAGGAGTATGCGCTGGAGCTGCAACGTCGTCGCCTGACGCTGCACGATATTGAACTGGAGCTGCAAAAAGAGGCGAAAAAGAAGACGCCGCAGATCCGTTTTTCGCCTTTTGAACCCGCCACGCCGTTTACGCTGCGCTTCTACTCGGCGGCGCAAAACGCATGTTGGGCGGTAAAACTGGCGCACGATGGCGCGTTATCCCTCAATCAATGTGATGAGAGGATGCCATGAAGCGCGGATTTACCTTGCTGGAAGTGATGCTCGCGCTGGCGATTTTTGCGCTGGCTGCCACGGCGGTATTACAGATTGCCAGCGGTGCGCTGAGTAATCAGCACGTTCTTGAGGAAAAAACGGTAGCGGGCTGGGTGGCTGAAAACCAGACTGCGCTGCTCTACCTGATGACCCGTGGGCAGCGGGCGGTCAGGCAGCAGGGCGAGAGCGATATGGCAGGAAGCCGCTGGTACTGGCGAACCACACCGCTGAGTACAGGCAACGCGCTGCTCCAGGCGGTGGATATTGAAGTCAGCCTTCACGAAGACTTTTCGTCGGTCATTCAGTCACGACGCGCCTGGTTTAGCGCCGTGGGAGGCCAACAGTGAGAAGGACTCGCGCTGGTTTCACGTTACTGGAAATGTTGGTGGCAATTGCCATTTTTGCCTCGCTGGCACTGATGGCGCAGCAGGTGACTAACGGCGTCACGCGCGTGAATAGCGCCGTCGCCGATCACGATCAAAAACTAAACCTCATGCAGCAAACGATGAGTTTTCTGACCCACGATCTGACCCAAATGATGCCGCGTCCGGTAAGAGGCGATCAGGGCCAGCGTGAACCAGCTTTACTGGCTGGCGCTGGCGTGCTGGCGTCTGAGAGTGAAGGAATGCGTTTTGTGCGCGGCGGTGTGGTTAACCCGTTGATGCGTCTGCCGCGCAGTAATCTGCTCACCGTCGGTTACCGCATTCATGACGGTTATCTCGAACGGTTAGCCTGGCCGCTGACCGATGCCGCAGGCAGCGTGAAGCCGACAATGCAAAAGTTGATTCCGGCCGATTCGCTCCGTTTGCAGTTCTACGACGGCACGCGCTGGCAGGAGAGCTGGTCGTCAGTACAGGCGATCCCTGTGGCGGTACGCATGACCCTGCATTCGCCGCAATGGGGCGAGATTGAACGCATCTGGTTGTTACGCGGGCCGCAATAATCATGATCACCTCACCACCAAAACGCGGAATGGCACTGGTCGTGGTGCTGGTATTGCTGGCGGTTATGATGCTGGTAACCATCACGCTTTCCGGGCGGATGCAGCAACAACTTGGGCGAACGCGCAGCCAGCAGGAGTACCAGCAGGCGCTGTGGTACAGCGCCAGTGCGGAAAGCCTGGCGCTGAGCGCGCTCAGTCTGAGCCTGAAAAATGAAAAGCGCGTGCATCTGGCACAGCCGTGGGCATCCGGCCCTCGTTTCTTCCCTCTGCCGCAGGGGCAAATTGCGGTCACCCTGCGTGACGCACAGGCTTGCTTTAACCTGAATGCCCTTGCTCAGCCGACAACGGCGTCGCGTCCGCTTGCGGTACAACAGTTGATTGCCCTGATCTCGCGCCTGGATGTGCCTGCTTATCGGGCCGAACTGATAGCCGAAAGCCTGTGGGAGTTTATTGACGAGGACCGCAGCGTGCAGACGCGTCTGGGCCGTGAAGACAGCGAGTATCTCGCCCGTTCGGTGCCTTTCTACGCCGCGAATCAACCGCTGGCTGATATCAGTGAGATGCGCGTGGTGCAGGGAATGGACGCCGGGCTTTATCAAAAACTGAAACCGCTGGTCTGTGCGCTGCCGATGACCCGCCAGCAAATCAACATCAATACTTTAGACGTCACGCAAAGTGTGATTCTTGAGGCGCTGTTTGACCCGTGGTTAAGCCCTGTTCAGGCGCGGGCGTTATTACAACAACGTCCGGCGAAGGGCTGGGAAGATGTCGATCAGTTTCTTGCACAGCCGCTACTTGCTGACGTCGATGAGCGTACTAAAAAACAGCTAAAAACCGTCCTGAGCGTGGACAGCAATTACTTCTGGCTGCGTTCAGATATCACCGTGAATGAGATTGAACTGACGATGAACTCGTTAATTGTCCGCATGGGCCCACAACACTTTTCGGTTCTCTGGCATCAGACAGGAGAAAGTGAGTGAGTTCCATCCTTGAGATTTTTTTCCCGCTTTGCGCCTCCGATACCGTCCGCTGGCAGCGCCGTACACCCGACGTGGAACACGGTATCTGGCCTGACGTTGCTGACGAACAGCTTCAGCAATGGCTGCAAACCGATGCGATTCGACTCTACATTCCCGGCGAATGGATCAGCGTCTGGCAGGTTGAACTGCCTGATGTCGCCCGCAAGCAGATACCGACTATTCTGCCCGCCTTACTGGAAGAAGAGCTGAACCAGGATATCGATGAACTGCATTTCGCCCCGTTGAATATCGACCAGCAACTGGCAACCGTAGCAGTGATTCACCAACAGCATATGCGCAACATTGCGCAGTGGTTGCAGGAAAACGGCATCACCCGCGCTACCGTCGCGCCGGACTGGATGTCCATTCCTTGTGGGTTTATGGCTTGCGATGCGCAACGGGTTATCTGCCGCATCGATGAATGCCGGGGATGGAGCGCCGGGCTGGCGCTGGCTCCGGTCATGTTCCGCGCCCAGCTCAATGAGCAGGATTTACCGCTTTCGCTAACCGTAGTCGGCATTGCACCGGAAAAGCTATCAGCATGGGCTGGCGCAGACGCTGAACGCCTGACCGTTACAGCTCTGCCCGCCATTACCACTTATGGCGAACCGGAAGGGAACCTGCTGACAGGGCCGTGGCAGCCTCGCGTCAGCTACCGAAAACAGTGGGCGCGCTGGCGGGTGATGATTCTGCCGATATTGCTGATTCTGGTTGCGCTGGCAGTGGAGCGGGGCGTGACGTTATGGAGCGTCAGCGAACAGGTGGCGCAAAGCCGCACCCAGGCGGAGGAACAGTTCTTAACGTTGTTCCCGGAGCAGAAGCGGATTGTGAATTTACGCTCTCAGGTGACGATGGCGCTGAAAAAATATCGCCCACAGGCCGACGATACCCGGCTGCTCGCCGAGTTGTCAGCGATAGCCAGCACCCTGAAATCAGCGTCACTTTCCGACATCGAAATGCGTGGTTTTACCTTTGATCAAAAACGCCAGATACTTCACCTCCAGCTACGGGCCGCGAACTTTGCCAGTTTCGACAAACTGCGTAGTGCACTGGCAACCGATTATGTTGTGCAACAGGACGCGTTACAGAAAGAGGGTGATGCGGTTTCCGGCGGCGTAACGTTGCGGAGGAAATAACATGTTACGCGATAAATTTATTCACTATTTTCAGCAATGGCGTGAACGCCAGTTAAGCCGTGGCGAACACTGGCTGGCACAACACCTGGCGGGGCGTTCTCCGCGTGAAAAGGGCATGTTACTGGCAGCGGTGGTGTTCCTGTTTAGCGTCGGATATTACGTCCTCATCTGGCAGCCGTTGAGCGAACGGATTGAGCAACAGGAGACAATATTGCAGCAGCTGGTGGCGATGAACACCCGACTGAAGAACGCCGCGCCGGATATTATTGCAGCGCGAAAATCTGCCACAACAACGCCTGCGCAGGTATCGCGGGTCATCAGTGACAGTGCTTCCGCGCACTCGGTGGTCATCAGGCGGATAGCCGATCGTGGGGAGAATATTCAGGTCTGGATAGAACCTGTGGTGTTTAATGACCTGCTGAAATGGTTAAACGCACTGGATGAAAAATATGCGCTGCGGGTGACACAAATTGATGTCAGTGCTGCTGAGAAGCCTGGGATGGTGAATGTGCAGCGGCTGGAGTTTGGACGGGGGTAAAGTATCAGGAGATTAATATCAATAAAATTACTCTCGTTAACGTGGCGAGAGTAATTCCCCCAGACTTTATAAGCTAATTTTTTTCGTGAAGGTTATTGTCAGATCCAAAAGCAAAAACCCGCCTTGTGGGCGGGTTCTTAAGAATTAGTGGTGCCCGGACTCGGAATCGTAGTTTGTGTTAACCATATGAAATAAAGGTATAATAATCATAATAACCTTAACTGTACCAACAAATGTACCATCAATTTATAAGCGTGAATGCAAATAAAGTCAATTATATTCAATTGGTTATGACAACATGCCCTGCCAAGCCTCACAGAACAATCTTCAAATCTGGACTGATTGTTCCGCTGCTTTTCCTTGCTCTATTCAATAGATTACCGTCACCAAATCCGATATGTTTACTCATAACATATCAAAGCGATAAGTAAAGCCAGAAGGATAGATGCCACATGACCAAAGCGGAGATCGCCAGCGCTGTTAATGAATGGTTCAACATTGAAAATTACAGCGTCCTGCAAAATTTGACAGTGGAACAGCTTTTCCAAGAGATAGAAAACAGGATTGTCGCCTATCGTATGGAACAAAACCGGGCTGAGTTGTCTCCCGAAAACCTTAGTAGGCATCAGAAATATTACGAAGAGTTGATTGAAGGTAAAGTCGTCTTTGGTGATGTTTTCGGTGGACCAGAGAAAAGACTATCTTCCAGCTATGCCATCAAGCCTGTAACACACCAAGGGCTATGGGAAGTGGCGGGTTATGTTGCGGCTTTCGATAAATACGTTAACCCGGAAGGAAAACCCCTACCTAATATGGAAGTCTCGCACTACCTGAAGGAAGCCGAGGTAAACAACGAAGGGCTGATGCTGGTTCAAATTAATCTGGCAGAAACATCACCCGAAGAAATCATCAATCACCTGAAAGTCATGGTTCCTGAGTGGAAACAGCAGCTACAGGCTCCTGAGCCTCCAGCGAGAGATTTTCGCTTTGGGGTCAGCAACCTTAAAAAAATACTGGATTACAACATTATCCCCATCATGGACCTGCTGTTCTGGGCGCAGGATCAAGAAGTCAGGATTGGTATGCCACAACTGACCAGCTTTTTATACCCTGATGAGTTTAAAGACGGTATCCGTGATGTAGATAAGGTGAAATCAACAGATCATCCTCTGGCAGTTAAGTATCTGACAAACCTTGCTCACTATCGCTCTTTTGTCGATTTTACATATAGATACGACGACAGAAGACACTGGAATATTCGAGATCTGATCAGAGAGGAACTTGGTAAGGATGAGCAATCCGATCAGGACTGATCTTCCAAAAGGCGGTGTTTTGCGCAATGTAAATATCGCCTATATTCACTAAGGCTGAACATACCCTATTTTTCCCCATTCCAAAAATCTGCGTAAAAAACTTATCCCTGAACGTCCCTCCTAAATCACAAGAAAAATCCATACAATTATCTCATCGAACAACACACCATAAAACGAAATATCATAGGTATTACGGGAAAAATAATGGAGGTAAATATGATTCAAATCAATAAAGAAAAACACCCGAAACTTATCCGGTTGCCGGAAGTAATAAGAAAAACTGGATTTGGCAGGACATGGATTTATGAGCTTATAAAGGCTGGAAGATTTCCAAAGCAAGTAAAGATAAGTGAAAGGTCTATTGCCTTTATTGAAAGTGAGATTGATGAGTGGATTGAAAAAATGATTGCGAAATCTCGCTGTGTATCTGAATTTAAACATTTTAAATAAAAGGAGAATATATGAAAAGTAAAAACGTACTGCCTTTTGTGGTGACTGTTACGAATGATGAGACAGAAGTATTTATGGAAATGGCGATCAATAACTTTAGAAAACATCTTCAGGCCATGATTGATTGTATGGGAAATGATTATGAGCGTCACTTTAAAGACAGGCGCTATATTGAAGAAGTGATTGCTAAAGTGATCGAACGAACAAAACAAGAGTTTGCTGAATCAATGAAAGATAATAAAGGAAAAGAATATTACCTGTTCTTAGATGAGGTTCGAAGGAATCTGAGAGTTATTTATTTGGCGTATCGTAAAAACTATTAATAGGAGATAAATATGGACGAAAAAAGTTTAGATTGGAATGAAATACCAGTAAAAATAACCGCGAGTAATCCTGAGACAGCAAACTTTACTACTGATGTTATAAATACCTATAACGAGTTAATACATTACTTATACTTTAATCTAAGTGAAGATGTATTTCTGAAGAAATTGATGGATGGGTTTTACAGGGAGATATTCATAATGGATATTATTAATCTCAAGCTACATGAATGGCTTGAAAGTTCTGAAGAGATAAAGATTAAATACATATCAGTCCCAGAGGTTAAAACTATACTAAGTAGCTATCATGAGTTTTTGATTAAATGCTTTAATGGTGATGGTTATGTTCGTTATTACAAAAAAGTAGAAATCAGCGCAAATAAACAGTCTGTGATGTGATATAAGAGGTAATGAGATGAGTGAAAAACTGATAAAAGAATCAAGAAAAGTATTCCTGCACCTTGCTGAGTTATTTTATGAAATGAGAATAAATACGCTGAAGGAAACACGGCCTAATGAAGCAGAGATGTTAATGGCAGATGATACCTTCATGGAAGGTATTTATAAAGAGTGCATTAAAAATGCAAGTGCTACTTTTAAAAAAGCAGCCAGAGCTGAGTATTATGAGCAAGGGCATTCAGTAAAAATGGTTGATAAGGAGGTGGTATTGATAACACTGCGTGTTAATCATAAAAGAAGATGAGCATATAAGTTTCAAAAATATAGTCCTGTTTAGCCCCACATATGGGGCTGGAAATAATAAACCAATAAATATCATTTTAAAATGAGGAATCATTATGTCTAAAAATATTGAAATTAAAAATACATCTACTGAGCTGTTCTATGATCTGGCAAAGCGTTCTTTCGAAGCAAGCTGGAAAACAATGCAAGATATGTGTAGTGACAGCATTTCGCACCTTGTTGATGACGCTGATTTTATGAGCGTATTTATACGACTCACTATTAATCATATTTGTCATAACTTTGAGAAGTTTACTACACAAGAAGGAAATCAAGGAAACCTTACAGAGGTCAACTTTGAAGAGGTTGCAGAACGGCTTGTGCGTAATGCTTGGGTGTTTTGTTAATACTAACTGTTTTTTTATTGAATACTAAAAATCAAAAAAGAGGATATAGATGAAGAAAGATAATCTGAGTAAAAAAGATGAAACAATGATATTCGCCATTTCAGCAACGCTAATGTTGTATGTGGACAGGATATACAGCATGGCAAGTGTAAACAAAGATGATGCAGTGATTTATGTAAATGATGATGATGTTGTTGAGTTTGCACTACGAATTCACATGAAGGAAGTATTAACTGAGTTTGAGTATTACAAGTCTGCTTATGGTACAGGAAAGGAAAAGTATGAATATATAAATATAACAGAGCTATTAAAAAGGGTGATGTTTTTTCATGATTTATATGTCAAGGATATGTTGATAAGAAATATAGAGTCGGGACGATCTTTTGATGATTATAGTGTGTTGGACTGGGATGTGGACATAAATAGATAATATCATTAATGTTATTCAGAGGGATACATGAGTATATCTAAAATGTGTTACCGGGATGGATTCCGGTAATACGTACTCTGACTATGTGAGGTGAAACTAGTTTCTGATGAAGTGACCTATTAGCGAATAAGCAAGTGAATTTTCGGAACACACTTAAAAGTTAATAGCCAGTTGATAAATTTTTTAATATTAAAAACCACTTGCATCGAAATTTTTGAAAGCTATTTTCGATTTTTAACTTAATTGACATATTAATGAACAATGTTATATGTAAATAATAAAGTCTGATAAAAAATAAATGAGGTTCATATAAAAAAGACTTACTCTTTTTAGTAGAAGACTGAAGGGCGCTTATGAGAGGTTTTCAATTAGTAACTATATAAGAAAGGAGGTTTCAATGAAAAAAAGAACAGTAAGATTCTTGTCATCACTCAAAGATAATAAATTATATCGATACTTTGATGAACATTTTAACGTTATTACATGCATTAGTGTCATATTTGTCATTGTATGGAACATCTACTTTTATGCTTAAAACCTCCCTTGAGGGAGGTAGACTATTATTTAATAGTGTTATACTGAACATCACTGACTGGGTTTTTACTCTTGGAATAATCTACTACAGAAATACCAACCAGAATAAAGTAAATGACTCCAGCAACAATAAGAAAGAAAACTAGTGGTTTTTTGAGAGCATCATTTTCACCTTTTCTGTTTGGGTGCTTTTTGTTCCAACCCCATAGGATTAAATTTACTACTATGAAAAACAGAAAAAAATTGCAGATTTTGGGTGATCTGAATAGATTATATCGAATAGGTCAGTCATATCTTTCTCATATTCGTATCGTAAGAATTAAAGTGAAAAGCATAGCCGACAATATTACATTGGCGGCTTTTAATAAAAAATGTAATGAGATTAAATCTGGAAATCTTCCAGTGTTTTACCTGCCTCAATAGCAGCCACTATTGCTTTCGGAGTACGGCCCTGACCAGTCCAAGTCTGCTCATTACCGTTATCATCTGTATATTTATATTTAGCAGGGCGTGGAGTGCGTGTCGATTTGGTTTTAGGCTTAGTGGAACCTACCGCTGAAAGTAGCTCCGCAGGATCGATACCATCTTCTAACAGTTTCCGGCGGAAGGCTTCAAGCTTAGCCTGACGTTGTTCTTGTTCCTTGAGTACTGCATGTTCTTCCTCACGGCGCTCATCCACGATAACAGAGAGTTTTTCCAGCATCTCTTCCAGCGTTTCCAGATCAGTTTCACGAGCCTGTGCGCGAAGTATACGAATATTATTCAGTACCTTTAATGCTTCACTCATACTATGCCATCCTGTGTTTGAAATGGGGGATCGAAGGGTGTCCAGTATTGTCTGATGATCGATTTAAAACACACCAACATATTAATAATATAGTAAATATTAGCATTAGAGCAATCTATTAGAACCATTTCAAACGAAAAGCGGAGGACCGATTTATAGGGCCATTTTTCGTCGTAGTTGACTTGATGGTTCGAACTCTGACGAAATGTTAGAAAGTTGCTCAAGACTCTGTTCAACAGAACGTTGGAACTCAAGAGCCGCTTCTGTGCGCTGTTTTATGAGCAGAGCGACGAGTTCATCAGGGCTTTTCTCGAGTAATGACTTTCGGTAGATAATGGACTCCTGTACTTTTTCAAGCTTTCTTGATGCAAGGGCTGATGCGTGACTGACAGGGTTGAGTTCTTCAATAAATTTTTCGAGTAGTGATTTTCTCTTCCTGTCTAATCTCAGAAGTTCGGTATGCGCCGATTTAAATTTCTTGGCTTCACTCAACGGTGAACCATCGGTTCTTAGCCTGCGATATTCCTCTTTGTATTCAGACATCGTTGGATATTGTTTTAATGTATTAATGGTGTTCAGATACTGAATTAAATCGTCGTTATTTAACTTTACTTTCCTCATATATACCTCGTAAATAAAATAGTGGATATATTTATATTACGAGATATAGTGTAAGTGTCAAATATAACCGGGAAATAAGAATGATAATATTCAGATGAAAACTATATTCTTTCTTCTTGATCAACATCTTCAGGATAATCAACAAAAATGTCATCTTCTGAAACAGAGTCCCAGTCAATATCTTCGTCGGGAGTAGAAAGTAAAGGTTTATCATCTCCTTTATCGATGGGTTTTTCTGCGCTGTTTGTAAGTACCGTATCTTTATAAACGGTGACGAATACGTCTTCTATGCCTTCACTGGTCGTTCTCAGCGACTTCTTAACATATTCTTTCCTTGTGGCATTTAATGTTCTGTACTGGCCTTTTAGGAAGAGATTTGCGTTTATCATGGTATGCTTCCCTTCTTTGACCAGAATGCCTTTATTTATTAGCTTGTTCCAGCATTTACACACGTTAGATTTGCTCATATTAAGCTCTTCTGCGAGTGCCGACTGAGATATACTGGCAATCAGGTTTCCATGCTGCATGAGTTTACATAAGCGGATCATTATTGTGTATTCTGCACCAGACATATTTTTTCCTAGTTTTTCCAGATTATCAAGGAAAGCATGAACATAGGCTATTCCCGGTTGTATATCAGAACTTCGCTCTTTTTTTACATTTACGGTTATTTTATCTTTTCTGTTTCTGTTGTAAAAACTGTAAATCTCCAGTTTCTGCTTGTCTGTAAAATGATTTCTGTTTATATATTCTTCCACTTCTTCACTGCTGGAGGTCATTATTGTATTGTAATCAATGCTCATCGCTTATCCTTTTATTGTTTTTATGTTTATTCTATATAATGCAGGATATACTTTTGTCAAAAATAAATGTGAAAAAAGGAAAAATAATACACTTTTGCGAAATAGCGTTCACTTCTTTCTGGAAATTTTAACTATAAAAAAGTTTCCACAGAAGAAACTTTGGTTTCCGTACAGGAAACTTCGGTTTCCACAGAAGAAACTTAAATTTCCGTACAGGAAACTTTTTCCGTGAAATCTCTTTTAAATATAATAGGTTACGTCTCCTTAATACTATAATATGTTTAATAACCTTAACGGGGAGTGTGCCGGTTAAATGGCACCGTCTATTTTTCTTTTGCTTTGTTTTTACTTGATTTTATGGACAGCAAGTGATTGTTTTATACAATCACGAAGCGCTGCTGATTTTTTAGTAAGTATACAATTGTTTTTCCTCTACGTTATAGCGGCTACGCCGCAATTCTTTATGGATAAATCCATCATTAACAGGGATGAACCCTGTTTCAGCAGTGTGATTGTCTTGAGCAATCACTAAGTGCTGCTTCTATGAATATAGTTTTCCTATGCGTTTAAGAGCAAATACTATATCTTTTAGTGCTAATGCTGTTATGAAATATAGGATCGAAAATATTTAATCATGAATAAAAGAATAGATGTTGATCCTTTTGGCTTTACCCTAAAACATAGCAAGGACCATTGTTAAATCGTTAAATATATTTTACAGAGTTAGGGCGTAGCCGTGCGTCAGCACATGAGCTTTAGCTCATAAGAGATATATCTTTTCAAAAGAATAAGAAAAAACAGGTAAAACGTTTATTAAATGAGTTAAATTTGATTTTTACCGATTCGATATGGTATTAAATAATAAAAAAGAAGGAAAATAAAGAATGAACAACATTAAGATTATTACGCTCTTTCATACAAATAAAAAAATACCATTTATGACTTGTATTGTTAAAGATGTTGAAGAGAATGAACAAGTAATAAAACTCACTTTGCAAAATGGTGATAATATTCATGTCAAAGATTATGACTATTTCTTCTTATCAGAATCAGCACATGAGTGTGATCAGGAACGAATGATTAATACATATAGAAGATTGATTTCTGAACTGAGCCAAGTTAGCGAAGAAACAATAGAGTCCTTAGTTCCGAAGATATCGAATAATATGAAAAGCAATTTCCCGGCAAGCGGTGTGAGTGCTTTGGAAGATGATTGAAAAATCTGAATGGTAGCAACCATTCCATATGAAACAGCATATTAAAACATGCGTTGCATACAGGTTTTTGCAACACCATATCGGAAGATAGCTACGTTACCTGAGATCTAACAATCCCTGTCTGCGTAATGGTCGACAGGGTATTACCTGTTCTGACCTATACCTTTCTATCTCCATCCATGTGCAAACAGCTACTGACATGGCTCTTCGTGCACATTACACCACTTATTGATCGATATAAAAGATCAATAAATTGCTTTTGATAGGTTGAATCTATTGAATGGGTGTCAATTGATCGGTGTTTTAATTGTTTATATCGATCGATTGTGTATATATGATAACCTATAGCTATCAAATGATTTGAATTCGATCGATACAAACGATATGACGAACAGAAAAATAAATTGAATCCTATCAATTGATTAATGCTTTTTTTCAGCCCAGAGAGACCAACCTATGGGTAGGGCTGTCTTTGACATAAAGTTTCAACACATTGGGGATAGATATGAAATTACGGATAGTGATGCCACTGGTACTGTCTGCTGCCGCACTAACAGGATGCCAGCAGCTCAACGACGGCGTGAATACAATTAATGGAGCAATCAGCTCGTCGTTGTCTTCAGTAGGTAAAGCGCTGGGGGGAACAGCCACCACTCAAAGCCTTGGCCCGGTATCATCTGTATCTGGCCTTGGTGCTGTTTGCAAAGACTATGAAGAAAATGCAATGGCAGCAGAAAAGAAATGGGCAGGCAAAAGGATCTCTATCATCAATGCCACTGTCCTTGAAGTTACGAAGGGCAGAAGTGCCAGCGACATGATGACGGGAATGCCCAAATCAGCCCCTAACTATTATCTGCTCTTTAAAACAACCGATACCAGCTACTGCGGCGGGATGGTCTGGCTGGATTACTACTCTGGTATTGATGATACCGTTCTTACTTATAAGAAAGGCCAGAAAGTCAGCGTCACCGGAACTGTAAACAATTTCGAAGTCCGTGGATTCGCTACCGTCAACAATGCCGATATGCCAGTTCGTCTGGTTGTTCTGAAAAACGGCACTATCAGTCACAAAAAGGGATAAGAACCATGCGTAAATTTTTAGCCATTGCGGGCCTTACCGTGTTGTTATCAGGCTGCGGTGAAAAAGGTGATTTTGAGAAAGCTATCAATGCGAAGATTTCACATTCAAAGCTGTGCTACTCCTTGCAGGATAATGACATTGTGTTCAATAAGGGCTTCCCCATCCGGGTCAACCATGGCTACCGTTCAGCGGGGTATAGTGCCAGTGATGAAATATTGAAAGGTCTGGCTAATCAGGGGCTGCTTGATGTTTCTCAACAAGCTAATGGTTTCAGTAGTGTCGATGTTCTGGAAGTAACAGACAAAGGCCAAGCGGTTGAGTTTTGGGATCGTAAAGATGGTGCCTGTGTTGGTCACCGTGCGGTTGCTGAGATAAAGGAATGGACTGAACCGGGAAACGGTAATCAGAAAGTTGTTCGCGTGTCTTATACATGGAAGTTGGCGGATGTTCCTTCATGGGTAGACAAAAAAGTGTTCTCAAGTGTCAAGGGTATGAATGAACCTGAAGAGAGCATGATTAATCTTGTTCAAACCAGCAATGGCTGGAAAGCGCTCTAAGGGGTCTATCATGGAAAACAATACAATCCAGTGTCCGTTTTGCCTGAAAGAGAGCCAGCGCGGTGTGCATGTTTGTACTGGCTGCATGGCGACGGTTCTGTATGGAACCTTCCCCGGCTGGTATGCTTTCATTGTTATAGTTTTGACCTTCGGCCTGTCTATACTGATCGGAATGTCTACAGGTATGGCGGGAGCTACTATCAGTCTGCCAATAATTTTTGCTGTAGCTTTTATAGCTGGTAAGGCGATCTTCGCTGATAATGTTATGTTCAGGCGGAGAATGTAATTAGAAAAATTACTCAAAAGCCAAATTTACTCCCAACCTACGAGGCTGGGAGTAAATTATCAAATAATGATGCTATAAATATGGATAACGTGAAGATTGCTCGATAAATTCTTTATAAAATTCGAACTCATCGTCCTGAGCGATTGGGGTAGGGTCTGTATTAGCCATTTTACGAATATAAATACTCCCATCATATTTAATTGGATCTTTACCACGGATTATCTTTAAGATTAAAACATCTTTGTCATAATATTTGCAAAGTAGGATATTTCGTAATATTAATCTTTTTGTTGTGTCATTTATTGGTTCCCTTTCAATTAGTTGCTTTATTTTTTGTTGATACCTGTCAATGTTCGTTATATTCGCATCAGCTTCGTGGTTTATTCCTGTTATATAAAACTCACCACATTTTCTAGCTTTGGATTTATACTTCTCGCAATATTTTTCTGCATCACGATGATTATCAGCAACACCTACAACTATATAATTTTCTCCCGCATGAGAATTTGCCATGGCGGTTAATGTTTTTACGACTTTAGAAAGTAAAGCGGAATTAAAATCATTGGATTCGTTGAGCGGGTAAAAACCAATCTTAAAATCATAGCAAACATTTTCTGTTCGGGATTGATTTAAAATATTTTCAAGGTTCTCTACCCAAGATTGTGATAGTGGATCCATTCCCTCTCTAGCAATAAACTGTGGTGAGAGCACACCTGATACAGCCCTTATCATTCTTGTCCTGTCAGCAGATGTCCATTTTCTATTATTGCTTAATCCTGACATACACTCACTGGCTAAGCCTTTCATTAATTTGGATAGTGATTTATAGTTCTGTATTTTTTTATTCTGCTTAAACATCTTTTCATAAAAAGCAAGGAAAACTACCTGAAAAGAATCTGAAACACCTACAGGCTTGCTCTTATATAGATGCTTGGAGTAAATGCAAGGGAATTCGTTTATTGTTTTCTTTATCTCATCATATACAAAGCAAAACTGTTTATATAGGGTATCTATTCCGTGCTTAGCTATTGAATCATTAGCTTTTACATTGGTAGGGGCACCTTCAAGATATGCATCATTCAGGAAATTTGATGCGGTTTGACTTTTACCTCCTAGTAAAATAGACAGTAGAATGTGCGCAACCAATTCTTCATCACGTGACGCTAAAACATTGGCTGTAGTGACAATATGATTTTTATTCCAAAAAGTATCGCTGATTTTTATACCGTAATCAGATTCGTTTTTTGTTAAACTGATTGCTCTCATTTTCCCCAATTCAACAATATCTGTATGTGATACATCACCTCTTATATATATAGAGCATTTCCGGACTAACTGGGAGAAGTCACAAGTTTTGCCTGCTTGTCTTACTTCCTGTGTTGATAATCTTACGCCGCCAGTATTTATTCTTCTGAATGTTTCATCTACATGCTCATTTGATGTATATGAAGATGTCGATATTGGTAATAAATAATTAAGCAATGCTTTACAGGAGTCAAACTCGAGTTTAGGTTCGTTTTGAATTAATTCTTTGTTAATTAATAGTTGGTTAGTTTCTGCAACAACTGATAGATCAAAATACTTCCCATCGACACTAAATTTCCCATCAATAAAAGAAGTAATTGCTTCTAACCGTTGCATGCCGTCAAGTATTTCAAAACATGAACCTTTTTCTTTGTGCTGAAACACTACACCCAAAAATAAAGGAACGGGATATTGTTTAATCAATGAGTCTATAAATCTTTGTTTCTCTGGTAAAGACCATACTAATTTACGTTGATATCTCCTATTAACAATGTATTTTCCTTTTCGGTATTCGGAATATACGCTCTGTATAGGTTCGCCACGGATGTTAAGATGATTTTGCATTGTATCCCTTCCACTTGTGATAAAATCAAAAAATCATATTGGTGGTTATAATAATTCAACACGAAAAAATTGACAAGTACTATAACGATGAAAAAATATTCATGCTTTAATTTGTATAACCGCCTAAATTAGAACCTTTGAAAAAATTAGATGACGATTTATCACAAAAAAACATTATAAATTTAAAAGTTAATGAGGTTATCTTAGTAAAGATGATGTGCTTTGGTCAGTGAAATTAAGTTATAAAGATAGTTTCACTTATATCAGAGGTAATTCACTACCTTAAAATATAAGCAATAACTTCATGGCTAAATAGCTTTGAATTATATTGCCAGAATGCTGAAGGAGTTCCTCTATAATACTATACTTACACGGCCCTGAGTGAAAGATAAATGTAAGAAGGTATTTGGGATAATACAAACATGAGACAATTAACTAATGTGTTCATGTTCTATCACGATATCTTGATGGTTTTAACTTTGTTGCATGCGTATTTCTGTCATTCGAAATCATAGGCATATTGTCCAGAGCGTTATCCGCTTTTTCGGCTTTAGTTAAGCGGCTTGGAAAACGGTTGATCTCATCCGGTGTTGGTTTATAGTTATCTTGGTTAAACTTGGCTTTTTTCTCATATTCAGCGCGAGGAATAGAACGGCCTAATACCTCATCAAAGACATAGTTTTCAGCAATACGTTTATCATGTTCTTCACTGATAAGATCAATTTGGGATTTGTTTGCTTTAGCCCATACAAACTTTTGCTTGAAAAAATCAATTACAAGAGTTGTGAAGCGTTTAAAAATATTATCCTGACGTGGAATAGCCTGTTTTCTCTTAACACGTTCAGGGGCGCTTCTGGATGCCCTGTTTAGGGCTTGAGAGGAGGATGTTTTCAGAATAGTATTTTTTCCAGAATCAGAAATACTGACTGATGGTTTCTTACCAGCAACAACCTTACTGACTTTGGATTTATCACGATAGGATTTAACACCTCGCATACGAGTATGAGGAGGTGGTGCTACAAGTACAGGTCTTTGCGTTTCATTGGCAGAAGAACTGGAGCTTGTTTTTGGTAATACAATCTCTTCTGGTTCAGCAAGATGTGTAATCGTAAAGCTTCTGACATCAACGATGATTTCAAGATCAAGCTCACTGAATGTTTTGTAGACTTCAACGGCTTCTTGCTTGGTAGCATCACGAACAGCCTGTTCTGCGGCTCTTTGCTCTTGAGCTGCTTTACTACGCCATTTGGCACTGTGGATACGCTTCATTGGAGGACGGTTTGTTTCAGCGGCTTTGGCAAGCCATAGTGCTTTTTCTTCATTATCCAGAGCAACCGCCGCTTTTTCTAATGCTTCTTCATGCTGGGCCTGAAGGGAACGATGATCAATACGTTCTGACGAACCAGCAGCAGCAAGGTAGCTGTTCGCCATAGATGCCCATGATTCACGCCACAACACAGACATTTTTCTGTCATTCCAGCTTCTTTCTTTTTTACCAAACCCTTCCGGGCCAATGGTTTTTAACGTCAACATAACGTGAGCATGTGGGTTGTCGCTATCGAGATCATGGAAAGCGATATCAGCAATCATACCTTTATCAACGAAATTTTTCTGACAATACTCAAGGACAAGTTTTTTCTTTTCATCATTATTTAACTCGGTAGGAATGGAAACATCGAAATAACGGGCTGTTTGACCATTTTGCTGGCGCTCGACCCTTTCAACTTCATTCCACAATGCTGTAGAGTCTTTTACAATATGTTGAGGAGCATTAACGGGTGCTAATATGAAATGTCCGTATAAATCGGTACGGCGGCTATAATCATACGTATCGCCTGTTCTTTCATCTGTTATCCTTGTACGAGCATGATAAGCAGCTTTCGCAACGGAAGATTTGCCCTCACTTCGTTTCACAATTTTAAAATCAAGATGAAAAATAGCCATACAATAAAAACAACCTCAATATAAATTTAAATATCAAACCAAAATAAAAATCTCCAATGTGACTATGCTGGTTTTAGTTTTTTGTAAGAAAAACTCTGGTGTTGACGTTGACCTTGTTTCCGAAGGAAACGGTGTTAGCCTGCGGCAGGCAACCGTCGGTAGACCCCACACACTGCGTAGCAGTGTATAGGTGGGCATTGCTTTATTTTTATATCTCCTAAAGGAGCTAAAAATAACGACAATGTTTTAAGTTTTTCTATTATTAAATAATAACGCTAGTTTTAATGTCTGTGAAATTAACAGGGTAGGAATCGGATGAAAGGTTGAGGTAGGGGGATAATATTGAATATTTGGCTTTAGAGAACGCCCGCAAGGGCAAAAGTAGTATTTTTCCACCCGCCGTAAGGCGGGAAAGTGGAATTGAGATAAAATAGTGAAAATAACAGATGCTTTTATGTGTTGCACAATTCACAGGTTAAGGCCAAAAATTAGAGTTTAAAAACAACAGGTAAAATGTTTTTCATTGTTCTGATAAAATAAGTAACGGGGAGAGTATCAGGTATTTAACGTTAGTAGTTGCACTGGTCTGTGTTGCATAATTTATTTTGAGCTTACTGGCATCATATTTTTCAAAACCACAACACCATTTTTTGTTGGGATAAATCCCATCATTAGCAGGGCAAGCCTGTTCAGCAGGTGATTGTTTAAGACAATCATCAATTTCTGCAACTTATAATTTGAAATGAAAAGTATTTAACTTGCTGCCTATGGTTTGACCTTTTCCTTTTTTAATTGTATTTCATGTTTTTGACAATTAAAAGGAAAAGTAATTATGGATACGGGTGATAAAAACAGAAAACAAAGAACAGAAAAAAACATTAAGCAAAAAATAGCATCAGCGCAGATGCGTTTGAATCGTCTCAAGACCAAAGAGAAATCTTTATCCAAGAGCGCTGAGACACGCCTGAAGATCATCCTTGGTGCTGAAGTTGCTAAAGCTGTGGGCTGTAAAGTAGAAGACGTCGATAAGGAGTTTGTGTTAGGTATATTAATACATTTTCAAAATGTTGGTGCTGAGGATAAGGCAAGACTTAAATTAAAAGGGAAAAAATTTCTTGAGTCTATAGTGGGAAGGAAGGAATAACTTTATGGTATTTATAGCACGTAAACAGGTTAACAAATTCAAATCATATTTCATGTATGATATCAAATTCATTATATGAATTAACATATTGAATTTTACGCCTTATGCTATAATATCATTATGATTTCATATAAAGGAGCTTATGATGAGAATATCTCAAGAAAAAAGATCACATATTATGAGGTCAATACACTCAAAGAATACAAAACCTGAAATAATTATAGATGGAATTCTGAGTAATCTTGATATTAATTATATGGCTCATTGTCATAGCCTATATGGTAAACCTGATTTTTTGTGCGAAGCATATAAAGCCGCAATATTTGTAAATGGTTGTTTCTGGCACGGTCATCAATGTCATATGTTCAGAACACCAGACTCTACGAACAAATATTGGGTAAGTAAATTGCAGAAAAATTCTGAAAGAGATATTCGTGTAGTCTCTATTTTAAATAACCTAGGTTATAAGGTCATTGTTGTTTGGGAATGCGCTTTAATCGGGAAAAGGAAATTAGACACCCTTGTTCTACAGGATTGTCTTGAAGAGTGGCTTTTAGCTGGGAATGGGAATTGTGAAATAGATTCTAAAGGTTTAAAAGCTATGGTTTCGAGTATTTAACATTAAATTTGAATGAAATATTTTCTCTCACCCTTTCCAAATGTATGTACTTCCCCTTTCAGTTTTTGGCGTTTTTTCATATGATTTGCGCAAGAGTCATTCTCGAAAAAAAATCATACAAATCAACACCTTGTTGTTGATTGCGATTTTTTTATAACTTTTGCTGTACACACATGAAATTTTGTTTATTATGTATATAAGATCAGGTTAAACCCAAGGTAACGAGAGTAACGAAATGACAACAGTTATTGCAACAGAAATTAAAAGCGAAAAAATACATTTGCGTATAACTCCCTCTCAGAAAGAAACTTGGAGAGCCTTAGCTGAAGCTCAAGGTGTTAGTTTGGCTGCTTGGATTGAAAATAAAATATCGATAGCTTTAGCATCAAACAATGACACTTTCCAAAAAGAAAAATATAAACTTATTTCTCTTTTTTCTGGTTGTGGCGGGATGGACTTAGGTTTTTGTGGTGGGTTTTCTGTACTAAATAAACAATATAAAAAAACAAAATTTGAAATAACTTGGGCAAATGAATTTAATCCTAATGCAGTTAAAACATATAAAAAAAATTTCAGCCATAATATAGCTGAGGGTGATATTTGGGAACTTATAGATTTAGTGCCTAACGAATGTGATGTTTTAATTGGTGGGTTCCCTTGTCAAGATATATCTATCAATGGCAAAAGAGCGGGCGTCGATGGTAAACGTAGTGGTTTATATCTTGCGATGGTGGAAGCAGTCAAACGCTCTCGCCCAAAAATTTTTGTCGCCGAAAATGTTAAAGGGCTTCTTATGAAATACAACGAGGAGTCGTTAGCTCGTGTTATTAAAGATTTTAGCGAACTCGGTTACAATGTTAGCTATAAACTTTATAATTCAGCTAATTTTGGAGTTCCTCAAACGAGAGAGCGCGTTTTTATAGTCGGGACTCTACACGGAAATCCACTCTTTAAAGAACCCGTTGATATACTGCATAAAAACGAATGGTTGACTTGTTATGATGCAATTCATGATTTAGAAAATATCGATGAAGATCGTATCTTTAACCATATCTGGAGTAAAGCAAAAAAAAGCCCAGACCAAGGAAGTAGGCGTTTGAAAGAAGATAAACCATCTCAGACCATAAGGGCCGAATGCCATGGTAATATACAATTTCATTATAAACTGGACAGACGTATCTCAATGAGAGAAGCCGCTCGTCTTCAATCATTTCCTGATAACTTTGTTTTTGAGTCAAATTTGAGAGAAACTGAAAGACAAGTTGGAAATGCAGTTCCTCCTGTTTTAGCTTGGCATTTAGCGCAAGCCGTTGAGGAATATTTAGACAAATTATAATAATCCATTAAACTTATTGATACCATGATTAGTAAAATATACTAATCATGGTACCCTTTATCCTCTCAATACTCAATCTCGGTAAATAAAGTCTCAGATGGTATCCATCCCACCGCATAAGAATCAGCCAAATTTAGCCAGTATTTGATTCTTTCATTTCTGTGTATAATTACTCCCCAATACTCTTCAAATAATGCATCTTCTAATTCATCAAAAGCTTTAATCATCTCTTTTTCTATATCTTTCAATGCTCTTTCAAGATAATTTCCACCTCTTACTGGTGATGCTCGCATAGCGACACTTCCTGCGGAAAATAAATCCCTAGCCTGATTGCACAATATTCCATAGTATGTGAGGAGAAACATAGTCACATCATCATATTTTCCTGATGCGCGGCTTGATTTAACTATCTGCGGGCAGAGCACTGCTGATTCTGCTCTGTATTTCCTCTTTTCTGGCTGGGACAGTTTAGTATATAATCTGACCTCTAATGGTAGAGTCCTTTCATCTGGTTGATCATCAATCCACCAAAGCCTTTCACCGGGTTTCAATCTATTCTTTGCATATTTTCTAATGAAAGGCATTTTTTCTTCCGGGCTTAACACTCTAAAATCATTATAGGCTATATTCAATTTATCAAATAACGGCTCTTTAGCATTTATTTCCACCTCAAACCTTGGAACATGTGATGTTCTTACATGCATTATGCATTCTTCATAGCGACCCCATTTAGCATCGGGTACACCGCCAGTTTTTCCAAATAAGAGATATACATAATCTACTCCTTGCTTTCGACTTCCCTCAAAGATACTGTTTGCTATTGATCTCCATGTATTGTTATCTGAGTATTTTACCTCTACACCAAAATTTCCAATAATTATATCCGGAAATTCTTGCGCTGGGGGACTCATGTCTACAGACAACCCCATTTCAGTTAATAAATCACCTAAAACTTCCCTAACCCTTTGCTCAAATCCTCTCGAGTTGTGATATTTACTTGATGTATTCAGATCCTGAGAGAGTCTTTCAGTCGCCTTCGTGAGTAAGTTTTCAAAAAGCATGCGTTCGATCATTTTCTTCTACTTCTTCCTTATCCGTATGTATCACTAGATTACAACGATATACGCCTCCGTCACAAGTTAGAAAGAATTCATAAAAATCATAATGATAAAGGCTATGCTTGCACGGGGAGCCACTGAATTACAAGATGATGTATCTGAAGCCTCAACTCGCACCTCAATGTGTGATGTATATACAAAATGCTTTTACGAAAGATATAATGCCTGTTGTTAGTGTTGTTTTTCACTCATCTCTTCTGTTAAAATTACTATTATAATATTAACAGCACTGTATTTTTGTAAGGTATACTATGACATCTACTAATTCTAACAGTGCATCATGCGACAATATAAAGTTCAAATATTATCTTTATTTTTTATCTTTGTGGATTTTATTTCTATCTGTTTCAATAATGTCCTTTGATTGGGTTTTTATTGAAAGATTGGTTAGATTTATTTTATTGAAGTATACATTTGAGGATGTATTTAACAACTTTAACAAGTTAAAAGTCAGGAACTTTGTTTTCATTTTCTGTATTTCGATGGTTTTTTCGGGTATTTCATCTGTAGTATATTTATTTTCATCGTTATCAAGAGGTTGGGGAAGCACTCATAAAGTGAGTAACGTTAAAAATCAAACGCATGAACATCTTGAATTTTTAACTACTTATGTTATGCCTCTTGTATTCACTGACGTTAATAGCAAAAGAACAGTAATCAACCTGCTGCTGATGATTTGTTTTATCGGTGTTATTTATGTCAGGACAAACAGATTTTATGCCAACCCATCGTTGGCAATACTTGGCTTCAGGTTATATAAATGTGTTATTAAAAATGATCCTTCTGGTAAGGAGTACACAGTAATATGTAGGGGGAAAATGTCTAATGATTGTCAAGTTAAAATAAAGAAAATTGATGATGATACTTTGATCGCAAAACTTATTTGATCTTATCAGGAGTCATGTTGAATGAAAAATGAATTAGAGGCCTTCGTTCAAAATAATGGTCTTACAGGTGAGATGTTTTTCATCATAAACGATAATGACAACTATATTTATCGACGTGTTATTTTACATGATGAAAATACTGAACCTCTCATCACTGAAAATTTCAAAAAATCTATCACTGATGAAATTATAAAGAGAATATCTATTAACGATAATGGTGATGCAATAATAGATAATATCACGGATATGAATTATGAACATAAAGGTGTTTACTATTTTGATATCGCCAGCGAAGATAAAAGCACTATCATTAAAATAATTGAAGAAATATCGTCGTTGACAGTTGCTGACAACCCTATTGACTTTAAATTCAATGACGTAAATCTCGATAACATTATTGGTCTTGTTTATCACATGAGTGATGGTGATAAAAATATTTTTTTGTATCAACATAGATACCCCAATTTTTTACACAAAAAATCAAGGCTCTCATTTTTAGGTGAGGGGGATGTATTAGTTCCTATACCTTACGATATGATAAACATATCCAAAGTAATTGATTTTTTTGTTTTTGATGGAATTAGTTATGCTATTAACATTAAATTATTAGAAGAAAGATATGGACTTACTCAAGTAATTGACAATATGGTTTCTGAAGTAACTCCAAAAATCATTGAAATGGAGATTGTCAACAAATCTGTCTTAGCCGAGCCAGAGAAAATCTTCGACGATATGAAAGATGATCGTGGTTTCATGAGAAAATTAGCCAGAGTTCTTAAAAACGGAATATTGGAACTAAATATCGATGTTAACATTGTTAATGAGATAAAGACTAGTTTCCCCACAATAGGAAGGAATATTGATATAATTAATGATGATAATGGTATGCAATATATAAAGCTGACAAGTAAAGCACGCAAAAAAGCTTTTATCAGATTGTTGAATGATGAAGCCGTACGTTCAGTCTTAACACAAAAGCCATCGATTGCACAAAATCACAAACCTGAAAAAAATATCACTCCCACATGATATAATAAATTCGTAAAAAAGGGCTTCTCAGCCCTCTTTTTACAACGAACTGTCAGTCTTTAAAATCGTAAGGTCGTAATATCCCTTTACGGTTGGCATCAAGATAGTCAGCCCACCACTGAAGCATTAGCCTCCGCTCATCGAGATGTTCAGCAAGATGGATATAAGCAGCGCGAACGTTATTACGCTCCTGATGGCTCATCTGACGTTCAACAGCATCTTTTGACCATAAACCGGACTCGATCAAGGCACTGCAGGCCATAGAGCGGAAACCATGTCCACAAACTTCTGTTTTGGTGTCATAGCCCATTTTACGAAGCGCGTTGTTGATAGTGTTTTCACTCATGGGTTTATAAGCATAGTGATCACCAATGAAGATGATTTCCTGATCTCCACTGAGCTTCTGAATTTCTCTCAAGGTGGCTAAAGCCTGCTTGCTTAATGGAACAAGGTGAGGGGTTTTCATCTTAGAGCCACGGCTGGAGTGTTTCACTCCTTGTAGTTCTTCACGTTCTGCAGGTATCGTCCAGAGCGCATTTTTGAAATCAATTTCAGGCCAACGGGCAAAACGCATCTCACTTGAACGAACGAAAGTCAGCAAAGTTAGCTTAACAGCAAGACGGGTTAGCAGTCTTCCTCTGTAGCTCTCAATACGGCTGAGAAGCTCTGTAATGCGTTCAAATGGAAGAGCCGGGCGATGGACTCGTTTTGCTGTTGCAATGGCACCTGCTAAGTCCTGTGCAGGATTACTATCGATAATACTGTTATGGACAGCATATCGCATGATAGCGGTGATACGTTGCTGGAGACGAGCAGCAATCTCAAGATGCCCGGACTTTTCAGCCGCCTTAATTGGTTGAAGTAGGTCACGGGTTTTGAGGTCGGTAATGTTTCGTTTACCAATAACAGGGAACACATGGTTGGTAAGGCTGTTCAGCACTCTCTCTGCGTGAGTTTCTGACCATTTGATGTTGCTTGCATGCCAGTCTCTGGCAACGGACTCAAAAGCAAGAGCGCCGCTTTGCTCTACCTTTTCAGATTTTTTCTTTTCAGAGGGGTCAATACCAGCAGCAATTAATCTTCTGGCATCATCTCTACGGTTACGGGCATCAGCAAGAGAGACAGCAGGGTAGACCCCAAGAGCCAGTAGCTTTTGTTTTCCTGCAAAGCGGTATTGTAGACGCCAGTATTTGGAGCCATTAGGATGAATAAGAAGATGCATGCCGTTGCCGTCAGTGAGCTTTACAGGCTTGTCGGCGGGCTTGGCATTTCTTACCTTGACATCAGTGAGAGCCATCGTTTACCCCTCCCTGTGATGGTACAAAATGTATCGAACTAACAATACCAACAGATATACCATCAAGGCAATGTGGATGTTGATGAATGTTAGTGAACGTCAGTGAGGGGGATAAAGTAGATAGTTTGTTGACTTTAAAAAGAAAAACGGACGTCAATGAACGTCCGTGTATGAATAAGTGGTGCCCGGACTCGGAATCGAACCAAGGACACGGGGATTTTCAATCCCCTGCTCTACCGACTGAGCTATCCGGGCAACGGGGCGCATTAAACCTGATTCGCCTCGTCTCGTCAATCAAATTTCTTCAATTTACTGCAGACTGCACAATCTATCATCACTTTGCCGCTATTGCACGCATTGTCAGGCAAACCAGGCGGTCCAGGCGGCGGAAAGCGGCATTGCCAGAAGGAGTGCTGGAAGCATGTTGACCACCGGGAACATTTTAATGCCACAGATGCGTAATCCGGTTGCCAGCAGCAATAAACCGCCTACGGCGCTGAAGTCTGCCATCATCGACGGTGTGGTCAGCGGTAATATCAGCGCGGCAGCCCACGCCAGCGTTAACTGGATGATCAGTAATGGGATACTAATCACCGATACCGCAATACCCAGCGAGCAGGCGAAGATCATCGCCGTAAAGAAATCAAGAAATGACTTGGCGATTAAAATACTCGGATCGCCGGTCATCCCTTCGTTCATCGCCCCGAAGATCCCGGTGCCGCTGGCGCAAAACAGGACAATAATCGCGACATAATTCTGAATAAAAGATTCATGCGCTGGCTTCTTACGTGAGTGACGAAACAGATTTTGTGCTTTGGCGACTGCTGTATTGACACCTTTCTCCAGCAAACAAATTTCGCCAATTAGAGCGCCAAGTAGCGTAGCTAAAACCATCGCTGGAAGGTTGGCACATTTCACCACTAGTAAAATACCAATCCCCAGCGATGCCAGACCAAAAATAGATGTCATGGAGACGCGGATACGTTCCGGTAAGCGTTGGCTGAGCAGTGCGCCGAGAACGCCACCCAGTAATACTGCACTAGCGTTGATAAAAGGGCCGATGACCACAAGAGTTCCTGTTAACTGTATTGTTTGATTTTCTTATTATGACCGTTTGGTGCCGTCGATGGCTTGTTTGTTCGCAAAGTCCTGGCTTGCACGCTTTAGCGAAAGGTGCCATGATTGCGCGAATTTTCTCCTCTCTGTACGGAGTTTGCCCGATGCACGCCATCTCCTTACATTCTCTCGCTTATCGCCGTTTCGCGCGAAACGTTTCCCTTTCTATGTTACTGCTCATGCGGTGAAGTTAACGCACGCTCACTGCAGGACAACAGTAAAATCAGAGCGTTTCTGCTTTTACTGATGTCTGGCGGTCGGAGCTGGTGACCAGTTTGACCCATATCTCATGGGGCAGGGTTTTCCACCTTGTCCGGTATTCTTACTTCCCCGAAACGGGTTTGCGCTTATGAAATCAATGAATATTGCCGCCAGTAGTGAACTGGTATCCCGACTTTCTTCTCATCGTCGCGTGGTGGCGTTGGGAGATACTGATTTTACGGACGTCGCGGCAGTCGTCATTACCGCTGCGGATAGTCGCAGTGGCATTCTTGCGTTGCTTAAGCGCACCGGTTTTCATCTACCGGTGTTTTTGTATTCCGAACATGCTGTTGAATTACCTGCGGGCGTTACGGCGGTAATCAACGGCAACGAGCAGCAGTGGCTGGAGCTGGAATCCGCAGCCTGTCAGTATGAAGAGAATTTGCTGCCACCGTTTTATGACACGCTGACGCAGTACGTTGAGATGGGCAACAGCACCTTTGCTTGCCCTGGACATCAACATGGTGCGTTTTTTAAAAAGCATCCTGCCGGACGCCATTTTTACGATTTCTTTGGTGAGAACGTCTTTCGCGCCGATATGTGTAACGCTGACGTAAAATTGGGCGATCTGCTTATTCATGAAGGATCGGCGAAAGATGCGCAGAAATTCGCAGCCAAAGTCTTTCATGCCGATAAAACCTATTTTGTGCTGAACGGCACATCGGCAGCGAATAAAGTGGTGACGAATGCGCTGTTAACGCGTGGCGATCTGGTGCTCTTCGACCGTAACAACCATAAGTCGAATCATCACGGCGCGCTGATTCAGGCGGGGGCGACGCCGGTCTATCTGGAAGCTTCACGCAACCCGTTTGGTTTCATTGGCGGTATTGATGCGCACTGTTTTAATGAAGAGTATCTGCGCCAGCAAATTCGCGACGTTGCGCCAGAAAAAGCCGACCTGCCGCGCCCGTATCGCCTGGCGATTATTCAGCTGGGAACCTATGACGGCACTGTCTATAACGCCCGTCAGGTGATCGATACCGTTGGGCATCTGTGTGATTACATTCTGTTTGATTCCGCGTGGGTCGGTTATGAACAATTTATCCCGATGATGGCGGATAGCTCGCCGCTGCTGTTAGAACTTAACGAAAACGATCCGGGGATCTTTGTGACTCAGTCGGTGCACAAACAGCAGGCGGGATTCTCACAGACGTCGCAGATCCATAAAAAAGATAACCATATCCGCGGACAGGCGCGTTTTTGCCCGCATAAGCGGTTGAATAACGCCTTTATGCTCCATGCTTCTACCAGCCCTTTCTATCCGCTGTTTGCTGCACTGGATGTTAACGCCAAAATTCATGAAGGGGAGAGTGGGCGTCGGCTGTGGGCTGAGTGTGTTGAGATAGGGATTGAAGCGCGCAAGGCTATTCTTGCGCGCTGTAAGCTGTTCCGCCCGTTTATCCCGCCCGTTGTTGATGGCAAATTGTGGCAGGATTATCCGACATCAGTGTTAGCCAGCGACCGCCGTTTTTTCAGTTTTGAGCCGGGGGCGAAGTGGCACGGCTTTGAAGGATATGCCGCGGATCAGTATTTTGTTGATCCGTGCAAGCTGTTACTCACTACACCAGGTATCGATGCCGAAACCGGCGAATATAGCGACTTTGGCGTTCCGGCGACGATTCTGGCGCACTATCTGCGTGAGAACGGCATTGTGCCGGAGAAGTGCGATCTCAACTCCATTCTGTTTTTATTAACTCCGGCGGAAAGCCACGAGAAGCTGGCACAACTGGTGGCGATGCTGGCGCAATTTGAACAGCATATTGAGGATGACTCGCCGCTGGTTGAGGTGTTGCCGAGCGTTTATAACAAGTATCCGGTGCGCTATCGCGACTACACCCTGCGCCAGTTGTGTCAGGAGATGCACGATCTGTATGTCAGTTTCGACGTCAAAGACCTACAAAAAGCGATGTTCCGCCAGCAGAGTTTCCCGTCAGTGGTGATGAACCCCCAGGATGCGCATAGCGCTTATATTCGCGGTGACGTGGAGTTGGTGCGGATTCGTGATGCCGAAGGGCGAATTGCGGCAGAAGGGGCGTTGCCTTATCCACCTGGCGTGCTTTGCGTGGTACCCGGGGAAGTCTGGGGTGGGGCGGTTCAACGTTATTTCCTTGCACTGGAAGAAGGGGTGAATTTGTTGCCGGGATTTTCGCCGGAGCTGCAAGGTGTTTATAGCGAAACCGATGCGGATGGCATGAAACGGTTGTACGGTTATGTGTTGAAGTAAGAATAAAAAAAACGGGTCACCTTCTGGCGACCCGTTTTTCTTTGCGTAATTAGTGGCTAACCGTCTGTGTGCCTGTCGGGACACGAACGTGTTTATATTTGAACATCGCCATGAACGCGAAGGCCAGAACCACGGAGTAACCAGCGAAAATCAACCATACGGTCTGCCAGTCGGTAATGCCGTTTTGGGTGTACATCTCAACAACTCTACCGCTCACGATGCCGCCGAGGATACAGCCGAAGCCGTTAGTCATCATCAGGAACATCCCTTGTGCACTGGCGCGAATTGCCGGGCTAACTTCTTTTTCGACAAACACCGAACCAGAGATGTTGAAGAAGTCGAATGCGCAACCGTAAACGATCATCGACAGTACCAGCAGTACAGTACCGAACGGAGTCGGGTCGCCGTAAGCAAACAGCGCAAAACGCAGGATCCACGCCACAATACTGATCATCATTACGTTCTTAATACCGTAGCGGCTTAAGAAGAACGGGATGGTCAGAATGAACAGGGTTTCAGAGATCTGCGAAATCGACATGATGATTGACGCATGCTGCACAATAAAGCTGCTGGCAAACATCGGATCTTTGTCGAAGCTGTGCAGGAAGGTATTACCGAACATGTTGGTAATCTGCAGTTCCGCGCCCAGCAGCATTGAGAAGATAAAGAAGATTGCCATACGCTTGTTTTTAAACAGCGCGAATGCATCGAGGCCCAGCAGGGTTGTCCAGCTCTGATTCGCTTGCTGTTTAGCAACCGGAATATGCGGCAGAGTCAGGGTAAACAGAACCAGAATGGCGGAAAGTGCTGCGCCAATATACAGCTGCATGTGGCTTAATTCGAAGCCAGACAGGCTCACCACCCACATTGCCATGATAAAGCCGATGGTGCCCCAGATACGGATTGGCGGGAAGTCAGTAACGATATCCATCCCGGCATTTTGCAGGCGATAGTAAGAGATGGTGTTGATTAACCCAAGCGTTGGCATATAAGCAAACGAGTTAATCAATATCACAAGGAACATCGCCTCCGGTGTCGTGACCTGTGCCGCCATGAACAGCGTGATAGCGCCAATGGTGTGGCAAATGGCATATACCCATTTCGCACTTAACCATTTGTCGGCCACAATCCCCAGCAGCGCAGGCATAAAGACCGCTGCGATACCCAGTGAGCTATAAACTGCGCCAATAGAAGCACCGTCAAACTTCAGGGTAACAAACATATAGGAGCCGAGGGTCGTCAGCCAACTTCCCCACAGACAGAACTGCAGAAAAGAGAGGATTTTCAGCTGCAGCTTAAGATTCATGTTAATTTCCTCACATCGTGATGCGGATGAGTGTTTGAAAAAGCACATTTGACCGTGCGAGATGATGGGATTCTATCAACTTCGCGGACTGGTTTTTTGTTACCTGTGGCAAATAATTGCAAACATTCCCAATTTGCAAAATGAAATTGTGATGTGGATAACATTTTTGCCCCTGAGCATCGTCAGGGGCGGTTAATGGAATTATCGGCGGCGGTAGGATTTTTGCGCGGTATTCACTTTATAAAGATAACGGCGAGATTCCGCAGAGGGATGGCGGGTCGTCAGCGTCTGATAAACATCGCCCGGCGTCATGGTGTTAATAATATTGGCAGCCTGAATCTTATCATTCGAAAAGACTCGCAGCACGCTGCCTGCGCCGCCGTTATAGGCGGTGATGACGGCATAACGCCGCGATGTTGGGTTATCAATTCCGCCGAGATAAACATTGTTCAGCATCGCCAGATACGCGGTGCCGGTATCAATATTGCTGGCAGGATCAAACAAGAAACTGCGGCTCGGCGTGCCGGATTTCCCCTGCGAGCGGAACACATCTTTCCCGGCAGTATGTTGTACCACCTGCATTAATCCCAGCGCATCGGAACGGCTGACCGCATACGGGTTAAAGGAAGATTCGGTCTGCATAATTGCCAGAATCAGCGACTCATCAACGCCATATTTCCGTGACGCCTGGCGGACCATGCCGAGATATTTGTGCGCACGTTTATCAAGGTGGTTCGGCACCATGTTAATGGTGACGCTGTAGATGATACGCAGCCCGTTGCTGCGGCTCTTCAGACGGTTTTTCAGCAGATAATCCGCGAAGTTGCTTGCGCGACCTTCCCAGCGAATCGGCTGCCCGGTGTTGTCCACCACCTGACCGTAAAGGAAAGGTTCTTTCGAAATCGTAATATCATCAACGTCGGAATAGAGATCGACCGAACTCGGATCGTCACCCATCAATAACGTTTTGATAATTGCCCGGCGCAAATGCGCGGCAGGTTCTGTCCCGGCGATGGTTTCGATAGTAATCGTACCGTCATCGAAGTTGATGTGGCTGCGGGTCTGATATTGATCGGTGTATTTCACGTAGTCCTTAGGACCAGCGATCACCACCTCTTTGAAGCCCCAGATGTTCTCAATATTGTGGGCAAATTGCCCCATCAGAATATCAAAACCGTTGGTATCTTTGACCCAGGCTTCGTTATAGGTATCGCCTTTTTTGGTCGTCGAACAGGAGATGAGCAACGGCGCAATCAAAGCCAGCGCGAGATATTTTTTCATCATTCCGGGTGCGTGTTGTGTTTGTTTTTATGCAAGTTGCCGGAGGCGTGCTCCGGCACTGTTTTTATTTTTTATCTTCCGGCGTATAGCCCTCGATATGCACCTCTTTACCCTCGAACAGGAAGTTGACCATCTCCTGCTCAAGCAGCTTGCGGTGCTCGGCATTCATCATGTTGAGTTTCTTTTCATTAATCAGCATGGTTTGCTTGTGCTGCCACTGCGCCCAGGCTTCTTTGGAGATCTCGTTATAGATGCGTTTTCCCAGCTCGCCGGGGTACAGCTGAAAATCCTGACCTTCTGCTTCACGTTGCAGGAAAGTACAAAAAATCGTTCTGCTCATAAATCATCCTCTTTATCGACTCACGCGCTAAACCGGCGCGCCAGTGCGTAACTGCTGTAACAAACGCTCCACGGGAGCCGCCAGGCCAACTGACGGCGGTTGCGCTAAGTTATACCAGAGCGCATTGCCTTCATCCATGCAGCCGGTGAATGACGACACGGGAAGCCACATAGGCACAATATCTAAGTGGAAATGGCTGAAGGTATGCCGAAACGCGGTCAGTTGCGTCAGGTTATCGGCAGCAATCTGCCGTTGCGCCAGCCACTGCCGCAAACTTTCTTCGTCGGCAAACTGCGGGAAACAGTATAAACCGCCCCACAATCCGCTCGGCGGACGCTGCGCCAGCAATACTTCATCTTCGTGCTGTAATAGCAAAAAGTAGCCGGTGCGCTCCGGCAGCGTCTGTTTCGGTTTTTTGCCCGGATAAAGCGCCCAGCTATTGTTGGCGGCGGCAATACATCCGTTTTGTAGCGGACAGAGCGAACATTTCGGTTTCGAGCGCGTACAAATCATCGCACCCAAATCCATCATCGCCTGATTAAACCGTTCCACGCCAACCGCGGGCGTCACCTGCTCGCTCAAACTCCATAATTTATTCTCGACCTCTTTTTTCCCTGGCCAGCCGCTTACAGCATAGCAGCGCGCCAGCACCCGTTTGACGTTACCGTCGAGAATCGGAAAGTGCTTACCCAGAGAAAGCGAGAGAATCGCGCCTGCGGTGGAACGCCCGACGCCCGGCAGTGCTGCAACTTCCTCAAAGGTTTCCGGGAATTTACCGCCGTGTAAGGTCGCCACTTGTTGTGCCGCTTTATGCAGATTGCGCGCGCGGGCGTAATAGCCAAGCCCGGTCCACAAGTGGAGAACTTCGTCGAGCGGCGCATTGGCGAGATCGGTCACCGTCGGGAAGCGCGCCATAAAGCGTTCAAAATAGGGGATAACGGTCGCAACCTGAGTTTGTTGCAACATCACTTCTGAGAGCCATACTTTGTAGGGCGTCTTGTCAATTTGCCAGGGCAGAGTTTTTCGCCCGTATTTATCGTACCAGTCCAGAACCTGGGCTGAAAATTGCGACGCTTGCATGGTCACCGAATTCACTGTTGTTGGGGGCAAGATTGCAGCACAGCGACGGCAGGGTGTAAACCGGAACTTTCCGCAGCCACGGCCTTATCATGCTTGCATCCGGCAACTAACTTTGGATAATGCCCGTTTTCAGAACACTTTCACAAGCGACTAAACCTTTATGAAAAACGACGTCATTTCACCGGAATTTGATGAAAACGGCCGCCCACTGCGCCGTATCCGTAGTTTTGTGCGCCGCCAGGGGCGACTGACCAAAGGCCAGGAACATGCGCTGGAAAACTACTGGCCGGTGATGGGCGTTGAGTTCAGCGAAGATATGCTGGATTTCCCCGCGCTTTTTGGCCGTGAAGCGCCGGTGACGCTTGAGATTGGTTTTGGCATGGGGGCGTCGCTGGTGGCAATGGCTAAAGATCGCCCTGAGCAGGACTTCCTCGGCATTGAAGTGCATTCACCGGGCGTTGGTGCGTGCCTGGCTTCTGCGCATGAAGAAGGTTTAAGCAACCTGCGCGTGATGTGTCACGATGCGGTTGAAGTGCTGCATAAAATGATTCCTGACAATTCATTGCGCATGGTGCAGCTCTTTTTCCCTGACCCGTGGCACAAAGCGCGCCATAATAAACGCCGTATCGTTCAGGTGCCGTTTGCCGAACTGGTAAAAAGCAAACTGCAGCTGGGGGGCGTATTCCATATGGCGACCGACTGGGAACCTTATGCGGAACATATGCTTGAAGTGATGTCTTCTATTGACGGTTATAAAAACCTGTCAGAGAGCAATGATTACGTACCGCGTCCGGCATCACGTCCGGTGACGAAATTTGAACAACGTGGTCATCGTCTTGGTCACGGAGTATGGGACTTAATGTTCGAGAGGGTGAAATAATGGCAAAGAACCGTAGCCGTCGTCTGCGTAAAAAAATGCACATCGACGAATTCCAGGAATTAGGATTTTCGGTGGCATGGCGATTCCCGGAAGGTACATCGGAAGAACAGATTGATAAAACCGTTGATGATTTTATTAACGAGGTTATCGAACCGAACAAACTGGCCTTTGACGGCAGCGGTTATCTGGCCTGGGAAGGTCTGATCTGCATGCAGGAAATCGGCAAATGCACCGAAGAACATCAGGCGATTGTGCGTAAGTGGCTGGAAGAGCGCAAACTGGATGAGGTACGCACCAGCGAACTTTTCGACGTTTGGTGGGACTAAGAAAGCATACGGGCGATGACAAATGCAAAACTGCCTGATGCGCTACGCTTATCAGGCCTGGAAAGATGCACGATCGAGTAGGCGGGATAAGGTGTTTACGCCGCATCCGGCATGGAAAACGCGTACTTTGTTATCAATCTGGGGCCAGCAAATGCTGGCCTGATTTTTTCTTGAGGGAAGACTATGATGCGCAAAATGCTGCTGGCGGCAGCACTTTCAGTGACGGCAATGACCGCTCACGCCGACTACCAGTGCAGCGTCACGCCGCGTGACGATGTGATTGTCAGCCCGCAAACCGTGCAGGTGAAGGGCGAAAACGGCAATCTGGTGATCACGCCAGACGGCAACGTGATGTATAACGGTAAGCAATATTCCCTGAATGCCGCCCAGCGCGAGCAGGCGAAGGATTATCAGGCTGAACTACGCAGCACGCTGCCGTGGATTGATGAAGGCGCGAAAAGCCGCGTCGAGAAAGCCCGTATTGCTCTGGATAAAATTATCGTTCAGGAGATGGGCGAAAGCAGCAAAATGCGCAGCCGTCTGACCAAACTTGATGCGCAGCTGAAAGAGCAGATGAACCGCATTATTGAAACGCGCAGCGATGGCCTGACGTTTCACTATAAAGCCATTGATCAGGTTCGCGCCGAAGGCCAGCAATTAGTGAATCAGGCAATGGGTGGAATTTTACAGGACAGCATTAATGAAATGGGCGCGAAAGCGGTGCTGAAAAGCGGCGGTAACCCATTACAGAATGTGCTGGGAAGCCTGGGGGGGCTGCAATCCTCAATCCAAACCGAGTGGAAAAAGCAGGAAAAAGATTTCCAGCAGTTTGGCAAAGATGTTTGTAGCCGCGTTGTGACTCTGGAAGATAGCCGCAAAGCCCTGGTCGGGAATTTAAAATAATCCTCTATTTTAAGACGGCATAATACTTTTTTATGCCGTTTAATTCTTCGTTTTGTTACCTGCCTCTAACTTTGTAGATCTCCAAAATATATTCACGTTGTAAATTGTTTAACGTCAAATTTCCCATACAAAGCTAAGGGATAATGCGTAGCGTTCACGTAACTGGAGGAATGAAATGGAGTTTTTCAAAAAGACGGCACTTGCCGCACTGGTTATGGGTTTTAGTGGTGCAGCATTGGCATTACCCAATATCACCATTTTAGCAACCGGCGGGACCATTGCCGGTGGTGGTGACTCCGCAACCAAATCTAACTACACAGCGGGTAAAGTTGGCGTAGAAAATCTGGTTAATGCGGTGCCGCAACTGAAGGACATTGCGAACGTTAAAGGCGAGCAGGTAGTGAATATCGGCTCCCAGGACATGAACGATAATGTCTGGCTGACACTGGCGAAAAAAATTAACACCGACTGCGATAAAACCGACGGCTTCGTCATTACCCACGGTACCGACACGATGGAAGAAACTGCTTACTTCCTCGACCTGACGGTGAAATGCGACAAACCGGTGGTGATGGTCGGCGCAATGCGCCCGTCCACGTCCATGAGCGCAGACGGTCCATTCAACCTGTATAACGCGGTAGTGACCGCAGCTGATAAAGCCTCCGCTAATCGTGGCGTGCTGGTGGTAATGAATGACACCGTACTGGACGGTCGCGATGTCACCAAAACCAACACCACCGACGTAGCGACCTTCAAGTCTGTTAACTACGGTCCTCTGGGTTACATTCACAACGGTAAGATTGACTACCAACGTACCCCGGCACGTAAGCACACCAGCGACACGCCGTTCGATGTCTCTAAGCTGAATGAGCTGCCGAAAGTCGGCATCGTTTATAACTACGCTAACGCATCCGATCTTCCGGCTAAAGCACTGGTAGATGCGGGCTATGATGGCATCGTTAGCGCTGGTGTGGGTAATGGTAACCTGTATAAATCCGTGTTCGACACCCTGGCAACCGCCGCGAAAAACGGCACTGCAGTAGTGCGTTCTTCCCGCGTACCGACGGGTGCTACCACTCAGGATGCTGAAGTGGATGATGCGAAATACGGCTTCGTCGCCTCTGGCACGCTGAACCCGCAAAAAGCGCGCGTCCTGCTGCAGCTGGCTCTGACGCAAACCAAAGATCCGCAGCAGATCCAGCAGATCTTCAATCAGTACTAATCGCCTCGCCCCGGTATTGTGCCGGGGCTTTTTCACTTCAGACTCACGTCCATTGCCAATTTTAATTACCCTAATGATAATCACCGGAATAAATTATTCCGCGCGAGGGTATTCGGGTGAAAAAGCAATGGATTGTTGGCACGGCGCTGCTTATGTTGATGACTGGTAATGTCTGGGCAGATGGCGAACCGCCAACTGAAAATATCTTAAAAGATCAATTCAAAAAGCAGTATCACGGCATTCTCAAGCTTGATGCTATCACCTTAAAAAATCTTGATGCTAAGGGTAATCAGGCCACCTGGTCAGCGGAAGGCGATGTCTCTTCCAGTGACGATCTCTATACCTGGGTCGGTCAGTTGGCAGATTACGAACTGCTCGAACAGACCTGGACGAAAGATAAACCGGTAAAATTCTCGGCGATGTTAACCAGTAAAGGAACGCCCGCGTCTGGCTGGTCGGTGAACTTTTACTCTTTTCAGGCGGCAGCCAGCGATCGTGGGCGGGTGGTCGACGATATCAAAACGAATAATAAATATCTGATCGTGAATAGCGAAGATTTCAATTATCGCTTTAGTCAGCTTGAATCTGCGTTGAATACCCAGAAGAACTCGATTCCTGCGCTGGAAAAGGAAGTGAAAGCGCTTGATAAGCAAATGGTGGCGGCGCAGAAAGCAGCGGATGCATATTGGGGAAAAGATGCAAACGGTAAGCAAATGACCCGCGAAGAAGCCTTTAAAAAAATTCACCAACAGCGTGATGAGTTTAATAAACAGAACGATAGCGAGGCGTTCGCGGTTAAATATGACAAAGAGGTTTATCAACCGGCGATTGCGGCATGTCATAAACAGAGTGAAGAGTGTTATGAAGTGCCGATTCAGCAGAAACGAGATTTCGATATCAACGAACAACGGCGACAGACTTTTCTGCAATCACAAAAACTCAGCCGTAAATTGCAGGATGACTGGGTAACGCTCGAAAAAGGGCAATATCCGTTAACGATGAAAGTTTCAGAAATAAACAGTAAAAAAGTCGCGATTTTGATGAAAATTGACGATATCAACCAAGCTAATGAACGCTGGAAAAAAGATACCGAACAACTGCGGCGCAATGGGGTGATTAAGTAAGTTTGATATAGTGCACGATTTGTAGCAGGATGCGGCGTTGACCCCGCATCCGGCAATCAACGTCTGATGCGACGCTTGCGCGTCTTATCAGACCTACAACCGCTGCCACATGTCGGCTGGATAAGGCGTTCACGCCGCATCCGGCAATACAAGTTTACTCAGCCAGAAAAAGCTCCAGCAGCGAATTTAAAAACAGCTTCCCATGTTCCGTTATCTGCCAGTAATCCGCACATTCGGTGAGATAACCCTGGGCAATCGCCTCGTCTAACTGTGGGCGAATCACATCTTCGCAAAGCCCGGTATACGCACTAAACTCTGCGCGTGGCGCGGCCTCCAGCAAGCGAAAGCGGTTCATAAAGAACTCAAACGGCTTATCTGCGGCTTCGACATCACGCTGGCTTTCCAGATACCTTCCTTGCATAAAACCACGCGGATGACGCGTTTTAGTGGTACGCAGAATGCGCCCATCCGGGAAGGTCACTTTGCCGTGCGCGCCGCAGCCAATACCGATGTAGTCGCCAAAGCGCCAGTAGTTGAGATTGTGCTGGCACTGATAACTGGGTTTGGCGTAAGCGGAAGTTTCATATTGCTGATAACCCGCTGCGGTTAATAACTGATGCCCCTGTTCGAATATATCCCACAGCGCGTCGTCGTCCGGCAGCACCGGTGGTCGCGAACCAAACAGCGTATTGGGTTCGATGGTCAGTTGATACCAGGAAAGATGCGGCGGATTCAGTTCAATGGCCTGGCGTAGATCGCCAAGCGCCTCTTCCAGTGATTGATCCGGTAGTCCATGCATCAAATCAAGGTTAAAGCTACGTAACCCTAAACCGCTCGCCAGCTTTGCCGCTCGTTTCGCTTCTTGCGGGCCATGAATGCGCCCAAGTCGTTTCAGCTTTTCTTCGCTAAAACTCTGCACACCAATAGAGATGCGGTTCACACCAGCACGCTGATAATCGACAAAGCGATCGGCTTCTACCGTACCAGGGTTCGCTTCCATAGTAATTTCTGCATCCGCTGCCAGCGGCAAACGCGCACGCACGCCGTCCAGCAGCGTTTGCATCGCCGGGCCGGAAAGCAGGCTCGGCGTACCACCGCCAATAAAGATTGTCTTTACTTCACGGCCCTGAGCGTAAGCCACATCATTGTCCAGATCGCAAAGCAGATGCTGAACGTAATCGTCGTGCGGCACTTCTCCTTTCAACGCGTGAGAGTTGAAATCGCAGTACGGGCATTTCTGCACGCACCACGGGATGTGAATGTAGAGACTCAGCGGCGGTAATTTAACCATTACGTAAAGCGTCCAACAGCAGTTTCAATGCCTGACCACGGTGGGAAATGGCGCTCTTTTCTTCGCGGGTCAGTTCGGCAGCGGTTTTCCCTTCGGAAGGTACGAAGAAGATTGGATCATAACCAAAGCCACCAGTGCCCGCTGGTTCACGAGTAATCACGCCCGGCCAGCTACCGTGGCACACCAGCGGAGTCGGATCTTCCGCGTGACGCAGATATACCAGCACGCAGTGGAAACGCGCCTGACGTTGGTCGTCCGGTACGTCTTTCAGTGTTTCCAACAGTTTTTGCAGATTCTTTTGATCGGTCGCGTCTTCACCGGAATAACGCGCGGAGTAAATACCCGGCGCGCCACCCAGCGCATCTACCGCCAGACCAGAGTCGTCGGCAATTGCCGGTAAACCGGTCACTTTTGCCGCATGGCGCGCTTTCAGAATCGCGTTTTCGATAAAGGTCAGGCCGGTTTCTTCAGCGGAATCTACGCCGAGGTCTGTTTGGGCCACGATATCAAGACCGAAGTCGCTAAGCAGCGACGCCAGCTCACGCACTTTACCGGCATTGCCGGTTGCGAGGACAACTTTTTGCATAGGATACCTAATTAATTAACGCCGCGATTTCTGGCGGGATTTGTTGCGGATTAATGATTTTAATTTGTTTGTGGCGGCCAAGTTCGCCTTTTTCAATTACCACCTGGCTTTTGGCTACCCGGAATTGCTTACCGAGAAACTTCACCAGATGGCTGTTGGCCTGGCCGTCAACCGGCGGCGCGGTAATGGCGACTTTAACTTCGTCGCCATGTAAACCGACAATAGAATCACGGCTGGCTTTCGGCTGAATATAGAGCCGTAAAACCAGACCGTCATCATTAACTGTTACGGCATTCATAACGCCATCCACAGCCCTGGCAGCAGCATATTTCCGGTTGCCTGTAATACTTCTGCGACACCCATATTGATGACATACAGCAGCAGAACGAGGATCATCGGCGAGAAATCAATCCCACCCATTGCCGGTAGCAGGCGGCGAATCGGGCGCAGCAGCGGATCGGCCAGCTGAATCAGCACGTATTCAATCGGGCTACGCCCCTGGCTTACCCAGCTCATAATCGCCATCACCAGCAGGACCCAGAAAATCAGCAGGCCGATGGTTTTCAGCAGAATCAGTAAACCGGCAATCCAGATGATTGGCAGGAAGGTCACCACTTTAAACAGCACGATGGCTTTGATAAAACTGAGAATATAGGCAACCAGCAGCGAGGCGCTGTCAATTGGCCCCATTGCCGGAATAACGCGGCGCAGTGGCCCGATAATTGGCTGCGTTACCTTCACTACAAACTGTGAGAAGGGGTTGTAAAAATCACAATGAGCCCACTGCATCCAGATGCGTAATAACAGCACCATGGTATACAGCTCAATGACCGTTGAAAGCAGGAAAGTCAACGTATTCATGGCGTTCCTTTAATTCCTTATTTTTTAGAGTAATCACGCGCACCAAAAATTGCAGTGCCGATACGAACCATCGTGCTACCTGCCGCAATGGCGGCTTCCATATCGTCCGACATTCCCAGAGAGAGCGTGTCGATATGCGGGTAGCGCGTTTTCAGTCCGGCAAATGCTACAGCCATTTGGCGTGCAACTTCAAACTGCCTTACATATTCTGACTCAGGCGCAGGGATTGCCATCAACCCGCGCAGACGTAAACGCGGTAGTTCAGCGACCGCAGCTGCCAGCTCGTCTAGTTCAGCCAGTTGAATCCCGGACTTACTGTTTTCATCACTAATGTTAATTTGAATCAGAACGTTAAGAGGGGGAAGTTCTGCCGGGCGCTGGTCGTTGAGACGGGTAGCGATGCGCAAACGGTCGATGGTATGACACCAGTCGAAATGCTCTGCCACCAGGCGGCTTTTATTAGACTGCAACGGGCCAATAAAATGCCATTCTAATCCTGTTACGCCCAGTTCCTGAAAGTGGCGAATTTTATCTACCCCTTCCTGAACGTAGTTTTCACCAAATTGACGCTGCCCGGCATCAATGGCTTCTGCGATGGCGCTCGCAGGTTTTGTTTTACTGACTGCAAGCAGCGTAATTTCTTCTGGAGAACGGCCGCAACGCGTTGCAGCCGCTGAGATTTTGTCCCGGACCTGTGCCAGGTTATGCGCAATATCGTTCATTTTCCGAGGATCTTAGTATGAATATGGAAGAAATTGTGGCCCTTAGTGTAAAGCATAACGTCTCGGATCTACACCTGTGCAGCGCCTGGCCCGCACGATGGCGCATTCGCGGGCTAATGGAAGCTGCGCCGTTTGATGCGCCGGACGTCGAAGAGCTACTGCGGGAGTGGCTGGATGACGATCAGCGGGCAATATTGCTGGAAAATGGCCAGCTGGATTTTGCCGTGTCGCTGGCGGAAAACCAGCGATTGCGTGGCAGCGCATTCGCGCAACGGCATGGCATTTCGCTGGCGTTACGGCTGTTACCTTCGCACTGCCCGCAGCTCGAACAGCTTGGCGCACCAACGGTATTGCCGGAATTACTCAAGAGCGAGAATGGCCTGATTCTGGTGACGGGGGCGACGGGGAGCGGCAAATCTACCACGCTGGCGGCGATGGTTGGCTATCTCAATCAACATGCCGATGCGCATATTCTGACGCTGGAAGATCCTGTTGAATATCTCTATGCCAGCCAGCGATGTTTGATCCAGCAGCGGGAAATTGGTTTGCACTGTATGACGTTCGCATCGGGATTGCGGGCCGCATTGCGGGAAGATCCTGATGTGATTTTGCTCGGAGAGCTGCGTGACAGCGAGACAATCCGTCTGGCACTGACGGCGGCAGAAACCGGGCATTTGGTGCTGGCAACATTACATACGCGTGGTGCCGCGCAGTCAGTTGAGCGACTGGTGGATTCATTTCCGGCGCAGGAAAAAGATCCCGTACGTAATCAACTGGCAGGGAGTTTACGGGCCGTGTTGTCACAAAAGCTGGAAGTGGATAAACAGGAAGGACGCGTGGCGCTATTTGAATTGCTGATTAACACACCCGCGGTGGGGAATTTGATTCGCGAAGGGAAAACCCACCAGTTACCGCATGTTATTCAAACCGGGCAGCAGGTGGGGATGATAACGTTTCAGCAGAGTTATCAGCACCGGGTGGGGGAAGGGCGTTTGTGACGTTGCCATGCCCGATGCGCAAGCTTATCGGGCCTACAAAGGCAATAAATGTCTGATGCGACGCTAACGCGTCTTATCAGACCTATAGCCGCTGCCAGATGTGTGCTGGATAAGGTGTTCACGCCGCATCCGGCAATAAGACGCGATGATATTATTTACACTCCGCCAGGCGTTTAAATCGCCTTAATATCCCTGCTCGAAATAGCTTTCGAGAATAATAACCGCAGAGGCAGAGTCAACTTTGCCTTTGTTGAGCGCCCGATAGCCGCCCTGTTCAAACAGACCGGAACGGGCTTCCACAGTGCTAAGACGCTCGTCATGGAGCTTTACTTCAACACCGAAACGGCCATGAATACGGTTGGCAAATTTACGCGCTCTGGCAGTCAATGGTTGCTCGGTGCCGTCCATATTCAGCGGCAAACCGACGATGATTTCGTCCGGCTGCCACTCTTTCAGTAAACGCTCGATAATGTTCCAGTCCGGCGTACCGTCCTGTGCTTTAATTGCAAGCAAAGGGCGAGCGGTGCCGGTAATGCGTTGGCCGACCGCTACGCCAATGCTTTTGGTGCCGAAGTCGAAGGCGAGTAAGGTTCCACTCATCAGGCGTGCCCTGCCACACCAGGCATGGTGAGAATATCCACACCAATCAGTTTTGCCGCCTCGCGCCAGCGGTCGGCAATCGGCGTTTTGAACAGAATATTCAGATCTGCCGGGGCGGTTAGCCACGCGTTATCGAGAATTTCTTGTTCCAGTTGACCTTTCTCCCAGGAGGCATAGCCCAGAGCCACCAATACGTCAGACGGTTGTTTATCGGTGCCGAGCGTTTCCAGCACATCGCGGGAAGTGGTCATCACCGTGTTGTCTGAAATGCGAATGCTGGAAGCAAAATTGGAGGGCGGAGTATGCAAAATAAACCCGCGATCTTCAGCCAGTGGGCCGCCGAGCATAACCGGTTTATCCAGACGGATTGATTCATCACGCGGCTCCGGCGTGATCTTCAGCTTTTCCAGAATCCCTTCAATTTTGAGATTTTCCAGCGGCTTGTTGACGATGATCCCCATTGCACCATTGGTATTATGTTCGCAAATGTAGACCACGGAACGACGGAAAATCGGATCCTGGAGAGCAGGCATGGCAATAAGAAAGTGATGCTGTAAATTCATTGTCAGAGGTTCTGTTTCCTGGTTCAAAAAAGCAACAGCGCCCAGTATGCGTGGAAAGAAGGGCGCTGTCACTCAGAGTCTCAACGAGATCCTTCTCGCTAAGGTGGGTTACTGCTGCTGTAAACGTGCTTCGATGGCATCCATTAACATTCCGGTGATCGACACCGGAAACTCTGCTTCAATCTCACGAATACAGGTTGGGCTGGTGACGTTAATTTCAGTCAGACGGTCGCCGATGATATCCAGACCAACAAAAATCAGCCCTTTTTCTTTCAGCGTCGGCCCGATCTGACGGGCGATTTTCCAGTCACTTTCCGTCAGCGGACGAGGTTCACCGCGACCACCGGCAGCCAGATTGCCACGGGTTTCGCCCCCCTGCGGAATACGCGCCAGGCAGTACGGTACCGGCTCGCCATCCACCACCAGCACGCGTTTGTCGCCATCTTTAATGGCTGGCAGGTAATTTTGCGCCATGCAGTAGCGAGTGCCATGCTCAGTCAGGGTTTCGGCAATCACGCCGAGGTTTGGATCGCCTTCTTTCACGCGGAAAATCGACGCGCCGCCCATACCGTCCAGCGGCTTAAGAATGATGTCGCTGTGTTTCTCCCAGAACGCTTTTAGCTGCGCTTTATTGCGCGTAACCAGCGTTTCTGGCGTTAAGTCAGAGAACCAGGCGGTAAACAGTTTCTCGTTACAGTCGCGCAGGCTCTGCGGCTTGTTAACGATCAGCGTCCCTTTCTCTTCGGCACGTTCCAGAATATAGGTCGCGTAGATAAACTCGGTATCAAACGGCGGGTCTTTACGCATCAGGATCACATCGAGATCGGCCAGCGGCAGATCCTGTTCACCGACGAACGAAAACCACTCTTCGTAGTTCTGCTTCACGTTCAGCGTGCGGGTATGGGCGCGGGCTTCGCCATTGATCAGATACAGATCGCCCATCTCCATATAGTGAAGTTCGTAACCACGACGCTGTGCTTCCAGCAACATAGCGAAACTGGAATCTTTCTTGATGTTGATGTTTGCGATGGGGTCCATCACGATGCCGAGCTTGATCATTATTCTTCTCCGTTAGCCCAAATCGCCAAATCGTACTTGTAGCGCGGTAATGGCGGTGAGCGCAGTTGTCTCTGTACGCAAAACGCGAGGTCCCAACAGGATATCAGTAAATTGATAGCGGGCAGTCATGGCAATTTCATCTGCCGATAAACCGCCTTCCGGGCCAATCAGCAGGCGGACGCGTTCAACCGGTAACGGCAACGTATTGATGCTGTTACTGGCGCGCGGGTGAAGATTCAGTTTCAGTCCTTCATCCTGCTCTGCACACCAGGCTTCCAGATCCATCGCTGGACGGATTTCCGGCACCCGGTTACGACCACACTGCTCACAGGCAGCAATTGCAATCTTCTGCCACTGCTGGAGCTTCTTGTTCAGACGTTCACTATCCAGTTTAACGCCGCAGCGCTCAGAAAAAAGTGGCGTAATGAGGCTTACACCGAGTTCGATCGATTTCTGGATCGTAAATTCCATTTTTTCACCACGCGACATCACCTGACCGAGGTGAATATGCAGCGGAGATTCGCGATCGTCGAGCTGGCCTTCCAGCACCTTCACTTCCACGCTTTTTTTGCTGGCGCTGGTAATTTCGGCGTCAAAGACCTGGTTGCTACCGTCAAACAATTGCAACGCCTGCCCCGGCCCCATGCGCAGTACGCGCCCGATATGGTTGGCGGCATCTTCGCAAAGCGCGATGTGAGAATGGCTGGTCAGTGGTTCAGGATGATAAATGCGGGGGATACGCATAGTTAAAAATCCGCGTCGTCTCCCCACGCGGTTGTACGCGTGGGGTAGGGGTTAACAAAAAGAATCCCGCTAGTGTAGGTTAGCTCTTTCGCGCCTGGCAAGCGCGTTGCACATACGGGTTATGATTGCCCTGCACCTTCGCGATGCGTTCATCGCGCTCGCACTCCCAGTCGGTAACCGGATACATCTTGTTCCATGCGTTGAACAGCTGCGTTTGCTGGCGAGAGAGTGTCAGGTTGTATTGGTCGCGCATATAGAAGTAGGTGCGCGCAATGGCACCGCGTGCACGCGCTGGTGGTTCGGCAGCTTTTTCTTTGAAATCGACCTTCATGGCGCATTGACCGTACTGGCCTTCGCCGCCATTCCACTGGCTGTACATAAAGTTGCCGCGATCGCCATTCACCTCACCGACTGACGGCTGCAGGTTATGCATATCGCTTTCCATCTTGCGATAGACCGGATCTTTAGCGCAGTTTTTACGTCCACCGTCCTGCCAGCACTGGCGCTGGTGACCGAACTGCCAGGCGGGAACGACATGTTCCCACTCTACGCGGCTGGCGCGGTTTTCATTTTTGCGCACCTGATAGCCGCACGATTGCAGATCAACAACGCCTTTTTTGCCCTGCCAGTTAATTTTACATCCGCAATAAAACGTACCGGGCGCGTCAGCGTGGACTTTTACCGCCGCGGCTTTCGCCTGAGAAAAACTATTGATACCTTCGGCCAACGCCGGGCCGGAAAATGCTGCGCTCAGTACCACCGCAGCAATAGACAAATAACGGTACATCACTTACTCCGTGTTAAAACGAGCCAGCAACGTAGCGAAAGCTGTTTTGGTATGCAATCAGCCAGATCAGGAAAGTTCCTGATAGTTCAGATGGTTATTTCGCAACCAGCTGTTCACCGCAGTGAACACAGCGATAGACGGCCTCGCCACGAACTACGCGATTATGGCGGCGTACGGTAAGCTGATGCTCCTGGCACTTGCAGCGGTAGGGGAAGGTGTTGCGACGCACGGATTGCAGTTCGAACTGATGCGTACGACGGGCGGGAACACCCAGCACGTTTTCCATCATCCACTTCCACTCTTTGCCATGTGGCGCTACGCGGCCGAAATGTTTCCATACCAGCAAATGTGCCAGTTCGTGCGGTACCACTTCTTCAATAAAAGCTTCACTGTTTTCCAACAGCAAAACGGGATTGAGGCGAATTTCATAGCTTTCCAGCCAGGCCGTTCCGGCGGAGGTTCCGCGCTGGGTGTAAGAGAGTTTTGGCTCCGGGTAGTTACGCCCTAGCTTCAGGTTGGCCTGGGCGAGTTTTTCCCGCAGGCGACGCATAACGGCCTGTTGGATGGCGATAGGGAGACGGGATGTTTTCATAGCGGCAGAGGATAGAGCGAAGAAAAGATGACTGCAAGAGGTGGCTTCCTCCGCGATGGGAGGAAGCTTGGGGAGATTAATCGTGAGCGCCTATTTCGCGCAGTTTACGACCTTTCATCAGATTACGTTCAATATGTTCCAGCGAAACGTGTTTGGTTTCCGGTACCAGCCACAATGTCAGCAGGATAAACAGTACGTTCAGAGCCGCATACACCCAGAAGGTGTTGGCGTTACCCAGCGTGTTGAGCATGGTCAGGAACGTTGCGCCAACGATCATGTTGGCAATCCAGTTGGTGGCGGTGGAGCAGGTGATGCCAAAATCGCGGCCTTTCAGCGGCTGAATTTCGGAGCACAGTACCCAAATCAGCGGACCGGCACTCATGGCAAAACCGACAATAAACATCAGCAGCATGGCGATGGCGAAATACTGCGCCGACGGAGAGTGGATACCGATATGCATCATTGTACCGAGTACGCCCATACCAGCAGCCATCACCAGGAAGCCCAGCGTTAGCGTTGGTTTACGTCCCCAGCGGTCAACAAGGCCGATTGCGATAAAGGTGGCAAGTACGTTGGTCAGGCCGACAATCACTGTCCCCCACATTTGCTCGGTGGTGTTGGTATAACCCGCCAGTTCGAAGATTTTCGGCGCGTAATACATGATGACGTTCATCCCGGTGAATTGCTGCATTACCTGTAACAGTACGCCAAGGAACACCGCGCGGCGGAAGTTGCTATTCTCTTTAAACAGCGCCCAGCCACTCTGTTTAACCTGCAAACTTTCACGGATTTCATCCAGTTCGCGTTTCGCTTCCGCGCTGGTGTCACGCAGGCGTAGCAGCACGCGTTCGGCATCAACAAAACGGCGTTTGGCGGCAAACCAACGTGGGCTGTCTGGCAGGAAGAAGACACCAATCAGCAGCAAAATTGCCGGGATGATAATCACACCCAGCATCCAGCGCCATGCACCGGTGTAGCTGAAGGCGGTATCAGAAAGATAAGCACCGAGGATCCCGATAGTGATCATCAACTGATACATAGAGATCATACTGCCGCGAATTTTTTCCGGCGCAATTTCAGAGAGGTACAGTGGTGCGGTATAAGAGGCCACACCCACCGCCAGCCCCAGCAGAACGCGGGAAAGAATCAGTACTTCAACGTTTGGCGCAGCCGCAGAGAACAGCGAACCGGCAACAAACAAAATTGCGCCGATCATCAGGCTCTTTTTGCGCCCGAGTTTAAAGGAGAGCCAGCCGCTGCCCACCGCACCGACTGCCGCACCGAACATCATGGAGCTTACGACCCATTCTTGCGTGTGCGAAGTAATCTGGAATTCATCTGCAATAAACGGCAGTGCGCCAGCAATTACACCGATATCCAGGCCAAAGAGTAATCCCGCCAGAGCGGCAAGGAAGCAGACGAAAAACGTCATTGCCTTGTTTGACCGCCCCTGTTTTTTAGCGTCAGGCATGATGCCCTCCAATATGGTTATTTTTTATTGTGAATTAAGATAGGTGAGTACGACGTAAAAAGATGTGAAGCAAATCACACCAGTGTAATCGCTTACACTAACATTTATCTTAGTTATGATTTAAGTGCATGAAAATAATTGAGTTATATCATCATAGATTAAACGCTGTTATCTGCAATTAAGACTTTACTGAAAAGAAATGTAACAACTGTGAAAACCGAATAATAATATGAAAATATTACAAATCTTTGTCTGTTGTGGTTGGTGTAATCGGTTTCAGTTGTGATGATAATCTGCGGTGAAACGTGATCAGGAAGAATGATGTTATTGTGCGGGCGGTTTTTTTGCCGGATGCGGCGTGAACGCCTATCCAAAAGAAAAAGGCCAGCGCGAGGCTGGCCTTTGAACGCAGGTGAAGAAAGATTACTTCAGACCGGCAGCATCGCGCAGCAGCTGCGCTTTGTCGGTTTTTTCCCACGGGAAATGTTCACGACCAAAGTGACCGTATGCTGCGGTTTCTTTGTAGATCGGGTGCAGCAGATCCAGCATCTGAATCAGACCGTATGGGCGCAGGTCGAAGAACTCACGTACCAGCAGGGTCAGTTGTTCAGAAGGCACTTTCTCAGTACCGAAAGTTTCTACCATGATGGAGGTCGGTTCAGCCACGCCGATTGCGTAGGAAACCTGAATTTCACAACGATCGGCCAGGCCAGCAGCAACGATGTTTTTCGCGACATAACGTGCTGCGTAGGCTGCGGAACGGTCCACTTTTGATGGATCTTTACCAGAGAATGCACCGCCACCGTGACGCGCCATGCCGCCGTAGGTATCAACGATAATTTTACGACCAGTCAGACCGCAGTCACCCATTGGGCCACCGATAACGAAACGACCGGTCGGGTTGATGAAGAATTTGGTGGCAGAAGTCAGCCATTCAGCGGGCAGAATTGGCTTGATGATCTCTTCCATTACCGCTTCTTGCAGCGATTTCTGGTCGATCTCTTCAGAGTGCTGAGTGGAAAGCACGACAGCATCGATACCAACGATTTTGCCGTCGTCATACTGAAAAGTCACCTGGCTTTTCGCGTCCGGGCGCAGCCACGGCAGAGTGCCGTTTTTACGCACTTCAGCCTGACGCTGTACCAGACGGTGTGCATAGGTGATAGGTGCTGGCATCAGCACGTCGGTTTCATTAGTTGCGTAGCCAAACATCAGACCCTGGTCACCCGCGCCCTGTTCCAGCGGATCGGCACGGTCAACGCCCTGGTTGATGTCAGGAGACTGTTTGCCGATAGCGCTCAGAACCGCACAGGAGTTAGCGTCAAAGCCCATGTCGGAATGCACATAGCCAATTTCGCGAACGGTGTTACGGGTGATCTCTTCGATGTCTACCCAGGCGCTGGTGGTGATTTCGCCGCCAACTAAAACCATGCCGGTTTTTACGTAGGTTTCGCAAGCAACGCGTGCTTTCGGATCCTGTTCGAGGATCGCGTCTAAAACGGCATCAGAAATTTGGTCAGCAATTTTGTCAGGATGCCCTTCAGAGACGGACTCGGACGTAAAAAGGTGTTTTGCCATATTTAATATCACCTAAAGAGAATTTGGTTAGCTCAAACTGTTGTGTGGATTTTCTGTGGTAGCGGATCCTACCACGACTCTGCAGGTTAAAAACACTGGCAGTCTGAGTGTTAATCGGTATGGATGGATTAACATCTGGATGGCTATTTTAGGTCAATTCTTCACCCGATTTCCACTTTTTTTTGAATCGTGTCTCATTCTGTTAAAAACGTGGCTGGAAATTTTTCCTGACAATGCCGGCATTCTGCGTATTTATCTTTTGCAATTTTCTGCCATTGTGGGGTATAAAACGCGGCGCGCGGCTTAAATAAAAAGCACACGACGTTTCTTTCGTGTTGCCACTTCCAGCCGGGTTGAAATCAGAGTTTTGGCTTGTGGGTTCGTCTAAACAGGCGGCCGTGGAGGTGATACGAAATAATGAACCGTTGTCTGCTGCTTAACCTGTCTCACCGTTCTGGTGAAGATTCGTTCCCCGCACTCTGCATCTCTGCTTTGCATACCTGCCGATGTTATACCCATCTCGGCGCTTCTCAGGATTCAAGAGCTGGTTACAGTTACTGAGGACTGAACAAGGGCGCTCTTGTAAAAACAAGAGTTTTCTCGTGGTTTCGCCGAACTGTCACACTTACGTTCGGTTATGTGCTTAATAATGTTATGAAAAAGAAACCGGTTGCGCAGTTGGAGCGTCAGCATTCACTGCTGGAAAATCCATGTGCTTATGGGTTGTTATCGCAGTTCCAGGCTGCGATAGTCGTTAACTGTTTTACACTTAATAAAATAATTTGAGGTTCGCTATGTCTGACGACATGTCTATGGGTTTGCCTTCGTCAGCGGGCGAACACGGTGTACTACGCTCCATGCAGGAGGTTGCAATGAGCTCCCAGGAAGCCAGCAAGATGCTGCGTACTTACAATATTGCCTGGTGGGGCAATAACTACTATGACGTTAACGAGCTGGGCCACATTAGCGTGTGCCCGGACCCGGACGTCCCGGAAGCTCGCGTCGATCTCGCGCAGTTAGTGAAAACTCGTGAAGCACAGGGCCAGCGTCTGCCTGCACTGTTCTGTTTCCCACAGATCCTGCAGCACCGTTTGCGTTCCATTAACGCCGCGTTCAAACGTGCGCGGGAATCCTACGGCTATAACGGCGATTACTTCCTTGTTTATCCGATCAAAGTTAACCAGCACCGCCGCGTGATTGAGTCCCTGATTCATTCGGGCGAACCGCTGGGTCTGGAAGCCGGTTCCAAAGCCGAGTTGATGGCAGTACTGGCACATGCTGGCATGACCCGTAGCGTCATCGTCTGCAACGGTTATAAAGACCGCGAATATATCCGCCTGGCATTAATTGGCGAGAAGATGGGGCACAAGGTCTATCTGGTCATTGAGAAGATGTCAGAAATCGCCATTGTGCTGGATGAAGCAGAACGTCTGAATGTCGTTCCTCGTCTGGGCGTGCGTGCACGTCTGGCTTCGCAGGGTTCGGGTAAATGGCAGTCCTCCGGCGGGGAAAAATCGAAGTTCGGCCTGGCTGCGACTCAGGTACTGCAACTGGTTGAAACCCTGCGTGAAGCCGGGCGTCTCGACAGCCTGCAACTACTGCACTTCCACCTCGGTTCGCAGATGGCGAATATTCGCGATATCGCGACAGGCGTTCGTGAATCCGCGCGTTTCTATGTGGAACTGCACAAGCTGGGCGTCAATATTCAGTGCTTCGACGTCGGCGGCGGTCTGGGCGTGGATTATGAAGGTACTCGTTCGCAGTCCGACTGTTCGGTGAACTACGGCCTCAATGAATACGCCAACAACATTATCTGGGCGATTGGCGATGCGTGTGAAGAAAACGGTCTGCCGCATCCGACGGTAATCACCGAATCGGGTCGTGCGGTGACTGCGCATCACACCGTGCTGGTGTCTAATATCATCGGCGTGGAACGTAACGAATACACGGTGCCGACCGCGCCTGCAGAAGATGCGCTGCGCGCGCTGCAAAGCATGTGGGAAACCTGGCAGGAGATGCACGAACCGGGAACTCGCCGTTCTCTGCGTGAATGGTTACACGACAGTCAGATGGATCTGCACGACATTCATATCGGCTACTCTTCCGGCATCTTTAGCCTGCAAGAACGTGCATGGGCTGAGCAGCTTTATTTGAGCATGTGCCATGAAGTGCAAAAGCAGCTGGATCCGCAAAACCGTGCTCATCGTCCGATTATCGACGAGCTGCAGGAACGTATGGCGGACAAAATGTACGTCAACTTCTCGCTGTTCCAGTCGATGCCGGACGCATGGGGGATCGACCAGTTGTTCCCGGTTCTGCCGCTGGAAGGGCTGGATCAAGTGCCGGAACGTCGCGCTGTGCTGCTGGATATTACCTGTGACTCTGACGGTGCTATCGACCACTATATTGATGGTGACGGTATTGCCACGACAATGCCAATGCCGGAGTACGATCCAGAGAATCCGCCGATGCTCGGTTTCTTTATGGTCGGCGCATATCAGGAGATCCTCGGCAACATGCACAACCTGTTCGGTGATACCGAAGCGGTTGACGTGTTCGTCTTCCCTGACGGTAGCGTAGAAGTAGAACTGTCTGACGAAGGCGATACCGTGGCGGACATGCTGCAATATGTACAGCTCGATCCGAAAACGCTGTTAACCCAGTTCCGCGATCAAGTGAAGAAAACCGATCTTGATGCTGAACTGCAACAACAGTTCCTTGAAGAGTTCGAGGCAGGTTTGTACGGTTATACTTATCTTGAAGATGAGTAAGTCCTGTGTTACTTGAATCCGCTTAATTTAGCGGTGATAATCCGCCACAATTTATTGTGACAAATCCAACCCTTCCTCGTCGGGCCTAACGACGCGGAAGGGTTTTTTTATATCGACTTTGTAATAGGAGTCCATCCATGAGCACCTTAGGTCATCAATACGATAACTCACTGGTTTCCAATGCCTTTGGTTTTTTACGCCTGCCGATGAACTTCCAGCCGTATGACAGCGATGCAGACTGGGTGATTACTGGCGTGCCGTTCGATATGGCCACTTCTGGTCGTGCGGGTGGTCGCCACGGTCCGGCAGCGATCCGTCAGGTTTCGACGAATCTGGCCTGGGAACACAACCGCTTCCCGTGGAATTTCGACATGCGTGAGCGTCTGAACGTCGTGGACTGCGGCGATCTGGTATATGCCTTTGGCGATGCCCGTGAGATGAGCGAAAAGCTGCAGGCGCACGCCGAGAAGCTGCTGGCTGCCGGTAAGCGTATGCTCTCTTTCGGTGGTGACCACTTTGTTACGCTGCCGCTGCTGCGTGCTCATGCGAAGCATTTCGGCAAAATGGCGCTGGTACACTTTGACGCCCACACCGATACCTATGCGAACGGTTGTGAATTTGACCACGGCACTATGTTCTATACCGCGCCGAAAGAAGGTCTGATCGACCCGAATCATTCCGTGCAGATTGGTATTCGTACCGAGTTTGATAAAGACAACGGCTTTACCGTGCTGGACGCCTGCCAGGTGAACGATCGCAGCGTGGATGACGTTATCGCCCAAGTGAAACAGATTGTGGGTGATATGCCGGTTTACCTGACTTTTGATATCGACTGCCTGGATCCTGCTTTTGCACCAGGCACCGGTACGCCAGTGATTGGCGGCCTGACCTCCGATCGCGCTATTAAACTGGTACGCGGCCTGAAAGATCTCAACATTGTTGGGATGGACGTAGTGGAAGTGGCTCCGGCATACGATCAGTCGGAAATCACTGCTCTGGCAGCGGCAACGCTGGCGCTGGAAATGCTGTATATTCAGGCGGCGAAAAAGGGCGAGTAAGCACCAGATGCGATGCGCACGGGTAAAACGTGCCATTAATGTCGGATGCGGCGTGAACGCCTTATCCGACCTACGTTCGGCACCCGTAGGCCGGATAAGATGCGCCAGCATCGCATCCGGCAATGCGCACAAGGTAACAAATGTGCCATTCATGTCAGATGCGGCGTGAACGCCTTATCTGACCTACGTTCGACACCACCAGGCTTTACTTAATCCCATCCGCGCTCATGCGATCGCGAATATGCTGGGCGCGTTCGGCGGATGCAGGATGGTCGTCAAACATTGAGCTTTGGCGACCTTCTTCCAGTTTTGCCAGTTTTTCAAAGCTGGTGGCAAGACCTGCCGGGCTGATGCCGCGTTGGCGCAGAAGATCGTAAGAATAATCATCGGCTTCTGCTTCCTGGCGCTGGGAGAATTGCGAATTGACTAATTTCTCGCCCAGATTACCAAGTTGTGATTGAGATAAACTTCCGACAATCCCGCCCGCAGAGGCCGCAGCTACTCGCACGGCATTTGTACCAAGTGCCACCTGCATTCCTTTTTTCACATGGCCTAACGCCACGTGCCCCATTTCGTGACCGATCACCGCTTCGACTTCGTTATCCGTCATCATATCCATCAGCCCGCTATAGACGCGGATACAGCCGTTAGCCATTGCAAAGGCGTTCACATCCTTCGCCATATACACTTTGTAATTTACCGGCTGACCGTTGATATTGTTGCCTAGCGCATTGGCAATAGTTGTCAGACGTTTAGCGTATTCGCTATTGGCTGGCGCAATCGTCGCCTTGCTGTCCATCTCCTGACATGCCTGATCGCTCAGGGTTTTCACCTGCGCATCACTCAAACTGTAAGCCTGAAAAGCTTCCGCTCCTGATGAGAGCAGTCCGTTGGAGTCCATATTCTGGCAACCAGTCAGTACCGTTGCCACGCTCATTGCTACCAATAAGGCGCGAATTTTCATGTTTTCTCTTCCGCACAAGGTCAGGATTATTCTAAAAATGCGCCGTTTGCAGGTGAATCGACGCTCAGTCTCAGTATAAGGAAAAGCGCAGCGGACGGGCGAGTAGATTGCGCAACATGCGAGCATGATCCAGAGATTTCTGAAGCGGCAAAAGGATGTTCCATGTACATGACGCGCGGCTTGCGGTAAATTGTTGGCAAATTTTCCGGCGTAGCCCAAAACGCGCTGTCGTCAAGTCGTTAAGGGCGTGCCCTTCATCATCCGATCTGGAGTCAAAATGTCCTCACGTAAAGAGCTTGCCAATGCTATTCGTGCGCTGAGCATGGACGCAGTACAGAAAGCCAAATCCGGTCACCCGGGTGCCCCTATGGGTATGGCTGACATTGCCGAAGTGCTGTGGCGTGATTTCCTGAAACACAACCCGCAGAATCCGTCCTGGGCTGACCGTGACCGCTTCGTGCTGTCCAACGGCCACGGCTCCATGCTGATCTACAGCCTGCTGCACCTCACCGGTTACGATCTGCCGATGGAAGAACTGAAAAACTTCCGTCAGCTGCACTCTAAAACTCCGGGTCACCCGGAAGTGGGTTACACCGCTGGTGTGGAAACCACCACCGGTCCGCTGGGTCAGGGTATTGCCAACGCAGTCGGTATGGCGATTGCAGAAAAAACGCTGGCGGCGCAGTTTAACCGTCCGGGCCACGACATTGTCGACCACTACACCTACGCCTTCATGGGCGACGGCTGCATGATGGAAGGCATCTCCCACGAAGTTTGCTCTCTGGCGGGTACGCTGAAGCTGGGTAAACTGATTGCATTCTACGATGACAACGGTATTTCTATCGATGGTCACGTTGAAGGCTGGTTCACCGACGACACCGCAATGCGTTTCGAAGCTTACGGCTGGCACGTTATTCGCGACATCGACGGTCATGACGCGGCATCTATCAAACGCGCAGTAGAAGAAGCGCGCGCAGTGACTGACAAACCTTCCCTGCTGATGTGCAAAACCATCATCGGTTTCGGTTCCCCGAACAAAGCCGGTACCCACGACTCCCACGGTGCGCCGCTGGGCGACGCTGAAATTGCCCTGACCCGCGAACAACTGGGCTGGAAATATGCGCCGTTCGAAATCCCGTCTGAAATCTATGCTCAGTGGGATGCGAAAGAAGCAGGCCAGGCGAAAGAATCCGCATGGAACGAGAAATTCGCTGCTTACGCGAAAGCTTATCCGCAGGAAGCCGCTGAATTTACCCGCCGTATGAAAGGCGAAATGCCGTCTGACTTCGACGCTAAAGCGAAAGAGTTCATCGCTAAACTGCAGGCTAATCCGGCGAAAATCGCCAGCCGTAAAGCGTCTCAGAATGCTATCGAAGCGTTCGGTCCGCTGTTGCCGGAATTCCTCGGCGGTTCTGCTGACCTGGCGCCGTCTAACCTGACCCTGTGGTCTGGTTCTAAAGCAATCAACGAAGATGCTGCGGGTAACTACATCCACTACGGTGTTCGCGAGTTCGGTATGACCGCGATTGCTAACGGTATCTCCCTGCACGGTGGCTTCCTGCCGTACACCTCCACCTTCCTGATGTTCGTGGAATACGCACGTAACGCCGTACGTATGGCTGCGCTGATGAAACAGCGTCAGGTGATGGTTTACACCCACGACTCCATCGGTCTGGGCGAAGACGGCCCGACTCACCAGCCGGTTGAGCAGGTCGCTTCTCTGCGCGTAACCCCGAACATGTCTACATGGCGTCCGTGTGACCAGGTTGAATCCGCGGTCGCGTGGAAATACGGTGTTGAGCGTCAGGACGGCCCGACCGCACTGATCCTCTCCCGTCAGAACCTGGCGCAGCAGGAACGAACTGAAGAGCAACTGGCAAACATCGCGCGCGGTGGTTATGTGCTGAAAGACTGCGCCGGTCAGCCGGAACTGATTTTCATCGCTACCGGTTCAGAAGTTGAACTGGCTGTTGCTGCCTACGAAAAACTGACTGCCGAAGGCGTGAAAGCGCGCGTGGTGTCCATGCCGTCTACCGACGCATTTGACAAGCAGGATGCTGCTTACCGTGAATCCGTACTGCCGAAAGCGGTTACTGCACGCGTTGCTGTAGAAGCGGGTATTGCTGACTACTGGTACAAGTATGTTGGCCTGAACGGTGCTATCGTCGGTATGACCACCTTCGGTGAATCTGCTCCGGCAGAGCTGCTGTTTGAAGAGTTCGGCTTCACTGTTGATAACGTTGTTGCGAAAGCAAAAGAACTGCTGTAATTAGCATTTCGGGTAAAAAGGTCGCTTCGGCGACCTTTTTTATTACCTTGATATGTCCGTTTGCGGACAAGCAATAGATAAGGCGTGTTGTAGATCACAAATATTTATATGCAATAAATATCAATTATGTAATATGCATCACGATATGCGTATTGACATTTGTTGTTATATCTATAACTCAATGTTATATAAGAAATTAATAATTCACTGTTTTCAAAACACCGGTTTCCCTGCTCAATTGCTTTCATTAAACCGCACGAGTATTTTATTTTTACCGCCGGACGGTACCCTAAAAATAAAATAAGGATAATTTATGCGGCTTAGTGATTATTTTCCAGAATCATCAATCTCAGTTATACATTCAGCAAAAGATTGGCAGGAAGCTATCGATTTCTCGATGGTATCATTGCTGGATAAAAACTATATCAGCGAGAATTACATTCAGGCAATTAAAGATTCCACCATTAACAATGGCCCTTATTATATTCTCGCACCAGGCGTGGCAATGCCTCATGCGCGACCGGAATGTGGGGCGCTTAAAACCGGGATGTCTTTGACATTACTTGAACAAGGTGTTTATTTTCCGGGGAATGACGAACCAATTAAATTACTCATCGGACTCTCTGCTGCCGATGCCGATTCGCACATTGGCGCTATTCAGGCGTTAAGTGAATTACTGTGCGAAGAAGAAATACTCGAACAACTCTTAACAGCATCATCAGAAAAACAATTAGCGGACATTATCAGCCGCGGATAATTACTCTCTCCTCTACAGGATAATATTATGGAAAACAAGTCTGCTCGTGCAAAGGTCCAGGCTTTTGGGGGCTTTTTGACTGCAATGGTCATCCCCAATATTGGTGCTTTTATTGCCTGGGGTTTTATTACTGCGTTATTTATTCCCACCGGTTGGCTGCCTAACGAACATTTCGCCAAAATTGTCGGCCCGATGATTACCTATTTATTGCCCGTGATGATTGGTTCTACAGGTGGTCATCTGGTCGGCGGTAAACGCGGGGCGGTCATGGGCGGAATAGGTACTATTGGTGTGATCGTTGGCGCAGAGATCCCGATGTTCCTTGGCTCAATGATCATGGGGCCGCTCGGTGGGTTGGTCATAAAATATGTCGATAAGGCACTGGAAAAACGCATACCTGCCGGTTTTGAGATGGTTATCAATAACTTCTCATTAGGTATCGCGGGGATGCTCCTTTGTCTGCTGGGTTTTGAAGTTATCGGCCCGGCGGTGTTAATTGCCAATACTTTCGTCAAAGAGTGTATTGAGGCGCTGGTACATGCGGGTTATCTGCCATTGTTGTCAGTCATCAATGAACCGGCGAAAGTGCTTTTCCTCAATAATGCGATCGATCAGGGCGTCTATTATCCGCTGGGAATGCAACAGGCTTCGGTTAACGGTAAATCCATCTTCTTTATGGTGGCCTCTAACCCAGGTCCGGGCCTGGGGCTGCTGCTGGCGTTTACCTTGTTTGGTAAAGGGATGAGTAAACGTTCTGCGCCCGGGGCGATGATTATTCACTTCCTCGGTGGGATCCACGAACTGTATTTCCCGTATGTGCTGATGAAGCCGCTGACCATTATTGCCATGATTGCGGGCGGTATGTCTGGCACCTGGATGTTTAACTTACTGGACGGTGGTCTGGTGGCTGGCCCAAGTCCGGGGTCTATCTTTGCTTACCTGGCACTGACGCCGAAAGGCTCGTTCCTGGCGACAATTGCCGGTGTTACGGTAGGTACCCTGGTGTCCTTTGCTATTACTTCGCTGATACTGAAGATGGAAAAAACGGTGGAAACGGAGAGCGAAGATGAGTTTGCTCAGTCAGCCAATGCGGTTAAGGCGATGAAACAAGAGGGTGCATTCTCGTTAAGCAGGGTTAAGCGTATCGCCTTTGTTTGCGATGCGGGGATGGGCTCCAGTGCGATGGGCGCGACCACCTTCCGTAAACGCCTGGAAAAAGCGGGGCTGGCAATTGAAGTAAAACATTACGCCATAGAAAACGTGCCTGCGGATGCGGATATCGTCGTTACTCATGCCAGTCTGGAAGGGCGCGTGAAACGTGTGACGGATAAACCACTGATATTGATTAATAACTATATTGGCGATCCAAAACTCGACACTTTATTTAATCAATTAACCGCCGAACATAAACACTGATTACAGAGGTAAAAATGAAAACCAAAGTTGCTGCTATTTATGGCAAGCGGGATGTCCGTCTGCGCGTATTTGAACTGCCAGAAATTACCGATAATGAATTACTGGTGAGTGTAATTTCTGACAGCGTCTGTTTATCGACCTGGAAAGCGGCGTTACTCGGTAGTGAACATAAACGCGTACCCGACGATTTAGAAAATCATCCGGTCATTACCGGGCATGAATGTGCCGGGGTTATTGTCGAAGTGGGTAAAAATCTCACTGGCAAATATAAAAAAGGCCAGCGTTTTGTATTGCAACCGGCGATGGGGTTACCAAGCGGATATTCAGCGGGCTACAGCTACGAATATTTTGGCGGCAATGCCACTTATATGATTATTCCCGAAATCGCCATTAATTTGGGCTGCGTATTACCGTATCACGGCTCTTATTTTGCTGCGGCGTCGCTGGCAGAGCCTATGTGCTGCATTATTGGTGCTTATCATGCCAATTATCACACCACGCAATATGTTTATGAGCATCGCATGGGCGTCAAACCTGGCGGCAATATTGCACTGCTGGCGTGTGCAGGTCCGATGGGCATTGGCGCTATCGATTACGCCATTAACGGCGGCATACAACCGTCGCGGGTGGTGGTGGTCGATATCGACGACAAACGTCTGGCGCAGGTACAGAAGCTGCTGCCGGTGGAACTGGCGGCCAGTAAAGGCATTGAGCTGGTGTATGTGAATACCAAAGGGATGAGCGATCCTGTCCAGATGCTGCGGGCGCTGACAGGAGATGCCGGGTTCGATGACATTTTTGTTTATGCGGCGGTGCCTGCTGTCGTTGAGATGGCTGATGAATTACTGGCGGAAGATGGCTGTCTGAACTTCTTTGCCGGGCCGACGGATAAAAACTTCAAAGTGCCGTTTAATTTCTACAACGTCCATTACAACAGCACGCACGTCGTCGGTACATCTGGCGGTTCAACGGACGACATGAAAGAGGCGATTGCCCTTAGCGCCACTGGGCAGTTACAGCCGTCGTTTATGGTGACCCATATCGGTGGCCTGGATGCGGTGCCAGAAACCGTGCTCAATCTGCCGGATATCCCTGGCGGTAAAAAACTCATTTATAACGGCGTGACCATGCCGCTCACTGCCATTGCCGATTTTGCCGAAAAAGGCAAAACCGATCCGCTGTTTAAAGAGTTGGCGCGGCTGGTTGAGGAAACGCACGGCATCTGGAATGAACAGGCCGAGAAATATCTGCTGGCACAATTTGGCGTTGATATCGGGGAGGCCGCGCAATGATGTCCCTGGCGTGGCCATTATTTCGCGTTACGGAACAGGCAGCGTTGGCTGCCTGGCCGCAAACCGGATGTGGCGACAAAAATAAAATTGATGGCCTGGCGGTCACCGCGATGCGCCAGGCATTAAACGACGTCGCTTTTCGTGGACGAGTGGTTATCGGCGAAGGAGAAATTGACCATGCGCCGATGCTGTGGATTGGCGAAGAGGTGGGCAAAGGCGATGGGCCAGAAGTCGATATCGCGGTTGATCCCATTGAAGGCACGCGGATGGTGGCGATGGGGCAGAGCAATGCGCTGGCGGTCATGGCTTTCGCCCCTCGAGATAGCCTGTTACATGCGCCCGATATGTATATGAAAAAGCTGGTTGTTAATCGGCTGGCGGCGGGCGCGATTGATCTGTCTTTGCCTCTGACGGACAACCTGCGCAACGTGGCGAAAGCGTTAGGCAAACCGCTGGATAAGCTGCGCATGGTTACGCTGGATAAACCGCGCCTGAGTGCCGCGATTGAGGAAGCAACACAGCTGGGCGTGAAGGTTTTTGCCCTGCCGGATGGCGATGTCGCCGCCAGCGTGCTGACCTGCTGGCAGGATAATCCTTACGATGTGATGTACACCATCGGCGGTGCGCCAGAAGGCGTGATTTCTGCCTGTGCCGTTAAAGCATTAGGCGGGGATATGCAGGCCGAGCTGATTGACTTTTGTCAGGCTAAAGGGGATTACACGGAAAATCGGCAGATTGCAGAGCAGGAGCGCAAGCGTTGCAAGGCAATGGGCGTTGATGTTAACCGTGTGTACTCGCTCGATGAACTGGTGAGGGGGAACGATATCCTCTTTAGCGCTACGGGCGTGACGGGCGGTGAGCTGGTGAACGGTATCCAACAGACGGCGAATGGGGTGCGGACGCAGACATTACTGATCGGCGGCGCGGACCAAACGTGTAATATAATAGACTCCCTGCATTGATGGTGATCTATCGGAAGACCAATGGCGACGCTGACAGAAGATGATGTGCTTGAGCAACTGGATGCACAGGACAATTTATTTTCATTTATGAAAACTGCGCATTCTATTTTGCTCCAGGGGATACGCCAGTTTCTGCCGTCGCTGTTTGTCGATAACGATGAAGAGATCGTGGAATATGCAGTGAAGCCGTTACTCGCCCAAAGCGGCCCGCTTGACGATATTGATGTTGCGCTGCGTTTGATTTATGCGCTGGGGAAAATGGATAAATGGCTGTATGCCGATATCACGCACTTTTCCCAGTACTGGCATTACCTGAACGAACAGGATGAAACGCCCGGATTTGCCGATGACATGACCTGGGATTTTATCAGCAACGTCAATAGCATAACCTGCAATGCGACGCTCTATGACGCGTTGAAAGCGATGAAGTTCGCCGATTTCGCCGTCTGGTCAGAGGCGCGTTTTAGCGGAATGGTCAAAACGGCGCTGACGCTGGCAGTAACGACCACCTTAAAGGAATTAACGCCGTGAAAATTGAATTAACGGTGAATGGGCTGAAGATACAGGCACAGTACCAGAACGAAGAGATTGAAAATGTACATAAACCGTTGCTGCGTATGCTGGCGGCCTTACAGACGGTAAATCCGCAGCGGCGTACGGTGGTTTTTCTTTGCGCTCCGCCGGGGACGGGTAAATCTACCCTAACCACCTTCTGGGAATATCTCGCGCAACAAGACCCGGAACTGCCCGCTATTCAGACGCTCCCGATGGATGGTTTTCACCATTACAATAGCTGGCTGGATGCGCATCAATTGCGCCCCTTCAAAGGCGCACCAGAGACATTTGACGTTGCGAAACTGGCGGAAAATCTGCGCCAGGTCGTGGAAGGGGATTGTACGTGGCCGCAGTACGATCGACAAAAGCATGATCCTGTTGAAGATGCGTTGCACGTTACCGCACCACTCGTCATCGTCGAAGGAAACTGGTTGTTGCTGGACGACGAGAAGTGGTGCCAGCTTGCGCAATTTTGTGATTTCTCGATCTTTATCAATGCGCCAGCTACTGCGTTGCGGGAACGACTGGTGGGGCGCAAGCTGGCGGGAGGGTTATCGCTGGCAGACGCAGAAGCTTTTTATAACCGTACCGACGGGCCGAATGTTCGCCGGGTGCTGGAAGAGAGTCTGCCTGCCAATTTGACTTTAATGATGACCGCTACGGGTGAATATCGTCTGGTTGATTAACGTTCCTGATTAGACCATCTTCCAGTCGTACCACACGAGAGAAATGACGCCGGGTAAATGCGGCGTCATGACTTATTGCTACGACGCTCGTGCCTCGCTGGCGGCACTTCTCCAGCCAGCTTTCAAACACGCTCAACCAATTTTCGTCAAAATCCCGACTCGGCTCGTCCAGCAGCAATAGTGGCGGAGAGAGTGCTTCCAGGCAGGCGACGGCGACCATCCGTCGCTGCGCACTATGCAGATCCAACGGGTGCGCGCTGGCAGTGTCTGCTAACTGACAGCATTGCAGGGCAGCATGGGTACGTTGAGTGATTTCATCCGTCGGGCATTTTTGCAGTTTCAAACCAAATGCGATCTCGTCGGCGACGGTGCTGTGAAAAAGCTGGTTTTCCGCTTCCTGAAACAGTACGCCAATCTTTGCTGCACGTTGGCGGTTTTTCAGGTTTTTCATCGCCTGTTGTTGCAGTATAACCGTACCGGTTGTGGGCGTAAGAAGACCTGCCATTACTCGTAACAGCGTCGATTTTCCCGCGCCATTGTCGCCGGTCAGCGCCAACCATTCACCTTGTTTGAGTTGCAGAGAAATGTCGCAAAGACAATCCGTTGCTGCGCCAGGCCAGCGATAAGATATCTGATTTAACGTTAACATAGTGGCTGGAGCGCTCCGTTTTGCAATTGCCACGCTTGCTGGCAGTAGTTCAGGAAAGGTGTGCGATGACGTTCAAAAAAAATAATCAGCGAACCACGTTCAAGCGCCCAGTGTTGTAAGCGCTGCAACAGCATTTCGCTGGCCTGCGGCGTCAGGCGACTAAAGGCTTCATCAAGAATTAAGAGCTTTGGCTGCATCGCGATGGCGCAGGCGATGACCACGCGCTGTGTCTCTCCACCGGAGAGTGTTGCCGGGTGACGATGGCGCAACGGCTGGCACTCGGTCAGAGTCAGGGCGGCATCAATCCGCGCCATAATCTCCTCTTCAGCAAGACACAGATTTTCTGGCCCAAAGGCAACTTCTTCTTCCACGCTAAAGGTACAGCCGGAGAGCTGCAAATAGGGCGATTGCTGAACGAGCTGGATGGTGGCGGATTGTTCATTAAGCGGGAGATGCCCAATGGGCGTACCGAGGAGCGTCCCCGTGCCGGTTATCTCTCCTGGCAGAAAGTCCGGATACCAGCCTGCCATCAGTTGAGCCAGCGTACTTTTGCCACTGCCGTTGTCACCAAAGATGGCGACTATCCCCGGTTTGACATAGTGAAAGTCATAACAGAACGGAGGATGCGTTGAGTGTGTCGGGCAATAGCGAAACTGTTCTAACGTAACCATATCCACGCTCCGAATTCTGCCAGCATCAGCAAGATCATGGTGTAACGCGCTACGCGTTGTAGGGTGCTATCGGCTGGTGCCCACAACGTTGTTCGTCGGTTGTGGATCCGAAATGCCCGCATATCCAGCGCCGCACCGCGGACAGCAAGATCGTTTAGCGCATTGTGTGTTAGCGGAATAATTAACGCGGGCATCGCACGTAAACGCTGATACCAGCCCTCATCCAGCGGCACGCCGCGCGCACGCTGTGCTTCATGAATAATCGCTAATTGCTGTTTTAACTGCTCAACGACCAATAACGGCCCGGCAAACAGATAAGCGACGCCCGGCGGCAGGCGAGAAGCAAACAAAGCGCGGATAAAACGTTGCACGGGGACGAATTGCATCCACAACTGCGAGGTTGAAACAATCGCCAGAATCCGCAACCAGAGCGTAATAGCATGCGTCCAACGCTCCGGCGAACGCGGCGTGCCGCTTAGCCATTCTGTTAGCCAGCCACCGTGTACCAGCCACAGCCCGGCTCCCAGCGAGAACATCAGCCAGGCGACATATTTTGCCCGCCGCCGCGTGGCCTTTAGCGCAATAAGGCAAAAAAAGGTCGCCGCGCTATAGATCGGCAAAATGGTCTGCGCGGGCAGGATAAGCGTGGTGCAGGCCGCCAATGCCCATAGTATTAATGAGGTAAATGGATGCATTTAGCGCACGGCAGCCATTGCCGGAAAATGGCGCGTGGTGCGAATCGGCAGCTGGCGCAGTAAAAGCCAGACAATCACCGCTGTAAGAATTTTATCGACCAGGTTCGCGCCTATCACCGTAATCGCCACCGACTCCACCAGGTTTTGCCCCATCGAGTGCATCCAGGCAACGAACAAATCGGCTCCGCTACCGGTGACACCGCCGAACAGCGCAGTACGCAGCGGTACAGCGACGACCGTTACCGCAAGCGTAATAATCACGCCGCTGATAACGACTTTTGGCAGGGTGCGGAACCAACCCGCTCGCGCCAGCCAACCGGCGACCAGGCCGATGACCATCGCCACGGGCGCAAATGCGGCGGCGATCGGGTCGGTCAGCAATCCCCAGAGTAAATTGGTCAGTAAGCCGGTCAGCATTCCGATCACCGGACCAAGCAGTACCGCGCTAATAAGTGTGCCGATGGAGTCGAGAAATATAGGTAATTTGACCATGCTGGCCAGTTGCCCGCCGATCATATTGATGGCGATAGATATAACGATCAACACCAGTGCCTGACTGGAAAAGTGGCTACGCGCCATAAGAAAACCTCTCTGAAAGTAGTTATTTAACGGGGAAAATATGCAACTCGTCGTAACCAGAAAGCGCGCAAGGTTGGCGGCTAAACGCCAGTTCCTCAAGGCAGCCGATCACCAGTTCAAGCGTGGTCCGCACGGTACAGCCGGGCATCATATGACCGCCAAGCATCGTGCCGTGTGGATCGGAAACGCAGAGATGAAGATGCTCACCACTCTGTTCCAGCGTGCCGTTTAGTGAGATCACTTCGAATGTACCGTTCAGGAGCGTGGTGCCTTCTTGCCCGGCATAGCGCAAGGCGACGTCAGTCAGGCTACCAGTACTGCCTGCAATCCAGGCGGCATGAAGTTGCTGCTGCTGTGCAAAAGCGTGTAGCTGGGAAAAAACTTCCTGCCCGGGGAGGAGGCGCAGTGCGTAAAAGCGTGCGGAGGAAGAATATGGGTAGGGCAATGTCATCATTGGAGTACTCCGAAACTCGGACGTATTGCGGATAATATCGACGCTGCATCAGTCATATTCTGATATAAGTCAGGGTTTGTGACGGCACAACGAAAAGATTTTGCTACGCTTATTCGTGATTCTGCAAAGTGGAATAAATTCCACAGGGGCGGGGCTGAAAACGTGACGTAAGTCAGATATTTGTTTTCTTTGACTGGACAATCATTCCTTTTATTCCACGTTTCGCTTATCCTAGCTGAAGCGTTTCAGTCGATTAAATGTTCGACAATTAACCAATCAGTCGCAGTTTGCGACAGGTAAGGTTTCTCCGGACGATTTGCTGGATTACTCTGTCTGGCAAATTTGCTCAGGGAAAACCTTGCAGGAGATCTATGACCGTACGCGTAGCGATAAATGGCTTCGGTCGCATCGGGCGTAATGTGGTTCGTGCTTTGTATGAATCCGGACGCCGGGCGGAAATTACCGTGGTGGCAATCAACGAACTGGCGGATGCTGCGGGCATGGCGCATTTGTTGAAATATGACACCAGCCATGGCCGTTTTGCATGGGAAGTACGACAGGAACGCGATCAACTTTTTGTTGGTGATGACGCCATCCGCGTATTGCATGAACGTTCACTGCAATCGCTCCCCTGGCGTGAACTTGGCGTTGATGTAGTCCTCGACTGCACCGGCGTGTATGGCTCCCGCGAGCATGGCGAAGCGCATATTGCCGCCGGGGCCAAAAAAGTGCTCTTTTCACATCCTGGCAGTAACGATCTCGACGCGACCGTTGTTTACGGCGTCAATCAGGATCAACTTCGTGCGGAACACCGCATCGTTTCTAACGCTTCCTGTACCACGAATTGCATAATTCCCGTCATCAAATTGTTAGATGATGCGTACGGTATTGAGTCCGGCACTGTGACCACAATTCACTCCGCCATGCACGATCAACAGGTTATTGATGCATACCATCCTGACCTGCGTCGCACCCGGGCAGCCAGCCAGTCGATCATTCCGGTCGATACTAAACTGGCCGCCGGTATCACACGATTTTTTCCGCAATTTAACGATCGCTTTGAAGCGATTGCGGTACGTGTGCCAACCATAAATGTGACGGCAATCGATTTAAGCGTGACGGTGAAGAAACCTGTAAAAGCCAATGAAGTCAACCTGTTGCTGCAAAAAGCAGCACAAGGTGCATTTCATGGTATAGTTGACTATACGGAATTGCCGTTGGTCTCTGTAGATTTTAACCACGATCCGCACAGTGCCATTGTCGATGGCACCCAAACCCGGGTCAGTGGCGCACACCTGATCAAAACGTTGGTCTGGTGCGATAACGAATGGGGCTTTGCTAACCGAATGCTCGACACGACGTTAGCTATGGCTACTGTTGCTTTCAGGTAAGACGCAAGCAGCGTCTGCAAAACTTTTAGAATCAACGAGAGGATTCACCATGTCTGTAATTAAGATGACCGATCTGGATCTTGCTGGGAAACGTGTATTTATCCGTGCGGATCTGAACGTACCAGTAAAAGACGGGAAAGTAACCAGCGACGCGCGTATCCGTGCTTCTCTGCCGACCATCGAACTGGCCCTGAAACAAGGCGCAAAAGTGATGGTAACTTCCCACCTGGGTCGTCCTACCGAAGGCGAGTACAACGAAGAATTCTCTCTGCTGCCGGTTGTTAACTACCTGAAAGACAAACTGTCTAACCCGGTTCGTCTGGTTAAAGATTACCTCGACGGCGTTGACGTTGCTGAAGGTGAACTGGTTGTTCTGGAAAACGTTCGCTTCAACAAAGGCGAGAAGAAAGACGACGAAACCCTGTCCAAAAAATACGCTGCACTGTGTGACGTGTTCGTAATGGACGCATTCGGTACTGCTCACCGCGCGCAGGCTTCTACTCACGGTATCGGTAAATTCGCTGACGTTGCGTGCGCAGGCCCGCTGCTGGCAGCTGAACTGGACGCGCTGGGTAAAGCACTGAAAGAACCTGCTCGCCCGATGGTGGCTATCGTTGGTGGTTCTAAAGTATCTACCAAACTGACCGTTCTGGACTCCCTGTCTAAAATCGCTGACCAGCTGATTGTTGGTGGTGGTATCGCTAACACCTTTATCGCGGCACAAGGCCACGATGTGGGTAAATCCCTGTACGAAGCTGACCTGGTTGACGAAGCTAAACGTCTGCTGACCACCTGCAACATCCCGGTTCCGTCTGATGTTCGCGTAGCAACCGAGTTCTCTGAAACTGCACCGGCTACCCTGAAATCTGTTAACGATGTGAAAGCTGACGAGCAGATCCTGGATATCGGTGATGCTTCCGCTCAGGAACTGGCTGAAATCCTGAAGAATGCGAAAACCATTCTGTGGAACGGTCCGGTTGGCGTGTTCGAATTCCCGAACTTCCGCAAAGGTACTGAAATCGTGGCTAACGCTATCGCAGACAGCGAAGCGTTCTCCATCGCTGGCGGCGGCGACACTCTGGCAGCAATCGACCTGTTCGGCATTGCTGACAAAATCTCCTACATCTCCACTGGCGGCGGCGCATTCCTCGAATTCGTGGAAGGTAAAGTACTGCCTGCAGTAGCGATGCTCGAAGAGCGCGCTAAGAAGTAAAAAATCACAGGGCAGGGAAACCTGCCCTTGTTTCAGCGCGCTTTTAGAGCACGCAATTTTTCATACTCTAAATAATTCGAGTTGCAGGAAGGCGACAAGAGAGTGAATCCCCAGGAGCTTACATAAGTAAGTGACTGGGGTGAGCGAACGCAGACGCAGCACATGCAACTTGAAGTATGACGAGTATATTGCTGTCAACCGCCACCAAGTGCGGTATACAAAGAAATTTCGTTAACCTGACGGGCATAATTCAGATCAAGTAAAGTTTGTCGGGTTGCAAATAAAGAACGCTCGGCATCCAGCACTTCCAGATAACTTACTGCGCCGTGCTGATATAATGCCCGCGCCCGTTGCAAAGTAATTTGCAGCGATGCCAGATAACGCTGCTGGGCGCTAATTTGATCGTTCAGGCTTTGACGTAATGCCAGCGCATCTGCCACTTCTTTAAAGGCGTTCTGGATTTTCTGTTCATAATTCACCACCGACTGCTGCTGGCGAATTTCGGCGATATCCAGATTGGCCTGGTTGCGTCCGGCATTAAAAATGGGGATCTCAATTTTGGGTATAAAATTCCACATCCCGCTGCTGGCGTTAAATAATGACGATAGATCGCTACTGGCGGTCGATATTCCGCTGGTCAGGCTTATAGACGGAAAAAATGCCGCGCGTGCAGCGCCAATATTGGCATTAGCCGCCATTAACGCGTGTTCAGCTTCCATAATATCCGGGCGCTGCAATAAGATTTGCGACGACAATCCCGCCGGTAATTTAACGCTTTGCAGGCTGTCGCTGTTTACTGTCTGCGCTTGCGGCAGCTTGCCGTAGCTTCCCAGCAACAGTTGCAATGCATTATTCGCCTGCGCCAGTTCCCCCTGACGTTTAGCGATGTCGCTGCGGGTACTTTCTATCACCCCGCGAGCCTGTTCCAGCGCCAGAACATTACTGCTACCTGTCAACAGTTGTTTTTCGACAAACGCATATGACTGCTGATAATTACGCAGCGTTTCTTCGGCTATTTGCAATTGCGCATACGCCAGTTGCTGATTGAAATAGCTTTGCGCGACATTAGAAACCAGCAGAATATGCACCGCGCGCTGAGCTTCCTCAGTGGCTAAATAATTTTGTCGCTCGGCTTCGCTCATGTTCTTTAAGCGACCGAAAAAATCGAGGTCAAAGCTGGCGTTAAGGCCGGTCGAAAACTCCCGTGTCGTGGCGGTATTCCCTTTAAGATTACCGCTCCAGCTGCCGCTGCCCTCGCCATTGAGCTGTGGGTAGCGGTCGGCATCGGTCAGACGATATTGCGCCCGTGCCTCCTGCACTTTCAACATCGCCATTCGCAAATCCCGGTTATTCACCAGCGCCTCGCTAATCAGCGTCTTCATCTGATTATCAACAAAAAAGGTGCGCCAGCCCGCGTTCTGGTAGTTATCTGCTGCGTTAACCAGGCCGTTCTGGCTGAGTGAGAACTGCTGCGGCACGGGCATTGCCGGACGCTGATAATCCGGTGCCAGTGAACAACCAGTTAGCGCAAGGGCCACACAAAATGGCAGAAGTTTACAAGGAGACATAGGCTCATAATTTCTGGTGATTTTATGCCGCCAACTTTACTCGCCAGGCTCTGATTTTCCGGTGACAGGAAAATGACAAAATTGTCATTTTGCCAATAAGCGATTGCCATCTGATCCCGCTACTCTAGAATTGCCCGGGCAACATGCGGAGGAAATATGAAACTGTTGATTGTCGAAGATGAAAAGAAAACCGGAGAATACTTGACCAAAGGGTTAACCGAAGCCGGTTTTGTGGTCGATTTGGCCGACAACGGGCTGAATGGCTATCATCTGGCGATGACCGGTGATTATGATCTGATAATCCTCGATATTATGCTGCCGGACGTGAACGGCTGGGATATCGTGCGCATGTTACGCTCCGCCAATAAAGGGATGCCGATTCTGTTGCTTACCGCACTTGGCACCATTGAACATCGCGTCAAGGGGCTGGAGTTGGGGGCCGATGACTATCTGGTGAAGCCGTTCGCTTTTGCTGAACTGCTGGCGCGGGTGCGCACTCTCCTGCGGCGCGGGGCGGCGGTGATTATCGAAAGTCAGTTTCAGGTTGCCGATCTGATGGTCGATCTCGTCAGCCGCAAAGTCACCCGCAGCGGCACGCGCATCACTCTGACCAGTAAAGAATTTACTCTGCTGGAGTTTTTCCTTCGCCATCAGGGCGAAGTGCTGCCCCGCTCGCTTATCGCCTCGCAGGTGTGGGACATGAATTTCGACAGCGATACCAACGCTATTGATGTGGCGGTGAAGCGGCTACGCGGCAAAATCGACAACGACTTTGAGCCAAAGCTGATTCAAACCGTGCGCGGCGTGGGTTACATGCTTGAGGTGCCGGATGGTCAGTAAGCCATTTCAGCGCCCGTTTTCGCTGGCAACCCGCCTGACCTTTTTTATCAGCCTGGCCACCATCGCGGCATTTTTCGCCTTTGCATGGATCATGATCCACTCAGTAAAAGTGCATTTTGCCGAGCAGGATATTAATGATTTAAAAGAGATTAGCGCCACCCTTGAACGGGTACTAAATCACCCTGACGAAACGCAAGCCCGACGCTTAATGACGCTGGAAGATATCGTCAGTGGTTATTCCAATGTGTTGATTTCCCTGGCAGATAGTCAGGGTAAAACGGTGTATCACTCCCCCGGTGCGCCGGATATCCGCGAGTTTACGCGTGACGCCATACCCGATAAAGACGCTCAGGGTGGCGAGGTGTATCTCCTTTCCGGCCCGACGATGATGATGCCAGGCCACGGTCACGGGCATATGGAACACAGCAACTGGCGGATGATTAACTTGCCGGTTGGCCCGTTGGTGGACGGCAAACCGATTTATACGCTCTACATCGCGCTTTCGATCGATTTTCATCTTCATTACATAAATGATTTGATGAATAAACTTATTATGACCGCATCGGTAATCAGCATCCTGATCGTCTTTATCGTACTGTTGGCGGTACATAAAGGTCACGCGCCGATCCGCAGCGTCAGCCGTCAAATCCAGAATATTACCTCGAAAGATCTCGACGTTCGCCTCGACCCGCAGACCGTGCCGATTGAGCTGGAACAGCTGGTACTGTCGTTCAACCATATGATCGAGCGTATTGAGGATGTCTTTACCCGCCAGTCCAATTTCTCAGCGGATATCGCTCACGAAATTCGCACGCCGATTACCAATCTCATCACGCAAACGGAAATCGCCCTCAGCCAGTCTCGCAGCCAGAAGGAGCTGGAAGATGTGCTCTACTCTAATCTCGAAGAGCTGACGCGAATGGCGAAAATGGTCAGCGATATGCTGTTTCTCGCTCAGGCCGATAACAACCAGCTAATCCCCGAAAAGAAAATGCTCAACCTGGCGGATGAAGTCGGCAAAGTGTTCGATTTTTTCGAGGCGTTAGCGGAAGATCGCGGCGTGGAGTTGCGATTTGTTGGCGACAAATGTCAGGTTGCGGGCGATCCGCTGATGCTGCGTCGGGCGTTAAGCAACCTGCTTTCTAATGCCCTGCGTTATACGCCACCCAGTGAGGCTATTGTAGTGCGCTGCCAGACGGTCAATCATCAGGTGCAAGTTTCCGTCGAAAACCCCGGTACGCCCATTGCGCCCGAGCACTTACCGCGATTGTTTGACCGTTTCTATCGCGTTGACCCTTCCCGCCAGCGAAAAGGCGAAGGTAGCGGCATTGGGCTGGCGATAGTGAAATCGATTGTTGTCGCGCATAAAGGCACGGTTGCAGTAACGTCAGATGCGCGGGGGACAAGGTTTGTGATTATGCTGCCGGAGAGAGAGTGATTATTAAGTTCAAATTCAGGGCGTGGTGCATCACCTCCTGGTATTGTTGATCAACAAATTAGAGAAAAACTTATTAAACATATGAAATATCGAAGGCTTTTATTTTTCAAAGTTTCACGAGATGTTTGTATATGAAACTTAGTTAAATCTGTGTTTCTTCCAATTGTAGATCACAATGCCCTTTCTAAATTTTCATCGTTATAAACAAGCCATCTATCATATAAAGCAATGAATAATTTAATCGCGATCAATCATCATTAATTGTTATATTATTCACTCAATCTATTTATCAAGTGAATTTGATAAATTCCTAATTTAAAATATCCACTATTGAGCCAGTATTTAACAACGTTAAGATGTGCAATGTGCAGATCATGTTATCAGGGTGGAGCGGTAGCATATATTTCTTATGCAATCATTCATTTTAATAATGTTAATTGGATTATTTATTGCTGTGAATAAAAATATATTATGAATATTGGTTTAACTTTACGTTTTTGTTACTCGTTGTGATATGCGTACCTGTCCTGAATAACGCCAAGAAACAAGAGGTTGAGCTTGTGATTATTTTTTTGACTGAACAGACACCCGTTTCTGTAAAGTAATATTTAAACAAAATTCTCACATAACCATAGCATTTTCTGTTCCTTCCCTAATAACGTCTGAAGTCGTCCCGCTTATCACATTATCCGCAGTTGTACGGTACGGATCATTATTCATTTTACTGGAGGTTGCTATGTCAACCGGATTACGTTTCACACTGGAAGTGGACGGCCTGCCGCCGGATGCTTTTGCGGTGGTTTCCTTTCATCTGAACCAGTCACTCTCTTCGCTCTTTTCCCTCGATCTCTCCCTGGTCAGCCAGCAGTCTCTCCCTTGAATTTGCGCAGGTGCTGGACAAAATGGCCTACCTGACGATATGGCAGGGCGATGAAGTACAGCGCCGGGTGAAAGGCGTGGTGACCTGGTTTGAACTCGGGGAGAACGACAAAAACCAGATGCTGTACAGCATGAAGGTGCACCCGCCGCTGTGGCGTGCCGGTCTGCGCCAGAACTTCCGTATCTTCCAGAACGAGGACATCAAAAGCATCCTCGGCACGATGTTGCAGGAAAACGGGGTGACCGAATGGAGTCCGCTGTTCAGCGAGCCGCATCCTTCCCGTGAGTTTTGTGTCCAGTACGGTGAGACTGATTACGATTTTCTGTGCCGGATGGCGGCGGAGGAAGGCATCTTCTTTTATGAGGAGCATGCTTACAAAAGTACCGACCAGAGCCTGGTGCTGTGCGACACAGTCCGCCATCTGCCCGAATCTTTTGAAATCCCATGGAACCCGAACACCCGTACCGAGGTGAGCACCCTCTGCATCAGCCAGTTCCGCTACAGCGCACAAATCCGCCCTTCTTCCGTGGTGACCAAAGACTACACCTTTAAACGCCCCGGCTGGGCCGGACGTTTTGAACAGGAAGGCCAGCACCAGGACTACCAGCGCACGCAGTATGAAGTGTATGACTACCCCGGACGTTTCAAGAGCGCCCACGGGCAGAACTTTGCCCGCTGGCAGATGGACGGCTGGCGAAACAACGCAGAAACCGCGCGGGGAATGGGCCGCTCGCCGGAGATATGGCCGGGACGGCGAATTGTGCTGACGGGGCATCCGCAGGCGAACCTGAGCCGGGAATGGCAGGTGGTGGCAAGTGAACTGCACGGCGAACAGCCACAGGCGGTGCCAGGACGGCAGGGAGCGGGGACGGCGCTGGAGAACCATTTTGCGGTGATCCCGGCAGACAGAACATGGCGACCACAGCCGTTGCTGAAACCGCTGGTCGACGGCCCGCAGAGCGCTGTCGTGACAGGACCGGCAGGCGAGGAAATCTTCTGCGACGAACATGGTCGCGTGCGGGTGAAGTTCAACTGGGACCGTTATAACCCGGCAGACCAAGACAGTTCGTGCTGGATCCGTGTGGCACAGGCGTGGGCAGGCACCGGTTTTGGCCACCTGGCGATACCGCGTGTGGGTCAGGAGGTGATTGTAGACTTCCTCAACGGCGATCCGGACCAGCCGATCATTATGGGGCGCACCTACCACCAGGAAAACCGCACCCCCGGCAGCCTGCCGGGAACAAAGACGCAGATGACCATCCGCTCCAAAACGTACATGGGCAGCGGATTTAATGAGCTGAAGTTTGATGATGCGACAGGGAGAGAACAGGTCTACATCCACGCGCAGAAGAACATGGATACCGAAGTGCTCAACGACCGTACCACCACCGTAAAACACGATCACCGCGAAACCGTAAAAAATGACCAGACGGTCACGATCCAGGAAGGTAACCGCCTTCTTACGGTGGAAAAAGGCCACAAGATCACCGGAGTACTGAAAGGGTCTTTATCTGAGGATGTCTTTCAGGACAGAGGCACGATTGCCGGTTCGGTGCATGTTGACGCTGTAAACAATGGTGGCGAAGGCGACGGTATACAGGCTTATACGGCGATTAAGGAAATTTTGCTGGCTGTGGAGGAAAGCAAAATTGCGCTGACGCCGGATGGCATTCAGCTACAGGTCGGGGAATCGACGGTAATCAGGCTGTCGAAGGATGGCATCACCATCGTGGGCGGTTCTGTTTTCATCAACTGATTCACTCAGATTATCAGGGAGTATTTTATGCAGTTCACTTTTAATGAAGGCCACATTCAACTGCCGTCTCAATGGCAGGATCAGTCAATGCAGGTCCTGGTGTCCACAGATAACAGTGGCATCAACCTGGTCATTACCCGCGAAGCCGTTCCACAGGGAACCCTGACACCAGAGCTGTACCAGGAAACGCTGGCGCTGTACCAGGGCAAACTTGATGGGTACACCGAACATGCCTGCCGGGAAATCACTCTGGCAGAGGCCCCGGCCTGGCTGCTGGATTATTCCTGGAACGGTCCGGAAGATGAGGGGAATCAGGGGCGGATTAGCCAGATAGCCGTATTCCAGCGGCGTGGAGATACGCTGCTGACCTTCACTTTCAGCACCTCCTTATCCCTGAAGAACAGTCAAAAGACGATGCTGCTGGAGGTGATAAAGAGCTTCACCCCGTTGCCACCGGAGAATGACATCCAAAAGGACCAGCCGCGCTGACATAAACGAGGGATAACACATGAGTGAAGGACCAGGCGGGCCACAGGGAGCGACCGCAGGCGGTACGCTGGCAATGCGAATGCTGTCACAGCAGGCGATGGTCGCCAGCCAGATGAAACGGGCAGCCAACGACAAAGCCATTGCACAGATGCTGGCAGCAAAGAAGTCCGGCCCACCTGCCGCCAGGCTGGGCGATGAAATTCAGCATAAAAGTTTTCTGGGGGCACTGGCAGGGGCCGTGCTGGGGGCGATAGTGACCATCGCAGAAGGTTGCCTGATTATGGCCGCCTGCGCCACCGGCCCTTATGCGCTGGTTCTGGTGCCTGCGCTGATGTATGCCAGCTATAAGGCGAGTGATTATGTGGAGGAGAAACAGAACCAGCTTGAATCATGGATAAACAGCTTTTGTGACACGGACGGCGCCATCAATACCGGTTCTGAAAATGTAAACATTAACGGAAAGCCCGCTGCAAGGGCCGCCGTCACCCTTCCCCCTCCTCCCCCACCTGGAGCAATACCTGAAATCCCACAGGGGGAACCCTCATGGGGTGATATTGCCACTGACCTGCTTGAATCGGCAGCGGAAAAAGCAGTACCACTGGCGAAGGCCTGGGGGAACGCTGTTATCACCCTGACGGAAAGCAATGCCGGTTTTATGGATCGCGTCAGCGCCGGCGCATCGCTTCTGTTTCCCGCCGGTCCGGTATTAATGGAGTTTGCCACCATGGTGGGCGGGCGTGGCGAAATCAAAAAAGATGTGGATTTCCCGGAAGCCGGTGAGGACACGGCGCTCTGCGACAAGGAGAACAAACCACCGAGGATAGCCCAGGGCAGTAGCAACGTCTTTATCAACAATCAGCCTGCCGCGCGCAAGGGCGACAAACTGGAGTGCAGTGCGGCGATCGTGGAAGGTTCGCCGGACGTCTTTATTGGGGGTGAGCAGGTCACCTATCTGGATATCCAGCCGGAGTTCCCGCCATGGCAGAGAATGATCCTGGGAGGAATAACGATAGCCAGCTATCTTCTGCCGCCAGCAGGACTGCTGGGAAAACTGGGGAATCTGGCGAAACTGGGCAAACTGGGAAACCTGCTGGGGAAAAGCGGGAAGCTGCTGGGCGCAAAGCTCGGCGCGTTGCTGGGGAAAACATGTAAGTCGTTAAAAAGTATTGCCAATAAAGTCATCAGATGGGTAACAGATCCTGTCGATCCGGTAACCGGCGCGTACTGCGACGAACGTACCGACTTCACCCTGGGCCAGACCCTCCCCCTCTCCTTCACCCGTTTCCACAGTTCGGTACTGCCACTGCATGGCCTGACGGGCGTGGGCTGGAGTGACTCCTGGAGCGAATACGCCTGGGTGCGTGAACAGGGAAACCGGGTGGATATCATCAGCCTGGGAGCCACGCTGAACTTCGCCTTCGACGGTGAAAGTGATACGGCGGTTAACCCGTATCACGCCCAGTACATTCTGCGCCGCCGTGATGATTATCTGGAGCTGTTCGACAGGGATGCACTGAGCAGCCGCTTCTTTTATGACGCCTTTCCGGGAATGCGTCTGCGCCACCCGGTGACTGACGATACCAGCGATGACCGCCTGGCACACAGCCCCGCAGACCGGATGTACATGCTGGGCGGGATGAGCGACACCGCCAGCAACCGCATCACGTTTGAGCGCGACAGCCAGTACCGGATCACGGGTGTCAGTCACACCGACGGGATCCGGCTTAAACTGACGTACCACGCCAGCGGCTACCTGAAAGCCATTCACCGCACGGATAACGGCATACAGACGCTGGCGACCTACGAACAGGATGCGCGGGGGCGGCTGACAGAAGCGGATGCGCGGCTGGACTACCACCTGTTTTATGAGTACGACGCTGCGGACCGGATCATCCGCTGGTCCGATAACGACCAGACGTGGAGCCGTTTCACCTACGATGCACAGGGCCGGTGCGTGACCGTCACCGGGGCGGAGGGCTATTACAACGCCACGCTGGACTATGGTGACGGCTGCACCACCGTGACGGACGGCAAGGGCATTCACTGTTATTACTATGATCCTGACGGCAATATTCTGCGGGAAGCAGCGCCGGACGGCAGCACCACCACGTATGAATGGGATGAATTCCATCACCTGCTGGCCCGCCACTCCCCTGCCGGGCGGGTGGAGAAGTTTGAATACAACGCCGCACACGGTCAGTTAAGCCGTTACACGGCGGCAGACGGCGCGGAGTGGTTGTACCGCTATGATGAGCGCGGCCTGCTCAGCAACATCACCGACCCTGCCGGGCAGACGTGGACACAGCTGTGCGATGAACGCGGCCTGCCGGTAAGCCTGGTGTCGCCACAGGGCGAAGAGACCCGGCTGGCGTACACGCCGCAGGGGCTGTTGTCGGGAATATTCCGCCAGGATGAACGGCGCCTGGGCATAAAGTACGACCACCACAACCGGCCGGAAACACTCACCGACGTGATGGGCCGTGAACACCACACCGAATACAGCGGTCACGACCTGCCAGTGAAGATGCGCGGCCCCGGCGGTCAGTCAGTGCGGTTACAGTGGCAGCAGCACCATAAACTGAGCGGCATTGAACGTGCTGGAACCGGCGCGGAAGGATTTCGCTATGACCGCCACGGCAACCTGCTGGCCTGGACGGACGGTAACGGCGTTGTCTGGACGATGGAATACGGCCCGTTCGATTTGCCGGTGGCGCGAACGGACGGTGAAGGCCACCGCTGGCAGTACCGCTACGATAAAGACACGCTGCAACTGACAGAAGTCATTAACCCGCAGGGTGAATCATACCTTTATGTTCTGGATAACTGCGGCCGGGTGACGGAAGAGCGTGACTGGGGCGGCGTGGTCTGGCGTTACCGCTATGACGCCGATGGCCTTTGTACCGCCAGGGTCAACGGCCTGGAGGAAACCATCCTCTACAGCCGGGACGCCGCAGGCCGCCTGGCAGAAGTCATCACGCCGGAAGGCAAAACGCAGTATGCGTATGACAAATCCGGCAGGCTGACGGGTATCTTCAGCCCGGACGGCACATCACAGCGCACCGGCTATGACGAACGCGGGCGGGTGAATGTCACCACTCAGGGCCGACGGGCCATTGAATACCACTACCCCGATGAACACACCGTTATCCGCTGTATCCTGCCACCGGAAGATGAACGCGACAGACACCCCGATGAATCCCTGCTGAAAACCACGTACCGCTACAACGCCGCCGGAGAACTGACAGAGGTCATTCTGCCGGGGGATGAGACGCTGACGTTCAGCCGTGATGAGGCGGGACGTGAAGTGTTCCGGCACAGTAACCGGGGTTTTGCCTGTGAGCAGGGCTGGAATGCAGCCAGCCAGCTTGTCACCCAGCGCGCCGGATTTTTCCCGGAGGAAACCACATGGGGCGGGCTGCTCCCCTCACTGGTACGGGAGTACCGTTACGACAGCGCGGGCAATGTGTCGGCTGTCACCAGCCGGGAAGATTACGGACGGGAAACACGGCGGGAATACCGGCTGGACCGGAACGGCCAGGTCACGGCGGTGACAGCCTCAGGCACCGGGCTGGGCTATGGCGAAGGCGATGAGTCCTATGGCTATGACAGCTGCGGCTACCTGAAGGCGCAGTCTGCGGGCAGGCACCGGATAAGTGAAGAGACTGAGCGGTATGCCGGAGGCCACCGGCTGAAACAGGCCGGAAACACGCAGTATGACTATGACGCCGCAGGCCGGATGGTCAGCCGCACCAGACACCGTGACGGCTACCGACCGGAAACAGAGCGGTTCCGGTGGGACAGCCGGGACCAGCTGACCGGGTATTGCAGCGCACAGGGGGAGCAGTGGGAATACCGCCACGACGCCAGCGGCAGACGAACAGAGAAACGCTGCGACCGGAAGAAAATCCGCTTCACGTACCTGTGGGACGGCGACAGTATTGCGGAAATCCGGGAATACCGCGATGATAAACTGTACAGCGTGCGGCACCTGGTGTTTAACGGCTTTGAGCTGATAAGCCAGCAGTGCAGCCGGGTGCGGCAGCCGCACCCGTCCGTGGCCCCGCAGTGGGTGACGCGGACGAATCATGCGGTGAGCGACCTGACGGGCCGCCCGCTGATGCTCTTTAACAGTGAAGGTAAAACCGTCTGGCGGCCGGGACAGACCAGCCTGTGGGGGCTGGCACTCAGCCTGCCCGCAGACACCGGCTACCCGGACCCGCGCGGGGAACTGGACCCGGAAGCCGACCCCGGCCTGCTGTATGCAGGACAGTGGCAGGATGCGGAATCCGGGCTGTGCTATAACCGGTTCCGGTATTACGAGCCGGAAACCGGGATGTACCTGGTGAGTGATCCGCTGGGGTTGCAGGGAGGGGAGCAGACTTACCGGTATGTGCCTAATCCTTGTGGGTGGGTTGATCCGCTGGGATTGGCTGCAAGTTCTAAAATCAGCAGCTTGATGGACTATATTGGCGATGGTCGTCGTGTTAGTGGGCATACGGGTTTCCTGGATGGGGTTCGTTTATCACGTAGTCAAATAAACAATATTGCTAAAGAAATGGAGAAGCTAGGAATTAAAGTAATAAGGAAAGCAGATAAATATTTGCCACCAAATGCTAGGGCAGCTTTTGATTATGGTCTTCGCAATATTTATCTTAGGAAAAATGCTACCTTATATGAGGTGTATCATGAAGTGATTCATGCTAAGCAATTTGCGAAAATTGGACGAGAAGCATACGAAGCACTAGGACGTTTATCTAGGGAGGAACACGTTCTAAATGAAATATTAAAAAGTAAAAATTTATTCAATGAAGCGGAAATAGCTCATGCCATAAAATATGTTGAGGGATTGAGAGAAAAATTCATGATGGGACTAATAAATTGACAAAACATAACAAAATAACTATCGAAATGGCTCTTGACTTGGCTCGGCGTGAGTTAGAGTTAAGGGAAATTCCTTATATTAAAAATAGTCTACATGCCAATTACAGCTATAAATCTATTAGTATTGGTTCTAAGCAAGGTTGGTTAATTTCAGCGAAATTAAAAGTCCCTGAAACTTTTGAGCCTGATATGATATTTATTGAGATATCTGACCCAGAAGGTTTTATTAATATTCCTGATGTATTATAAACTACGTTAGAGGTTTTGTTATAAGGTAATCGGTTTCTTTACAGACCGCTGGCGTACATCGCACAGAGGCTGCTAACAGGGATATTCCTGCCTGGATGAACGCAAGGCAAGATCATGGAAATAGTGATATACATCACTATTTCCATCCTGATTTTAGCTATCGCATTAATAAAACAGCGGATGTTAGCCAATATCGAAACCAGTAACCCGTATCACGCCCAGTACATCCTGCGCCGCCACGATGATTACCTGGTGCTGTTCGACCGTGATGCCCTGAGCAGCCGCTTCTTTTATGACGCCTTTCCGGGAATGCGTCTGCGCCACCAGGTGACCGGCGATACCGACGATGACCGCCTGGCACACAGCCCCGCAGACCGGATGTATATGCTGGGCGGGATGAGTGACACCGCCAGCAACCGCATCACGTTTGAGCGCGACAGCCAGTACCGGATCACGAGTGTCAGTCACACCGACGGGATCCGGCTTAAACTGACGTACCATGCCAGCGGTTACCTGAAAGCCATTCACCGCACGGATAACGGCATACCGCTACGACCGCCACGGCAACCTGCTGGCGTACACGGACGGTAACGGCGTTGTCTGGACAATGGAATACGGCCCGTTCGATTTGCCGGTGGCGCGAACGGACGGTGAAGGCCACCGCTGGCAGTACCGCTACGATAAAGACACGCTGCAACTGACAGAAGTCATTAACCCGCAGGGTGAATCATACCTTTATGTTCTGGATAACTGCGGCCGGGTGACGGAAGAGCGTGACTGGGGCGGCGTGGTCTGGCGTTACCGCTATGACGCCGATGGCCTTTGTACCGCCAGGGTCAACGGCCTGGAGGAAACCATCCTCTACAGCCGGGACGCCGCAGGCCGCCTGGCAGAAGTCATCACGCCGGAAGGCAAAACGCAGTATGCGTATGACAAATCCGGCAGGCTGACGGGTATCTTCAGCCCGGACGGCACATCACAGCGCACCGGCTATGACGAACGCGGGCGGGTGAATGTCACCACTCAGGGCCGACGGGCCATTGAATACCACTACCCCGATGAACACACCGTTATCCGCTGTATCCTGCCACCGGAAGATGAACGCGACAGACACCCCGATGAATCCCTGCTGAAAACCACGTACCGCTACAACGCCGCCGGAGAACTGACAGAGGTCATTCTGCCGGGGGATGAGACGCTGACGTTCAGCCGTGATGAGGCGGGACGTGAAGTGTTCCGGCACAGTAACCGGGGTTTTGCCTGTGAGCAGGGCTGGAATGCAGCCAGCCAGCTTGTCACCCAGCGCGCCGGATTTTTCCCGGAGGAAACCACATGGGGCGGGCTGCTCCCCTCACTGGTACGGGAGTACCGTTACGACAGCGCGGGCAATGTGTCGGCTGTCACCAGCCGGGAAGATTACGGACGGGAAACACGGCGGGAATACCGGCTGGACCGGAACGGCCAGGTCACGGCGGTGACAGCCTCAGGCACCGGGCTGGGCTATGGCGAAGGCGATGAGTCCTATGGCTATGACAGCTGCGGCTACCTGAAGGCGCAGTCTGCGGGCAGGCACCGGATAAGTGAAGAGACTGAGCGGTATGCCGGAGGCCACCGGCTGAAACAGGCCGGAAACACGCAGTATGACTATGACGCCGCAGGCCGGATGGTCAGCCGCACCAGACACCGTGACGGCTACCGACCGGAAACAGAGCGGTTCCGGTGGGACAGCCGGGACCAGCTGACCGGGTATTGCAGCGCACAGGGGGAGCAGTGGGAATACCGCCACGACGCCAGCGGCAGACGAACAGAGAAACGCTGCGACCGGAAGAAAATCCGCTTCACGTACCTGTGGGACGGCGACAGTATTGCGGAAATCCGGGAATACCGCGATGATAAACTGTACAGCGTGCGGCACCTGGTGTTTAACGGCTTTGAGCTGATAAGCCAGCAGTGCAGCCGGGTGCGGCAGCCGCACCCGTCCGTGGCCCCGCAGTGGGTGACGCGGACGAATCATGCGGTGAGCGACCTGACGGGCCGCCCGCTGATGCTCTTTAACAGTGAAGGTAAAACCGTCTGGCGGCCGGGACAGACCAGCCTGTGGGGGCTGGCACTCAGCCTGCCCGCAGACACCGGCTACCCGGACCCGCGCGGGGAACTGGACCCGGAAGCCGACCCCGGCCTGCTGTATGCAGGACAGTGGCAGGATGCGGAATCCGGGCTGTGCTATAACCGGTTCCGGTATTACGAGCCGGAAACCGGGATGTACCTGGTGAGTGATCCACTGGGGTTGCAGGGAGGGGAGCAGACTTACCGGTATGTGCCGAATCCTTTAAGATGGATAGATCCCTTAGGATTAAATAAAGGAGCTTCATTATCTAAAATGATGAATAGCTCCAGTGATCTCATGGGGTTGAGAAGGCAGCCCCAGAACTTCTGGCGGCTATATCGCGGAAAAGACATTTAATAATAGCATTACCAGGCTCAGATGAATTCAGAATGCTTGAACATTTTGGAGCCGAAGCTTCGGTATTAGACATGACGATTATTGTTCGTTCAAATCCGAGTAAAGCCGCTATTCTTGAAGAGTTTTTACATGGTACACAAGAGAAACTAGGAATAGCTGAAAAATTAGGACGTTATGGACTAGGGAGTGCAGAAACGCACGTTAAGGATTTCATGATAAGACACAAAAAAATGCTTGGGTTATCTGATGAGGATGTAGCAATACTCAAAATATTGAAAGACAAGGGGTTGTGATGAATATAATTCTGCCGATAAAAGATATATTTATTATTGCGGGAAACATAGTTTTTAGCGTTTTATACAATGAACATCTTGAGTTCCCATGCCGCTGCCAATTACTATCTTCAAATTCTGAAGTTATGCAAGAGTTATATATTGAAAAAGAGTTATTTATTAAACGCACTACGGAAAATGATTGTCGTGCTTTAGTGTTAAGAGGAACATTGGAATACTTATTTGATGAAATTATTGCTGGCGAGTGTGCATTGGCCTTATTACAAAAAGAAATAAAAAAAGATTAATCCAATATGTAGAACGGGACAATACCCATCTTTTAACAATGAACTTCGTAATTTTTATCTTAGAAATAATGCTACATTATATGAGGTATATCATGAGGTAAAAAATGTTAACAAGGGAGTTGGCCTGGTGGGAGATAATGGTATCGTCCTGGTAATTAGAAGTTCCAATTCCAAAAATACACTTGAGGAATTTCATGAATTCTTTGGAAACTTCAAACCTAATAATTCAACAGCTCGAGTTGAAGTGATTGATCAATCCGTTTTAGAACCTTTTTGGAGATTTTAAAAATATGATCACCAAATCAAGTATACTCATAGAGTATAAAGATAAAAGTAAACTAACCGATAGTATTTATAAGTTTGTAAATGCTCTAGACATTGACTTTTCGATATTAAAATATGACTACTTTGATGTAAATGAGTATAAAAAAACATTACTTATGACACATCTTTTATTGACAAAGATGCAGAATATATTGAATTACTAGCGAAGATTGATTTTTCTTATGAAGTTGATTTCGGCACATCAACAACATCGATTGAAAGCAAGTATCTTCCATCTCTAACTGATTTCATCGCTCAATCACTATCACAACAATTAAATTGTGACATAATAACCAGCTTTAAACCATTAAGTGGAGATGAGTTTTGCCCAATAACATATTTTTCAAAAGGTAAAGAAGTTATCAATTTTACGACATTTAATTCAAATTGTTGGGATGGGGTATGCTGGGTAAAAAAAAGGAGGCAAACAAATATCCGCTAACGTAGTTTTTCAATAGCTACACCATGTCACGTAACATGATGCCTGGATATTAACCAGGGAAAGATCATCAGAAGTTCACTTTTTGTACTAAATAATTCGCATTTTATGTTTAAAAATTGAGATATTCCTTATTA
>OGJI01000030.1_pt1 | contig 170119 bp, 132 predicted proteins | sample 1572031 | NCBI WGS metagenome assembly OGJI01 (sample SAMEA2582119, study PRJEB24529) | metagenome | biome: Human gut stool | place: China | collected 2011
AGGTATGGGTAACGAGTTCCGTGAAGAAAGGAATTATCTCGGCAGAAGAAGGACGGGAGTTTTTGTCCAATTACCGTTCCGGATTGTACGGGTATACCTATTTGGAATAATTTGATAGATAATAATAAAATAAAGAGGTCGTGCCGAATTTGTTAAAATGAATCAGGTACGATCTTTTTTTGTAAATTTTCTGTCATACAAGTGTTAACGTGAATTTCACTCAATCAGATAATCAACATGTTAATAAAAACCTAATTTTTAACACTATTAAATTTTACGCAAATGTTTGCGAGTAAAAAAAGATTTGCTAGTTTAGCATCGGTGAAAGAAAAAAGGCCTCGTGCTGTCACAGCAGGAGGCAACCAATAACAAATTTATGAAAAAAAATTGAAGTCTTTTCTTGAAATCCGATACAAAGGTATCGGCTTTTCTTTATATACAAAAAAATTAGTAGTTAAATTTCTGTTATATCGATTAATTTTCGATACACACGTTTATATACGAATACAGGGAGACAAAAGTTAGGATTTATGCTAAAATAAAAATGGTCCGCGCTGTCTCAGCGGGGACCCAAAATACCAATAACAAATTTATGAAAAAAAATCGAAGTCTCTTTTGAATTACGATACAAAGGTATCGGTTTTTCATCGTAACCTTGTCACTTATGTATTAAGTTTCGGTTACACTATGATTACATTCAAAATATATGCCTATATACGGCACATGCACGTAAAGGTTTCATAATTAATCAAAATTAATTCTTAATTGTAAAGGGCCATCGGTGATTAATTCTTCGAAAGGATTTGACACAGAGAGACCTAGAAGGCGTATTCTAAATTGCGTAAGTTCTAAATCTTTGAGTAATTTTTTGGCTAGGGGAAGAATATCCTGTTTTGTTCGTAACTCGTGTGCCATAGTGATACTACGTGTCTTTTGGGTAAAATCGTGGAATTTGATTTTCAAGGTTAGGGTATGTCCTTTGAAATCAGACTTTTCTAGCCGGAGAATTAATTCTGTTGTCACGTGGTACAGTTCTATGATGACAGCGATATAGTTCGTCAAGTCATTCTCGAAAGTACTTTCACAGCCTACGGATTTACGGGTTCTTTCGGGGGTAACCATTCTGGGATCGATGCCATTGGCAAAATCGTGATATAGGGTACCGGCTTTCCCGAAATTGCGGGTAAGGAATGTCTGTGTACATTTCTTGAGGTCAGCCCCCGTGTGTATGCCTAGTGAGTGCATTTTACGAGCCGTGACTTTGCCGATACCCCAGAATGCTTCGATCGGGAGTTTGGAGATAAAAGCGGGGGCCCGGTTTGGGTGTATGGTGTAAAGCCCGTCGGGTTTCTTGTAATCAGATGCAATCTTGGCGAGGAATTTATTGTAGGAGATCCCGGCGGAGGCCACGAGCCCTAGTTTTTCTTTAATCTCTTTCTTGATTTCTCTGGCGACATCGACGGCTAACGGGATGTTTTTTTTATTCTCGGTCACGTCTAGGAAAGCCTCATCGAGTGCCAGGGGTTCGATCATGTCCGTGTATTCGTGGAATATTTCGTGAATCTGCATAGATACCGATTTATAGTATTCCATGTGAGAACCAACGAAAATGAGGTCGGGACAAAGCTGTTTGGCTTTCAGGGACGACATGGCAGAGCGTATGCCATAACGGCGTGCCTCGTAGCTGGCGGCAGCCACGACCCCGCGTTTCTCCGGACGCCCCACGACAAGCGGTTTTCCCCTGTATTCTGGGTGATCCCGTTGTTCGATAGAGGCGTAGAACGCATCCATGTCGATATGAATAATTTTTCTGTTTTCCATCTCCCGTTTCGATGAGTAAATATACAACTTTCTCTTGAATTTTGATTGTATATGTCGGGCGATTAATGTAGAAGAGGTGGGGAAATTTTCCTCAGCTTAAACGTGGAGATATTCCTCGATCGGGTAAAAGAAAGAGGGAAACTTTCGCTCCCCTCTTGTGTAATTATTTTTGGAATAATTTGTTCCAGTTTTTGTATTCTCTCTCTTTCCAAGGTCCGTTGTGGTAAACGTAGCTTGCGATAGCGGGAATAACGGTGGTTCCTTCAGCGTAAACCATTTGTTCGTAGGTAACGTCAACTTTACCCCAAGAGCAAGCCTCTTTCAAGGTAGAAGAAGAGCAAGCCCCGTCACGAACGTCGGCCACGGTGATCTGGATAGCGTATTTGTGCATCGGCACGTCGAATCCGAGGATCTCGGCACAAACAACAGTGTCTTGAGCAAAATTCTTCGGTGTTCCACCACCTACCATAAACAAACCGGTCGTGCCTGCTTTGATCTTGATTTGGGTCAATTCGATAAAATCTTTTACAGAGTCGATAGACACGTGTTTGTCGGGGTGTTCCCATTGGTGTTTACCGATACCGAATCCTGCGCTACAATCGGAGAAAGCCGGGCAGAAGATAGGCACTCCGCATTCATAACAAGTTTGGATCAAGCTGTCTTTCTTAACAGCGTGTCCTTCGTGTAACCATTTACCGATTTCCCAGATAAATTCACGTGAAGAATAAGGACGAGGTTCCAAGCTATTAGCGATCTCGAAAGTCGTGTGGTCACAAGCTTGTAATTCCTCTTCGTCGATGAACGTATCGTAAATACGGTCAATGTAAAGTTCTCTTAATTGCATGTCAGGTACGTCCTGGTGTCCCTTGTAGTGTTTGTAGCCAAGAGCCTCGAACAAGTCCATGTCGATGATAGACGCACCGGTGGAAACAACCACGTCAACCATTTTGTTACGAACCATATCCACGTAAACCTGCATACATCCGGCTGCACTGGTGCTTCCGGCAATGGTAAGAATATTAGTACACTCTTTCTCTCCGACCATCATCATCAGAATATCGGTTGCTCTGGCCGTGTCGCGAGAGGTGAATGACATATCGCGCATCGCGTCGATCAATTGGGTTGAGTCATACGACTTGATGTCGATGTGTTTGATAGTGTCTTTTAATAAATCTTTCTTTTCCATTTTATTTATCTTAAAAATATAAGGTACAATTATGAGGACCTTATTGACTCAATTTCTTAATTTTAGATTCCAGCCGCACAAGGCTAATGCTTTAATCTTCAATCATAAATCATCAATTGTTGGATTGGTTTTGATATTTGATGCTTAATATCTGGTAGATTAATTTGCTGGCCAAGAAGTCTGATGATTTATTAACTTCATTGGGGCAAAGTTCAACCACGTCCAAACCGACAATATTGTGACGTTCATTAATCAATTTAAGGAAGTTCAACACCTCTCTGTAATAAAGTCCGTCGGGTTCCGGGGTTCCCGTTGCCGGAAGAATAGCCGGGTCGAAAACGTCCAAATCGATCGTGATATACACGTTGTCGTGTAATTTTTGGGACACCATGTACATCCAGTTATTACCTTCTTTGGCATCATGTAGGTCATGAGCATAGAAAATACGATCCGGCATGATGTTCTCTTTTTCTTCGATGGCTGAACTTCTGATTCCTACTTGAGCCACGGTGGCCACCTCTTTGGCCCGGGCCATCACGCAGGCGTGGTTATGAGTGGAACCTTCGTATTCGCTACGCATATCGGAATGTGCATCCAGTTGTAAAACAGAGAATTTGTCATAGTGTTTGGCAAAAGCCCGGAAAGCACCGATACTAACGGAATGCTCTCCTCCCAGGATCACCGGGAACTTTTTGTCGGTTAATATCTTGTCAACTTGTTTTTCAACTTCCTGAGACATGGCTTCCGGAGATGAGGCCTCTGTCACTGGTTCCAAGGTTGCAATACCATGAGTATACACTTCGGAATCCGTTTCAATATCGTAGAGTTCCATGTTAGCCGATGCTTCAAGAATAGCATCGGGACCTTTATCTGCCCCTTTCAACCACGTGCTTGTCCCGTCATAAGGTACAGGTAATACTACAATCTCGGCAGTTTCGTATGCCGTAAACTCGCTGTCGAGTCCTCCATAATTTTTATTTTCCATATCTAATTGGGTTTATAGTATTTATAAACTCCTTTCTTTGTAAAAAGGTTTGCAAAACTAACGAATATAATTGAGAATTGAAAATGGAAATTTGAAAATGAAAAACTCATTTTCATGTTATCATTTTTGGTTGTCAGTCTGGCTGTTAACGATGTGTTTCATGAACTCCATGGTCTCCGTTTTATTGATATACACAAGTTCCCGGTTGCGCATAATCCATTTCCCGTTCACCATGCTGAAGCGGATGTTTTTGCTGTTGGAGGCGTAAACGAGAGCGGAATATTCGTCATATATGGGAATCATGTTGCTGGCATCGGCATGGATAACGATCAGATCGGCTCGTTTCCCGACCTCAAGGGAACCCGTGAGGTGTTGAATGCCGAGTGCCTTTGCTCCGTTGATGGTGGTCATGCGTAATGCCGTGCGGGCATCAACCGCCTCCGGGTTATAACCTGTTCCTTTGGGCAAGAGGGCGGCAAAGCGCATCTCCTCCACCATATCAAGGGTATTGTTGCTTGCCGTACCGTCAGTACCTATGCTCACGTTGACACCTGCTTTCAGGTAAGTGTCCGTGTCGGCAATCCCGCTGGCCAGTTTTAGATTGCTTTTCGGACAATGGGCTACTGATGTCCGGGTCCGTGCGTACAATTCGATCTCTTTGGGGGTTAGCCAAACGGAATGGGCTGCAATCACGTTCCTGTCCAATAACCCGATCGAGTAAAGGTATTCCGCCGGAGTTGTGCCGGTTTGAGCCGTGATGTCTTCCACTTCTTTACGGGTTTCGGCCACGTGGATGTGGAGAGGAATATTGTATTTTTCGGAGAGAACTTTGGCTTTTTGTAGTGTCTCTTTTGAACAGGTATAGGGTGAATGGGCACAAATGGCAGGATGGATCAAGCTGTCCCCGTACCATTGTTGAACGAGGGATTCACAGCGAGCCATTCCTTTATCGACCGTGTGAAAACTCGGTGTTGGAAAGTCGATCAAGGATTCTCCCACGACGGCCCGGATGCCCGCTTTTTTAGCTTCGGAGGCGATGATGTCTTCAAAGAAATACATGTCGTTGAAACACGTGGTTCCCGATTTGATCATCTCGATAAAGGCGAAGCGGGAAGCGATGGCCACGTTCTCCGGGGTCACCATGCGTGCTTCTGCCGGAAAGATATGTTCGTTTAGCCACGTGTGGAGCGGGAGGTCATCGGCATATCCGCGCAACATGGTCATGGGTACATGGGTGTGCGTGTTGATAAACCCGGGCATCACGATCATCCCCTCGGCATCAAAATATTCTGCATCGGGAGATTCGATTTTATCTTTGCGTATTTCTTTAATTTGATTACCTTCTATCCGGATAGAACCGTTTTTGATCAACTCCATGCGTTCGTTCATGGTAATGATACAGGCGTTAAATATAATTGTTGTTGCCATATTCTTGTTTTTATGCCAAAGTTAGTGATATTTCCGGTTTCGAGGGACGATATGACAGTTTTTCCTGGTATGGTATTTAACCATAGGATAAAGTTGGTTTATTCCTGTTTTATCCGTGTTGATATTTTCTAATAATAAAACGGATAAATCATTGATTTTTGTTCACTAATTGGTTATCTTTGTGAAAGCAAAAATACTTGTTATGACAGAAAAAAGAGAATATGTTCGCCAAGTAGTAGCGTATGCAAATTATTTTAAGGATTTCAAAAAGACTTTATCTCGGGATACTTTGCGTAAAATCTACCAGATTTTTATTTATATAATGACGTTAGAACAGGTTCCTGAGAAATTTCTTAAAGCAGTTGTTGGGGTACATGGACTTTTTGAAGTTAGAGTTGAAGAGGGCGGTAATATTTATCGGATTTTTTGTTGTATGGATGAGGGTAATTTGGTGATATTGTTTAATGGTTTTCAGAAAAAAACGCAGAAAACACCTCTCAGAGAGATAGAACGAGCTAAACGGATTATGAATGAATATTTTGCTAGTAAAGACAGGAAAGGAGAATAAAATGATGAGTAATGATGAATTGAAAGCAATAGGATGTACCCCGATTGAGGATTTAATCACGGAAGATTTTGGTGCTATCGGGACGGAAGAACGTAATGAATTTGAAAATGGGTGCGAGGCATTCATTATAGGGGAGCAATTAAAAGCAGAGCGTTTGAAAGCGGGTATGACGCAGGAGCAACTTGCAGCTAAGATAGGAACAAAAAAAAGTTATATTTCCCGTATTGAAAATGGACATGCAGATATTCAGCTTTCCACGTTGTTTAAGATATTTCAAGGGCTTGGACGTAAAATTAGTTTTACTATAATGTAATTCCATAAGTCACCTCGTTTCTAAACTAGACGAGTGGCTAATTACTTCACCATATATTTCCGTAACAGGACAACCGCCTCCCGGCATTTGTTGTAGAGTGTTTGAAGAACGAGGTATCAAAAGCATAGGCGTATGGAAGAAAATAAAATTATCCTATATCAGGATGACAACGAAATAACTCGTGTGTCTGTTCGTTTTGCTGATGAAGATTTGTGGTTGACACAAAAACAATTAGCGGAGATCTACGATACGACGCAAGAGAATATCTCCCTACATGTAAGTAATGTCTATGCTGACGGTGAATTGGATGAAGATCGAACTTATAAGAAATTCTTATTAGTTCAAACTGAGGGTAAGCGACAAGTGAGACGCAATATCGACCATTATAACTTGGATATGATAATAGCTTTAGGGTATCGTATCCAGTCGCGGATTGCCACGCGTTTCCGCCGTTGGGCCACACAACGACTTCACGAATATATCCAAAAAGGGTTTGCTATGGATGATGAACGATTAAAGCAGGGAGGAAATCGCTATTTCCGTGAACTTTTGCAACGCATCAGAGACATTCGTAGTAGTGAACGCAACTTTTACCAGCAGGTGACGGATATTTATGCTACAGCCACGGACTATGACCCTCGTGACGAGATAACAAAAATGTTTTTCACTACCGTGCAAAACAAGCTGCACTATGCCGTTCACGAAAACACCGCTGCCGAAATTGTATACAATCGTGTGGATAATGAAAAACCATTCGTAGGAATGACAAATTTCAAAGGCAATTATGTAACTAAAGACGATGTGAAAATAGCCAAGAACTATTTGTCTGAAATGGAATTCCAACGTTTGAACCTGCTCGTTTCCGGCTTCTTGGATTTTGCAGAGTTTCAAGCTCTAGAAATGAATCCTATGACAATGAAAGATTGGATAGAAGCACTAGACAACCAGATTATTGCTCATAAGCGGAAGGTTTTGATTGGCAAAGGAAACATTTCGCATAAACAGGCGATTGAAAAAGCAGAAAAAGAGTTCGAGATTTATCGCAAACGTGAAATGGATTTGTTGGAAAGTGACTTTGATAGAGAGATCAAAAGGTTGAAAAACAATGATATGACTAAATAGAAATTTCGAATGTTTCCTAATAATTATATTTTGTGTCTCAGGATTAATCAAAATTATATTACTTCATCATATATTTCCGTAAAATAACAACCGCCTCCCGGCGTTTGTTATAGACGGTTTGGAGGGCGAGGCCTAGCTTCGTGGCAATCTCTTCGGGTTTCCAGCCTTCGAGGTACATACGTATGACCGTGGCGTAATCGCCGGGTAGGAATTTGAGAGATTCGTACAGGGAATGGTATAGCTCCACTTGCTCGATGTCCTCTGAAAATTTGTTTTCAACTTTACTCTCCATTTTGAAACGTTGTTGGTATCCCAGATGCTTGATTTTATTCTTGTAGGCATTTTTCAAGGCGATAAAGCAGAATGTCTTGATATAAGGGATTGACGAGAATTGGACGGATTCCCGGAGCCACATATCGGTGAAGATGTCTTGTATAACGTCTTCTGCCGGAACATTCAGGGATTCGAAAAGTCGGGTGGCGTATAGATATAATTCTCTATATATCATTCGATAAACGATACTAAATGCTTTCGGGTTTCGCCGATTAAAAGATTCCAAAAGAATTATATCGTTCTGTTTTGACATGCATCCAATATAGATTTATTTATGCAAATGTAAATCTTTTTTGAAAAAAAACGGTATAAGGCACCAAGAAAAGTAAAATTCGATGATAATCAATGGCATGAGGTTAGAAATTAAATAATAAATAGGGGGACGTTATTAGATAAATCACTAAATTTGCAAAATACATTAATAATTTTGACAAAGCACAGAATGTTGATGTGTGGGAGTTTTGCGGAAATTTTATCAAGAACGTGTCGCAACATTCTATAAAGTTTACGATCAATAGGAAATTTAGAGTATGACTAAAAAAAAGAAACTACAAATCCGTAATAGTACTGCCGAATTTCTCATTTTCACCAATCAGGCGAAAGAAGACGGCATTGAAGTACGAGTTCAGAACGAAACGATTTGGCTTAGTCAAAAGTTAATGGGGGTTCTATTTGACTGCTCAACAGACAATATATCCTTACATCTTAAAAATATATTCAAAGAGAACGAATTGGATGAAAGTTCAGTTACCGAGGAATTCTCGGTAACTGCATCGGATGGTAAAACTTACAGGACCAAACATTATAATCTAGATGCAATTATTTCCGTGGGGTACCGTGTTAATACCGGTCGGGCAACAGCTTTTCGCCAATGGGCAACATCTGTTTTGAAGGATTATGCAATAAGAGGCTATGTGATTGACAAAAAGCGGATGGAAAACGGCTCATTCCTTGACGAAGACTATTTTGAACATCTACTTGCCGAAATTCGTGAAATTCGATTAAGTGAACGCCGCTTTTACCAGAAGATAACGGATATCTATGCGACTTCAATGGATTACAACAAAGATGCTGTAATCACGAAAGAATTTTTTGCTAAGGTTCAAAATAAGTTGCATTATGCGATACATGGTCATACTGCTGCTGAACTGATAGTGTCAAGAGCAAATGCCGAAAAAGAGCACATGGGGTTAACATCATGGGAAAAGAGTCCTAACGGTAAGATTGTCAAAACGGATGTCTCCATTGCCAAAAATTATCTGACAGAAACAGAATTAGAATCATTAGGGCGTATTGTCAATGCTTATTTGGATTTAGCGGAAGACCGAGCAAAAAGACATATTCCTATGACGATGGATGACTGGGCTAAACGGCTTGATAAGTTTTTGGAAGCCGATGACCGAGACATTTTGCAAAATAGTGGAAAGGTTACTGCACAAATAGCAAAATCGTTTGCTGAGAGCGAATTTGAAAAATATCGTATCGTTCAAGACCGCTTGTTTGAATCAGATTTTGACAAAGAGATAAAACGAATGAACGGGAAGCAAAATAATTCTAATGATTAAAAGATTATTGAATTTAGAAAAATAGAATATAATAAAGTCTTTTTTCAATTTTACAGGACCTGCCGAGCCTCTTAACAATGCTGAAATAGGCGGGTCTTATACTATTCTCAAAATAAATCACGTTTTCGCGGTAGTTTTTCCTATTTCGGTTTATATATGTATAAAAAAGCATAGATATGAAGACTGAAAAAGATATAGAAGAAATTCTGGATAACGTGAAAATCCCTTCGGATGAAGAGGTTGAGGCCGCGGGAATGCGGTTTGACCATCGGATACGTCGCCTGAGGATGCGTCGTCGCCTGATGTGGGCAACAGGTTCTGTGGCGGCAGTTCTGTGTTGTGGGTTAGTGTTTACTTCTTTGTGGATGAATAGAGGGGTAAAAGAAAATCTCGGTGTGGCGGAAATACCTCGTGTCCTTAAAACGGATCATCAGGTTGCTGTGCCTACACTTATTTTTGCGGATGGCAACAAGTTGAACTTGAAAGAGAGAGAAGCGGATTCTACCGCGGGGAAATCGAATATCCGGATTACAGACGACCGGGTGATCTACGATACCATGCCTGCCGTGCGGGAAATCGTGTACAACAGGTTGATCATCCCTGCCGGGTTTACCTATAACGTCACCCTTGCCGATGGGACGGAGGTAACGCTGAATGCCGGGAGTAGCTTGAAATACCCGGAAATATTCGTTGGGAAACAACGGGAAGTGGAATTGTCGGGTGAAGCCTATTTTAACGTGGCCAAATCGGATATTCCTTTCGAGATAAGTGTCGGTGGTTCGAAGATCCGGGTTTATGGCACCCGTTTCAACGTGAAAGAACGTCCTCAAAAGGCCATCGAAACCGTTTTGATCGCGGGGAAGATCGGTTTTAAATCCCCCGGTCACAAGGAAGTCCGGGTCAGTCCCGGGGAATTAGTGTCTTATGATATGGTGGCGGCAAACGTCAAGGTAAAGCCCGTGGATGTACTGTATGCCACGGCGTGGTTAGACGGCGTGTTCCGTTATCGGGACAAGCCTTTGGATCTGGTGTTAGAAGATATTTCCATCTGGTACGGGGTTTCTTTTGAATCCCGGGAAGGACTGGATAAAATAGAAGTCACTATGAATCTAAATAAAACGACACCGATAGATGAAGTTGTGTCGTTCCTTGAAAAAATAACAAATTGCAAATTTATAGAAGAAAGGGGGCATTACACCGTGAAGTAAACATCTTGAATCAAAAAAATTATCCCGCTAGGCAGGATAATTTCACGTGAAATCGCTATCGAATAAAATTGAGCCTTTATCATAGCGACCATCAAACAGTAAATCAAATTTACTATTTAATTAATTAGTACGACAAATTTATGCAAAAAAATCACATCGGCGGTATTCATATCGCTAAAAAAATTGCGTTGTGCATATTCTTGGTATCTGCGACGCTAAGTGCTGTACCAAAGAGTACTTTCGGGGCCACATCCAGTGTGTTTCAGGTCATCCAAAAGAAAGTAACGATTTCGATGAAAAATGCCACGCTGGAAACAATCCTTGCCGAAATCAATCGGCAGACGGGCCTTGATTACGGTTTCCAAAGTAACGGATCGGTAGATAAGAACCGGAGATTCACCTTAGAAGTAACGGATGTTACCGTGGAAGAAGCCCTCAATACACTATTGAAAGATAGTCCGTATGATTATGTGTTGGAGAAAAATCGGATCGTGATAGTCATCCGGGAAAAGAAACCGGTACAGTTGATTGCCGTTACCGGGCGAGTTGTGGATGAAAAAGGGAATCCCATTCCCGGGGCGACGGTGCTTATCCAGGGAACTACCCAAGGGGTGGCCACGGATGCTGACGGACGTTACACGATCAATACTCGGTCGGAGGATGCTTTGCGGATTTCCTTCATTGGTTACAAAACAGAGGTAGTGCCACTTAAAGGCAAAACGAAATTGAATGTTCGTCTGAACCCCACGGCCGAAAATATCGAGGAGGTAACCGTTGTGGCTTTCGGGGAGCAAAAGAAAGAGAGCGTGGTTTCGGCGATCACTACCGTGGATGCAAGAACCTTGAAGTCTTCAAGTAGTGACTTGACTTCCCAGTTTGCTGGGAAAATCGCCGGTATCGTGGGGTGGCAGACGGGAGGTATCCCCGGGGCGTTGACAGAAGAAGAAATGAATACCAAATTTTACATTCGTGGTATCACTTCCTTCCAATCCAAGGCTAATATCGATCCCTTGATCTTGATTGATGGTGTAGAATCGTCCAAGTTGGATCTTTCTCGTATGACACCTGAAGATATTGAAACTTTCAGCGTGATGAAAGACGCTTCGGCAACCGCCATGTACGGGGCTCGTGGGGCGAACGGGGTTATTTTGATTACGACAAAAAAAGGACAGGAAGGTAGTGTTTACACCTCTGTTCGTTACGAGGCAGTATTGAGTATGCCAACGAGGGAGATCGAGGTGGTGGATCCCATCAATTACATGAAAATGTACAATCAGGCATTGTTGGCTCGTAACCCGGATGCCACCCCGCAATATAGCGTGGAGCGCATCGAACGTACCGGTTCTCCTTCCTATCCTTCTTGGGTGTATCCGGCGAATGATTGGTATGACATCATGTTCCACGATTACTCCATTAATCATCGTGCCGGATTGAATATCCGGGGTGGTTCCCGGTTGGTTCAATATTACACGTCCGTGAATTATGTCCGTGACGAGGGTATGTTGAAGACCGATCGTTTGAACCAGTTCAAGTGTAATATCGAGAATAGTACGTTCTCTTTCCGTACGAATTTGAATATTGATTTGAGTGCTGGAATTCGGTTAAACATTAACACTTCGGCGAACTTGGATAAATACCGCGGTCCTTATGCCGATGTATCGCAGGCCTATTATCTGGCTTTTAATGCTTCTCCGGTGGATTTTGCTCCAACTTATCCTGCAGATGAGTCATCTAACTGGCCGCATCTTCGTTTTGGCGCCGTGGATCAAAATACTACCAATCCCTATTTGATTTTGCATCAGGGATATAAGGATCGTCGCCGTTACTCTGCTGTGGCCCGTGCAGAGTATATACACAATCTTTCGACTCTTCTCAAGGGATTGGAGTTACGGGCTTCCGTTTCCATGAACCAGACGGGGTACTACGCGAATGCTTATAAAACAGTTCCTTATATGTATGCTCTGAAAGACTATGATTTTGAAACCGGAGTACATCAATTAAATGCTTTGAATAGTAGTGAGGCATCAAGGACATTGACAAAAGATACAGATGGTCAACATACGAATAGTTCTCAATCCACGCAAATGAGTTACGAGGTACGGGGGCTACACGTGGCGGCTTGGGGAGAACATCAGACCAGCTTGACTGTTGTGTTTAATGCGCAGGAGACAACCTATTCACAAACCGCATCCGTGTTGGATGGTATTCCTAACCGAAATATGGGCGTGTCCATGCGCGGTACTTACGGGTGGAGAGACAAGTATTTTGCAGAAGCTAGTTTTGGGTACAACGGGTCCGAACGTTTTGCCAAAGATCATCAATTCGGATTCTTCCCCGCATTAGGAGCGGCTTGGATTGCTTCCAAAGAGAGATTTCTTGCTGATCACACCGCTCATTGGCTTTCTTTCTTGAAATTTCGTTTCTCGTGGGGTAAGGTCGGGAATGACGGTGTGATTAAAACTCCGCGTTTCACGCATCTACCTTTGCTGGATAATGACAGTGCGTTAGATCCAGCTCCAAGTGGAAACAATATATCAAGGCCTTACGTGGCTTCTTATCCGAATGAGAAACTCACGTGGGAAATTGCAGAACAAAGTAATATCGGTATCGAAACCAAGTTCTTTGGTGGGATTGTGGAGCTAAATGCTGACATTTATCAAGAAATTCGGCATAATATTCTGGATTATCGTTACACGATGCCCTCGACTACTGGTTTGGAGAAGCCGCAAATTGGTAACGTGGGTAAGGCTCGTTCTCGGGGTATTGATCTTTCGGGTAAGATACAACACGCTTTTACTCCGGACCTTTGGATGATTTTGAACGGTACGTTCACGTATAGTAAGGCCACTTATAGGGAGATCGAGGAAGCCACGAGTAAGCCGGAATGGCAACGGAGAGAGGGGCATGAACTGTCGCAGCAGATCGGTTACATTGCCGAGGGACTTTTCCGTGACCAGGCAGAGATCAACAATTCTCCTACCCAAGGAGGAGACATCATGCCGGGAGACATTCGCTACCGTGATATAAACGAGGATGGAGTCATTGACGTGAATGATGCCACGTATATCGGATTCCCGACAACTCCCCGTGTGATTTACGGGTTCAGCGGTTTCTTTAACTTCAAGAATATTGAATTTAGTTTTGCTTTCCAGGGATCCGGGAAACGGGCTTTCTTTATGAATCCTCAGAATATTAGTCCATTTGTGGACAACCGAGCTATGTTGAAAGCGATTTACGATGACCATTGGAGTGCAGATAACATGAAGGAACATCCTTTCTGGCCGCGCCTTTCCACGCAATCAATAACCGCACATAATCCTCAGGAAGCATGGACCGGATCAGAAGAACGAAGATCAACTTATTTTATGCGTGAATGTAGTTTCTTGCGTTGCACTTCTATCGAATTGGCTTACAATCTTCCGCGGGAATTCCTGCAAAGATTGAGAATGCAAACGGTGAAATTCTACGCCCGTGTCAATAATCCTTTCCTGATCACGAACTTTAAGGTTTGGGATGTGGAGCTAGGGGACAATGGTTTTAACTATCCGATTCAACGCACCTGGTCGATCGGGTTAAACCTAAGTTTCTAATTTAAATATATACAGGAATGAAAAAATATTTATTATCAATACTTTGTGGTATTCTTCTGCTCCCCGGGTGTAATTACCTTGATATGGTGCCGGAGAAAGATATTGAAACGGTAGAATCGCTTTTTGAACAACGCACGAAAGTAGAGCTTTGGTGGAAAGGACTTTATGCCGAGTTGAACAACATATTCGCCGATTTTAGGGTTAATACGGCTTATCTTGGAGCGGATGAATTTGTAACTTGTCAGGCCCTGCATAGTTCTACATTGTATAATCTTGACGGGTTAAAGATTGCTGATGGTCTTCAGATGTCTCAAAATCCTTATGGGTCAATATGGTATAGGATGTATGTCGTTATCCGCAACTGTAATATTTTCCTTGAAAATGTGGACCATACCTATAACATGAGTGAGGAAGATCGTAATTGGTGGAAGGCAGACGTGAAAGCAGTAAAAGCGTATGTTTATTTCGAATTGGTACGCCGTTATGGTCCCATTTGTTTGGTTCCTCAAAATATGCCGGTAGACCTGCCAGTAAAAGATTATCAATTACCTCGCCAACACGTGGACACTTGTTTCAAAGAGATCATTAATTTATTGGAGGAATCCATGGAGTACGTGCCTAAACATAGCCAGAGGATATCCAATTATGGTCATACGTTTAGCCTCGAAGCTGTGTATGCGTTGAAAGCAAAAGTGCTACTTTATGCTGCCTCCCCTCTTTTCAACGGGAATGCGTTTTATTCCGACTTTAAAAACAAGAATGGGGAATTACTTTTTAATTCTACTTATGACCGGAATAAATGGTTATTAGCCGCAGAGGCCGCTGATAAGGCCGCTGAAATGTGTGAGGACGGCGGACGGGCTTTAGTCTTGGGTGCGACCGGGAAAAAGACCGATTTATTAAATAAAATGGCTGATATTGAGAATATGTCGTTTTCTCGCTTTAACAATTCGGAATACTTGTTAGAATGGAAATACCCGTCTACATTTTACCAATTTATTTTGCCGCGATTGGTTGGTGATGACGATAATTTTGACTCTCAAGCGTTAGGTTGCCTTTCTCCTTCTATGAAAATGGTGGAAATGTACTACACGGCGAACGGGCTACCCATTGATGCCGATATTACATGGAATTACAGCAATCGTTATAAATTAGCTTCCGAAAGTAGTCCCGTGTACGAGGGGGTTATCCCAATGAATATCGATGTGGTGAATCTTCATCTTCGTCGTGAACCCCGGTTCTATGCTTGTATTGCGGGAGATCGGATGTATTGGCAACGCGGAACAAATACGGCAGATAAGGACTATAATTTTCTTGTAAAAGCACATAAAGGAGAAGAACCATGGGGAACGCAATATGACTTTATTGTCAGTAACTCATGGCAGAATATCAACGGTTACTGGTTGAAAAAACACCTGTTCTCGTGGTTCAATACTTTAGGATATGCCAATAACTTACAAGGAAATGAAACGGCAGCTATTATCCGTCTTGCCGAAGTCTACCTGATGCAGGCGGAGGCTTGGAATGAATATTTGGATCAGCCGGATAGCCGGGTGTATGATCCGTTGGACAAGGTGCGCGAACGTGCTGGAGTTTTACCCGTGAGAGAAGCTTGGGGGAGTTATTCCAACAACCCGGTAAAAGTAACCACGAAAGTTGGGATGCGGGATATTATTCATCAGGAATATGGCATCGAGTTTGCCTTCGAGGGACATCGCTACTGGGATATTCGCCGCTGGTTGACGGCCCACCAGACGATGAATGAAAAACAATATGGCTGGAATGTTATCGGGACCACGGATCAGGCATTCTATAACTATGAAACAGGACCGGTCGTGGTGTATAGCAGTAATAAATTCATTGCTCCGCGGGACTATCTTGATCCGTTTGATGCGGAAGAGATCTTGATTTCCGGAATGGTGCAGAACCCGGGATGGGGTGGTAGGTAAATGATGGATTTATGATTGTAGATTTTAATCCTTAAAAAGATAGAATGATGAAAAATACCATTTTCTTATTATTAGTAATATTCGGTTTGTTTGCCTGTGAGGACGATGATTCGGTTTTTGAGCCATCGACTGAGGGACTGGAGATCAAGTTTACTCCGGTTGCGGGAGGAGCAATGATGCATTACAGGTTACCGAACAATAGCGACATCTTTGCCATGAATATCCGTTACAAGGATTGGCAAGGATTTGATATATTGAAAGCATGCGGTTATAGTGGAGACTCGGTTTTGTTGGATGGTTTTACTAGAAATCAGGAAGGGATAAAAGCCCGGATCTCTTTTGTGAACCAGAATAATGAAGAATCGGAAGCCATGGAATATGAATTTTCAACGCTGGACAGTGCGCCTTGGTCTTTCTTCGATGACTTGATGGTAAGATCCTCGTGGAATGGTTTTCAGGTGATTTACAAGAGTCCCTCGGTGGTTACCGGAATGGTTCATGTTTTTTACTTGGGAACAAACCCGTTGACGCAGAAGGAAGATACGATTCTGATGAGTAGTTTCCCGATCACGCAACAAGGAGACACGGTTAATTTTATACAAAAACAGGAAAGAGCAAGCAATACGGTGATTGTCCGCACGGAAGATTTTCATGGTTTCCGTGTAAGACAGGAAATTTATCCGGACATTGATGCTTTTCGGGCTGAACAGTGGCCGATGTCAGCCAGTGATTTCAATGATTTCGGTTTGTCAAGAGAAAGTGCTAAGGCCAAGACGGGAGTGGAATATCTGTTTGACGGGGAATTGAAAGGATTGGAACGTTTGATAGCTTCTGCTTATGAAGATAAGGATTCTCGTCAAGGTACGGAAATTTATGGAGCTTACCTTGCCGGACCTTATTCCTACGAAAAACCGATTATTCTTGATTTGAGAGAACCAAAGACTCCGGCATGGATTCGTATTTATTGCCTTTATCCCATGCATGCAAATCATGCCGTTGGTTTGGCTACTTGGGGAAACGTGTGGATCGGTTCTTACGAAGATAAAGTGCCGTGTAAAATGTCGGTGTATGGTAACAGCGCATCTTCAGATCCGGATGACGAGGGATGGGTGTATCTAGGACAACTGAATCAAGATCCTAAACGTGAGGCGGTAACAAAAAGGTGGTCACGTCTTACGACAGATCTGATGTTAGCGCCCAAGGATGTGAATGATTTGGAAACAAAAGACCCGATTTACGTGGATATTCAACTCCCTCCTGTAAACGACAAGTATCGTTACTTGAAAGTACTGGTACACGACACGTTTGACACGTCGAAAGAAGACGGGATAAATCGTAATTTACAAGAGTATTTTACGTTACAGGAACTGGAAGTTTATGTGAAAAAGGATTAAGTTATGAGAAAGAGAAAATACATCATAAATCTATTTGCGGTGGCAGCCTTGTTGGTGGGGTGCGGTGAAAGTCTGGAAGACACGTATAGTGATTATGCCGGAGACGGGAAGATCCGTTATGTGGCAAAATGTACAGAAGTTCATGCCACTCCGGGCTGGGAACGCTTGCTTGTGAAATGGATAAACGGGACGGATGCTACCGTTGATAAAATCAAGGTAAAATGGTCATGTGAAGACCTGAAAGATTCGATTTTACTTCCCAGTACGACCGAGTCTTACGAGTTGAAAAATTTGACAAATGGGACTTACCGTTTCGACGTGAGTGCCATAGATTTTGCGGGTAACGAGTCTTTGGTGGAAACCACCTATGGACGTCCTTACACGAGAGAACATGAGATTATGCTGGCATTCACGAGAGGAGTTGTGAAACCGTACTTCCTGAAAAATAAATTGATTTTCTTCTCCGATCAATGGAACGAGAATATTGATGAGATTAAACTGCAATACAAGAATACACAGGGAGATATTCAATATTATACGTTTGATAAAGAAACCAGTTATAGTGCTTTTATCACGATCGATGATGTGAGCGTGAACCCGACGGACACGATTTATGTGCTTCGGAAAGGAAGGGTGGAAGGTTGTCCGGATTTGATTGAATTTGACCCGTTGGCATTGAGCCATACAAAGATTTTCAGTTCGGGATTTGTGAATGCGATCGAGCGTCGTTATGGATATTCGAACAAAACGAAAGAACAGGAGGCGGAATTTGAGAAATTTGTTGAGAAAGTTACAGAATTGGAATTTGATTACGATATCGAAACTTTCGAGGACGTGTTGTATTGCCCGAATCTGAAAAAACTCGTGTTTGCGAAAAATCGGTATTTAGATAAAGAGCATGGCTATTCGACGGATGACGATTATCCTAAATTACGGAGTGATATAGGGAGGAGTCTGCTGGTGTTGGATAAGGCAAGTGAACCGGATGTTTTGGGATTGAAAATCGAATGGTATGGAGGTTGGAATATCCCTTATTTTGAATATGAAGAACCCCCGTATATGGAACACATGGGATTCTCCCCGCTTCCCGCGATGGAAATTATTCAGCCGGAAGCTTTAAAAACGTATGACAATGGTAGCAAAATAAACTGTTCTCCTTCGGACCTTTATGCCGATTTGGATGCCTTGTTAGATGATGATTATCAAACGACATGGACAACCACGTCTAATACTGTACCTCGTAAGTACGAGATGGCAATGGAATTGCTGGAAGAGACAGAGATTAGCGGGATAAAAATAGCGCAACCCTTGTATCACCCGATGATGGATAGACGAATGCAGTATATTATGCCTTCTCAAATTTCTATTCAAGTATCAACCGATGGAGGTCATTGGCAAAATGTCACTTATTTTGAAACCAATGAGCTGGGACGAGGTTCTGGTGAGGTTACTTTATTGAAATTCCCTGAAGGTTCTCGGCGGGTACGTTACATCAAGTTTACCTTGCAAGACGGTACGGACCCGGGAGGGAACTGTGCGATCGCTTTGGGTGATATTCTTCTCTTCAAATTGAAGTAAAGAAAGATGTCTTTATGTGCTCGCTTGAGCGACTTTGATAAGTATTAAAAAGAGGGTGTGTCAACAAATTTTGGCACACCTTCTACAAACAGATCTAAAAAAGTATGCTAAAAATCAATCATTTTACTAAACTCTTTTTTAGCGGGATACTCTTATTGTGTTTTTCCGGTGCTTTCGCTCAAGAACAGGAGGATCGTCTCCTGCAACTGATGAAACAAGAGCTGGTGTACTGCATGGAGCAACTGAAAAAACAAGAAAGTATTCCCTATTACATGAACCTGCGGGCGATGGACGACCGCACGATAACGGTCGTGAGCTCGTTCGGGGCCGTGACTACTTCCAACGAGAATCGTATGAGAACGTTGGTGCCGCAAATCCGGTTGGGTAGCCCGGAATTGGATAATTTCAAGTATAATATGCAGGGTGGGTTTGCCGGACCTAATGCACGGGGAGCACGAGGGGTAGTTTTGCCTTTGGATGATGATGCCACGGATGCGATTCGGGAAGCGATCTGGCGGGAAACATTGCAACGCTACGAGTTTGCTCGTAATATGTATGATCAAGCAAAGACTCGGGCCACGGTGAGCGTGGAGGACGAGGATAAAGCCCCCTGTTTTTCCGATGCCCCGATGGTGCGTTATTACGAGGCACCCTTGGCTGCCGGAAGGCAAAAAATGGATATTAAACGGGCTTGGGAACAGCGTCTGAACGAGGTTTCTGCCGTGTTCAAAACTTGTCCCGAGTTAAGCGAGGGATCAGCCAGTTTTAGTTTTCAGATATTGCGTACCTATTTCGTGAATAGCGAGGGGAGCTTGGTGGTGCAGAACCGGGTAGCCACCCGGGTGATGTTAATGGCATCCCTGAAAGCGGCAGACGGGATGGAATTGCCGTTGAACAGGGACTATTTTGCTTACACGCCTGATGACTTGCCGGATAATGACCGGATGATTGCCGATGCACGGGACATGATCAAGCGATTACTGGCTTTGCGTGATGCTCCGGTTGCTGATCCTTACACGGGGCCTGCTATCCTGTCGGGCCCTGCCAGTGGGGTGTTCTTTCATGAGATTTTTGGCCATCGTCTGGAAGGTCATCGATTGAAATCGGGCGGTCAAACTTTCAAGAAGATGGTGGGAGAGCAAGTGTTGCCCGTAGAATTCCAAGTGTATTGTGCGCCTTTGTTAAAACGCTATGCTGATACCGATTTGTATGGTCATTACGTGTATGATGACGAGGGCGTGAAAGCTCGCCGGGTGGATAACGTGGTGAATGGCGTGTTGAAAGAGTTCTTGATGAGTCGGGTTCCGCTGGATGGGTTCCCGTCAAGTAACGGCCATGGTCGTACTTCTGGCGGTGGCGATCCCGTTTCCCGGCAATCCAACTTGATCATAGAGACCTCTCACCCTTACACGGAGGATGAACTTCGGGCTATGTTGGTGGCAGAGGCTCAAAAGCAGGGAAAGGAATACGGTTACTATTTTCGGACCGTGACGAGTGGTTTCACGTACACGGGCGAGGGCGGAAGTCTGAATTCCTTCAACGTGACACCCTTGGAAGTATACCGGGTCTTCGTGGATGGTCGCCCGGATCAGTTGGTGCGGGGGGTGGACTTGATCGGTACCCCGTTATCCATGTTCTCCAATATTGCGGCTGCCGGGAATGAACCCAGTGTTTTCACGGGTGTTTGCGGTGCGGAGTCGGGATGGGTGCCCGTGACGGCATCTTCTCCCACGATATTCGTGAGTAAGATCGAAACGCAACGTCGGGCACAAGCTCGTGATATTGCCCCGATACTGCCTTCTCCGAAACCGGAAATGGTGAAAGAGAATGATCCGGATGGTGTTATTTTTGCCGCGATGCGTTCCGAACAGGAACGTAATAAGGCGGCTTTAGTCCTCCCTAACGGGCCGAAACCTTATTATATTTCGTACACGATAGCCCGTTATCGTCACTTTCAGATGGCGGCCTCGTTGGGAGGATTAATGCTTTCGAACGTGTCCCCGTGGCAAATGAGTGGCGGTACTCAAGTTTTGCTTGGTGATTACCAGAGAAACAGTGATGCGCAATATCAAGAACAGATCGCTCCCGCACAATTACCTTCGGAGGTGGACTATGATGTGATTCGTCGTGGGTTGTGGGAATCATCGGATATGATGTACAAGTACGCATTGGGTATGATGGCGCAGAAAATGAATTATCTGCAACAGAACCCACTTCCATCGGAAGAGGCAGCACTGGCAGATATGCAACCTCTGCCAGCGGTTACCCGCGTACAAGAGCGTTCGGAGACCTACAAGATTGATCAAGATGTCTTGGAACGGCTGGTGACCGAGGCGTCTGCCGTGTTCAACGAGTACAAGGAGATTTATAATTCCAGCGTGGCGATCAACGGGATGGAAATGGATATGTACCGTCTGACCACGGAAGGGGTACAACTGAAAGAGCCCGGAGGATACGTGAGTGTCACGGTTTCCGCGGAAGTCCGTGGTGATGATGGTTCGAACTTGGGTGATTCATTCTCTCTTTCCTTGTTAAATCCGGCAGAGATTCCTTCGGTTGAGGAATTGAAAGTACGGGTAAAAACATTTGCCGAGGGATTGATGCAGCTAAAAGCAGCTCCTCCCGTAGCGGAATATTATAACGGTCCGATCATGTTCGAGGGGGGAGCCGTGGCTACTATTTTGGCGAATAATCTGCTCTATCGCGGTGGGTTAATTGCGGCCCGTTCGCTTATGCCTACGGGGCGGGGATTGGCGGACCAGTTCGGTCAAAAGATCATGGACGAGCGTTTGACTGTGAAGAACTACACGAATAAGAAGGAATATAACGGAACCCCGCTGTATGGTTATTATGAGGTGGACGGGGACGGAGTTACGCCGGAACCGGAAATGGTGTTGGTAGAAAAGGGGGTATTCAAGAAAATGCTGAATGGGCGAATCCCCGCATTGAAAGCCCCGGAGACCACAGGTAGTTCTCGTTTCATCATGTCCCCGCAGAGCCCGACGTTGGTGACGGGTACGGGAACGATCCACGTGCAAGCGGAGAAGGGCATTGCTCACGAGAAGATGAAAAAGTTATTGATCAAGACGGCGAAAGCTGCCGGACAATCCTGTGCCTACATCGTGAGAGGTATTTCCGGGTCGGCACTTGTCGTGTACCGGGTAGACCTGAAAGACGGGAAAGAAACCCGTGTTCGTACCACGGGCTTCCGTATGCCGGAGTTGACAAAATTGTTGAAGTTGGTTGCCATATCCTCGAAGGAAGAGGTGATGAACTACCTGCCGAATGCTTACCCTGCCTCGATGATTTATCCCGCCGGGATAATCGTGGACGGAATGGTGATTGAAAAGGCTAACCCGAAGACGGAGAAGGAACCGGCATTGAAACTCCCAAGACAGCGGGATTAAAGCATGAATATTGGAAGTGCTGAAAAGTCCCGTTTGTTACGGTGAGCGGGCTTTCAGCCACTTCTCAACAACAAAAAGCGGAAAAGATGAAAAGGATTTTATTTACAGTATGTATGTTATTAGGTTGCGTCCTGTTTACCATGGCACAAGAAGATAGTTATAAAATTGAAGGAAAATTGGGGAACACGGTCAACGGTAAATTACTGTTGGTGGCCAATACGGATAAGGGGATGCTTGATATTGGCGAAGCCACGGTCACGAATGGCGAGTTCGAGTTCACGGGCCGGATGCCGGAAGTGACATTGGTCTATCTGATGCCGATGAAAAAGAATGCCTTGTTGGCAGCTTTAATGTTGGAGAATGCCCATTACACGATTACGATGGGGACAAACGAGCTAGTCGTGGAAGGTGGTGGCGAGGCACAGAAAATATGGAGGGAATTTAACGATTTGGATAAGTCTCTGGCACAAAAAAGGCAGCAAATACAAGCTCAAGTCCAAATGAATCCCTCGCAAGAGGCGGGATTACAGAGGGAGTTTAAGAAAATCGTGGATAAAGCGGATGCGGAAGAGTTGGCCTTGCTGAAGAAGTACAACAATTCCTTCGTGGCGGCTTACGTGGTGGCCTCCAAGATGGCGCAAATTCTGGATGATGCAAAGTTGAAGGAACGCTACGAGGCGTTGGGAGAAGAGGCGAGAGCAACAATCTATGGCAAGCAAGTCGCTGACGAGTTGGTTAAGCTGGAAAAGGTGACCGTGGGAGCTGTTGCTCCCAATTTCAGCGCCCCGTTGGCAGACGGTGGGGTGTTGTCTTTACACGAGACGAAGGCGAAGGTAAAAGTGGTTGACTTCTGGGCTTCGTGGTGTTTGCCCTGTCGTCAGGAGAATGTAAACCTGATAAAAATCTACAAGCGGTATCGTCCCAAAGGTTTAGAGATCATCAGTGTTTCTATTGATGATAACAAGCAGGCATGGCTGTCAGCCATCGGGCAAGACGGTTGTGACTGGAAGAACGTGTCGGACTTGAAAGGTGGGCAGTCTGAAATTGCTGCAGACTATTGTGTGAAAGGAATCCCTTGCACCTTCATCCTTGATGGTGAAAACCGTATTGTGGCTAAAAATCTCCGGGGCAAAGACTTGGAGAAGAAGATCGACGAGATGCTGAAAAAGAAAAAATAGCAAATGTGAGGCGTGTGTTAAATCAGGACCGTCTCTAAACTCATCCAAGGGGCGGTCCTATTTAAAGAAAAGATTAAAATATACGTTTACAATGATGGAAAAACAATTTATATTCTTAGTTGTAAGTTTGATATTCATTCTTGCATCGTGTGTAAAAGAACAAGATTTCATAAACAACGAACTTGAGGAACCGTCATTGTTTACTCGCTCTTACGATGAACCAATAATAGTACCTTGTGAGATCCCTCGTTTAAAAACAATGTTAACAAGAGCTTTAGATATTACTAAAGACTCGACATTGACCGCCATTTTTACAGAACCGGGTAGAGTCGAATATGCAGTAATAACAGGTCAAAAAAATAATATAGTCATGCAAATGCGTCCCTCAAATTATAGGCCGCAATTCACGATATATGTTAGTGACAAATATTATGGGTTGACAAATAATGGGGCTATTTTTGTTGTTATACATGAATTATTTCATATCTATCGCTATAATAAAGGGGTTTCGAGTAATGATGGGGACCATGAAGCGATGACTGGAAGTTATATATATCGAGACTGGGTTGGTGCTGCTCTTGGAATACCTCAATATAGTTATGTTCAAGATTATCTAGTGTATTGTGGCACTTATGGGTCTCCGGTGTATGGGAAATTGTCATCTGGGGAAAAAGAAAAAATAAGACTTCTATGTGAAAGTTATGGATTACCTATTTGAAATATTATGAAAAAATTAAGTTTACTTATAATTATGATTTTGGGGAGTTTAAATTTGATATATTCTCAAAATGAATATAAGAACAAAACGAATTCTTCGAACAGGCAGGATAGCTTAAGTCAAGTAAATACGAAGATTAAGCCACAACCAGAGCACGTGTATGTTATTTTCACTTCGAAGGAATACGATCCGGAAAGTGAACACGGGATTACAGAAGGGGTCATGCGGATAGAAACATGTTATCCATACACGAATGATATGGCTTTAATTTCTTATACTTTCTTATCCAGATCAAAGAATTTTGATATTGCTTTCTTACATTGGAATTTAAAAAGAGAAGAACTGAAAAGACCAACAAAATCTACCGATAAGATGAATATCGTTATGATGTCGAAAGATTTTTTATTAACAGTCAACCCTATTGACCTTGATAAAAAGGGGCCCTCTATGACACGTGAAGAAGCGTTGGAGTTAAGAGAAAGACTGGTTGGAAAGATAATCTGGATAATTGACAGAAGGGATATCGTTAGCGATTCTGTGAAATTAATACAGACAGAAACTAGAGTTCCAGTTTGTTTTTAGATGGATAGTACTTATTTGATCGAGTTACAATAGGAACGGTATTATGTAATCTCAAAAACACGAAAAGATGAAAAAAATAGTTTTAACTTTATTCGTATGCTTGTCATGTGTCATGCTAGCAAATGCACGATGGAATCCAAGTGTTGTGGACACCTTGCCCAAAAGAGTTATTAGCGGCTTGGAAGTTATTCCTATAAAGAAGGCCTTTGAATCGGGAGAAGTTCTTTGGAGATTGAGAGTCTCTGATTTTAAAGAATGTTTTCAACGGTTTGAGAGTAAATACCCGGGAGGAATTAATTATAATCTAAATTCCGACGAAGTGAACAAGGCTATTTATGATTGGGAGGATCAACTTTGGGAAATATTTCCTCCCGAGATAAAAGCTTTAGAAGGATTTAATCTTAAGCTTTTTGTTGATAAAAATGGACAAGTTTTCACCGTGGAATTTTCTATACCGGACGAAGCTTTTCAGAAATTGGACGGATTCCCAAAGAACACATTAAAAAATTTTTACCACAAATTAATAAAGGAGAAATGTGAAGCTTTCAAAGAGGTAGATTTACAAGTTTTGGATCCAGATAGCGAAGGAGGTCGACGGATTCTTTTAGAAGTATGTGGTTCGTTTGGAAGTGGAAATGAGTACACGACCATTTTTTTGAATAAGACTTGTTATGATATGTTCAGTACATTTAGTCCATGGAGATTGCCGAAAGACGAGTTTAATAGATTGATCAAAAAGAATGAGGCGGAGATGAATAGCCAAAAACAAGAAGAGTAAATAAGTAAGTGAGAGGAGCGTATAGAATTGGGACCGCCTCTTGGATGAGTTTAGGGGCGATCCTTTTTAGAGAAAAGATTAAAATTTGCATTTGCCATGGTGAGAAAACTAGTTTATTTATAATTATTATCTTGGGAAGCTTGAATTTGATATATTCTCAAAATGAATGCATGAACAAAACGAATTCTTCGAACAGGCAGGATAGCTTAAGTCAAGTAAATACGAAGATTAAGCCACAACCAGAGCACGTGTATGTTATTTTCACTTCGAAGGAATACGATCCGGAAAGTGAACACGGGATTACAGAAGGGGTCATGCGGATAGAAACATGTTATCCATACACGAATGATATGGCTTTAATTTCTTATACTTTCTTATCCAGATCAAAGAATTTTGATATTGCTTTCTTACATTGGAATTTAAAAAGAGAAGAACTGAAAAGACCAACAAAATCTACCGATAAGATGAATATCGTTATGATGTCGAAAGATTTTTTATTAACAGTCAACCCTATTGACCTTGATAAAAAGGGGCCCTCTATGACACGTGAAGAAGCGTTGGAGTTAAGAGAAAGACTGGTTGGAAAGATAATCTGGATAATTGACAGAAGGGATATCGTTAGCGATTCTGTGAAATTAATACAGACAGAAACTAGAGTTCCAGTTTGTTTTTAGATGGATAGTACTTATTTGATCGAGTTACAATAGGAACGGTATTATGTAATCTCAAAAACACGAAAAGATGAAAAAAATAATTTTAACACTATACGTTTGTTTATCATGTATCATGATAGCAAATGCACGATGGAATCCAAGTGTTGTGGATACCTTGCCCAAAAGGGTTATTAACGGTTTGGAAGTTATTCTAATAAGAGAGACTTATGAATCGGGAAACATTTTTTGGACATTGAGAGTCTCTGATTTTAAAAAATGTTTTCAACGGTTTGAGAGTAAATATCCGGGTGGAATTAATTACAATTTTAATTCTGAAGAAGTGAACAAGTCTATTTATGATTGGGAGGATCGACTTTGGAAAATATTTCCTTCCGAGATAAAAGCTTTAGAAAGATTTAATCTTAACCTTTTTGTTGATAAAAATGGACGTGTTTTCACCGTGGAATTTTCTATGCCGGACGAAGCGTTTCAACAATTAGAAGGATTTCCCAAGAATACATTGAAAAATTTTTATCATAATTTAATAAAGGAGGAATGTAAAACTTTCAAGAAAGTAGATTTCCAAGTATTGGATCCAGATAGTGAAGGAGGTAGACAGATTCTTTTAGACGTATGTGGTTCGTTTGGAAGTGGAAATGAGTACACGACTATTTTTTTGAATAAGAGTTGTTATGACATATTTGGTACGTTTAGCCCATGGAGATTGCCAAAAGACGAGTTTAATAGATTGATCAAAAAGAATGAGGCAGAGATGAACAGCCAACAGACAGATAAGTAAATAATTAAGCAAGAGAAACGTATGGAATTAGGACCGTTTTTGGGATGAGTTTAGGGCGGTCCTTTTTTTAAACTTTAAAATTTGCGATTATGAAGAAAGAATTACTTGTACTCTGGGTAATGGGTATCTTGATTTTTTTATCATCATGTGCCTCGTTATATGGGAACCTGTCGAAAAAAGAATTGGCAAACGCCGTTCATGCAAAAGTAGATAGCCGGGAATACAGGATTGATATGATACCCGAAGTTTATACCGGCGAGAGTGGTTTGGACGTGCGTGTTCCGGGGTATATTCAAGTGTGGGGGGATTCCGTTATTTCTTGCATGAACTATGATAATCCTTTTCCGGGGACGATGCCCCCTAAAGGTTACGTGGAGAACATGAAAGCCGTGAAATATGAAATTTTAGACTATCAGCAAACGACAACCCGGCGAGGACGTCGAATTGTCAGTTTTTGGTTTAAAATGAAATACGACGAGTATGACCCTTACACGTTGGCAAGATTTAAAGATCGGATGGTTCCGGTACGTTACAGGTTGGAATTTGGTAATTCGACTAAAGTGCGTGTTCTTCAGTTTGGATATCTGATGAAGTTTGGAACGTTGTCGTTATAGGAGAGTGATGTAAAGAATTTGTTATTAACCAATAATTTACGAGTTATGAAAAAATAGAAGTTTGTGTTATGGATATTTTTAGTTTACTTTCATATTTTTGTCCCGATGGCAGTTACCGGGCAAAGTATGGTATTTATCGAGAGGGATACTTTCCTGATGTATTCTAATCCTTTAAAGGCAGATTCAATATTGAATGCCAAGGTCTACGATCGAGTGTATTATTTTGATTTGGAATAGTTATAAGTGACACTTTGATTTAGGTGATGTCTGTTTGGTCTTTTGTTTTCCGGGTTTATTCGCAAATGTCAATAATCACTACAACCGCCGGGGCTGATTTTACGAGGTGTAAAATCAATAATCTATGGAAAACAAAAAGACCAATACTTTGATACATTTGAACGGCCTCCGTTATGGTGAGGGACATATATTTCTTTGGTGGGAGAATTATTGGCGGCGGCTTTTGTACGTTGACATTCTTTACATTGAGGGATCGGGCAGTTATTGTGAATTTCACGCGATCGACGGGAGTCGGATGACGATTTCTAATCGTTTGGGGGTGATGAAACTCTCTTTACCGGATGATATGTTCATCCGGGTACACCAGAGTTTCATCTTGAACTGGCATTACATCGATACATTTGTGGGCAACAGTGTGAAAATCGGTGACCGATGGTTTCCGGTAGGTCGGACTTATCGTCCCCACCTGCTGCAAGTGCTGCATTTCCCGAAACTTCCCCTGCAAAATAGTAAACAAGAATTATAATAATCATCTTTAATCATCAACCCGCCTGGTGAATCGGCCATCGGCGGCTTTTCCTGTTGGTAGGTGATATGTCAATTACGGCTATAAGAGGGTAATGGAATTGCATTAATTTGCTAGTAAATAAATCTTTAATTACCTTTTCCTTTCCTTTGTCCTTAAAAATACGTACCTTTGAGATAGATAAATCATTTTTAATCATGGAGAAAGATAAATACATTCGGTTTGACTGGGCCGTAAAACGGTTGTTGCGGAATAAGGCGAATTTTGACGTGCTAGAGGGATTGTTGACCGTATTGCTTGATCGGCAGATTCATATCATTGATATTTTGGAAAGCGAGAGTAATCAACAGGATTACGACGACAAGTTCAATCGAGTGGATATTAAGGCTCGGGATAGCGAGAACGAGATTATTATCGTGGAAGTGCAGGTTACCCGGGAATTATATTTTTTAGAACGAATTCTCTATGGCGTAGCCAAGGCGATCACTGAACATATGGCATTAGGAGACCTTTATTCGGAAGTGAAGAAAGTGTACTCGATCAGTATCCTTTATTTCGATATAGGGAAAGGAAATGATTACTTGTATCACGGGCAAAATACGTTCACGGGAGTACACACGGGAGACCACCTACAAGTGACGGTGAAAGAACGGGATGCTTTGGTTCAACGTTTACCGTCGGAAATCTTCCCGGAGTATTTCTTGATCCGGGTGAACGAGTTTGACAAGGTGGCGACAACTCCGCTTGAAGAGTGGCTGGATTACCTGAAAAACGATCATATTCGTCCCGATACAACCACGCCGGGGTTGAAAGAAGCTCGGGAAAAATTGGTCTATTATAATATGAATCCCACGGAACGTGCTGATTATGATCGTCATGTGGATGCTATTATGATCCAAAATGACGTGCTGGGTACCGCAAAGCTGGAGGGGAAAATAGAAGGGAAAATAGAAGGAAAAATAGAAGGAAGAATAGAGGGGAGAATAGAAGGTCGGGCAGAAGGGAAGGCTGAGGGAAAAGCTGAAGGATTAATTGAAGGTGAGGAAAAAGGAGTCTTTAAAGTTGCCCGGAATATGAAAAAAATGGGAGTTTCCCTAGATACAATAGTTTTAAGCACGGGACTAACAGAGGAAGAGATAGAACGATTGTGACGTCAGCGTGTAGGGAAATTGTAATTGCCAATTTTTCATGTTTCAATAATTTCCTCTCATTATTGTCGCTGTTTTCCAACACGCTCATCTGATGAATGGCTATTGGGTTAAGTTTGACAAGCCGTTCACCTTGCGACATATCCTGTTCAATGAACACGGCATTGAGGTTCTCCATGTTTGACGGACAAATAAGTTCGTTGATAGTGGCATAATCACGTATATTGCCTTTCAGGTCGGAATTGGTTTCCCGCATTGCTTTGCCGTCATTCCGAACATTGCCACGTTCAATACATCGGTTTCGTTGGCATAGATCATATTTTGGACGGTAATCTTTGCCATATGATTTATATAAATACCCGTACATCTTTCGGTGTGTACAGGGTGTTCTTAGGGATTAAACACGTATCACTTTCGAATCAAAGACGTTTCAAAGACGTTCAGGGGTGTCTTTGATTCGGGAGGGTGAGGCTGTTGTTGTCTGTTTGTTGGGGATGCTTGTCGGTGATTCTCCGTTTTATTACATGAATTGTTTCGGGGGATTTTGTTGGAGCGGGGTGTGTTTTTATGGATGAGGGAAATGTGGGATTTATGTCGAATATGTAATGAAAAATGTCGTTTGTGAAAAGATTCGGTTGTTTATGAATTAGAATTTTATACGGAGGATGCATGTCCTACCTTTGCCTCAGAAAACAAAGAAAAATCTTAAACAAACGAGCGATGGCAATAATAGACGAAAATATTCGGGGAAAGGTTGGAAATTCGGTTTTTTACAGGGTGGGGTCAATAACGCGGGTGAGGAGTGCGGCAGCGAACTACTTGGATGCGAATACGATAAAACAACAGGAAAACCGTTCCCGTTTGAGAGTAGCAATACGTTTTTATCAGCGTTTGGTGGAGATCGGGTTACAGGAGGCATGGTATCTGGCGACTCAAGGAACCGGGAAAAATGGGTACAATTTCTTTTTGAAATTAAACATGATGGTTTTTAAGCCTAACGGGAAGATTGGGGATTTTGCCCGATTACAGTTGACGGTTGGTATGTTGCAGAAGGTAAATCATCTTATGGCGTGTGTTGACGAGGAAGATGCGGTGGTTTTGTCATGGGAGAAGGCGGAGAATCTTCCTTCCGCGGGGATGGAGGATGAGTTGGTGGTTGTCGTGCTTTATGCCGATCGTTCGTTTTCTCCGGAATTTGTTAAGACGAACGGGGAGACGAGAGGTGACGGGAAAGCCACTTTCCGTTTGCCGGGTAGACGGGGAACGGCGGTTCACTTGTACTGTTTCTTCCGGAAGAAGAACGGGGAAGCTTATTCTCCGAGCCAATACCTTGGGATTTCGTGATTTTAGATTTACGATTGGGTGATTAAAGGATTTCCAGGTGGGAAATTACTTTATAAATTGACAGAAGACGAGGCGTTCAATTGTTCCTGACGTGTCGTTACGGGGGAGACGTGTGTGGGGATAAAAGGGAACGGGTAATTTTAATACTGAAAAATATGGCAAAAAGAGAGACAGGTAAAAGAGAAGAAACGGCGGATGTGACCGCTCAAGTATTAGAGGAATTGAGTGAATTGCGTCAGGAGGTACGCTTGGCAATCGAGGCGGCATCAAATGCTGCTTACAGGTTGATGGATGCTGACGGGTTGTGCCAGGCAATGCGAATATCCAGACACACATTACGGCGGTACGAGAAACAATTTAAGATTCCGGCGAGGAAGGTCGGTAACAAGAAGTTTTATTTTGTAACAGAAGTGAAGAATTGTATCGTTACGGCTTTACGGCTTTGGAAGGAGTGAAAGGTGTGGTCGGGGCGGTTGGCAAGGTGATTGACCGCCTGACACTCCCGGCGAGGGAGAAGCGACAACTGGAAGCGGACTTATTGGAATTGCTGGTTGAACACGAGAAGGAGATGGCCCGATCCCGCTCGACAGTGGTGGTGGAAGAGGCCCGGGGAAACTGGTTGCAGCGATCATGGAGGCCGTTGGTGATGTTGGTGTTTGCGTTGATCGTTCTCGTGGGAACGTTCACGACGTTGCCTATCCTTTCCGATACTTCTCGTTTTTGGGATTTATTGGAAATCGGCTTGGGTGGTTACGTGGTTGGACGGGGTGGAGAAAAAATGGCCGCAGCCATTTTTAGGTTAAAAGCTAAAAAGTAAAAGTTAAAAACTTGGTTAACTAAATTTTTTATTCATGGCATTTTCAATTTTTAATTCTTCATTTTCAATCGTGAACCATCGCTTGATGGGGGACAGGGTGGTTCACTTGGTGAGCGCAAAGAATACCCGGCGTTTGGAGGGGCCGGACATGATCGTGTTACATTACACGGCGGGAACGAGTGCTGAAAGTTCTGCACTTTTCCTGACTCGTCCTGACGTGTCGGCTTCGGCTCATCTCGTGATTGGGCGGGATGGGGAGGTGTTTCAACTGGTGCCTTTCAACATTGAGGCATGGCACGCTGGGAAAAGTTGGTATGCCGGACGTGGCGGGTTGAATCATTATTCGATCGGAATAGAGCTGGATAACTTGGGGAAACTCTGCTTCTCGGGTGATTTGTTTATCGCGGAGTGTGGGCGTGTGGTGCCGCTTGATGAGGTTTACACGGATTGTTCCGGTGATAGCCCGACATACTGGCATCGCTACACGGCAAGACAGATCCGGGTGTTACGGGAAATCTGTACTCTACTGGAAGAGACCTACCCGATTCGTGACGTGGTGGGACACTCGCTAATCACGCCGAGAAAGATCGATCCGGGCCCGGCGTTGGAATTCGCATTTAGCGAATTTCAAGATAAAAATTAAAAGTTAGAAACTAAAAATATACCTTCTTGGGGCAGGGCCCGCCCCGGAAGTGTAGAGTTCATTTTCAATTCTTAATTTCAATTTTAAAATTATGGCAGAATTTAATTCGTATTTATTAGGAAAAGCAAGGAAATCAGTAGGTAACATCACGTTGTGTTACACGAGAGGGAAGAATATTGCCAAGGCAAAGGTATTTTCTCGGAAGGATAACCCGACGCCGGAGGTACTGGCACAGCGGGCAAAGATGAAAGCGTTAGTGCAATTATCCCGACAGTTGTTGCCGGTAATCCGGAAAGGTTTTGTCGGAATCGGCAAAGGCTCGGCGGCAAACGCTTTCACCTCGGTGAATATGTCTCGGGTTTCGGTGGACGAGCGGAATGTGGCAACCGTGGATTTTGACCGCTTACTTTGTGCTTCCGGGATGTTGTATCCGCCGAAGGTGGAAGTGACTTACTCGGAAGAGAATAAACTTTACTCTTTCGTGCAAGAGATGCAGGACGAGGAGAACGGTTACGCTTTCAATGATGACGTGGTGTACGCCATGTTATACGAAACGGTACTTGGTCGTGCCCGTTTGGTAACGTTACGAGCTCGTGGCGAGAACGGTAACACGAGTTACGCGCTGCCGGAGGAGTGGAATCACGAGAACGTGAAGTTGTATTGTTTCGCCACGTTGAAAAACGGGAAGAGAGCCTCGGACAGTCGATTGGTGGAATGCTAGATGAATGAACCCTTGCGTTTCCGGTATAGGATCCGTGCCGGAGGCGTGAGGGGCATTCTAAATTCGAAACTTTAAATTTTAAATTAGTAAAATGAGTAGTTATTTTATAATAGGAATGTTTTCGACATTGAGTTTTAATGCCGTGTTGTCGCAGATGGCGGATAACTTGCTGGCAGGAGTTTTGAGTATTATCGGAGGTGTGATCAGTTCCCTCGCCGTGGCTTGGGTGAAACGACGATGGGAGAGGTGATTACCAAGGGGTAGGGGAGGTCGCTCAAAACAATAGGACTTTTTCAAAAAAACATATTTCCAACTGGCAATTTTTCTAAATCCCTGAATTGTGAAAAGTGTAGAGTTCGTGGAATGAAAAAAATGGTGTAAATTCGCTTGGATAATTTTGAGAAAGATGAAGGTATTTTCGAGCATATTGTATTTATTGTTTACGTTGTCTTTGACCGTGAAAGCACAGGATTCGGTGAAGGTGGCTTTGGTGCAGGCTCATTTGGCATGGGGTGATATGGATGACAACTTGCAGGCTTTTGAAAAGCGTGTGCGCTTGTGTAAGGGATGTGATATGATTGTGTTTCCAGAGCTTTTTACTTCCGGGTGTGAAATGAAAAAGCGGGATAAAGAGGAAGTAAAGCGTTCGAAAAACGAGGTGGCTTCCCGTTATCCGGAGGTGATCAAAAAAATGAAAAAATGGGCGAAACGTTCGGGGGCGTTGGTTGTCGGTTCTACGATTTATAAAGAGGAGGGGAAATATTATAACCGGTTATTGGCTGTTTATCCGGATGGGAAATACGAGTATTACGATAAACACAATTGTTTTAAAAAAGGTAGCTTCTCACCCGGAGACCGTCATCTGGCGTTGGAATGGAAAGGGATACGCTTCTCGACTTATATTTGTTATGACTTGCGCTTCCCGGAGTGGAGTCGGAATCATGGAGAGTATGATGTTGCAATTTATATTGCAAATTGGCCGGAATCCCGACGAGACGACTGGAATCGACTTTTGCGGGAACGAGCTATCGAGAATGAGGCGTATGTCATTGCCGTTAATTGTGCCGGAGCGGATTTAACGGGACTTATGTATCGAGGGGAGAGTTGCGTGATCGCTCCGGACGGGGAGGTAAGGGCGAAGTGCAGAGATTATAGGGATGACATCGTGGTTTATAAGGTCATGAAGTAGCTTTAAAGATAAAATATTATAAATAAAGCGTCCTTTCGGGACGCTTTATTTATAATATTTAGAACTAACTTAGTCCAATTTCAGCACCGCAAGGAACGCCTTCTGTGGAACTTCGACGTTACCGATTTGTTTCATTCGTTTCTTTCCTTTTTTCTGTTTTTCCAGCAATTTACGTTTACGGGAGATATCACCACCGTAACATTTCGCAGTCACATCCTTGCGAACAGCCTTGATGGTTTCGCGGGAAATAATCTTCGCACCGATTGCAGCTTGAATCGCAATATCGAATTGCTGACGGGGAATCAGTTCTTTCAACTTCTCGCAAATGCGTTTCCCGAAGGAATAAGCGTTATCAAAGTGGATCAAGGCAGACAGGGCGTCCACGGATTCACCATTCAGCAGTATATCCAATTTCACGAGGTTGGCTCTACGATAGCCAATTTGGAAATAGTCGAAAGAGGCATAGCCTTTTGTGATACTCTTCAGCTTGTCGTAGAAGTCAAACACGATTTCAGCCAGTGGCATCTCGTAGTTCAACTCGATCCGGTTTCCTGTCAGGTAGTGTTGCTTTATCAACACGCCTCGCTTGCCGAGACAAAGAGTCATAATTTGACCGATGTAGTCGGTGGGCGTGATGATTTGTGCTTTTATATAAGGCTCCTCGATATAGTCCAGCACGGTGGGAGAGGGCATATCGGAGGGGTTATGCATTTCGAAGACTTCGCCTTTGGTGGTGTGGGCGATGTACATAACGTTGGGAACGGTGGTGATCACGTTCATGTCGAACTCCCGGTCCAGACGTTCCTGTACAATTTCCATGTGGAGCATTCCGAGGAACCCGCAGCGGAATCCAAATCCAAGTGCGGCTGAGGATTCAGGCTCGAAGGTTAGGGAAGCGTCGTTTAGCTGTAGTTTTTCGATTGAAGTACGCAGATCTTCGTAATCCTCCGAGTCAATCGGGTAAATTCCGGCAAAGACCATGGGTTTTACTTCCTCGAAACCCTCAATGGCAGCGGAGCATGGACGTTCCACGTGCGTGATGGTATCCCCGACTTTTACCTCGGATGAGGTTTTGATACCGGAAATAATGTATCCTACATCCCCCGTTTTGAGTTCATTACGAGGTTCTTGTTCTAGGCGTAATACACCAATTTCATCTGCATCGTATTCTTTGCCCGTGCTCACGAATTTTACGATATCACCTTTTTTCAAGCTACCGTTCATGATACGGCAATAGGTGATAATTCCGCGGAAAGAGTTGAATTCCGAGTCGAACACCAAAGCTTGAAGAGGAGCGTCGGGATCACCCGTGGGTGCGGGAATCCGTTCCACAACTGCTTCCAGTATTTTATCTACACCCAATCCGGTTTTTCCACTGGCTTCAATAATATCGTCCCGGTCGCATCCGATCAGTTCTTCAATCTGGTCTTTCACTTCCTCCGGCATGGCATTGGGCATATCCATCTTGTTCAAGACGGGAATGATCTCCAGGTTGTTGTCAATGGCAAGATAAAGGTTCGAGATGGTTTGTGCCTGAATTCCTTGCGTGGCATCGACAATCAGTAGCGCACCCTCGCAGGCTGCAATGGAACGTGATACCTCGTACGAGAAGTCCACGTGTCCCGGGGTATCTATCAGGTTTAGAACATATTTCTCTCCCTTGTAATGATAATCCATCTGTATTGCGTGGCTCTTGATGGTGATACCTCGCTCTCGTTCCAGATCCATATCGTCAAGCACCTGTGCTTGTAAATCTTTCCCTACTACAGTTCCGGTCGTTTCCAGTAAACGGTCAGCAAGTGTACTCTTACCGTGGTCAATATGTGCGATTATACAGAAATTCCTAATGTTCTTCATCTACGAAATTTTAGATTTAGGCTGCAAAGATAATGATTTTCCGGAATTATTCATTTAGTAACCACTTCCATAGGGGAATAATAGGATAAAAATTGAAGTGTATGCTTGATTATTTCAACACGGGTTGCCCGTTGTAAGTGACTGATTTTAGTAATGCTTTTGCATTCTTTACTGCCTTTTCCGGGAGCGGGGAGTAGTTTACTTTCGTGGTTAAGGCTTGGGCTTCTGCGTCCAGCATCCAGTTCAATAGTTTCAATGTTTCTTCGGCTTGGGCTTGATTTCTATCGGCATAGGCTTGCTCCTTGTACAGGATGATCCATGTGAAACAACTGATCGGATAGGCATCCGGGGCTGCCGAGTTGGTGATCATTGTACGGGTATCGGCGGGCATATCTCCTTTCGCCGCGGCTGAGATGCTTTCGGTGTTTGGGGTAATAAAGTTTCCGGCCGCATTTCTCATCTGGGCGAATTGGATTTTCATGGCAAAAGCATATTCGGAACCCACGTAACCGATGGAACCTTCAGTTTGACTGATTACTCCGGCAACGCCCGGGTTACCTTTAGCGGCCATACCTACCGGCCATTTTAATGATTTTCCGGTTCCTATCTTCTCGGCCCATTCCGGACTTACTTTGGTCATGTAGTCACTGAACACGAAAGTGGTTCCACTGCCATCTGAACGATAAACTGGACTCATGGCTTTGTCGGGTAAGTTCACGCCGGGGTTGATGGCCGCGATACGGCTGTCGTTCCATTTGGTGATTTTGCCCAAGTAAATGTCAGCAACGATGTCCCCGGTTAGTTTTAGATTGTCAACCCCCGGAAGGTTGTACGCCAGTACCACGGCTCCCATGCACGTCGGGATGTGAACCACGGTTGCGGGCATTTCGCTCATTTCCTTGTCGGATAGATAGGCGTCGGAACCCCCAAAATCCACGATTTTGTCTTTCAGGCTACGGATACCGCCACCACTACCTATGCCCCCGTAGGTGATGGAGTTACCTGTTTTATCTTGATAGGTTTTGAATGCAAGGTTATAGAAGGGAAGAGGGAAGGTTGCCCCTGCTCCAGAGATGGATACTTTTTTAGCGGGACCGTTCACGTCATTTGTTGCGTTGCTGCTAAAAATAACAGCTAACATAAGAACTGTGGTTAAAAGTAAGTTTTTCATTTTCTATTCATTTAAATAAATTGTTTTCTTTCTTTTTTGCGACTGCAAGTTCCGCTGATTATGTGAATCTAATGTTTCGAAACGGTTATTTTTTTGTTACGCGGTAGGGTGTAAGGGAGTGGTGGATTTGTTGATCCACAAGAGATGAGTGACGTTTGGAAGCTTGTATTATGCCTTGGATTCTTTTGTCGGTAATATCAAGTTTAAAATGACACCCAATAAGGCGGCAAGACCTATGCCGGACATGGAGAAATTACCCCATTCGAAGGCAGCCCCTCCAATACCGAAGGTTAGGATGAGAGAGACGATAATCATGTTGCGGGTGTTGGAAAGATCAACTTTGTTCTGGATTAGATTGCTCATTCCTAAAGAGGCGATTGTTCCGAACAGGAGTAACATGATTCCACCCAAAACAGATGCGGGGATGGATTTTAACAAGGCGCTGATTTTGCCAAAGACAGAGAAGACGATACCCGTCACGGCAGCAATTCGAATCACGGCAGGGTTTGTGACCTTTGTTAAAGACACGGCTCCGGTAACTTCGGAATACGTGGTTACGGGAGGTCCCCCCACTAATCCTGCGAAAACGCAGGCAAGACCATCACCTAGTAGTGTACGATGTAAGCCGGGGTTTTTCACGAAATCCTTACCGGCAACACTGTTCACCGCATAGACATCCCCGATGTGTTCGATCACGGGAGCGATGGCTACAGGAACCATATAGATAATGGCTGCCCAAGAGAAATCGGGTGTCACGAACTGGGGAAGGGCAAACCAGGCGGCTTCTTTGATCGGGGCAGTGTCCACGTTATAGAATAAAAGTGCCACGAGATATCCGACAATGATTCCGCAGAATATAGGGATTAATTTTAACAGTCCCCTGCCTTTCAGTGAGACGATGACAGCAGTGATTAGGGAGATAAGGGCCAATACCCAGTTCTCGCTTGCCATTTTTACCCCGGAGCCTGCCAGGGAAAGCCCGATTAATATGATTACCGGACCGATGACGATCGGGGGAAATAGTTTCTTGATAAAGTCGGTGCCTCGTAATTTTACCAACAGGCTCATAAGTCCGTAGACCGCACCCACGGCAACCATTCCGGAGAGGGCTCCGGCCATACCGTACAATTCACTGGCTTTGATGATTGGGGCGATGAATGCGAAACTACTTCCGAGGAAAATGGGAACGATGCCTTTCGTCACAAGATGGAAAATTAATGTTCCGATTCCTGCTGTCAGAAGTGCTGTTGATGGATCCAAGCCTACGAGTAGGGGGACGAGTACTGTTGAACCGAAAGCAACGAAAAGAAATTGTACCCCGATAACTCCTTTTTGGAAGGCTGAAAGGTGATTCGCATCCATGATTATGTATATTCAGATGATTTGACAAACTGAACAAAGGTAGTTATTTGGCGGTGATTTTCAAAAAAAGCCTTACTTTTGTGGTTAAATGTTTGTATTTAAAACAAGAGCTATGATAAAATCAATGACCGGTTTCGGTAAAGCAACAGTGGACTGCGGGACAAAGAAAGTGATCGTGGAGGTAAAAAGTCTGAATTCAAAACAATTGGATATTAATTTGAGGACTCCAAGTATTTACAAAGAGAAGGATATTGAGATCCGGAATATGATAAAGAACGTTCTGGAGCGTGGGAAGGTGGACGTGTATATCTATTTTGATAACGCGGAGGACGAGAAGGATGTTGCCGTAAACCAATCGGTTGTGAAACAATATTATAATCAGATGCTGGAAGTTGCCGGTTCGCTGGGAGTAGAAATCAACAAGAGTGAGTTGTTGCAAACCATCATGCGTTTCCCCGATACGATGCAAGCCAAGATGGAGGAGTTAGATGAAGAAGGTTGGAATTGCTTGAAAAGTGCTATCGAGAAAGCGTTGGCGGACGTTGATGCTTTCCGTATTCAAGAGGGTAAAGTTTTGATTGCAGATATTTTGAAACGGATTGAGTTGATCAAAAGTTTATCTGGTGAAGTACCCCAATTCGAGAAACAACGAGTGGTTACCATCAAGCAACGCTTGCAAGACAAGATGAAGGAGTGGGGAGAGATCAAAAATATTGACGAGAACAGGTTAGAACAGGAAATTATCTATTATTTGGAAAAACTGGATATTACGGAAGAGAAAGTTCGTTTGGCAAATCATTGTAAATATTTTGTCGAGACTGTGGAGAAAGAAGAGGCCCCGGGACGTAAACTCGGATTCATCGCCCAAGAAATCGGTCGCGAAATCAATACCATGGGTTCCAAAGCCAATGATCATGACATCCAGAAACTGGTTGTTCGCATGAAAGATGAACTTGAAAAGATAAAGGAGCAAAGCCTCAATGTTTTGTAACTTGTTACAAAACATTGAAACTAAAAGATAAAAGCTAATAACTAAAAGTTGAAAATTGAAAAGAGCATTCGGTCTCATTTTCAATTTTCAATTTTCAATTTTCAATTGTTATGGGTAAGGTAATCATATTTTCAGCCCCCAGCGGATCGGGGAAAAGTACGATCGTGAATTACTTGTTGGCGAAGGATTTGGGATTGGAGTTTTCGGTGTCAGCAACGTGCCGAGCTCCCCGGGGAGAGGAGAAACATGGAAAAGAGTATTATTTCTTTTCGACGGATGAGTTTAAAAAGAGAATAGAGGCGAAAGATTTCTTGGAGTGGGAAGAGGTTTATCCGGGGTGTTTCTACGGGACGTTGAAAAGTGAATTGGAACGAATTTGGAAGGCTGGTCATGCCGTGGTATTTGACGTGGATGTCGTTGGCGGGGTGAATATCAAGAAAATATTCGGAGATCAGGCGTTATCTGTCTTTATCAAAGCTCCTTCCGTAGAGGTCTTGCGGCAACGGTTGATCGGGCGAGGTACGGATTCAATGGAGAAAATCGAGCAAAGGGTGGCCAAAGCGGAATATGAAATGACATTTGCCGATAAATTTGACGTGGTCATCGTGAATGACAATTTGGACATGGCTTTAGCCGAGGCAGAAAAAGCAGTAAGAGATTTTTTGAAATAATCGGATGGTGCAAGGTCAGAAAGAGAATAGAGAACCCGTTGTCGGGCTTTTTTTCGGATCGTTTAACCCGATTCACAATGGACACGTGGGGATTGCTCGCTACTTGTTGGAAAAAAAACTGTGCGAGGAAGTGTGGTTCGTGATCAGTCCTTGTAATCCGTTTAAAGTGGATCGTTTCCTTTTGCCGGAAACGGATCGTCTGGCAATCGTGAGCGCCGCTATTGGGGGAATTCCCGGGATGAAAGCTTGTGATGTGGAGTTTTCTATGTCTAAACCTTCTTACACGGTCGATACCTTGCGAGTCCTGTTTGATCGGTATCCCGGTCGTCGGTTTGCTTTGATCATCGGGGGAGATAACGTACCGGATTTCCCGAAATGGAAAGACTATCATTGGATTGAGGCACATTGTTCCATCTTTGTTTATCCCCGTCCGGGGATGGTGAATTCTGAAGAATCTCCGAGTATGACGTTCATTGATGCGCCTTTGTTCCCCTTATCTGCTACCGAGATCCGGGAAATGATTCGAAAAGGAGATGATATTTCAAATTTGGTTCCAAGCGAGGCTTTATCGTTGATCTGGAAGTTGTATTCAGAATAAGTGAGCTTGTTATGTGGTGTAAAACAAAATTGGCAGAGATCTTCTACATCTCATAACGTGCTCACTTATTTCACAGAACAATGCTTGTTGGAAAATTTGGATAGAAGAAGATCATGTTACCATGATGAACATCTTGCCAGCTTCACTTCCCGAAAGCTACATAAACAGTTACGTCTTGGCAGGTTTTCTGACTTGCTTCCTTTTCGTCGCCTTCCCATCTATGTACAGACAGTGGCAGTAGAGACTAAAGTTTTGAAGCTTACAGCTGCGGGTACAGTTCCCGACTTTCACGGGATTCCCTCGTAATGTCACGAAGAACATTACCTTTCCAATACGTTTACAAACATAGGGAAAATAATTGAAAATCGGAAATAGAAGATTGAAAAATATTCTTTTTCATGAGGTTCGTGTTTTTTCGAATAATTATGAGATGAGTTGTATAATTATGCATGGGAATTAAAATGTAATACACGTGTAATTAGATAGTTAAGATTAAATTCGAGAGATCGAAAACGTTGTAAAAAGTCGAAAACAAGTTGTACTTTTGTGTGGCTAAAAATAAGCGAAATTAATAACTAAAATAAAATAAGTTGTAGTATGGGATTTGTAACTAAGGAGAAATTGTTCTCCAAGGATTTCTTTATCACCTACGGATGGTTGTTGGGTGGTTGTTTTGTGTTTGCATTAGGGGCTGTATTATTTGCAGAGCCTTACGGTTTTGCTCCTGGGGGAACATATGGTCTGTCCATGGTATTTCATCATTTGTGGGGGTGGGAGACTGAAATTGCGGCCCTTTGTATGGATGTGCCTCTGTTATTGCTGGGTATCTATTTTTTGGGAGGAATGTTTGGTGTGAAAACCATTATCTGTACGTTTGCTATTCCGGCATTTATGCGGTTGATTCACTATCTTTATGGTTACGATGCTTTGTTGGAGCCGGGAATTACAGACCGGACAATGTTGAATGAGCAGTTGCTGTCGGCTATTTTCGGTGGTATTGTTTATGGTATCGGTATCGGTATGATTTTCAAAGCACGGGCAACTTCCGGGGGATCGGATATTATTTCCATGATTTTGAATAAGTACACGCATATCTCTTTAGGAACATTGGTAATTATCGTGGATTGCACGATTACCTTGTCAACGGTTGTAGCCTTTGGAGACTGGCGTTTGCCCATGTATTCTTGGATTATCGTGTTCATCGAAGGTAAGGTGATTGACTTGATCGTGGAAGGTGCTTCTGTTCACAAGACATTGATGATCGTGACCAAGGAGATGGATACCGTGAAAAATATAATTTTGAACGATATTAACCGCGGAGCTACGATTTTACCGGCTATCGGGGCTTATAAAGGAGAGTCGCGTGAGATGATTTACACGATATTAACCCGTCGCGAGATGATGGTTTTACGTCACAAAATTCGTGAAATCGACCCGGAGGCTTTTATAAATGTTATTGATTCCAGAGAAATATTAGGAAAAGGATTCAAGTCACTGGATGCAGAATAAAAAAAGAGGCTTTCGCCTCTTTTTTACGATAGGATATATACTAAAAAAGAGCCGTATGGCTCTTTTTTTAATACATATCCGTGATATCCCAGACAAATGCCCGGATACCGTTTTCTTTATTCACTTCGTCCAAGTTCTTGACATATTTCAAGATCAGAGGGACCATTTCGTCTTCCACGATGGTCATGGTGGCGGAGTTCATCTCCGGCCAGGTATGAGTTCCCATTCTGGGTTCTCCATCCACGGTTCCAGCCCCGTTGACCAGAGGCCATTGCGTGAATCCTCGTATTTGTAATTGGTCAAGGATAAAAGCAACCCGTTCCGTCAAGGCTTGATTATATGATATAAATACTGCTTTCATAGTGTTTTAGGTTTTAGATTTTAGATTTACGATTCCGTATCGTAAATCTAAAATCAAGTATTATTTATTTCTTTTTCGGGAGATCTCTTTCCGGGTTAAAGTCTGCCATGAACTTGAATTGTTTGCTGAGAATCTTCTTCTTGTCACGGCTACCACTCTTGTCCATTGCGGCGTAAACAGCCGGAACAATTAACATGGTGATGATCGTGGAGAAGATCATACCACCGATTACGGCGATACCCATCGGTCTCCAAGTTTCAGAACCCTCACCGGCACTAATTGCCATAGGCACCATACCTAAGATGGTGGTTAACGAGGTCATCAATACCGGACGCAAACGAGAACGACAAGCCATTGCGATTGCGTCGTACAGGCGGATGCCCCGTTCACGCATCAAGTTAATGAAGTCGATCAACACGATACCATTCTTCGTAACGATACCCACTAACATGATACCACCTAAAGCGGCGACGATACTCAAGGTCGTGTTCGTCAGCAATAAGGCTAGAACCACTCCGGTGAAGGCGAATGGGATAGCCAACATGATGATGAACGGCATCTTGAATGACTCGAACTGTGCAGCCATCACAATGTAAACCAGCATCAAAGAGAGCAACAACAATAAGAACAAAGAACTGAATGATTCCTGTTGGTCCTCGTAGCTACCACCGATGTACATGGATACTTCCTGAGGTATTTCCGTGTTGTCGATGATTTGTTGAGCTGCAACAGCAATATCTCCCAAGGCAACTCCTGCTGCTGGTGTGATAGATACTTTTAACAATCGTTGTTTACTCTTACGTTCGATATTTGGTGGAGAGAAGAACTCTTGGATCTCTCCTAGTTCTTTTAACCGTACCTTCTGGCCTTTACCATCGGGAATTATAATATTCTCGATCTCGGTGATTGAAGAACGATATTTCTCGTCAAAGCGCACGATAATATCATATTCCTCTCCGTTTTCCTTGTATTTACTATTCCGGTAACCATAGATACGGTTACGCATGTATGAACCTACTTCTGATGTAGTCAGACCGTGGCGAGCCAGTTTATCTTGATCCAACATGATACGTAACTCGGATTTATCTTCGTCACGACTGATCTTGATATCCTCAGCTCCTGGGATTTGGCGGGCTTTTTCTGCAATTAGGTGAGCTAAGTTTGTGGTCGTGTTGAAGTCATGTCCCATGATTTCAATATCCACGTTGTTACCACCCATGGAACCACCGCTTGATGTTGTTACCGTGTACTGTAGAACATCCGGGAATCCTTTCAAGATGCCACGCACTTGGTCGGCGATCTGGAATACACTACGTTTACGTTCTTTGATATCTGTAGTTCTCAAACGCATGTTCAAGATATTGTTACCCGTGCTATTCATCATGGAAGCGAAAGAGGCCTCTTCCTCACTACCGTATGACAAGTTGATCAACTTGATTTCCGGAATGTTCTTGCGGATGATGGAATCGATTTCCAAAGCAACTTCTCTCGTCACTTCCACGCGTTGGCCGGATTGCATCTTGGCGTACACGTTCAAGTAGTTTTGGTCATTCTGGGGCATGAAGTCCGTTTTGATCAATTTAGCCATGAACATGGAGGCAAAAAATAGGGCGAACATGCTCAAGATCGTTACGGTCTTGTGAACAAGTACCCACCGGATCAATTTCTCGTAAACACTATCCAGTTTGTCCAACATTTTGGAAACGAAGTTGTAAAAACTGAATTTGCCTGAATCCGTCTTTTCTTGGATTTTCATCAATTGAGAACACAACATCGGGGTCAAGGAGATTGCGGTTACGGTTGACGTACATACCGTGATACAAACGATCCATCCCAACTGTTTGAACAAAATACCGGTCATTCCGGTCACCAGCGTCAACGGGAAGAACACGGCCACGGTTACCAACGTCGTAACGATTACGGACAACCAAACCTCGTTTGTACCGTATTTGGCGGCCTCTCGCGGACGGCTACCCCGGTCGATATGTTTCGTGATGTTCTCCAATACCACGATGGCATCGTCCACCACCATACCGATTGCGATGGACAGGGACGACAGTGATATGATATTAAGCGATTCCCCGGTTGCAAACAGGTAAATGAAGGCAACAATCAAGGAGATCGGGATTGTCAACGCGATGATGAAGGTTGCTCTCCAACGTCCCAAGAATAAGAACACGATCAAAATTACGAAGATCAAAGCGTACATCAAAGACTCCTGCAAGTTATTAATAGACTTGATGATGAAGTCCGAGTTGTCCGAAATGATTTGGAATTTAATATCCGTGGGTAATTCCTTTTGTGCTTTTTCAATTTCACCTTTTGCCTGTTTTGCAACGGCCACGGCGTTTGCGTCAGTTTGTTTGGTTACCATCAAAACACCACCCCGGCCTCTGTTAATCGTTTGTTCCAGCGTAATATCTTTCAACGTATCTCGTACGTTTGCAACATCTCGCAAGTAAATGATTTTATCATTCTGGGTACCTAGCACGATATTTTTAATCTGGTCACTTTCTTCGAATTCTCCTTCCACACGCAAAGTATAATCCATCTGTCCCATTTTCACGTTACCGGAAGAAACATCTTTATTTTCTGCCAAGATCTTGCTGCCGATTTGTTCCAACGTCAAATTGTAAGCGTCAAGTTTATTGGGGTCTAAATCCACGTAAACCACACGCTCCGGGGCTCCGGCCACGATAACGGAGGCAACTCCGTCCACGCGGTTTAACCGGGTAATCAGCTTGTCATCCAAAATCTTGTCAATACCGGGATATGATTCTTTTGCGGTTACGGCATAGATCAAGATGGGCATCATGGACGTGTTGAAACGCATGATGGTAGGACGGTCTATATCGTCTGGAAGGCGCGACATGGCTTTATCCACGGCGTCACGTACGTCGTTTGAAGCCTCGTCAAGATTCACTTCCCACTCAAACTCCAAAGAGATAACGGATAAGTTATCGTAAGAAGTTGAGGTCAATTCCTTCAAGTCATCCACCGAGTTCAACTGGTCTTCGAGGATCTTGGTCACGTTCTCTTCGATATCTGCGGCGTTAGCTCCCGGATAGGTTGCCATTACCGTGATATAAGGCGGGTCCATCTTGGGATACTGGTCCACCGGTAATTGTATATAGGAGGCAACACCCAATACGATGATGGCAAGGAAAACCATCAAGGTTGAAATGGGTTTGTTGACCGCTGTATTGTATATACTCATATTCTGATTTTTAAATTTTAAGTTTTAAATTTTAAGTTGCGGGATTCTCCTATTTTGTGATAGAAAGCGGTGATCCGTCAACTAACCGGCCTTGACCGACAACGATCAGTTCGTCTCCTTCGTGGATTTCGTCGCTGATTAGCTCAACTTGATCCTCGAAACGTCTGCCAAGTTTTACTGCCACGCGTTTCGCCTTTCCACCTTGATTCAAGAATACATAACGGTCGTTTGAACCTTGCAATTTCAACACTGCGATTGCAGGGGCAACCACGGTCTCCGTGTTACCGATGAAAAAGTCGATGGTTCCGTACATACCCGGTCTTAATGCTTCGTCGCTATTCGGGATTTTTATTTCTACCGTGAAGGTTCTTGAGGCGGGATCGATTGTCGGGTAAACGATGCTAACCGTTCCATCAAATGTTCTGTCAGGATAGATATTGCTCTTCAACTGAACTTTAGTTCCTTTTTGTACGGCCAGATAATATTGTTCGGCTAGGTTCACGTAAGCTTTCAACGGGTTAATTTTCTCGATTGCGATGATGGACGGTTTGTTAGCACCACCAAAAGCGGCTCCCGTGTAAAGTTCTCCGTTCTCGAAATATTTTCCGGTTACGATTCCGTCAAAAGGAGCGAGCATTTTCGTGTTTTCTTTCAAGAAATCTACGTTTGCTTTGGCCACCTCGTATTGAGTTACGGCAGCATCGTAAGCCTGTTTGGAAATACTTCCGGTTTCATTTAATTGGACGGCACGATTATATTCTGTTTCTAGGTTTTTTAATTGAACTTCTGCCTGAACGAGTGGGGTTCTATCCATTTCAACGAGTAGCTGACCTTTTTTGATGCGGTCGCCTACTTCCACGTAAATCTTCTCGATTCTACCCGTGGCGGCGGGGGCATAGTACACTTGTTTGTCAGCTTGTAAGTTGGCAGTATAATCCAATGTTTTGGCGATATTCGTCTTCTCTAATTTTTGTACCTTAACAGGAACCGCCTCCACGGTTTCCTCTGTAGTCTTATCTTTTTTGCCCGAGCAACCGGCAAGGATAGCTAATGCTATAATCGATAAAATGAGATTCTTTACCATTGTATTTCTTTTTTGTTTTTATTATTCAAGTTGTTTTATCGAGGAAGTTGATTATACAATTTTTCCAAGCTTACTTGTGCTTGTAGCAAGCTTAGAATTGCTTCCGTGTAATTTGTTTCTGCTTGCAGGTAGTTATTATTTGCTTGTGTCAAATCCAAACTGGAAACAGCTCCCAGCTCGTATTTTCTCTGGTAGTTCTTTAATACCCGCGTGGCAACATCGATGTTCTCTTTTTGCAGGTTGTAATTCTCCATCGCATTTTTCAAGTTGAATTTCAACTGTTCGTCCTGCACGTTCAACTGGTCTTGCAATAAGCTTTTTTGCAAGTAGGATTGTTCCAAGGTGATTTTAGCTTGTTTAACCTTGGAATCCCGTTGTAAACCGGAGAAAATAGGAATGTTCATCGTGAGTCCCGCCGTGTGTTTCGGGCTCATATCCAGTGCCGGTTTCAAAATCTTGTAGTTGAAGTTGTAATTACCGGAGATCGTGGGAGCGTAACTCCATTTTTCCAGCCCTAACATCTTTTTATTCAACTCGGTTTGCGTGGTAATTAACTGATAACTCAAGTTATTATTAATGTCGAATTTCTCAACATATAAACGAGCGGATTTGTCGTTTTCCAAGAATACGTTCAGAGCGTCCGTTAGTTTGATCGGGGTTCCAGCTTCCAATCCCAGTTGAAGACGTAGTAAATTGTAATTTACGGCAACCGTTCTTTCCATGGATAACAGGCTGTTTTTCAGTTGTCCCACGTTAATGCGGATTTGATCCACGTCCGTTACTTCAACTGTTCCGGCCTTGTACATGTTATCGGTGTGCTTGTAAATTTCATTCATATTCTCTAGGTTCTGACGCAAAATGTCGAGCATTCTCTCGGATACTAACACCGTGTAATATGAATTATAAATATTCTCAATGATGTCCAGCTCCGTGGTTTCAACTTCTTGCTCGGTTAGGCGTACAGCGATTTTACTGGTTTGCATTCCTAGAATCCATTGACCGCTGAATAATAATTGTTGCAAACCTACCGTCAGGTTAGACTGATCTTTCATTTTTATCGCTTGACCGCCGAAATTCATCTTGTAGTTGAAATTCGTGGAATACGTTACAGTACCATTGACTTGTGGTAACCCTTGTGACACGGATTCACGTACTTTCTGGCGATACAAATCGATATTCATCTGCGAAGATTGCAGTTCTTTGTTGTGCTTGATGGCAAACTCTACTGCTTGTTGCAGGGAGATTGTTTGCGGAGCTTCCTGTGCGCGAAGCATCCATGGCACGAAAAACATTAGGAGGAAAAGAGTCGTTCCTTGTTTCATAGATTATAGATTTAATTATTTATTTTTTTCCGGGAAATTTCAAATGTTTTTTCTCTCGTTACAAAACTCGTACCAAAAAATTCAATTATCCATCTTCAGGTCGTTTGGCCGTGTTCCTTAGGCGTTCAAATTCCTTTAAACCTTTTTCTGTGGATATAGCGTAAATAAAATTGATAAAGATCGTTGAAATAATTACCGAAATCGGGTATTCAAGCTTACTGGTGATTTCAGGATCTTTTAGAAAGTGCAATTGTTTGCCTAACAGGTACAATTGTAATTCTTTGTCAATATCCTTCCGGAAGAGTTCTTGTTTTATACCGTTATCCAGTAATGCCACGAGAAACTTCTTCGTTGACTCCTCTTCTTGCTTGGCTACTCTTTCGTACACGGCCGGGTGATATTTCCTTAAATCAAAATGATTGGCAGGTAAGCGGCTACCCAAGTCACTCACCATAAAATCCCGAATTTCGCTCATGACCACGATCGGATTTTTCTTGGCTAGTTGATTAACATCCGTGTTTTTTATTTTTTCATCTCTCCTGTACAACATCACTTGCTCCACCACGTCGTCTTTATTGGCAAACTGTTGGTAGAGTGTTTTCTTCGAAATTTTCAAGTGATTCGCTATATCATCCATGGAGGTACTTCTCAGTCCGAATCTCAAAAAAAGATTCGAGATAGCGGCTATAAGTTCCCTTTTTTGTTTTATGTTTTCTTCCATAGCTGATGTCTTAGTGTTTGTACTTGGAAACGAAACGTATTTAAAACGTTTCCCCGTGCAAAAGTATACAAATATTGTTCCACTAATACAGCACATGTGTTAAAGTATTGTTAAAACTCTTGTCGGGCGCAACTTTTCAATGATTTTAATCTTATTACATCATTTTCAATTTTCAATTCTCCATTTTCAATTCCATTATCCTATCTTTGTGTCATGATTGATCAGGCTACCATACAGAAAATTTTTGATGCGGCGGATATATACGAGGTTGTTTCCGATTTCGTGAGCTTAAAAAAGCGAGGTGTGAACTATCTTGGTTTGTGTCCGTTTCATAACGAGAAGACAGGTTCGTTCACCGTTTCCCCGGCAAAAGGCATATATAAATGTTTCGGTTGCGGGAAAGGGGGAAATGCCGTGAATTTTATCATGGAACACGAGCAGATGTCTTACGTGGAGGCATTGAAATATCTGGCCGAAAAATATCATATCCCGGTTGAAGAAAAAGAATTAACGGAGGAACAGAGGAAAGAGAAGACGGAACGGGAGAGTATGTTGATTGTCTCTTCGTATGCGAATGAATATTTCCAATATCAACTGTGGAACACGGACGAGGGACGTTCCGTGGGATTGGGTTACTTGCGCCAACGAGGTATCAGTGACGAGATGATTCGTAAATTCGGTTTGGGGTATAATCCGGAAGGTTGGGGAGCCTTCACGAAAGCGGCTCAGGAAAAGGGCTACAAGAAAGAGTTCCTCGTGAAAACAGGATTGACCGTCGAGAACGAGAAAGGACTTTTCGATCGATTCCGAGCCCGCGTGATGTTTCCCGTGTTTGATCTGGCGGGTAAGGTGATTGCCTTCGGGGGACGAACGATGACGACTGATAAAAAGATTTCAAAATACCTGAATTCCCCGGAGTCCGAGATATATCATAAAAGTAAGACCCTTTACGGGATTTTCCTTGCCAAAAAATCTATCGTGCAGCAGGATCGTTGTATTTTGGTGGAAGGCTACACGGACGTGATCTCTTTTCATGCGAAAGGAATTGAGAATGTGGTGGCTTCTTCGGGAACCTCTTTGACGATCGAACAGATCCGGTTGATTCGTCGGCTGACCCCGAACGTGACGATCATTTATGACGGGGATGCTGCCGGGATCAAGGCTTCTTTGCGGGGAATCGATCTCGTGCTGGAAGAGGGACTGAACGTGAGAGTGCTTTTACTGCCGGATGGGGAGGATCCGGATTCTTTTGCTCGAAGTCACACGCCGCAAGATTTGGCGGACTTTATTGCGAATAACGAGACGGATTTTATAAATTTCAAGACAAAATTGTTATTAGGTACGGCAGGGGATGATCCGGTTGAACGGGCTCGCCTGATCACGGACATCGTGCGAAGTATTGCCAAAATTCCGGATAACATAGTGCGTTCAGTCTATGTGCGAGAAACTGCTCACCAGTTGGATGTCGAGGAACGGGTTTTATATACCGAAATTGCCAAGGTTCGCTTGAAAAACGAAGAACAACCTTCCAAGACTTCTGTTACGACTCCGGAATTGAAGGTAACAACCCAGACACGAGGAGCGACTCCTTGTGACATCGAGGAAAGTGTGTTAATTCGTTACCTGCTTTTATTTGGGGATAGCGAGTTGTACGAGGAGGAACGTAACGGGTATATGCGGAGCGTGAGTGTCGGGGAATTCATTATCCGGGAACTTGGGGAAGATGATTTGGAATTATTGAATCCCGTGTTCCGTACGATGCAACAGGAATATCAGCGTCAATATGAATCGCCGTCATTTATCCCGGCCCGTTATTTTATTTCTTACCCGGATATAAAAGTTAGTACTATGGCTGCCAATATCCTGAGCGAACCTTACGAGTTAAGTAAGATTTGGTATAAGATGGATAGTTTTGTCGAGACGGAACAAATGAAACTCGGTGAACTTTTACCTAAAATACTAGACAATTACAAGATGCGAAGAGTAGAAATGCTTTCCCGGGATATAGATAATCGCATCCTTGAATCACAGAATAGTAAAGATCCTTCTCAAATCATAGAACTTCTCAAGCGCAAAAATGCCATCAATGTCATTCGTCGTAAATTAAACGAGAAATTGGGACGTACGGGGATTCATTAAACAGAAATTGGAGCAGAATTCTAAGTTTATTTTGAAACAACTGCTCTCTCCAGTCTCTCGGGGAATCGCCTGGTAATCAGCTTTTCCCCGAGGGGCTGGAGGGGGTAGCTTATAGATACTGGATAAGATTTGTTAAGCAGTTCCAAGAAATCTTTACTTAAGGTAAAGTAACATATATAGCGTGAAAGGTAATTCTGTTCCGTCTTGGAATGTGCATTTGCAAAGAGGGAAAGGATTTTCTTCGTTTCGCATTAAATTTACGAATTCCCATTCACCGATTTTCTCGTCTTTATCCGTGAAAACAATGACACTTTCGTGCATATTTTTTTGGATAAGTTCTGTAGCCAATTCGTTATAACGTCCTTCGTTAGTGTAGTGTATTTCCTCTATTAACGGTTGGATATTCTTGTATTGTCCAATCGTTGTGCGAATCCGGATGTTGTTGAAATCTGTCACCCAATGTAAATTACCATTTTCCTCGTTTAGTGAAATATAATAATGGTCTCCTCCTTCTTTCTGTAGTGTGATCTCTTTGGGCATTCTCCTCATGATAAAGCGGGAGATAATGTCATCATCATTTATCTCCATTTTGATCGTTGCACTGTAAGGGGGGCATTTTACTGTTTGTATGGCTTCGGAGGTTTCTTTGTTGTATTGCTGTGCCTTGTGTAATAGAACTTCTTTGCCATTGGAGACTTCTATTTTAAGGTAAACCCCGGTACTATAATCAATCGTTGCAATGAAATGAAGATCATTATTGGACTGATCCGTCTTGGAAGAGGGAAAAAAGGCTTCCATGAATCCGGCTGCATTGATCGTGGTGTCGAAATCCTGTTTGTTTTTGTTCCAAACTAATTTCATTCCGGTAAACGTGTTCTCTTTGCTTTGGTCTGAACTACGAGAGTTCATAAAATCGGAAATATCGAAATAGAAGTTTATACCATAATAATTCATGATATCTAATATCGAATTATTTTCTTCCATCTCGGCGAATTCCTCTACTAAGGTTATACATGAATTAATATTGTCTTCGATCAAAGTTCTTAATTCGGAAGTTGGCAACTTCGAGTACGGCTTGTCATAATCGGTAATAATTTTGTCATCGTCATCACTACACGCTACAAGAGTCGTAAGCAGGCATAATACATACAAGATTTTTCTCATTTCTTTATTTTTATGGTGATAATATCGACAAAAGTATAAAAAATGATATAGCTTACATAGGACGTTGGAATTATTCTTGCGAGAGTCTATTTATTTTTATTGGAGCGTGAGTAATAAAAACCGCCGTCCTGCACTGGACGGCGGTTTTGTTTTATATAAATTTCTCCCGGTTTCGGGTGTTGTTCAGTCCGAAGATGATAAAGAGGACAGAGGCGATCAACATATTCATCCGGCAATGGAAGACTGTGTTGAAAAATATCTGTGGGTTCTTGTCAATGGGAACATCGTAGGGATTCAAGAAAATATTCCATTGGCTATCCCCGATAGCTCCCTGTATCATGGAGAATAACAATCCGATAATGATGATCACCACGGAAGTCCCGTTCCCGTTCTTGATCATCGTGCTCAGCATGAATGAAAGCGTACCGATAAAAAGAGCCGGAACCATGGCTTGCAACGTCAGGCCCATCGGGGGAACCGACACGATGGCCAAATCCGTTAATAGAGCAAGAAAACAGGTAATTACGAAACAGATCACGTAAGAAATGATCAGTCGTAATAACCAGACCTTGTAACTATAGTTTGGGATTCCGAAAATAATCTCCACGATCTTGGCGTCCTGATCGTTCTGTATGCCGAAACACATCGGGTAGAAAACCAACAGAATGCTCGGTAACATCAACATGGAGTATGCTGTTGCCTGCGTGATCTCGTCATCGCCCAGTAATTTCACGATCACCGTGATCACGTAGAAGGCGAGGGCACTCAACATGAAATATAGGAATTTATTCCCGAATATAATCTTGATGTTATATTGTACCAGCTTTTGTAGGGTTATCCAAAATTGCACCATAATAATTGAAAATTGAAAATTGAAAATTGAAAATGTGAATAAATTCAGATTCACATTTTCGAATCTTCTAATTTTATTGTGTTATAATTTGCTCTTTGTTCTCGATCTTCACGCTTCTCAATAGCCACAAGTAAGAGTCCTCCAGGGCCGGGAGAATCTTCTCGGCAGTCTCGGTGGGCTTATGTTCGCTAAGGCAACGTACTTTGATCATGTCGCCTTGGCGGATGTGGTGGACGATCAGCATATCGGACGGTAATTTCGCAAAATCCCGTACCGGTACTTCAAAGGTCCAGGTAACATCCTTGGCGATATTGGCCATGTCACTCGGTGTACCGTGGTATTTCAGAATACCCTTGTTGATCACGCCGACCTGGTTACAGGAACTGGCAATGTCCTCGATAATGTGGGTGGAGAAAATCACGATCCGGTTTCGGGACAATTCCACGAGCAAGTTTCTGAAGCGAATTCTTTCCCGCGGGTCCAATCCGGCTGTCGGTTCATCCACCACGAGTATCCGGGGCAGGTTCAACAGGGTTTGTGCGATACCGATACGTTGTTTCATACCACCGGAAAAACCTCCGATCTTCTTGTCCTTGTTCTCGTACATATGCACGGCGGAAAGTACTTCGGCAATCCGGTTGTGACGTACCTTTTTATTATATATTCCTTTCAACAGGGCTTGGTACTCCAAAAATTCCCATGCCGTGAGGTTCTCGTACGTTCCGAATTCCTGCGGTAAATAACCGATCAAGCCTTGCAACTCTTCCCGTTTCTTCTGGGTATCGATGCCGTTAATGAATATTTTCCCGTAACTCTGTTCGAAGACCCCGCAAATGATACGCATCAGCGTGGTTTTACCCGCTCCGTTAGGACCCAGCAAACCGAACATCCCGGTATGTATCTCCATGGAAACGGAATTCAACGCCTTGAACGGTTTCTTCTTCACCCCGATAAACGGAGCCTTGGAAGCCAGACGGAAAATGGTCTTTCTCAGCATACGGAACCGACCGTCAATCAAATCAATATTAATGTTTTCCTTGTTGATCTTGTTGGACAGGTAGCGGGCGGCAATACCGAGATACCAGAACATACCGAGGAAGATAGCTCCCCCGCTGTTCTCAAATTTCTTGCTTGACCAGATCAGGATAACCATGGGACCAGCATAGTAAATGACAATAGCGATGATCCTTAGCGTCTTGGCGATAACGTTCTGTTTCCGGTTCTCGCAAAACTCCCTGAAAATGTTCATGATACTTAGCGTCATCGTCCAGGTAATGAAAGCAAAAACAATTGCCCAAAAGAATAGTACTTGGTAGCTGAACGTGAAGTAATACATGAATCCCAGCACCGGCAACGACCACAACAGCGGTTGCATATCCCGCCATTTGCGATAATTCCCTTGCAGTCCGAGACGTTCCCGAATTTTCAAACCGGAAGTCCATTCCCGGTTGAAACGTGACGGGCGTCCGTACACTTTAACCAGATTGCATATCTTGATCTCCAGCTCTTCGTTAGCCGGGATGATATTACTTTGCGCCCGGCGTAAACTGTCTTCCAAGAACCAGGTCACTCCCGGTACGAGAATCACCGTCAGGATCACGTATAGAATCCGGTTCAGCAGGGTATAGGTCCAGAAGTACACGCAGATTACGGCCACGACGAAAAGCACGATTTGCAATAGTTTCATGAAAAGGCTTTGTGTCCGCAGGCGGTATAAAGCGTCTTCCATTCCGGAATACAACGTTGGGATAATCACCAGAGTCAGCAGCGTACTCATGGTAAGTCCCCCGATTACCGTGATGGCAAACGGGGCTCCCAGCCCGGACACGTATTCTCCTTGTCCCATGGCTAATGGGATCATGGCCACGATAGTTGTGATTGCCGTGATCAGAATCGGCCTTAAACGGGATAACCCGGCCGTTATGATCGCCCGTTGCTTGCGGTTTCCGTTGCGACGGAGTAAAGACGTGTAATCGATAAGGATGATACTATTATTTACCACGATACCGATCAGGATAATGAAACCCACGAAAACATTGGCATTCATCAATGAATTGCTCGTGAATAATAAAGCCAGTAAAGAACCGATGGCGGCCAGCGGAATGGTAAACATCAGCACGATGGGAGCCGTGGTCGATTCAAATACGGCAGCCAAAATCATGTAAATTAAAATGAAGGCGGCCAAAATGAGGAAGATGAAATCATTCATTTCGTTTTCCTCATGTACGACTTCCACGGCGATACCCGTCGGGACATCCATGCTTTGCACCAGTTCGTCAATCTCTTCCCGTGCGGACTCCAGCAAATCCTTTGATTCATTGATGTCTGAATTGAACATGTAAACAAGGTTCACCTCCTTTTCCTGGTTGATACGGGTGATGTTTCCTTTGTCACGTCCTAGATTGATGCGGCTGAAACTCCGTAATTGAACTAATCCGTTGTTCTTATTTGTGACTTCCAGATTGCGTAAATCTTCCAGTGTCCGGGTTTGAGTTTTCTGATCATCTTCATCATAATTGATGTCCCGGATCAGAATGTCATATTCCTGGTTTCCGGCTTTATATTTGACCTCGGCTTTACTTTGAGGCTGGAAATTGGAAAGTTCTTGGCTTACATTCCCGGGTTCAACCTCGTTCATACCCATGAGGTACTGGTCAAAGAAAATTTTGGAAACCGTGCTTCCCTGGGAAACTGAAATATGGGAATTTGAAATGTTATCCAGGTCATCAAGTTGATATTTCAAATATTCGGCAAAATTCGCCATCGACTCGAAATCCTGACCTTTGATGATCACTTTTTCTGTTTGACTACCCATTCCCAGCATTTTGAGTAAGGAACTATTACCAAGCATTCCACCGCCCCCGCTGCTTCCTCTAAAGTTCTCGCTACTCTCGCTGGCTTCCAAGCTAATCTGGTTAATATTAACCGTTTCGGCCAACCGGAGTACTTCGGTTTTCAGTTGGATGAGAGATTTTTTATTTATCTTTTGATAATCATCTTTCAGTCGGATCGTGAGCCGGACATCCTCTTTCATAATGTTGGAAGAGAATTCTTTGATTTCCGGGACTTCGAGTAATTCGTCCTCGAAAAGACGGATCATTTCGTCGGTTCTTTGAAGCGTGTAGCCTGTTGGCGGGGTGATATACACGTTGAACGTGTTCAATTCAACCTCTTTCAGCGTGTTCAAGGTTAAAGAGGTGGATAGCACCACGGTAACCAGTAAAGTGACTAGAGCGATAATGATCACTTGTGCCGGACGCCGAAGTGACATCTTGAGTATAGTAACATATATCTGCACCAATCTGTTATGGATGGATAGGTTGCTGAAATTGACATCTTCCGGAGTCTTGCGCAAAATAGCGTTTACCGCCATCGGTATCAACAGCAAGGCCACGACCAGCGATATGGTAAGTGTTGCCACGATAGAAATTCCGATGTGTTCCCCGATCAGCTTGACCAAGTAATTGTCCGCAAAAAGGAAAGGCAGGAACACGGTAATCGTAGTGACCGTGGCCGCCATGATTGCTTTCCACACTTCGGTAGTTCCCCGCACACAGGCCTCGTCGGTGGAAACTCCCAACCCCTTCAGTCGATAGATGTTCTCCATAACGACGATGGAGTTATCCAGCAACATACCGACGGCGAGTGCGATACCTGTGAGGGTTAGCGTGTTGATCGTTATTCCGAATAGATAAAAGAAATAGAATGACGAGAACACGGAAATCGGAATGGCAAAAGCCACGATGGAGATGATCCGTATTTTCCGGAGGAACAGGAACAACACGAATATGGCCAGTAAAGCTCCCGAAAGTCCGAGATCGATGATTTGGTCAATGTTTTTATTCATCACGTCGGCAGCGTCGTCTTCCACTTCAATAAGAACCCCTTTGGATTCTAATTCTGCATTCAAACGATCAATTTCCTGCCGAACCTTTTCGGAAAGGTCAATCACGTTAGCTAACGGGGATTTGGACAGGATGCAGGAAATCACCTCTTTCCCGTTGGTACGGGCGTAGGATTCCTCTTCCTTCACGCCGAACTGGATTTCAGCGATGTCTTTCAACTGGATCGGACCATCGGCAACCACGATACTTCCCAAGTCTTCCGTGGCAAGGTATTCGGCTGTCACGTTGACAAAATAACGTTTATTGTTCTCGTAAACCGAACCGGCAAAACTCTTTTCTGCCAAGTTGCTCGAAATGGCCCTGCTGATCGTTGATGTCGTAATGTTTAGAGCCTTGCATCTTTCCGGATCGACAATAACTTCGATGCTTTTTTGTCGCCCTCCCATGATGGTGACATTAGCGATTCCGTCGATATTTTCCAGGTAGGGAACAATCTCTGAATCGGCAATGTTACGCACGTAGTCAATGTCGTCCTCCCCGAGAATCCGTAGGTTCATGAACATATCACTGGCGGAACCCGAAGAAGATTTGTTCACGTTTAACCTGAAATTATCAGGTAGATTCGGGGTGATGCTTTTTATTTTTTCTTCCAGTTGTAGAAAGGTATATTTCAAGTCAACGTCCTGTTTGAAAGAGACGGTTACCTGTCCTCCTCTCGAATAAATCTGGGTTTCTATTTTTTCTACCCCGTTCAGGGCACTGACGGCCCCTTCCACGGGAATAGCTACTTGATTTTCTATATAGGAAGGGTCGGATTCTGTTTCGGAGCTAATGCTCACGCTCAACACCGGCAGTTCGGCATTGGGGTATAATTCCATGGGAAGGTGTTTATAGGAGAAAATTCCCATAAGTACCAGTCCGATGAAAAGCATCGATACAAGAACCCTTCTTTTTATAATCGTGTTCATGATTTCTTTCTGTCAATAACGTAATACACACACGGGATAACGATCAGCGTCATGATAGTCGAGGTCAGCAACCCACCGATCACGGCAAGTGCCATGGGCGAGCGCAAGGAAGCTCCCTCCCCGAATCCGAAACACATGGGCAGCAATGCCAGAATCGTCGTGGCACTGGTCATGATAATCGGACGCACGCGATGCTGTGCTGCCATTTGGATGGCCTCTTCCAACGGGTGACCCTCTTCTTTCAGACGATTGATCGCGTCCACGAGTATGATAGAACTGTTCACGGCAATACCTGCCAGCATGATAATCCCGATAAAGGCCATCATGTTGAGTGTTTGTCCGGTGAGCAGGAACGCCAAAATACATCCCACGCCGGCTAACGGAATGGTCAGTAGGATCGTGAACGGGTGGCGCAAGGATTCGAATTGCGCTGCCATCACCATATATACTAATAATATGGATAAAAACAAGGCGAATCCTAACCCGCTGAATGACTCTTGTCGCATCTCTTCCTCTCCCGTTATCTTGGCTGAATACTTGGCCGGGAATTCAACCTCGGACAATTTAGCTTTAATGGCAGGGGTGACATGGTTCAGTGAGTATTGCTTCTCGAGCATGGCTGTCACGATACCTGTCCGGCTTTGGTTAACCCGGTTAATCTCTTTCGGGGCTGACGTGATTTCGATGTCGGCAATCTCTCCGAGACGGTATTTCTTTTCGCCTTGTACGATTTCAATATCATAAATTTCAGAAAGGGTCACTTCGGGTACTTTGATGTTGATGTCGATCGTTTCGCCTTGTGTTTCGAAAGTTCCGGCATCCTTACCTGCCAGTTTCTCGCTGACTTGGTTACTTACCGTGGCAACATCGATCCCGTAGATTCCACTTTTCAAGCGGTCAATCTTGATATTTACTTCCGGAGCCCCTTTTTCTAGGGAAGATTTGATATCGTATATACCGGGGATTCCGATGATTTTCTCTTTTATCTCGGTACATAGTTCATCCAACAATTCAAGTTCCTCCCCTTTCACCTCGATCACCAATGGTGCCCCCTCTGTTCCCAGAATACTTTGTAAGGCAGATTCCCCTTTCTCATAGGAGATTTCCACGCCTTCCGGCAAGGGATAATTCTCGTTAATATTCGTGATAAAATAATCGGCATCCAGCTTGGAGTCTTTTTTTATCTTTACCTTGATCTGGGATTGATTTTCTGATTCCAACTTTCCTCCGCTTTGGCTTTCCAAGTTGGATGGACCTACCAGCGTGTATTGCCATTCGATATCATCTTGCCCTAGCGTTCGAATGGCATCTTCAATGGTTCCCACGGCGTTATCCGTACTTTTTAATCTTGTTCCCGGTTCCATGGTAACGAGGATTGAAAATTCCTTCGACTCTGTTTTGGGCATGAATTCCATTCCGATTAACGGTAACATCAGGTAAGAGACGATCATAAGAATCGTAGCGACACCAATCACCAAGTATTTCCTCTTGAGTACTTTTCCGACGAAATTCCCGAAACCTTTGATCGTGATGGCATGACTGGAAATGTTGTCTTTCTTCCGCATGAATTTCGATGCTAGCATCGGGATAAACAGGATGGAAACAAACAGCGAGGATAACAGCGAGAAACTAACCGTCCACGCTTGTTCTTTAAACAGCTCTCCGGCAGCTCCTTGTAGGTACACGATCGGAAGGAACACCACGATGGTGGTTAAAGTGGAGGCCGTGATCGCTCCTGCGACTTCCGAGGTACCCCTCACGGCAGCCTCCGCGGGTGGCAGGTTATTCTCATCCATGTTTCGGAAGATATTTTCCATCACGACGATGGCATTATCGACCAGCATTCCCGCACCCAGTGCGAGTCCTCCCAACGTCATGATGTTGATGGAAAGGCCGTTGAAGTACATCAAATTGAACGTGGCAATAATCGAGATCGGGATGGAGAGACTGACAATTAATGTCATGTTCACTCGTCGCAAGAATATATAAAGTATAATAACGGCGAGAATGATACCCATTAACGCGGAATCTTTAACCTCGTTGATGGAACTCCCGATAAATTCTCCCTGGTTACTGATGATATGGAAATCATATCCCGGCAGACTTTTACGGAATTCATCAATCTTGGCCAGCAAGTTTTCCACGGCATTTACTGTGTTATATTTATTTTCTTTGTAAATACTGATTCCCAGACAACGTTCTCCGTTGTAACGGGCCAAATTTTCCGGGTCTTTGTTGCGAATGGACACGGTGGCCACGTCTTTTAGGTATACCGGGGCTTTTGTTTTACTGGCACTGCTTGTCGATTCCGAGGAAGAGGAACTTCCGCCGGAAGAATTCTCTTTAAATGCCACGATAATGTTTTCAATATCTTGGAGGCTGGTAATCAGGTTTACCCCTTTCACCGTGTATTGAATATCCCCGTCCGTGATCGTTCCCCCGGAAACATTTTGATTGATGGCCGTGATTTGTGAGGCAATCCCGTCGGCTGTTAACCCGAATGCCTCCAGCATGTAAGGATTCGTGGATATTTCGACGATAGCCTGTTCCTGTCCGTTCAACTGAATATCCGCGATTCCATCTACCCGGACGAGTTCATTACGCATGTAATTTTCCGCTATCTTTCGCAATTCGTTCATGTCCTTCACCTCGTTATGGGTGAGGGCAATGGTCATGATCGGTGTCGCGTTGGCATCGTAACGGGTAACGTTGACTTCTTCGATGGTTTCATCTTGGGAAAGAGAAGAAACGCTTCGCTGTAAATCCAGGAAAGCAGCATCCATGTCTTGATCCCACCCGTATTCCACGGTGACTTTCGTGTACCCGACTTTCGTAACGCTGTACACACTCTTCACGCCTTCCTGGCGTGCGGCTGTCGACTCGACATTGGTCGTGATTAGTTTTTCAACCTCTTCGGGTGGTCTCTGACCGCTTTTCACTTCCACGTAAAGAGCGGGATTTTTCAAGTCAGGGAAAAGATCTGTCCCTAATTTATTATAGGATATTGTACCCAGTAAACATACCGCCAGCGTGAGCATCAATACGCTTACCGGGTATTTTACTGCAAATTTGGTAATACTGTTCATGTCTTTTTATTTCATGATTTTTACTTTGCCTCTGTTTCTCAGGAATTCGTAGCCTTTCACCACGATCTTGTCTCCTTGGTTCAGACCGCTTTCCACCTCGATGAAACGATCGTCACTGATACCAACCGTGATAATTTTTTCCATAGCCCGGTTTTGTTCCACTGTGTAGACAATCCGGTTCCCCCCTCGGCGGGAGTTAACGATGTCCTTCGGTATGACAATAACCGAATCTTTTTGCAAAGTAATAATCTCTCCTTTCGCGAACATTCCGGGACGTAGTTTCAGTTCCGGGTTGTTAATCGTGATGTATCCGGTGTATGTGCGGGTATCCTCGTTGATTGCCGGGGATAGCTGGGAAACAAGGCCGGACAGGGTATCTGATTTGATATTATAATTGGTGACCAACACTTTTTGACCCACTTTCACCTTGTCGATCGTGTTTTCCGGCAATGCGATTTCCATGTACATCTGGCTGTAGTCCATCAATCCGACCATCGTTTCGCCTGATGCGATCTCCACGTTCGGGGTAAAATACGGTAGGTTCACGATAGCTCCTTTGAACGGGGCTTTAATCGTGAGTTTTGCCAGCTCCGTGTAGGCCGATTCCAATGCCGATTGCGCCTGGATGTAACTACTTTCAGCATTTAGTACATCTTTTTCCGTGGCTCCGCCTTTTTCAAATACGGCTTTTTGACCTTCCCACTCTTTCTTGGCGATATCGACCTGCATCTTTTTTGTCGACAATGATACGGTATTTTCGTGTTCTTTATTATTTAGCTTGATAATCACGGCACCTTCCTCGACAATGTCGCCTAGCTTGTAGGGGCGCTTGGTCTTGGGGTTAATCATCAACTCGTATTTACCGTTTGTCTCGGATTTCACTTCTACCGTTTTGGCCGCTTTGGCTGTTCCTGTCGTGGTGGTCAGTTCCCGGACATCACGTTTTCCGACTTCGGCAAGCCAGACCGGAGTGGTTGTTTCTGAAGAAGAATTCATTCGTTGCTCGTTACAAGCGTTCAAGGTGTAAGCCAATAAAATCACCCCGATATATTTTATAGATTTGTTGATCATAGCGTTTTGTTTTATATTTTGTGTTAGGGTTATTTCAATAAATCAACCGGTAAATAAGACTTGTTGTTTTGGTAATCCCACAGGGTTTGGATTTTCAGATCCAGTAATTTCAATTTATATGAAATGATGGCATCCGTCAACGAGTTTTTTGCGTCGGTCAACTGAGTCTGTTGATTTTTTAGCTCCATACCGGTAAGGTTCCCGCTACGATATTTCTCGACGTTTATGTCGTACGTGCGTTCTGCATTTTTAACGGTCTGGCGGGCGATTTCGATTTGTCTCAATAATTTGGGTAATTCCCGACATACCTGACGTACATCGAGCATGATGGATTTTCTTTCTTCCTCGTTACTGATTTCCGTGTTCTCGTTGGATAATTTCGTGCTGCGGATGTTGGCTTTTCTTGCGCCCCAATCCCAGATCGGCACGGTCAGCGTAATCCCGATCGTTTCATTGTCATCCGGTTTCGAGAAAGCTCCGTTGAACTTGTCTCCTTGGCCCATCAATCCCACTCTGGCGGAGATGCTACCTTTAAATTTATTGTTGTCTTTTGCCTCGATTAGGCTGAAAATACCTTCTTCAATGGCAATTTGTTGCTGGCGGATCTCCATGCGTTGAGTTAAAGCGTATTTGACAGCTTGATTTACATCTACGTGAACCGAATCAATCTGGATGTTAGGTAGGATGCTGATGTCTATATCCAACGGTAAACCCAAGGTTTGCTTGAATTGATCTTTGGTATTCTCGTAACTTGTTTCCGTGTCGGCGAGTGAATTCTCGTTCGTGGCCAAGGTCACTTCCGCCTGAAAAAGTTCTTCCGGGGCAATCAAACCTTGTTCCACTTTATTTTTGATTAATTCGTAGTTTTCTTTTTGACTCTGGAAAGCTTCTCGGGCAGTGACTAATCTTTTATAAGATTGGTAAACGCCATAAAACGCCGAAGTCACGTTTTTCTCGATGTTCAGTTGGGCCAGAGCGTATTGTATTTTTGCTTTCTCAAGATTGAATTCCAACCTTTTCAATTGCATTTTTGTCTTGTTGTAGGTAAAGATCGGTTGCTCCAAATTTAAGCTGAGATTATTTGAAAAAGAAGTACTTTTGGCTCCGAAAGATTGGTTGTCATCATCCTGCCAGTTGAACGAGTTACTGAGGGTGACTGTTCCGTCAGTCCACTTTATCGGTTGACTGATCCTAAAGTCCAAACCGGAACTCATGGATTTACGGGTATACCATTGCGTATTGTACTCGTCGAACGACGTGCTTCTGGTATATTGAAACGGGCTCAGGTTCAAACTGAACTGTGATTTTAACGAAGCTTTTTGCTGGATCAGAGCCAGCTCACTTTGTTCCAAGCTCATTTTACTTTGAATGATGGAAGGGCTTTGTTGATAAGCAATTTCTAAAGCTTTTTCCAACGTCAAAATTTCTTGAGCAAACGTTGACCCGAAACAAAGCATGAGTATTCCCGAAATAATCAACGATATTGACGCGATCTTTTTCATAATATGTTGTTGTTATTTTTATTTGTTATTGTTCGTGTACACCCATTTCACTGCATCGGCAAAGATGATTTGGTTTGATTCCGATCCCTTGTCACTTAAGGTGATCTTGGCTTCTCCTGCCGAGAAATAGAAAGATCCTAGTGTCATCCATCCCTGTCGTCCCCGACCCGTTTCGACTGAAATTTCTTCTTCTCCGTCATCATGTTTTACCGTATAATATTGCATTTTTTTCTCTTCACTTCCTCTACGGCGCCATCCCATCATGGGGAGTTCGGACGTGTACACGAATACCTCGTAGAATCCCGGAATTTGTATCTGGGTCGTCCATTCCGTCTTGTTACTACCACTTCCGGATTTTTTGTACACCGCACTATTGATATAGTCACCATAATAATTTACCCCGATGGTAGCTGTCCATTTACTAGGGGGCATCCAGAAATTCAAGTTTTTGTATTTATCTTCACTTTCTTTCTTGAAGAAAGATTGTAGTTTGTTCTTCTGATTGGATTCGATAATCCTGAATCCGGGATCTTCATTGTCTACCGTGATCTCTTTCGGGTTAAACGTGAAAAGGGCGGCATTTGAGTCGAATATGCCTGTAACCGTGTCGGTCGTCGTGGTTGTCACTTTGGCGAAATTCTGCATGATCGTGCTAGGTAGATTCTGCGAGATGTTCGTGTTAATCGTGAGATTACTCGGACGTTCGTCACATAGAATACGAATCTCTTTGTATTTCCGCGGTTCGATAATATAATTTTTCGCCGGTTTGGATTCCATTTGGGCTGCTCGTCCTCTTCTTCCCCGCGGACCTCCGGGGAACATACCGCCTCCTTCTTCAACATTGACGGAGATCACGCCTTCTACATTCGTGGGGTTGTACACTTGGAACTTCACGATATATTTCGTGTAATCCCCGATTTCCACTTGATCGGCATCCACCCCCTTCACGATAAAACGGGGCGTGCTGTTGATCGTGTACCAGTTCGGGATAAAATCCATTAGATTGAAATGGAATTTACGTATAAACTCGCTGTTTAGGCGGGTGAAATTAACTTCTTGGAATTGGTATTTCTTCATGAACTCAGCCATGAATTCCTTGAATTCGTTTGATGAAAGACGGGAGTTTATATAGTTCCTCAGGTAAACGCCCTTCAGTTTCATCATTTCGTAAAATACCTCTGTCGAAAGCGTGTTGTCAAGTACGGCTTGTTCAAAACTTTTCCCGTTCAAGTAAGCAGCTGCACGCTGGTCATCGCCCATCCCGTTGAACATCCGGAAGAAATGTCTGCCTTGCGTGCTTTCCTCCTGTTTGAGCATCGTGTTCATCACGATGTCTATGATCGGAAAATTTTGGGAGTAGATAGACCCCGCGTAATTGAAGTACATAGATGACAAATCGTACTTGTTTAGTTTAGAGGTACCGGACCATTCTCCCGAGAACATATTCACAAAAGTATTTCCATCCTCTTGGAACGTTTCTTCCGAGAGAAGAACTCGTCGAGCAAAATCCCGTATGACGTTCATCTCCACGTCAATCTCTTCCATGCCACCTCCACGGGGATCATTGCGTCCCCAGTCAGCTATTCTTTCTTTAGCGAATTTGAAATTACTACTGGGTAGGGTGGTGGCAAATTCCGGAAGGAAAACCATTTCCGGTTGTGTTTGCTCGCTGTTTCCTTTCCAATTGCGCACATAGCCCGTGTAGGAAATGGGCGTTTCCGCCATGATGAATTTTTGGTACGGGTATTTACGCCCTTTTCTCAGTTCGTATTCGGATTTCACATCTTGAAGGAATCCGGATAACGTGTCCGAAATGTTAGGAAAAACTTCAGAATAGAAATCGTGACCCTTAAAATTGTATAATTCGATCTGCACAGAATCGACCAAGATACTCTTCTTCTCGTAATCTCCGATGGCTAAACTGATGCCGGGTAATTGCTCTTTATTTCGGAATATCATCGTGTCCCCCGATTGTGAAGGTTGTCCCTGTGAAAGAATCGTCCGGTCATTGGAATGAATCACTTTTAGCGTGTAATTTGAGAAGTTTTTTCGGATATTGTAAGGAGCCTCCGGGTTTACCGGTGGAAAGGTCGAGGGGTACCACAAGCATTCCGGGGTCAGCAGGGTAAATTTGTCCTGCACGAAAGCGTATCTTTTCCCGAAGCGGAGAATACTGCTTCCGGTTTGCGTGTCGTAATATTCTTCGTCCGTGATATCCAGGTAACAAATGTTCTCGTCGATGGAACCGTTGTACATGATGTCCAGTTCAAGGCTCTCGTACGGGCGGAGTTTGTGTTCTACTATAATCACTTGTGCGTCTCTTTTGTAGGGAATATCTTCTCCTTGCCGGGTTAATTTCTCAATTTGGAGGGAGGGGTTCAGGTAGAACATGATTTTGTCGACCTCCTGGTGATTCCGGTTCTGAATTTTTACGTGTGAATTGACGGAAATCTTTTTATCGTTCTGCGAGAATACAATCTCTTGGTCAATCAAATGAACTTTGTCAATGTTATTGTATTTTTTGTATCTTTCAGAGTATAATTTGCGTTGATTATCAATGTGATTGAACCGGTTAAAATAGATGAAGCCACAGCTGATCCCGATGATCAGGATAATGTATCCCAAAGCATTCAGCAAGATATTTTTCTTGGGATGTAACGGTAAGCGGTTGACCATGGCGATGGTAAACGTGAGTAATCCCATTCCCAATAGCAAGAATGTCAATCGTTGAACGAGATAGGGAAACAAGTTCGTGTGTCCCAGCACGTCGGAGAACATATTCGGCACCGTGAGGGCGAAGAAGTCAAACGTTCCGTGTTCTGCGTCCCCGAGATAAGATAAGGTTACCCCGATGAATCCTAACATAATTACGAACGTAACCGCTTGGTTACGAATGAAACTCATGATCACGAACGATAGTCCCAGCACGAAAATCAGTGACGGGATCGATAACGTGAGTAGGTAGAAGAAATAGGGGAATAGGGTAAACGGGGATTCACTCGCGAACAAGTGAATGAAACCAGCGATGAGTAAGGCGATCATGTTTAACGATACAAACACTTTCATGATCCCCCATGTCTTCCCGATAATGTAATCCGCGTTACTCATCGGTCGTACGTAAATCACCTCGGCAGTATCTAATTTCTTGTCTCGCTTTAAAAAACTTCCTGCCAGAAATATGGCAATGACGGATTGTGCGATATTGAAAAGGTAGATATTGACAAACGGGATGGAGGACGGCATGGCAACCATGACCCATTCGAACCATCCTAGGTTTGACTGTGTACCCATGTGAAAAAATACGATAACTAAAAGGGATAGAATAGCGAATATACGAAATAGCCAGCTTCTCCGCAGGAGCTTGGTCTCGTATCTCGATATTGTGCTGATGTTGTGAATATTCATCGCTGGTTTCTTCTATGATTTACTTGAACAATTCGTTTTCTTTGATCGCTTCGACCTGCATATTCATCTTGTCCTTCAACAAGTAGTCCATGTAGTAAACGTAAGCATGTTCGAGATTTGGTTCGATGGCTTTGTGCGAGTAACCGTCGATGCCATCGGCTACAACTTGAATCTCCATACCGCCGTCCGTCGGGATGGTTGAAATAATCGGGTATTTATCTTTGATTTCCTCGTACTCCATGTCGGTCACGAAGATTTCCCATACTTTTCCGCGAGCCAAGTTGATCATTTCGTCCGGTGAACCTTCAAATTTCAGTTCTCCGCGATTCAGTAAGGCCAGTTTTTTACAAGTACTTGAAATGTCGCCCACGATATGGGTGGAGAGAATGATGATCGAGTCCTTGTCGCTGATGTCTGCCAAAATATTACGGAAACGGATTCTTTCTTCCGGGTCCAATCCGGTTGTCGGCTCGTCCACGATAATCACTTTCGGGTTGCCGATGATGGCTTGGGCGATCCCGAGTCTTCGTTTCATACCCCCGGATAGCCGGTTAGCCCAACGGTCACGGACTTCAAACAAACCAACTTTGCGTAGCATCTCGTCTACCACTTCGGCCCGGTGTTGTTTCCCCTTGATCCCGGCGAGTCCGGCACCGTAGTCGAGGAATTCCCAGGTTTTCAGTTTTTCGAAGAAACGGAAATCCTGTGGCAGGTAGCCCAACAGGGAGCGAATCGCTTTCCGATCCTTGGCAATATCGTAATCATCAAAATAGATGGTTCCCGACGTGCAACTCTGCAATAGAGTCATGATTCTCATGAGAGAGGTTTTTCCTGCTCCATTCGGTCCTAACAGGCCGAACATTCCCGGTTCGATTTCCAAATTCAAGTCTTTTAAGGCTTTTTTACCTCCCGGGTAGACTTTATTCAGATTTACAATTTTTATACGCATAACGCTGGTATTTTAGGTTGGTATAAATCTATGCATAATAAGCCGGAACATATGTTAATAAAATGTGAAATATCCTACTTTGAGTAAGACACTTTTTGCTTAAAAAGGTTTATTATTTTAACAAAATATTAACACAATCGATCATTAAGAACCTTTTGGCAGCCTGTTAAGAAAATATCTCCCGGATGATCCGGATGCTTTTGGTATTGAAATCTAAATTTAGATGGAACCCGAGAAAGAGCAGGGCTATGTCGAGTAAAATCTTGCGTCCTTGTTGATTAAGCGGAATGTTTTTCAATTCTTGCAGCTGACATGTGCAGAGGGCATGGATGGCTTTGGCGGAATGCGGGCCGGTATGGTAGTTTCCCGGAGAACTCGTGGGGTAAAAACAACCGTCATTGATGTTAAACACGTGGTCGGGGTGATACGTGCTGTTGTCTATGCTAAATCCGAGTAATTTGCTCAACCGGAACAGGAATAGTAGGTTGAAATTGGCAATATCATCCCGCGTGATGTTCAGGTATTCCACGGAGGTTTTGATATACTCGTATAGATCGGGATTCGGGTCGGAATCCCGTAACACGAGATTTAATATTTCTCCCCATAATAGGGCGATATTCATCTTGTACACGTCGAAATAGATGGCAGACGTGTTCACAAGCGGGGAGAAAGATTTCAGCTTGTGCAGTCCGCCCCTTTCATTCGGGATGAATTCAATTTCCACGATTTGCATACACTGGGCGGAAGCGTTCGCTTTCCGTTTGAACAGGGCCAACGGGGTAATCATTTGCATGTAGCCTCTTTCCTCCGAATAAACATGTAGAATTTGTTGCTGTTCGGAATGAGGTATGCTTTTCAATATGATGGCCTTTACCGTGTGCATGTTTTTTACAAGTTGTTCAAGAAACGGCATAATTCCCGGACGGCTTGTCCCCGGTGACTGATCCCATTTTTCTCGTGCAGGGGCATTTCGGCAAAACTTTCTTGAAAACCTTCGGGGCGAAAAATCGGATCGTAACCGAATCCCTTCTGGCCGTGTTTGCTTGTGAGTATCTCCCCGTTGACAATGCCTTCAAACAGGTATTCTTTGTCCCCGAGAATTAAAGCGATAACTGTTCTGAAACGGGCTTGGCGTTCCGGTATATTTTGCATTTTCTGTAAAACTTTTTTCATGTTGGCTTCCGAGTCGTGGGCGTTGCCCGCGTATCGTGCGGAATAGACTCCGGGAGCATTGTTCAAGGCTTTTATTTCCAAACCCGTATCATCCGCGAAACAGTCCAAGCCATATTTCTCGTGAATATACCGGGCTTTTTGAAGGGCATTCCCTTCGAGCGTGTCCTGTTCCTCGGGGATGTCTTCGTGGCATTGAATCTCTTTCAGGGAAACGATCTCGTGCTGGGAGCCGAGCATTTCTTTTATTTCTTCCAGTTTGTGGGCATTGTTGGTAGCAAAAACTAATTTCATGGCCAATAATAATTTATAGGTTACAAAGGTAATGAAATCAGGTGTAGAAACGAAGGTTTATCCCTAGAAATGCCCTGGAAAGTAGGAAATTCATGATCTATAGATGATTACTTCCGGATCACTACCGTGTAAAACGCTATTAAAACGCTATTAGAACCCTATTAAAACGCTATACTTAGAATAGCGTTTTATAAGCATTCTAAAAGCATAATAAAAGTGTGATTTCCGCTAGTGATCCGGAAGTAATACTAAATTAATCATGTAATAAGGTTTGACGTGGGATTGTCAAGGGTTGGACAATTTACACTCTTTGGTATTATAATTTTTCTCGGTCCGTGCGGGAAGAAAATTATATCGTGTATATTTGCATTCGGGTAAAACAGAAACCATTAAATCGAAAATATGAAAGGGATTGTTGTGAAATCTACCGGAAGTTGGTACTCCGTACGGATGGATTCGGGGGAGGTGATGGAATGTCGGATTAAGGGAAAATTCCGGATGAAAGGGATTAAAACCACGAATCCCGTCGCGGTGGGGGATGTTGTCGAGGTGGAGGTGAATCCCGATGGTGCGGTGATCAATCGGATCGAAGATCGGAAAAATTATATTATCCGGAAATCGACGAACCTGTCGAAGGAAGCGCATATTATCGCCGCGAATGTTGATCAGGCGGTGCTGGTCGTGACGGTAAATCATCCCGTGACTTCTACTGTTTTTATCGATCGTTTTTTAGCTTCCGTGGAGGCATACCGGATTCCGGTCCTACTCGTGTTTAATAAAATAGATGCATATAGCGAGGATGATTTGATGTTGTTGGGAGCTTTGACCCGGATTTATATGCAAGTGGGATACGAGTGTTTTCACGTCTCTTCGTTGACGGGGGAAGGGATGGAGGATGTTGTTGCGGCCTTGAAAGATAAAGTGACCGTGTTTTCCGGTTTATCAGGCGTGGGAAAATCTTCACTGATCAATCGTGTCGAACCGGGTTTGAGCTTGAAAATAGCGGAGATTTCCGATTCCCATGACACGGGAAAGCATACCACCACGTTTGCAGAAATGTTCCCTTTGAGTTTTGGTGGCTCTATCATCGATACCCCGGGTATCCGGGCTTTCGGGTTGATTCACATGGAGAAAACCGAAATATCCCATTATTTTCCTGAGATATTTAAACGGGCAGAAGATTGCCGTTTTTATAACTGTACTCATATTCATGAGCCGGGATGTGCGGTGATTCAAGCGGTGGAAGACGGGGAGATAAGCGAGAGCCGTTATTTTAGTTACGTGAGTATGTTTGAGGAGGGAGACGAGAAATACCGGAAATAAATAGAGACGTATTTTTTATTGTCCGGGCATAAAATTTGAATGTTTTTGTGTAGGTTTGTATATCATAGTATAATTGATATCTTTACAGTTGCATGGAAGTTGAACCAGGGCCGTTTGTTCAATTAAATAATCAAGGAGTTTGCGGTTCCCTTGGGTTAAATGAAATTGATTATGTGGATTTTTTTGTTGTACTTTCTATGACAGTGTATTTTCAAAAAGACACGAATCTAGATCAAATGAAGGAAAAGGAACGTGTTGAATACTTGAAAAAAAGCTCTAAGAAGGTAGTTAAACAATATGGTCCTGATTATTATAGAAAAGTAAAACCATTAATTATAGAAAGAATTGTAATCGGTGTACGGGATTCAATATCGGCAGGTTGGATGCGTAGAGAACATAAGGGACGGGCATATTATCTCGTCGAATTTCCTTATGATCCTAATTATGAATATTTTCATGCAGGGTTTGCAGCAAGAGTCTATTTTTGGGCTGACACGGGGATAGTATTTCAAGTTGTATTCGGTAATGGTTGGGGCTTTGTAGAAATAGATCAGCCTGAAAAGTATAAAGATCAAGAACGGATTATGGAATATGAACGACAACCACCTAAGAAACAGGAAGAATAATATGAACGAGGATATGATGCCTTTATTTAAATCAATAAATTGAGTTTGGGGTAATTTGCAAGTAAAAGGCAAGAGATTGAGGGTGAGGGGAAGAATGAGATATAAAATGATGAAGAAAAAACTAACAGGATATGATGCCATGTATTATTTTTTTCGTACATTTGCGCCGTTTTACGTGAAGAATTGTGGACAGATTGAAAGAATATAAGATAGCCCACAGAGGCTTAGGGGAAGGCGTTCACACTTTCGAGTTTGTCATGGATGGCAGTTTTTTTGATTGTTTTGACGCGACAAAAGGAACGAAAGGGAAAGTAAACGCAAGAGTAAGTATCGTGAAATCATCCCTGCTGATGGAGGTTCGGATGACGATCGAAGGGACGGTAAAAGCAATTTGCGATCGCTGTCTGGAGGAAATGGAGTTACCGATTAGCGGGGAATTGAACTTGTATGCGAAGTACGGGGAGAGGGAGGAAGGAAATGATGATGATTTTATTATCTTGGCTCAAGATGATGATTATCTGGATTTGAGTGAACCGCTATATGAAGTGTACATGCTGAATTATCCGCTACGTGTGGTTCACCCGGAGGGAGAGTGTAGCGAGGAAATGGAGCATGTCTTGGAAGAGTTGACAATGGAAGAAGAGAGTGAAAAAATTGATCCCCGCTGGGATGAATTGAGGAAATTAATTAATAATAACTAAATAAAACTAGAGAGAAATGGCACATCCTAAACACCGAATCTCTAAACAGAGAAGGAATAAAAGAAGAACTCACGATAAGGCTACGGTTCCTGCAATAGCAAAGTGTTCAAATTGTGGTGCTGCAGTACAGTATCATACTGTATGTCCGGAATGCGGGTATTACAGGGGTAAATTGGCTATTGAGAAAGCAGTTGTTGCATAATATTGATGCAATGATAAAGATTGCCTTAGATAATACAGCCCCCTGTACTAGGGGGCTATGATTGTATATAGGTGTCTGATTCTATTATTCAATTTGAAAATTTTTATTTTATGGAAAGGCCAAGAGCGGTAATCACAGGGGTAGGAGCGTATTATCCCGACTATATTCTAACTAACGAGGAGTTGAGCCGAATGGTGGATACCACTGACGAATGGATCATGACTAGAATCGGTATAAAAGAAAGACGTATTTTGCGGGATGCCGATAAAGGCAGTGCTTACCTCGGGGCCAGAGCGGTGGAGGACTTGTTTCGTAAAACAGGTTTGAAACCGGAAGAAGTTGATTTATTGATTTGCTGTACGGTTACTGCCGACATGCACTTCCCTGCTAACGGAAACGTGATTTCCGATATGGTGGGAATAAAGAATGCTTTTAGTTTTGATCTTAATGCCGGATGTTCCGGTTTCCTATATGGTTTGATCACTGCGACACAGTACGTGGAGAGCGGTCGCTATAAGAAAGTGATTGTAGTGGGAGCTGAAAAGATGTCCGCGATCACGGATTACACGGATCGTGCAACTTGCCCTATTTTCGGTGACGCAGCTGCCGCTGTGTTGTTGGAGCCGACTACTGAGGATTTGGGAGTGATTGACCACATCTTGCGTTCGGATGGAATGGGACGTGTTCATCTGCATATGAAAGCGGGTGGCTCTTTGAAACCGCCTACCATTGATACGGTTTTAGCCCGGGAACATTATATTTACCAGGAAGGACAACCCGTGTTTAAACATGCTGTGTCGAACATGGCTGATGTGTCGGTGGAGGTGATGAATCGTAATAATTTGACGTCAGAGGACGTGGCTTGGCTGGTTCCTCATCAAGCAAATTTGCGGATCATTAAGGCTACCGGGGAACGGATGGGATTGCCGAAAGAAAAAGTGATGGTAAATATTCACAAGTATGGAAACACGACTTCGGCGACAATTCCATTGTGCTTGTACGAGTGGGAGGATCAATTGAAGAAAGGGGATAATTTAATTCTTGCCGCTTTCGGTGCCGGTTTCACGTGGGGGGCTATTTATTTGAAGTGGGGGTACACGAAAGATAAAAGTTAAAAACTAAAAGCTGGAAAAGTTATAAGTGTGATGAGATCCATAGAGTCTAGATTTAAGGCTTTATGGATCTTGTCATTTTTTTTGAATGTTCAGATGTTTAGGATTTTTGGATTTTATGGAATAAAAAATTATTTCCAATTTTAAATTACTTGTTGTATATTTGGTCGATTATTATGGATGCTAAATGAGAAAAAGTGCGAGTCAGGACAGTACCGAGATGAAACAGACGATTGTCTTGAATGATTCCGAGGTCGAGGGAGATATTATCCTGCCTGGGGATTTGTGTTTATTTGGCAAAATTTCTGGAAATGTTACTGCAAAGGGTAAGGTAGAAGTGAAGTCGGGAGCCGTGGTAACAGGAAATATTTCTTGTGTGGAGCTAGAGGTAGGGGGATTGGTGGAAGGGAACGTGGAAACTTGTTTTTTGATTATTGAAGAAAATGCCGTTTTGAAAGGGGATGTGCAAGCGGGAAAATTGCTTGTGAGAGCCGTGAAGTATGATATAAAGCGGTTACGTTTGGAAAGAAAATAAAGTAAACGATAAATCATGGGAAAAGAAGTACAACAGCAAATAGCGTTAAATTTACTCAGTGAAGGAACTCAGATCACCGGAGATCTTCATGCTTCAAATGACATTCGTATTGATGGAGAACTTAAGGGAAAGATTTTCACGAAAGGACGTTTAGTTATCGGGCAGATGGCTAAGGTGGAGGGAGAGGTTAATTCTCCGAATGTTGATATTTTAGGAACCATGGAAGGGAATATCGTGTCGACGGGAACTGTTTCTTTGAGGGCAAAAGCGGTATTCACGGGAACGATTAAAGCTGCTTATATCGCAATCGAGTCCGGAGCGGTTTTTAATGGCGAGTGCCATATCCAACGAGAAGTTCAACAAAAATAATTAAAAACGTGGTGTGTCGTGTATTGGTAGTGATCTCATTGCTACTGAGTCTGGTTTCTTGTGAAAAGGAACAAGATAAGGTAGAAGATGGTGTGTCTTTGGAACTGGCCAAAGAACGTAAAGCGAATATAGGCGGCGTGACCTATAAATTGTATTTTTCCATTCCGGCGGACAGGAGTGAGGCTATTATGGCTGAATCGACGATCTTTTTTGAATTGTTTGATTTGATTCCGGTCATTCTGGATTTTAAAGAGGCAAAAGAGAATATTCTTGCCGTTACATCTTCGGATGGGAGAAAAATTCCGTACACGTTTAAAAATGAACATATTATAATTCATCCGGAACACTTGAAAAAGGGGCGGAACGAGCTGGTCATCCAGTTTAAAGCGGGGGAGTCTTCTTTGAATCGAAGTGACGATATGCTATACACGTTGCTGGTTCCGGACCGGTGTCGTACATTGATGCCTTGTTTTGACCAACCGGATATAAAGGCGAGATTTAAATTGACGTTGAAAGTACCTTCCCGGTGGAGGGCTGTGGCTAACGGGGAACCGGTTCGTACGGAATATTTTAATGACTATAAGTTGTATGAATTTGAGGAAACAAAGCCATTGAGTACTTATTTGTTTGCTTTTACCGTGGGGAGGTTCTCGTACTTGGAACGTTACGTGGGGGGGCGTTGGATCGGTATTTACCACCGGGAGACGGATACTTCGAAGATTAATGCCAGTATCCCGGTCATAGCTAGAGAGGTAAGTCATGCATTGGATTGGATGGAACACTACACGGGGATACGCTACCCGTTTGATGTATATAATGTTGTTGCTATTCCCGATTTCCAGTATGGTGGGATGGAACATCCGGGAGCCGTGTATTATCGGGCATCGACGATGTTTTTGGATCGGAATGCAGACTTGACGGCATGGATGAAACGCAGCGATGTTATCGCTCACGAAACAGCCCACATGTGGTTTGGTGATTACGTCACGATGAGGTGGTTTAATGACGTGTGGTTGAAAGAGGTTTTTGCCGGTTTCATGTCTGACAAGATTATGACCCAGTTATACCCGGAGGTGAATCATCGTCTGAATTTCTTTTTGAATCATTACGAGCCGGCATTGCGGACGGATCGGACGAGGGGGACTCACCCGATATTGCAGGAGCTGGATAATCTGAAGGATGCGGGAACTTTGTACGGGGATATTATTTATCACAAGGCTCCGATCGTGATGCGCATGTTGGAACGGGAGATTTCCGAACGGCGGTTGCAGGTCGGGTTGCAAAGGTATCTTCGTCGCTGGTCTTATTCTAACGCGGATTGGGACGAGTTGATCAAGTTGTTGGAAAGTACAACAGGACAGGATTTGCAGGCTTGGAACGAGATATGGATAAAAGAGAGCGGGGCTCCCGTGATCGAATTCCAGAAGAACGGGATCGTGATGACGGATGAGAGCGGGAAGAATCGGGTTTGGCCTCAGGCGGTGTCTGTTTTTTGGGATTACATGGGGTTGAAGAGAACGTTGATCCCGTTGCGAGATTCGCTGACTCCTTTTAGGTATGGGGCTTCTGTCGTGTTGCCGGATGGGGATGTCATGGGATACGGTTGTTTCTTGCCCACGGATTTTTCTATTCGTTTTCTCGATGATGAACTGGGAAATTTGAATGACCCGCTTTATAGGGCAGTTGCTTGGCAAGCTCTCTATGAAGGGGTTTTGCATAAAAAAGTGAAAGGGGAGTTTTTCTTAAAGTTATGTATCAAACATTTACCACAAGAGAAGAATAACCTGGTTGTGAACCGGACGTTAAGTTTTTTGAGAATTATTTATTCAACTTATCTGGACGAGGGAAGTCGGCAGTTAATACAGGACGACCTGGAACGTTTTTGTATTAATATGGTGAATAATAAGGCCGAGGGGAAGAATAAAAAATCGTATTTTAATACGTTATTGTCAATTTGTTCTTCACCGAAGAGTTGTTCCTATTTGTCAAGCGTGTTAAAGGGTGAACAAGATTTACCGGAAGACGTAACGATCAATGAACATGATAAGATTAGTATTGCGTTTAATTTGGTATTGCGGGATACGAATGTTTATGAAGATATGAAGGCATACATTATGAAAACGGTTAAAAACAAGGATTTGCTGGATCGTTTTGAATATGTATACCCCTCTTTATCCGGAGATAAGTATGTGCGTGATAGCGTGTTTAACGCTTTACTCGTAAGAGAAAACCGGGTGAATGAGGTATGGGTGGAAGAGTGTCTGCGGTGGTTGAATCATCCGCGGAGGAGAATGGAGGCGGAGGGGTATGTACCGAAATTGCTTGGTGCGTTGCAGGAGATTCAACAGACGGGGGATATTTTCTTCCCAGGCTCTTGGTTAAGCGCAGGATTAGCAGGGCATACGAGTAAGAATGTGTACACGATGGTGAATTCTTTCTTGGAGAAGCACTCGAATTACCCGCAGAATTTGAAATTGAAGATATTAGCTAATTCAGATCATTTACGGCGTTTACATTCAGAAGAAGAAAATAAAGACAGATTGAAATAAGATGGCGATAGAAGAGACTTCATTGATATTGATTCCGGCTCGTTACGCTTCCACCCGTTTCCCCGGGAAACCGTTGGTGGATATTGCCGGAAAACCTATGGTTCAACACGTGTACGAGAAGGCTGCAGCTGTTGCTGCTCACGTGTACGTGGCGACGGATGACGAGCGTATATATGATGCCGTGCTCGCTTTTGGTGGGCGTGCGGTAATGACTTCCGAGACACATCGGAGTGGCACGGACCGATGTTACGAGGCGTACACGAAAGTTAAGGAGATGTTGCATCGTGACTTTGACGTGGTGGTGAACGTGCAAGGGGATGAGCCTTTTATTATCCCGGAACAGATTGAATCGTTGATCGCATGCTTCGAAGATCCTGCCGTGCAGATAGCCACGTTGGCTAAGCCTTTCGAGAAAAATGATGAGATTTTTGATCCGAATAAAGTAAAGGTTGTATTTTCTGCTAATCATACTGCCCTTTATTTTAGCCGGAATCCGATTCCTTATTGCAGGGGCGTGGAGCGTGAAGATTGGCTGGCTAAAACTCCGTTTTATAAACACGTGGGAATGTATGCTTATCGTCCGCAGATTTTGAAGGCAGTGACTTCTATCCCCCAGAGTATTCTGGAACAGGCAGAGTCTTTGGAACAATTACGTTGGTTGGAAAACGGTTACACGATTGCCGTTAGTATCACGAATCATGAATCGATAGGGATTGATACTCCGGAAGACTTGAGAAAACTAAAAGATAAAAACTAGAAGATAAAAGTTGGGGATAAAATTGAAAGCTAAAAGTGAATGCTTTGTTGACATTAACTTTTAGCTTTTAATTATTAGTTGTTAGCTTTTAGCTTGCTAAATTGTCATAATATCTTTTTCTTTCTTTGCAAAGTATTCATCGGCTTTCTTGCCGTACTCGTCTGTCATTTTTTGAGCGATGGCTTCAGCGTCTTTGGACATATCTTCCGGAAGTCCGTCCTTTACCATTTTCTTCACTTGCTCAATGACATCCCGGCGAGCGTTGCGGATACTTACTTTCGCTGTTTCCATCTCGCCTTTACTTTGTTTTACAAGGTCGCGTCTGCGCTCTTCTGTTAGAGGCGGGATATTTATACGAATAATTTCTCCGTTGTTATCCGGGTTCAAACCGAGATTAGCGTTCATGATTGCTCTTTCAATGGGAGAGATCATGCTTTTTTCCCAAGGTTGAACTGCAATTGTTCTCGGGTCTGGGGTTGAAATATTGGCTACTTGTGATAACGGGGTAGGACTACCATAATAGTCAACCAGCACGTCTTGTAAGATTTTCGGGTTGGCTCTTCCCGCTCTGATTTTACTAAGTTCTGATTCCAGGTGACTCAGAGCAGCTTCCATTCTCTCTTTTGCTTCGTCGAGATAAAATTGTACTTCCTCGTTCATATAATTTTTATTTGATTTAAATATCCCATAATGAATCAAACAAAGGTATAAAAAAAAACTTTATTTTTACTCTATTCTACGCCACGTTTCCTTGACCTGAACGTTTTTGTGGGTTCCATCGGCCAGTTTTAATTTTACTTCGCCCGTGAGGACAAGTATCCGGTTATTTGCATCGTATTGGTAATGAGCGGAGGATTCCACGATGTCTTTTATTTTTACGGAAGGGGCATGTTCCGATAGAAATTGTCCGTGGGTGATTTTATAGGTTCCATTGACTCCGTTAGAGCAACTGAACGTGAAATCGTCGAAGTATTCTTTTTGTAAGAGTTGTTTGGTTGCAACCCCGTTTTCCGTTACTTTTTCCCATTTACCGACAAAGGGGTTGGCAATAATAGCCCGAATGAGTTTGCCGGGATTGAAAATACAGTCTTCAACGTATCTTTTGAATTTCTTCTCTCCCAGGTAGTCCCGGATTTTGATCTCTCGCAGGGTTGTGTTTGCCCTAAAACGAGGGGTGATTCGTATATACTCCGAAGTGAAATCTTCTGTCGGCAGACTGTCTATAAGCCGGATTTGTTCGTCCCATTCTTCCTTATAGAATTGTAATATTTTGTTTTTGTCGGAAACAGGAAGAGACATGGTGGGCATGACGATGCTTAACATGATTTCCGAGGATTGTTGCTGTTCCCGGGCGGAAGTGATGATACCTTTGTAAACAGCCTTGTCTGTCCCGTAACGTTTTTTCAGATAGAGGCGATACATGTCGAAAGAAGCCTGAGGAACCGTGTCAAGTCCGTTTTTTAGCTTTTCTTCTTCTGTATTCAATGCTTTCAAGTACCTGTCAAAGGTCCTTCTTTCAATGCTGGGAGAGGTGCTTCTTAAAGCGAAATAAACGGGTACCGTGTATGAAACACGCACGGGAGAACCCTCTTGTTTCCCCGGTTCCCATTTGGGCATGGAGGCGATAACTGCTTTTGCCTCGTTGTCCAGTTCTGGTGAAACTCCCCGAATAATTTTGACATTGCTGACGCTTCCATCTTTTTCAATGATGAACCGAACATACACTTTCCCTTCGAGTTTTTTCTCTTTGGCTGCTTCCGGATAACGTATGTTGTTGTATATCCATGTATTTAGGTTACCGGGAAATACGGGCATCTCTTGAACGAAGAAATGGACTTGGTTGTCTTCTGTGGAATCTTGAACGGTTTGTTTATCTTGAATTTGGCTAATTGCCGTGTGAGTGCTTAAAATAAGAAAGATACTCACCAACCCAATTGGTAATTTGGCGAGGGATTTTAATTTAGCATAGAATGGTTTTAATGTCATGGTGTGTTTCTTAGTGTGATAAATAATTCTTTTTATCACAGCTAAATATAGAAGGAATTTTTTGTTTTTGCAATGAAAATAAAGATTTAATGAAAGTTTAACGCATCCTGTTAAGAGTGGTCTTTAAATTTTTAATTTTCAATTAAGGGAGTTACTTTTGTCTCCTTAAAGAAACGATATGAAAAGGAAAGATTTTGAAGTGATGGCTCCGGTTGGTTCTTATGAATCTTTGGAGGCGGCTTTGCAGGCAGGAGCGAATTCTGTTTATTTTGGAGTGGAAGGGTTGAATATGCGTTCCCGTTCATCGGCTAATTTCACGCTGGATGATTTGAGGAATATCGTGGAACGTTGTAATGCCCGAGAGGTGAAGACTTATCTCACGGTGAATACGATTATATATAATAACGAACTTGAGAAGATGCACCAGGTGATCGAGTGTGCGAAGGATGCCGGGGTGTCGGCAATTATAGCTTCGGATATTGCGGCTATTTTGTATGCCCGGTCGATAGGGGTGGAAGTGCATATCAGCACGCAATGTAATATTACCAATTACGAGGCGGTGAAGTTCTACGCACAATTTGCGGATGTCGTGGTGCTGGCGCGGGAGCTGGATATGGATCAGGTGATGACAATTCATCGGCAAATTGTTGAGAACGATTTGCGTGGTCCCAAGGGGGAATTGATCCAGATCGAGATGTTTTCTCACGGGGCTTTGTGTATGGCGGTTTCGGGTAAATGTTATTTGAGTCTTCACGAGATGAATGCTTCGGCAAATCGGGGGGCTTGTTACCAGATATGCCGGCGTTCTTATACGGTGAAAGATACCGAGAGTGATATAGAATTGGAGGTTGACGGGAAATATATCATGTCTCCTAAAGATTTGTGTACGATCGGTTTTATTAATAAAATGATTGATGCCGGGGTGCGGGTTTTCAAGATTGAAGGGCGTGCCCGTTCGGCGGAGTATGTGAAGACTGTTTGCGAGTGCTATGACGAGGCATTGAATGCTTATCTTGACGGAAGTTATGGGGCGGAGAAGATTGCGAATTGGAAAGAACGGTTGTCTACCGTGTTTAACCGGGGATTTTGGGATGGCTACTATTTGGGGCAGCGTTTGGGAGAATGGAGCGAGGTGTACGGGTCTAAGGCCACGAAGAAGAAGGTATGTATTGGTAAAGTGACGAATTATTTTGGGAAGTTGCAAGTCGGAGAATTTAAATTGGAATCTTATGACTTGAAAGTAGGAGAGGAAGTGCTGATTGTCGGGCCGAATACTGGTGTTGTACAAATGATTGTTCCGGAGTTAAGATTAGAAATGGAACCTGTTGAAAAAGTGGATAAAGGAGCTATTTTCTCCATGCCATGCGAAACGAAATTGCGAAGGTCTGATAAATTGTACAAGTTGGTGGATACGACGGAAGAGTTGATGCAATAGTTTTATCAGAAATATTTTGAGATAAAAAAACGATCAAAATTAATTGATCGTTTTTTTTATTTATCTGAAAGGATTCAATTTGGGAGGTTTGATGTCAAATAGATTATAACTTAAAACCAAACTACCTCTCATGTGTAACATTTTATAGTCAAAATACTGGTTACTAGGCTTGAATATATCTTTGAATCCACAACTAAATCGTAAACCTAGTTCTATGCGTGGAAATAGTTGACGTTCATATCCGGCAATAAGGCCCATATCCCAACTGTCCAATAGATTACTGAAATTGATATATAGAGGATTACCAGGATCGATAGAACCATTGTAGACCTTGTCGTCCGTCATCATATAACCTTTGGTTACGGTATTACGAAATTTAGCGTTGATAATCCATGCTCCGTAAAGGCCAGCTAGAATTCGGTCTTTTTGATTTTTGAATGTGTACTTGAAATAAAGAGGAATTTCTAGCATCGTAAAATCCATTGACATTTCGGCAGATCCGCAGAAACGGGATATAATATTGTTTTTATCGTCATGGAATCGTTGGTTGTCGATGCGTGCATCGGCATCAATAGCGACTTTCTTGTACGTGACTTCAGCTCCTAGCGTCCATTTTTTGGTCACGGGAAAAGTAAGCTTTGCACCTATTGATGGCGAAAGTTTGGGATAAGGATTAAATACATCGGGAACATTACTGAATGGGAAAGGTATGGCTCCACCAATATCGGTCCCCAACTGAACCCCGAGAGCAAATCGATATTCTACCTGGTCATCGGAAATACTATCCGCTTGAGTAGTGACTGATTTTGATTGATTTCTCTCTTTAGCGGTAATGTTTAGAGTACAAAATAATGGTACAAGTAAAAGGTATATTAATTTCATTTTTTCTCGGATTAAAAGTTAACAACAACGTTATCAACGGTTAAAGTACTACCTTTAGCTCCAATGAACAGGTCTCCTTGTCTACTGGACGTCATTACGATAGATATATGTGTTGGTTCCAGATCTTTGTACTTGCTATCGTAGTTGATCGGGATTGTATAGTTGTCCCAGTTTTGGAGTGCAGTATTGGCTCCGTCGAAGATCATTTCACCCTTTCCCAAGACTTTAAGACCTTCTACAGGCTCGGCATGATCTCCGTGATATTCCAGTTCTCCATTGCCTTCCCAGCGGAGTAATTCAACCCAAACACGTCCTTGGTCAACACCCGGGATGTCTTTTATTATATAAGGAGATTTTTCATCCTTTCTTTCTGATTGTTGGAATTTTGCTCCAGCCACATATTTTGCATCGAATGAGATGGATTGTGGACGCATAATAAATGGTATCCCGAAATAGGTCATTAGCGGGGGATTGTTTAAAGCAGAGATTTTTATTTGAAAATATCCCGTGAAAATTGTCCCGGCTGTTATTAATTCGCCAATTCCCAAGTTGGCTAAGTTTTGAATACCTGTTTGGAGTTGAGCGGCATATCCTTTTTGATAAGGTACCGGAGTTGTTCCTTGTACAAAAGAATTATTCGCTGTTGCCCATCCGAGTCCTTTGCCAGGTGTTGGATCTATGTTTACTTTAGAATTATCAACATTAATCCATGATTCAAAATTGGAATTTTCTATTGTGGGAACAACCTGTATATTCCAAATCCGTTCGTCTTGATTGTCATCTGCAATTAACGTGATTTGTTTTTGATCTTTCGGTCCCGAGAAGGTAAAGGGAGATTGTGCCGATCCGGCTTTTATTTTCCCGTTATGGGTGATATCAGCTTCAACGGTCACGGGCCAATTAAAATCTTGTTTGAAATTGATACGGATGTTATTATTGCGAATGGCGACACTAACTTCTTCTTCGGTGTAATTTGTAACATGGAAATTGGTAATTTCCGCGTTTGTTTTATCTTTTAATATGATTTTCCCTAATAAGGGGATTCCGCTCTCCGAGATGAGATAAAATGTTTGTGGAGTATATACGTCTTTGAATGTGATTTCTTTTAAATTTAAAGGTTCCTCATCAACGCTAATGACATCATCTGTGGTAGATGAAAATTTAATATCCGCTTTTATGGTAAGGGGAAATAATTTTCGTCCATAGTCTAAGGGGATTGTAACTACGTTATTAGTGATCGTGATTTCATCTTTATTTAATATGATTCCTTCAGTTTGATCCAATATCGTGAAGGAAACAATTTCTGCCGTATCACTTAATTTACTGACTTTTGTGCAAGAAAATAATCCCACAGCAAATAAAAGAATCCAATAATATTTTCTCATAAAAATTTATTTTTCGTAATAATCAGCAATTTTCATGCCATCTGTATTGATACGGAAATAACGACAAGCGGGTTGTCCGGTTGTCGTTATTTTATGGGTAGTTAATCTTTTTTCTTGTAATGGCGAATGATATAAAATGCAATACATCCTAATAACGCGAGTAATAATATGCTGGAGCTGATTGCTGATATTTTGGCTCCCATGAAATAGGATTGTGGTTTATACTCGAACGTGATCACGTGTTCTCCCGCGGGAACAATCATGGCTCGTAAAATGTAATCAGCCCGGAATAATTCACTCGGTTTGCCATCCACGTAGACATTCCAACCTTTTGGGTAATATACTTCACTGAAAACGGCTAGTTGTTCATCGGCGGCGGAAGTTTTATACTCCAATTTATTCGGGGCGTAAGATGTCAGTTGGATGGTTGCGTTTTCATCGAAATTAAAACCTTTGTCTTGAATAATAGATTGGAATTCTTTGTTGATAACGGCGGATTCTTTCGGGTCGATTTGTTTCAACGTGATAATTTCATCGTCCGGAGTGTCGACTAGTTCGTAATCTTTGACAAACCATGCATTCCCATACACGAAACGGTTGTTGATCGGGGCCGAGTTCGGATCAATAATAATGTATTTTGCGTTCAACATATTGAGCGCTTTTTGCTGGGAAAGGCTTCCCTCTATAGCAGAGAGAGTCGGAGATTGCTTTAATGCGTTCCCGAGATTCTGTATTTCGGGAATGATAAAGTAATCAATCATGTCTTGATAGCGTTGTAATTTTGCGGCACTATAGCCCCCGATTGTTTTGTGGAAATAACTGGTGTGGGAATCGTTAAACACGTCTACGGATAAATCCAACACCCGGTAATTAGGATCTTTATCGGTTAAAATAGCATTATCTGCTGGACGTAATTTATATTGGCTATTAAATTCTCGTTGTGTAACGAAATGGTCTGCATTTAAATAGCGTTTATCCACGGTCCACATATCTGCAAGAATTAGTAACCCCATGATTATAGCGACTTGGGTTACTTTTAATTTTTGGATTACCCACGCCCAGATAACGGCTCCTGCCAATAATATAAATACCAATGAACGGAAAGCATCGGAGCGGAGTAATGATTCCCGTTCTGCAGGTAAATATTGTTGTAACCATTCGGCTTGCGTATCAATAGGTGCGGAGAAATTTCCGGCAAGTCCGGGAAGCAAAGCAAATAGAGTACAAATTCCGGCTGTAACGCCAAGGGATATTTTTAATGCCTTAACAAGGACTTGTCGTTCAAAACAGCCATTGAGAATTTTGTTCAGCGTGTATATGCCTAATAACGGGATGGTCACTTGCAGTACAACCAGTATCATCGAAGGTACTCTGAATTTATTGTACAAAGGAACATAATCATAGAAGAAACTTGATAATGCCATGAAATGACGTCCCCAACCCAAGAATAGGGCTAACAAGGATATTCCCACGATCCACCATTTCATGGGGCCTTTGATTAAAACTAATCCTAATACAAATAAGAAGATTGCGATGGCTCCCATATACATCGGTCCGGCTGTAAACGCTTGAGGACCCCAGTATAAAGGCATTTGCTTGATCATTTGATCAGCATTTTGGGCTCCTGCACTCTTTAAGAATTTGTACGTTTCCGAGTTTTTACTTAACGCCCCGGCAGAGGCTCCTCCTTTAAAGTTCGGGATCAACAGATTTAGGGATTCATCGATCCCGTAACTCCATGCTGTTGCGTATTCTTTATCCAATCCTCCTTTAGTTTGGTTCTTTTGATTTAAAGTTAATTCCGAACCGCCACGCATGGTATATTTCCCGTATTCCCATGTCGGCCACAGATGATTCACGTTAGTTGCTCCCGCTAATCCGGCAGCAACAATTAACAACATGGCAGTTTTCAGAAATCCCGGTAGGGTCTTTTGTTTTATCGCCGTGCATAATTGAGCAGCACCGTAGAATATCGTAATGAACGCCAGGTAAAATGTAATTTGCGGGTGATTGGCCATGATCTCGAAGGAGAGCATGATGCCAAACAGCACGGCTCCCAACCATCGGTTCTTTCGAAAGGCATAGACAAGTGCAGCGAGAACAGCGGGCATAAAGGCGATAGCGGTCATTTTGGCATTATGCCCGACTTGTATAATCTGGAAATTATAGGAACAGAGTCCGAATGCTAAAGCTCCTACAATGGATAGCCAAGGATTGACCCCAAATGCCAGCATAAGAAAATAAAAACTGATAAAGCCTAGGATTAAATCGGCTGCAGGACGAGGTCCAACGAATAGAAATTCGTAAATGTTTTCTAGGTAATTTCCCTTGTAGTAGGTGCTGATCATGGTTGTGGGCATCCCGCTGAACATAGAATTCGTCCAAAGTGGTTCTTCTCCTTCATTTGCTGCCCGATAGTCTATCGTTTCTTTGGCGGCACCCACGAAAGAAGAGACATCCGATTGATTGACAACCTTTCCTTGTAATGTGGGATAGAAATATATAAAACCGATTAGAATCAATAATATAATTGCAAAGAAATGGGGATAAAATGCTTTCAGTTTTAGCTGTTTCATTTTGGATCTGTTTTAAGGCCATGTTTATTCGTCGACAAAAATAAAAAATATAATATGAAATCTTTACTACTCGATGAATAATTGCTATTTTTGTTTATCAAGAATTGAATTATGAAAGTGTTCATGTTATCAAATCCCGCCGCGATACATACTCAACGTTGGGTAAGTGCGTTGGCTAAGCGGGGAGTGGAGATTATGTTATACAGTTTTTATCCTTGTGAAAAGGTTGACTATTATAGGGGGATTAAGCATGTACAGGTAAAATCGTTCTGGCAATCACGTGATAGTAAGGGAATCAAGGGGTTTATTTTAGTCAAATTATTTACTTATTACCGGGTGTTGATAAAAGATATCAGGAATTCCATTCAAACATTTCATCCGGATATCGTTCACGCTCACTATTTATCGGATAATGGTTTATTCGGGTCGTTGGCGGGTTTTCATCCTTTCGTCGTTTCTGCATGGGGAACAGATGTATATGATTATCCCCGACGTTCATGGAGCAGGGCTTGTGTGATTAAATATATACTGAAAAAGGCGGATCGAGTTTTGTCTACAAGTCACGTGATGGCCCGGGAGCTTGCAAGATATACAGATAAAAAACAAATTCCTGTTACCCCATTTGGCGTGGATATGACATTGTTCAAGAGATTTCCAAAAAAGTATCAAGAGACAGATAGATTCGTGTTTGGTATTGTGAAAACTTTGGAATATGGATATGGGATAGATACGTTGATTGATGCTTTTGCTCTGTTGTGTAAACGGCGACCAGATCTGAACTTGTGTTTACGGATCGTGGGAGAGGGGAGTGAGAGAGAAAAATTACAGTTACAAGCTATAAATTGGGGGCTGGCAGAAAAAATCGTATTTGAAGGAAAGGTAGTACATGATCATTTGCCGGAAGTCATCAGTTCTTTTGATGTATTCGTGGCGCTTTCCCGGGCAGAAAGTTTTGGGGTTGCTGTCGTGGAGGCAATGGCCGTGGGCTGTCCTGTTGTTGTATCAGATGCTCCGGGATTCACCGAAATCGTGAAATCGGGAGAGTCCGGCCTTATCGTTGAACGTGAGAATCCACAACAAGCATCAGAGGCCATGGAAACCCTGGTAAATGATGAAACATTGCGGGTTACTTTGGCTCAAAATGGAGAAAAGAGGGTTCGGGAATTATATGATTGGGATAAGAATGTGGAAGATATGATAGAAATATATCAAGAAATCGTGGAGGAAAGAAATGTTTAAAGATATAAAGCAAGTCATGAAAGATTCGGTACTCTATGGTATCGGAAATGTGGCCGTTAAGCTTGTCGGTTTTATTCTGATACCCCTTTATACGGATGCCGAATATTTCTCTACTGCTGATTACGGGTTGATGGGGTTATTGGAGGTGACATCACAAATTTTGATTGCGGTGATGGGACTTTCTTTATATTCCGGGTTGATTCGTTGGTATTGGGATGCCGAATACCGGGATAAACAAAAGACTATTTTTTTCACCACATTGTTGTTTACGATATTGACTTCTTTGTGTATCGGGAGTGTGTTGTGGTTAAATGTTGGTGAGTTATCGGCATTACTGGTACAGCAGGAAGGGTATTCTTTGGGAGGGGAACTTCCATATATTCTTCAATTACTGATATTGACTTCTATGTTGGGGGCAGTTGTTGAAGTTCCACAAAATTTATTGCGTTTACAACGTAAGCCTATCTATTATTCGTTAACGAATATCGTAAGATTGTTTGTAACATTAGTTCTAACGATTTATTTTACAATTTCTTTACATCGGGGGGTATCAGGAGTGTATGAAGCGCAATTAGTCGGTATAGTTATACAATTACTTATGGTATTACCACTGGTTATTAAGAACAGTTCTTGTCGAGTAGACCGAAGGTGTACAATACAACTGCTGGCATATAGTTATCCGTTAGTTTTTCCCGCCATAGTAGGAAGTTTACTTACTGTTTTTGACCGTTATATAATAAATCATTTTCAAGGATTGGATGATGTCGGTTTTTATAGTTTGGGATATAAAGTAGGGAATACTCTTAAAGTTTTTATCGTGACATCCGTGCAATTGGCCTTAACGCCTTTGTTGATGAAGAAAATGAATGATCCGGATAATAAGCAATTTTATTCAAAAGTATTGACTTATTTTTCTTTTGGTTTGATGTTTTGTGCTTTAGGGTTGAATTTGTTTTCGCGGGAGGGAATCGTTTGGGTGACAACTAATCCGGATTATATAGAGGCGCTTTACGTCATACCTTTCGTGACCTATGCTATTTTTTTCAGTATGATGCGGGAATGTTGCATGATCGGATTACAAATTATGAAGAAGACTAAAATTATAAGTTATGTTATAGTTGGTATTACCATATTGAATTTCTTCTTGAATATGTTACTAGTGCCTTCAATGGGAATGTATGGGGCGGCTTTGTCTACAATGATAGTTCAAGTAATTTCGTGGTTGGCATGTTATATATTTGCTCAACGGTATTACCCTATTCCCTATGAATTGTCGAAAGTGGGGAAGGTGTTTGTTGTGGGAACAATATTATACCTGATCGGTATATTATTTAATGAAACAGCTATTGGAATAAGTATATTAGTAAAATTGGTTATTTTGGCCGGATATCCGTTTTTGTTGTATAAATGGCATTTTTACGATAAGGATGAGTGGAATAACTTGAAAGGTGCTTGGAAAAAATGGTCTGACCTGAGGCGATTGAAAGAGAACGTGAAAAATGTAAAATACCGGGAGTCATAGGACTATTTTCCATACCGGATGAAATTAATTATATTTGTAAGAATCTTAAAATGGACAAATGATGGAAACAGAGCTTTTTAACAGGCAGTATATAATTTCGAAAAAAGAATTGGCTCTAGACGGGTGGAAACAGTTTTTGTTTGATAATTATCATGTTTACGTACATCCGAATTTGGATTATGTACATCAAGATGGGAAACATTTGTCTGTGGCAGTATTGGGTTATCTGTTTGACTATCGGAATACTAAATATACAAATGAAAATATTGTAAAAGAACTATCGGAATCTGCTGACGTGGAAGATTTGATGCGGCAACTAGATCAATATTGCGGTCATTTTATTGTACTTTGTAAAGATGCTGCAGGGGTAAAAATTATACCGGATGCTTGTGCGCAGCGAATCCTTTATTATAAGAATTCTTTTGACGTTTTTGCCTCTCAAGTGAAATTAATAGAGCATTTTTTTCCCTTGGAAGATGTTGTAGATCCGGAGGCAAAAGCATTTTTTAATTCATCGGTTTATAAATATCGATTATACGCAATCTCCAACAAAACTTGGAAACAAGGAATATTTCGTTTAATGGCAAATTCCTATCTAGATGTGACTGCATGTAAAGTAGTGCGTTTTTTCCCGGTACGGCCTATTCAAAGACAAGCCTTGCAGGATGTAGTGGAACAGGTGATTCCGATGTTTAAAGGATATATCGAGGCGATAGCGAAACGTTATAAAAAAGTAGTGATCCCCGTGACGGCTGGCTTTGATAGTCGAATGGTTTTTGCCGCTAGTCTTGGTTTAAAAGAGTGTACTTATTTTATTTATAAACATCCTTCTTTTAAAGAAAACCACCCGGATTTGGTTATTCCTAAAAAGTTGACAGAATTAGTTGGGAAATCATTTCAAGTGTTCCGGTATTCGTCAGAGGTCGATCCTATTTTGAAAGAAGTGTATAAGAATAGTGTTGATTATGCCAGAGATCGGACAGCGGCAATGATTCTTTCGGGGAACGGAACTTATTTTAAGGATGCAATAATGTTAAATGGTAATTTAGGAGAAATTGCCCGTAGTTACTACAATTATACAGAGAATGTATCGGGAAGGGAGCTTGCGGCGTTGATGGAGTGTAGAAACTATCCTTATGCCGTACGGGAATTGCAAGCATGGTATGATACGAATCGTCCTCTTTTTAAAGCAAATCATTTAAATGCGTTGGATATGTTGTTTTGGGAGCTGGATTGGGGACCTTCGACTGCACAGTCAAAACAGGAATGTTGGATTGCTTCGGAAGTTTGCTCACCTTTTAACTCCCGAATAATGTTGACAACGTTGCTGAGTGCCGATGCAAAGTATCGGGTAAAAGAGTCTTGTCGGGTATTTAGAGAAGTGATTAATCATTTTGCAGGTAAAACAATAGACCTGCCTGTGAACCCGACGGGGAAACATAAAATTATAGCCATGATGAAATGGCTGGGTATTTATTTACCTTACCGGAAATTTCGAATGAATGTGCGTTAATGTGTTTATTTGAATAATAGAATAATATCTTCGGAGCATGAAAATACTGATGGTTTTAGAGAACCAGTTCCCGGATGACGAACGGGTTGAGAAAGAGGCGTTATCCTTGATAAAAGCCGGACATGAAGTCCATTTGTTGTGTGCAACACTAAAAAAAGAACGTGTCGGGGATGAAAATTATAAAGGGATCAAGCTACATAGAACCTTGTCGACTCCCTTCCTGTATAATAAAGCAAAAATTGCCTGTCTGCGTTTGCCTTTCTATTTTATGTTTTGGAAGAAACAAGTCGGGAATTTATTGCGGACAGAGACGTTTGATGTGATTCATATACATGACCTTCCCTTGGCTGAAGTCGGATATTGGGCAAAAAAGAAATTCGGGATAAGTTTTGTTCTGGATAGTCATGAGAATTATCCTTACATGTTGGATATGGCTCCTTACACGAAAGGAATAGCCGGGAAATTGATGTATTCTTTTGCAGCCTGGAAACACTATGAACGGGAGATGATAGGCAAGGCGGATATTGTTATTACGGTATGTAAGGAGATGTCCGACCGAATGAATGATCTGGTACCACGAACATATTATCACGTGGACAACACGATTAGTATGGAATTGTTTCCTCGTCCGGAACCACATCCGACGACAACGGGAAAGATACGTTTACTCTATGTCGGGGGAATCACCTATCACCGGGGATTACAGAATGTGATCAAGGGATTGGCGTTGATAAAGGATAAGTCCAAGTACAGTCTCGACATATATGGAAAAGGTGCTTATGCCGGGGATATTAAGGATTTAGTATTAACACTCGGTTTGGAAGAGATTGTGCATTTCCCCGGGTATTTGAAGTTTCCGGCAGAAGCCGTTAAGATGTGTGCCTATTCTTTGGGAGTGATATCAAATTTGCGTTCGGTACAAACTGACTGCTCTTCTCCCAATAAAATATACCAGTATTTTTATTATGGTTTACCCGTGCTGGTGAGCGATATGGATAGTGTTGGGAATATTGTACGAGAGCATCAGGTTGGAGTCGTGTATAAGGATAATTCTCCGGAAGATTGCGCCCGAAAATTAGAACAGTTAGTAACCTTGAATTTGGAGGATATGGCAACCCGTGCCCACAAATTGTGTTTGGAGCAATATAATTGGGATATTTCTGTTAAACAATTAATAGCAGCTTATGAGTCTATTCGTTGAAGTTCCTGGATAATGATATGTCCGGCTTGTCCATCCCCGTATAGAGGGGAGGAAAATACGTCTTTTGTCGTGTGTTTAAGTTGCTTGTAACTGTTTAAAATATCTTCGTATTTCCAACCCGTAATGATATTGGCTCCTTGTTCAACCAGCTCAATCCATTCCGTTTCAGTTCGGAGAGTGATACAATATTTTTTGAAAAAATAGGCTTCTTTTTGTAAGCCACCACTGTCGGTGGCAACAAGGGAACAGTGTTTTAGCAAATGAACCATCTCCAAGTAACCCACGGGATCCACCAACTGAAGGCGGGTTTGTTTAAAATCGAAGTTCAACTCTTGTAATTTTTTACGGGTACGGGGGTGAATAGGAATAACGACTGGCATTTCCCGGGCAATCTCTTCAAGAGCAGCGATGATAGATTGTAAACGTTCGGGAGAATCCGTGTTTTCAGCTCGGTGCAAAGTGGCTAAAATAAAATGTTCCGGAAGTGAAAAATCAGGACATTTGGCTTTATTGGCATAAAAAAGTGCGGCATCTTGCATGACATCACCACAATTCAATAATGTACAAGGAAATTGTTTAAAGCCTTCTTGATATAAGTTTTTAATAGCTTGCTCTGTGGGACAAAACAATACGGAACTTATCCTGTCCGTGAGAATTCGGTTTATCTCTTCCGGCATATTCATATTGTATGAACGTAGTCCGGCCTCGATATGTGCAACCCGGATATGTAATTTACTTGCTGCCAAGGCTCCGGCCAGCGTGGAATTTGTATCCCCGTAAACGATCACCCAATTCGGCTGTTCCGCTAATAGGATAGATTCAATCTTTTCGAGCATCTGGCCCGTCATTGCTCCATGCGTCATTCCGTTGATATTCAAATTATAGTTGGGTTTGGGTATACACATCTCTTCAAAGAAAATATCAGACATATTCGTATCAAAATGTTGTCCCGTGTGAACGATAACTTCCTGTACATCCGGGAAACTGCTGATGGCTCGACTGACCACGGCTGCTTTTATGAATTGAGGGCGTGCGCCTATGATAGTAACTATTTTCATGTGGTGAATTATGATTTCTTATTTCCGTAATAATTTTTTGAGAATCCTTTTACTTCCTTTCCGAGTAAGGCATTCCAGCCTCCCCAGAGCAACCCGAATCCATAAGCGAAGACTTGGATGAGCAAGGTAATGATGGAGAGGAAAGCAACAATGATGTTTCGATACTTAAAAAGTGATTGAAAGAAAGCGAACAAGCAAACGAACATTAACCCGTAGTCAATAATATTCCATGCCAAATGTACGGGAGGATAGTTTTGTCCTGTGAAAAAGGTGCCTAATTCCAGAACGACTAATCCGACGATTAATAGGGCTGGGAGCAGGTGAATTGGTTTTAGAGTATGGGGATGGCGTCTGGATAAATTGATGCGTGCAACTCCCCAATTAAAGATTTGGCGGAAGAACTTGGGTATACTTGTACGGCGTTTGTGATAGACATAAGCATCTGCGATTAGCCCCACTTTAAAACCGGCATTGTATATTCGCATGGAATAATCCATATCCTGACCATGACGTAATCCTCCCATGTCTCCAATCGTGTCGTATACTTTTCTGGATATTCCCATGTTGAAACTTCTGGGGTAGAAACGGCCCACGTGCTTTTTATTTCCTCTGGTTCCTCCTGTTCCGATAAATGAGGTCATCGAGTAATTAATAGCTTTCAGTAGGGGAGAAAAAGAGAGATGACAGGTATCCGGCCCTCCGAATGCATCATAATAATGTTCGTTTTGGGCCTTCTCAATCTCAGCCAGCCATTGAGGGGGAAACATACAATCGGAATCTACAAAGATGAAATACTCTCCTTGGGCTTTACTCATTCCGTAATTTCTAGCAGCTCCAGGGCCTTGATTTTGTTGGTATATGGCTCGTATTTGAAGTCCGCTGGCAGAGCGGTATTGTTCGATGAATTCCTTGAATCCGTCTTTTGAACCGTCGTCCACGAATAATAATTCAAAAAGACGTCGATCCCCTTCAAGCTTTTCTGCACTTTCAAGGAGTTCTTTCACTTCTTCCAGACGGTTATATACGGCAATGATGATAGAGTATTTCATGAATAGGTATTTTAATAGTAAGCTTCGATGTTATCTTCTACTCGTTTGTGTATGAACTCCTGTTCCCAAATTGCCAGTCCCAAAATGATCCAGATAAAATTGTAGTGCCACCGGAGTTTCGGGTGTGCCGGGTAATCCAGGATATAGCGGATATAGTCATAATTGAATATTCCCTGTTTCTCGATATATTCTTTTGTAAGAATCTTTTCGGCTGTATTTTTTAAATCCTTTTTGAATTGTAGATACGGGTTCACTGTGAATCCCCATTTCTTTTTCGTGATAATCTTGGGGGGAAGATATGGTTTCATGGCTTCCCGGAAAAGATTTTTAGTTTGGTTATTTTTGATCTTCATCTCCACGGGGAGAGTAAAGCCGAAGTCTACTAAATCCCGGTCAAGGAAAGGAATTCGTTCTTCAACCGAATGGGCCATGGACATCCGGTCATCTGTAAGCAAATAATCGTTTACCATTTTGGATTGGAATTCGGCATATAACACTTGATCCAACCCGTTCTGATGGTGTACAGATTCAAAAATCTTGTCAAATTCCTTATGTACCTTGAATTGTTCTATTTCTTGCTGTTTCAAGAACGATTCCGAATAGATATTCTTGTAGAACGGGGTATCGAAATCCCACGTGTTTCGCAGGATGAGGTAAAAGCGTTCCACGTTCCCAATAGACAGTAACATTTGTACGCCCCGGCGGTATTCGTCGTAACGTAATGATTTAGAATTATTCTGAAGACGGAAAATAAAATCTGATTTCCAGCGTAACATACGTTGTAGCCATTGTGGAGTATGGTGATGCCAGTTTTTGAACGGGTAAATGAATTTATGGATATCATACCCGGCAAATAGCTCGTCTCCGCCTAGTCCTCCGAGAATAACTTTCACGGTTGGATGGACAAAAGCTGACATATTGAATCCCTGCAACAAGTTAATTTTAGGTTCCTCGGCATGCCAGATTACCTTGGGCATTTGTTGCATCGGATTCATCGACAGACTCAACGTGTGATGATGCGTGTGAAAGTGATCAGCAATCTGTTGGGCATCGGGAAACTCGTCCGTGGGCTCATTAAAACCTAGGGTAAACGTGTTGATATCGGGGACTCCCAGTTCATGCATTTTCTGCACGATTGTTGAGGAATCCAGTCCGCCCGATAAATACACGCCTACTGGGACATCACTGACCAATTGGCGTTTCACGGCCTGTTTGATCAATTCGTTCATCTTCTCTTTCGCTTCGTTTTCCGTGATGGATCGATCAATATTCACAGTCAGCTGCCAGTAGCGTTTTACCGTGAACAGACCATTTTCAAACACGGCAAAGTGAGCCGGGGGAAGACGTTTGATGCCTTCAAAAAGAGTCTCATTCCCTTGCGTGTAACGCAAGTTTAAGTGTATATGTAAAGCTTTTAAATTTAATTTCCGTTCATATTTCGGGTGTAGGATAATAGATTTTTGTTCAGAACCGAAAACTAATACACCATCTTTTAGGAAATAGTGTAGAGGTTTAGTTCCGAAATGATCCCGTGCGAGAATCAGACGGTTATTGTTTTGATCCAGTAGGGCAAAAGCGAAAATACCGTTTAACTTGTTGAAGAACCCGGTTCCGTACTCCTCGTAAAGATGAACCAAAACTTCCGTGTCGGTAGCGGTATAAAATACGTGTCCCTTGGATTTGAGTTCTTCCCGGATTTCTTCGTAGTTGTATATCTCCCCGTTAAAAATGACACATATACTCTTGTCTTCATTAAAAATGGGTTGATTGCCACACGTGGAAACGTCGATAATGGACAAACGCCGGTGTCCGAGAGTGAAATCCCGGTAGGTATATATAGATTGATCATCTGGTCCCCGATGTTTAATCGTGGCCAGCATCTCCAACATGAGTTGAGTGTTATCTGTATCCCGTTCGAATATTCCGGCTATTCCACACATATTACAAGAGTTTGTTTATACAAAAGTATTATTTTTTCCCGTTTATATTATAAACGATTCAGTTTCTTTAATGCCGTGAACTTGTGGCGATACATTTTTAAAATATTGGAAATACGGTCATAATGATGGAATTTTTCGCTAAAAAGGCGTAATTCCTCTTTTCCGGTGATTCGGTAGAGAATTAGGAGTTGTTGGCGAACAAGTCTGAGATAACCGATCGTGCAGGGGTCATCTTGTGGATAACCGGGAAGATCGCAGCGATTGAATCGAGGCCAGAATCCCATATCAAACAGAGGAAGTTGGCGGGTAAGACCTTCCACTCCTTCATTAAACAGCCGAAGGGCGAGTGCGTACCCATTGGGTTCCTTTTTTTCGGGAACTGCACGAATGTAATCGTATAAACCGAAAAGGCAAAAGCCATGACCATCCAGTACTCGTGTCGGACATTCAGCCACGTATTCTTCGTAAAAGGTTGCCCCCTTTTCCCGGTCTACGGAAACCCCTCCGGTTGTTATATCCTTCGTGAAAGGAATTAATGCTTGAGTTGCAATCTTCAAATAGGTATCGTCCTCTGTAAGTTGCCAGGCTCTCAATAGCATGGATATTCCCCTGCTTTGTGCGAAGGCGGATTTCCAAGGTTGATAAACATGATATTCGGGCTTAGGCACGTCGGTTAGCCAATAACAACCGAGTTCTGTATGATCTGTCCGATTGTTCATAAACCAGTCTGCAATGCGAAGAAAATGGGCCCTTTTTTCTTCGGAATGTGTCTTTAACCACGAGTGGAATATGGCTAACCCGTACTGCCCGATGGAAATAGGATAGTAGTGCAGTTTTGTATCTTCCACGTCAATATAAGTCGTGTTCAAGGGGACTCCATTTTTGTCGAAAGAGTGAATCAGACGATTGAGCTTAGCTATGTCTTCGTCAAATTTGATGTAATAATAGCCTAGCGTTTCAGATTGATTCTCCATGTTAATTTCGATCTTGCGGTTTGTGTTGAAATCTCGCAAAAGTTTGCGTAACATGAAAATAGCTTTTTTAATCTTCATGGTGGGCTAAAATTTGGGTTAAAGACTGGGTTAAAGACTTTCTCGAATAGCAGTTGACTGCATTGTTCTCTTTTATAGGAGATTGTGGGTTAAAATTATTCAGTAAGGAGGTTAGAAAATGAAGTATACCTTCTTCATCGTTATACTCGAATGTTTTCCCGGCTTTACAAACTTGAATGATGGTTGCGGCATCACCATCGGTGGGACCGAGGCAAAGAATGGGGGTTCTGGAGCCGATGTACTCGAAAAGCTTACCCGTGAGATTACCTTTATTCCCTTCGATGTTGGGAATAATGAGTAATAGAACAGAAGAACTCTTCATGTATTTGATGGCATCTGCGTGAGCTACGAACGCATGGATTTCTACGGAATCTCCCAGTTGTTCCGAGAGTTTTTGAGCTATACCCAGATCCACTTTACCGACAAAACGTAGTTTGAGTTTTTCTGATGTGGAAAGTCTTTTAACTGTATGGATAAAGGAATCAATCGTGTAGTCAGCCGCCAAAGTTCCCGTGTAAGTAATTGTGAAAACATCCTCCTTTGGAATAATTAGGTCGAAATCCTCGGCATCGAATCCATTCGCAATAACTTTTATTTTAGAGGCTTGAATTGCTGGAGATTTTGCTGCCAGTTGCTTTTTGATGTAGTCGCTTACCGTGATTACCTGATCTGCATCCAGAAGAACATTCCGTTCGTATTTCCGGTCAATTGCTTTTGCAACGGGAGTTGGGTACATCTTATTATAGTAATAGATGTCAGTCCATGGGTCTCGAAAATCAGCAATCCAATGCAAATGGAAACGCTTTTTTAGTTTTTGTCCGACCAGATGGGTTGACATAGGTGGACCCGTTGTGATGACTGCGTCTATTTTTTCTTCCTGAATAATTTGAATTGCTTGGTGATAAGCATGTTTATTCCAGCCTCTTCGGGCATCCGGTAGGAAGAAATTACCCCGAATAAAACGGGCAATCTTCTGTTTTAGACTGGGAGTCCCTTCATTGACGAATCCGCTATACGGGGCACTTGGGGCTTTTGTCAGTTTTTTATAATATTCATACAAACCGGAACAATCAGTACGATACACGATTTGGTCAGCTCGTACATCTTGTTCCAGAGTATAATCTTTTATGGGATATTCAGCCTTTTCCGGATCAACCGTGATAATGATCGGATCATAACCAAATTCCGGAAGGTATTTCGAGAACTTCAACCAGCGTTGAACTCCCGGTCCTCCTGAAGGTGGCCAATAATAGGTGATGATCAGGATCTTTTTCACGGTGAAATCTCTATCGGTTAAAGAATGTACGAATTTGTTCGATGATGTACTCTTGCTCTTCTACTTTCATTTCCGTGTGCATCGGCAGCGATAGTACCTCTTTGCTTAATTGTTCAGCAACGGGGAATGTCCCTTGTCCTTGTCCCTTTTTAGCGTATGCCTCTTGCAAATGCAAGGGGATCGGATAATAAATCATGCTAGGAATATCATGTTCGGCCAAGAAAGATTTCAACTCATCCCGTAGGTGATTTTCAACCCGGATGGTGTACTGGTGGAACACGTGCGTGCTATTAGCGGCCCGTTGTGGAAGGATAATTCCCTTTACTGTTGCTAACCCTTTGTCATAATGTTCGGCAGCTTGATTACGGGCAGTTGAATATTCATCAAGGTATTTTAGTTTTACATCCAAGATAGCAGCTTGTAATGTGTCTAAACGGGAATTACATCCCACGACACTATGGTGATATTTGATCTTCTGCCCGTGATTGGCAATCATGCGGGCCCGTTCGGCTAATTCGTGATCTCGGATAAATAAGGCTCCACCATCCCCGTAACATCCTAAGTTTTTGGAGGGGAAGAAAGAGGTTGTGCCAATATCCCCGATACATCCGGCTTTTTGTTGGAGACCGTTACTGAACGTGTAAGTGGCCCCGATAGCTTGTGCAGTGTCTTCTACCACGTAAAGTTTGTGTCGGCGGGCTATAGCCATGAGTGGTTCCATGTCTGCACATTGACCGTACAAGTGAACGGGAACGATGGCTTTCGTGCGAGGAGTAATTTTTTCCTCTATTTGGGTAACATCTATCGTGAAACGGTCTGCGACACAATCCACGAAAATGGGTTCCAGCCGTAAAAGAGCAATAACTTCGGCTGTAGCCACGTAAGTATGAACGGGTACGATCACCTCGTCTCCGGGTTGCAAGCCGAGTGCCATTAAAGCGATTTGTAAAGCATCCGTGCCGTTAGCACAAGGAACAACATGCTCTACTTGATTATACACTGCAAGATGTTGGGCGAAAGTCTTCACCTGGGGGCCGTTAATGAAAGCCGTGGTGTCAAGTACTTCCTGTATGGCGTTATTTATTTCTTCCCGGATGCGTTCATATTGTCCGTGAAGGTCAACCATCGTGATTTTCATTGTGATATATAATTAGATTTATTCTTCTATTTTTTGAACTAACCCGTTTTGTAAATGATAGTGTTGTTTGCTTTCCGGGCATTCGGCTATTCCCTTTTCGTCAAAATGAAGACGATGCCCGTATTCACTCATCCAACCGATTTGTTTAGCCGGATTACCAACTAACAAAGCATATGCAGGAACAGTTTTTGTTACAACAGCCCCAGCTCCGATGAAGGCGTAAGCCCCAATGTCATGCCCGCACACAATCGTGGCATTGGCTCCGATGGTAGCCCCTTTGCCCACGTGCGTTTTGGCATATTGACTTTTCCGGTTTACTGCACTACGAGGATTGGTCACGTTTGTGAATACGCATGATGGCCCCAAGAAAACATCATCGTCACAAGTGACTCCCGTGTACACGGATACATTATTTTGTACTTTTACTTGGTTCCCGAGAACTACCTCCGGGGATATGACGACGTTTTGCCCGATGTTACAATTCTCTCCGATCCGGCAATTACTCATAATGTGGGAGAAATGCCATATTTTAGTTCCTTTTCCGATTGTTGCGCCTTCGTCTACGATGGCGGTCTCGTGTACGAAATAATCTTTCATATCTGAATCATTTTACTGGCAAAGATAGTTTTTCTATCAAAGTATTGAAAGAAACGGGAGTGATGTTTTTCTTTGAGGAAATAAAAAAGCCGCCCGTCAAGGCGGCTTTTTCAGTTTGTGGTTTAGGTTTCTAGTAAAATTTGTATCTTGTATCAACCACTCCGGCATTCTTCACTAATGCGGGAAGAATCAAACGGAACTTGGTGTATAGATTCGTTTGTTCGATGCTTCTCTTGGCAGCTTCGATTTGTTCGGGAGTAACTGTTTCAACAGTTTTAGAGTTTACAACCACAACATAAACTCCTTGGTTACCGATGATCGGTTTAGAAATCTCATTTTCTTTCATTGTAACAACTTCGGCCGTCAGCACGGGTTCAATACCAACTCCGGGAACTTGGAATGAACTGAAACTAACATCCGTGGCATCCATTACCTCTGCATTGGCTTTTTGTGCTACAGAAAGTAAACTTTCACTTCCGGAAATAGCATTAGTCAATTCCTTGGCAATGATTTCGCCTTTCTTTTTACGGATAAGTTCTGTGCGGATAGCTGCAGAAACAGAGTTTAGAGGTGCAACGCCTTCTTCTTGAATTCCGGTTAGAACCACAACAGAGAATTTGTCTCCAGCCTCAAAGATCGGCGATTTCTCTTTGGTCGTCAGGATGAAACCCGGTTTTTCAGCCATATAAGCCTCGCGGATAATATCTCTTGCGTTGTCAATACCTGCAATCTGATAATCGTTTTTACCTAAGTTTGCGATACGTTTGGTTTGATTATTAGCAGTTAGAGCTGCCTCAAAATCTTCTACGGTATTGATATTGTTTGCAAAAGTACGTGCGTCGTTATAAATCTTGTTGATCGTTTGTTGGGACGGGGTAATTTCTTTTGCAACGATTCCGATTTGTACCTTATCAACAGGTTTTGATCTGTCTGTTACCTGCAAAATATGGAAACCGTAATTTGATCTTACCACTTTCACCTCGTTTTTGTTAGAGAAGAACGCTGAATCGGCAATTGGTTGGAGCATCTGATCCTGGGTGAACCATCCGAAATCTCCACCATTTACAGAGGTATTCTGATCGGCAGAATATTGTCTTGCTAAAGCATCGAAATCTCCGCCTTTACGGATTAAGCCTGCTAAACTATCGGCTAATTTCTCTGATTGGGCCATATTGTTTGATGCGATCAAGATATGACGGGCTCTCACTGAGTCGGGTAATACACGGCGGTCGGCAACACGAACGATATTGTAAGCGTTATCTTTCAGATAAGGTCCGAATACGGCATCGCTCTTTTCCGTGAACAGGAATTCATCCAGTTCCTCGTTATCCAATTCTCCCTTTTTGTAATATTTGGGTTGGAATCTTTTTTCAGATGAAAGGTTGGCGAATTCAAGTACATTCTTTGCCTCTGCAAACTCGGGTTTCAAGTCATTTACCCAGTTTTCCGTTTCTTTAATGTCTTCGGCTGATGCTGTGATGTCAAAATTCACGTAAGCGATTTGTCTGGCTTCTTCTCGTTCAAACAAATATTTGTGTGAATTATAATAATCTTTGATCTCGTTAGCTGTTACTTTTACTGCAGAGTCGCTAACTGTATTGTAGCTTTTCATGATAAAGCTGATGTCAGCTGTCGTTGCTGCACTTTCTGCAAGTTCTTTGGCTTGAGCATCTGTAACAAACAAGCTTTTTGCTAACAGAGTATTGTATTTTTCTTGTTTACGAGCCGTGTTTACTTGCTCTTCCATGTTCAACCAATATTCCTTTTGCGGGGTGCCGGCAGGAGCTTCGATCAATTGTTTGATGATCAGACGGGCTCTTTCTTTGTCTACCTGTCCCGTGTTGGGATCTGCGAATAACTGGCTGACAGCTGGGTTCATGTTGCTCCCTAATAAGAAATCGTATAACTCGTCACCGCTAACGTCCAAACCTAATTCCTCGTATTCCTTGTTCAGAATGATTTCGGAAACAATTTGATTCCAGGTATTTTCCCGGATCATTCTTTGTTGCTCATCCGTTAAGGCAGATAAACCGTTCATGCTTTTGATGAAATCTTCATTCTTCATAATCTTTTGTTGATATTCTTGAATGCCGATAGTTTCACCACCAACTTCTCCAACTTTATTTCTGGAACGATTGATAAGGCTGGCGCCAGAGCTAAGAGCATCACCAACAATAAACGCCACGAGGGCTAATCCAATCACGATACTAACAAGTACTCCACCGCGATTTCTAATTTTTTGTAACGTTGCCATTTATATTAAAATTTTATGTTTTTACACACGAATTTATTCTATTTTCGAGGGTACGAATATATAAAATGGATTGGTTTTATGCAAATAAATTTCAATCCCTTTCGTCTATTGCCCTATTCCTTCTTTTTAGTTTCCTTTTTTGTCTCTTTTTTTGTTGTCTTCGAGGCCGCTTTTTTTGTTGTCTTTTTCGTCGTTTTTTTCTTGCAGTCCCCCCCTTTTTCAATAATTGCCATGGTTTCCTCAAAGGTCAATTTGTCAGCTTCTTTTCCTTTGGGAATCTTGTAGTTCACTTTATTGAAGGTGATGTAAGGTCCAAAACGACCGTTAAGAATTTGTACCCCGTTTTCAAATTCCTGAATTTTCCTGTTTTTCTCGATTTCCCGTTTCTCGTTGATTCGTTCGATAGCGGTTTCAAGTGTTATCGTTCCCGGGTCGTCAATACCTTTTTTCAAGGAAACGAAAAGTTGGTTATGCTTAATATAAGGTCCAAAACGACCGATGCCAATACTGACAGGCTTCTCCTCAAATTCTCCCAGTTGACGGGGAAACTTGAACAGGTCTAAAGCTTCTTCCAAGGTAATGGTTTCCATTAGTTGCCCTTTGAGTAGTCCGGCATAACGTACGCTTTCTCCTTCACCTATCTGAGCCATCGGCCCGAAACGTCCAATTCGTACGACAACAGTTTCTCCCGTTTGTGGGTCTTTACCGAGTTCTCGGGCTCCGGTGTTCCGTTCGGATTCTTTCAGCGTTTTTTCCACATTTGCGTGGAAGGGCTGATAGAATGTTCCAATCATGGCTTGCCATTCAACCTCTCCTTCGGCGATGTGATCAAGGGCATCCTCGGCATTTGCCGTGAAGTTATAATCCATGATATTCATGAAGTAATTGGAAAGGAAATCCGTCACGACCATTCCAATATCCGAGGGAAACAATTTTTTCTTTTCTGCGCCGAACATTCGATTGATCTTTTTGACTTTAATATCTTGTCCTTTAAGGTCTATCTGGTCTAGTTGACGTTCTGCGCCATCCCGGCTTTCCCGTAAGATATATCCCCGGTTTTGAATCGTGGTAATCGTGGGGGCGTATGTTGAAGGACGTCCGATGCCCAAGGCCTCCATTTTCTTCACGAGACTGGCCTCCGTGTAGCGGGGGGGATGCGTCGTGTATTGTTCTAAGGCTTGGATCAAAGAGCGTTGTAATTGGTCTCCCTTGTGTATTGCGGGTAATAAAGCTGTTTCATCGTCTTCTTTCTCATCATCAAAAGATTCCATGTACACTTTAAGGAAACCGTCAAAAATGATCACTTCACCCACGGCCTCAAACGTGTATTTCTCTCCGGAAATAGCGATTGTTATAGTTGTTTTTTCCAGTTCAGCTTCTGCCATTTGAGAAGCGAGAGTCCGTTTCCGGATTAACGAGTAAAGTTGTTGTTCATTCTTGTCTCCGCTAATCGTTTCCTTATCCATGTAGGTCGGACGAATAGCCTCATGAGCTTCTTGTGCCCCTTTCGTCTTCGTGGCGAAATTTCTGGGTTTAGAATATTTTTCTCCTAGCGTGTTACAAATAACGGCTTTTGCCGCACCAATAGCCAGTTGTGACAGGTTCACGGAGTCAGTTCTCATGTAGGTGATATGCCCCTGTTCGTATAGTTTTTGGGCCACGGCCATTGTCTGTGAAACAGAAAATCCCAATTTGCGGGATGCTTCTTGTTGTAAGGTGGATGTCGTGAACGGGGGAGCCGGTTTACGGCTGCTCGGTTTAGTCTCGACATCACTTACCGTGAATATAGCTTTTTTGCAATGTTCCAAAAAGTTAAGAGTCTCTTCCTGCGTGGGGAACCGTTCGGACAATTCGGCTTTTAAAGGAACAGAATTACCATTGGCATCTTTCGTTTCGAACGTTCCGGTAACCTTATAGTATTTTTGTTCAATGAAATGGTTAATCTCCCGTTCTCGTTCAACGATGAGTTTTACGGCAACGGATTGAACACGTCCGGCCGACAAGGAGGGTTTTACTTTTTTCCACAGGACCGGTGACACTTCGAATCCGACCAGTCGATCAAGAACCCGGCGGGCCTGTTGGGCATCCACGAGGTTTTTATCAATGTCCCGGGGGTTATTGATTGCGTGTAAAATAGCATCTTTTGTTATTTCGTGAAAAACAATTCGTTTCGTGTTCTCCTTCTTCAACCCCAGAACTTCAAATAAATGCCAGGCAATAGCTTCTCCCTCGCGGTCCTCATCGGAGGCTAACCAAACCGTTTTGGCTTCTTTGGCAAGTTGTTTCAGTTCTTTTACAATCGCTTTCTTGTCGGGTGATATTTCATATTTTGGTTGGAAATTATGTTCTATATCAATCCCCAAATCTTTTTTTTCAAGATCCCGGATATGTCCGAAACTAGATTTTACAACATAATTCTCTCCTAAAAAACGTTCAATGGTCTTGGCTTTAGCCGGAGACTCGACAATTACTAAATTTTCAATCATATACGATTTTCTTTTACATTTCCGTTTCCTTTCGAAACGGATTTATCGCTTTTTTTAAGCTGTTCGTCCTAAAATTAGGGTGCAAACTTACGTAAAACAATTGAAAATGAAAAACTCTACCCATTTTTTAGTAAAAAACTCACTCCAAAATAGCGAAGAGGATGTTCCTTGGAAACATCCTCTTCAAGTATACTATTATGAGTTTTTCGGAGTTTATTTCTCCGTATTTGTTTGAATTATTTTTTGCCAACGGGCTTTTTGCGTATCGTTTGCTTTTGCCAATGAGCCGGATAAATAATAAGCTATCATTTGCGAATCTTTTCCCAGTTTCGGGAGTTCTTTTTCGCAAGCAGCCAAGATCTTGTCAATATTTTCTGTCTTCACGGCCTTTGCGATAGCTAAAGAAGATAGTAAGGTTTTCTCGTTTGATAACTTTAAAGCTTTTACTTCCCGTCCAATAGCGTCTAAACGTTTTACGTCGGTTTTTTGACCACGTCCGGCGATAACCATTAATATTTCACGGAAGAGACCTTCGCTCAAACGGTTATCCACTTTCTCTTTGCCAATGGTTTCGTTAAATTTGCTCCGGTTATCAATCAAGAATTTTGCTGCTTCCGAGTCTTTGGGACTTAATTCGCTGTTACCGAAAATGAACCAATAATCTTCTGATAGTTTTTCTTCATCGGTAGAAATTTTCAACAATTCATCCACGATGGCTTTTGCGTTCGGATCGTAATTAGCTACCATAACTTGAGCGTATTGAGCTAAAAATGCTTTATCCCGGTCGCCATTGTTGTATTTTGCATCCAAAACTCCTAGAGCTTTATTATCATCAAAAGACTCTTTTACCCTTTCTATGAATTGTTCGCCTTCGCCACCGCCAACAAGTTTATGACGGATCGTCCCATCCGGATTCACGATCACGAAAGTTGGGTAAGCACGGACTCCAAATTTCTTTGCCAATTCGGGACCTTCTCCTTTTTCCATATCATATTTCAAGCAAATGAAATTCAGATTTAGAAAGTCTCCAACCTTTTCTTGTTTGAATACAGTTTCTGACATGTACTTACAAGGACCGCACCAAGTCGTGTAGCAGTCGATGAAAAGTTTACGTCCTTGTTGTTTCGCCTTTGCTAAGGCGTCTTCATAACTGAGGTCTTGGAAATAAACTCCCACGTGAGCAGCTATCTTCAAGTTTTCAAAATAATTTTTTATATAAGTTTTGCCGTTTTCATCTGCGAAACCTAAGAATTTATCCTCTAATACGATAATTTTATTCAAATCTTCTTTCGAAATATTTCCCCTAACCGAATTGATTGCATTGAAGATAGACCAAAGTTCTCCGTTTTTGTTCGATTCAACCTGTCCGGCCAGCTCAATTACTTTATTGATGTTTTTTTCCAGACAAGCTTGGTTTAGTTCGAGAGAACGAGTTAATGTCGCTTGATCGGCTAAATCGAGTTTTGTTAATTCTTCTTGAATTTGTTGCAATACCTTTAGAGGTTCTTTTGTATTTGGGCGCATGGTATTGTTGATGGCATTCGTGTAGCAGCTTGTCAGGTATTTGTCTACTTTCTCCTTACCGATATTCTTGTTGAATGTACCGATATTATTTAAAACAAGTTTGAAATTGTCAGAACCATATGGACTTCTTTCAAGAATAGGCCAGTATTCTTTTTTCATTTTATCCTTTTCCTTCAATACGGCATCCAACTCTTTACCAACTTTTTCACTCTTGTCTTTTTCATACGCTTCGTTCAAAACAACGGAGTAAGTCATCAGTTGTTTTTGGTTCATTTTCCCTTTTTCATATATTTTGTTCAGATAATCAAGGGAAGTTTTCTTGTTTAATCCTTTTTCAACTTTTGCGATAAATTTGTCCAAATCTCCACCGCCCACAATTTTATGTTGTACTGTTCCATCCGGGCGTAGAATTAGGAATGTTGGGTAGGCTCTAACTCCAAATCTTTTTGCCAATTCGGGGCCTTCTCCTTTTTCCATGTCAAATTTTACACAGACAAATTTGGGATTGAAAAATTCTCCGGCTTTTTCTTGTGGAAAAATAGTTTCTGTCATGTACTTGCAAGGGCCACACCAAGAAGTGTAACAATCCATGAAAACGAGTTTGTTCTCGGCCTTTGCTTTGGCTAGGGCTTCATCAAAGGTGATATGCTCGAAGTTTACCCCTTGTCCGAAAGCAATGAGGTTAAGCATCAATAAAGTAATAATTGAGATAAGGCTTTTCATAATTGAAATAATAAATATTAATAAAATTTGTCGCAAGATAAAAAAGAAAAATGAGGGGTATCATTTATTAATTAGCCATTAACGAATCTTTAACAATATGAAAGCCTGTAAAAAGCATGTTTTTGTGTTATACATATAATAAGAGAGGCCTTTCGACCTCTCTTATTTGAAATTAAAGCCCTTCCAGAGCATCGAGGAATTTAACGGTTTCCGGATCCGAGGGACGGCTCATTTTAGCGTTAATAACCTTCCCTTCCCGGTCAATTAGAATAAAATGTGGGATAGCCGTTATCATATACGCATCCATAAAAGGATCAAATGCTCCGGCATATAGTTGAATACCTTCTAATTTTTCTTCTTTTACAACTTTCTCCCAAGCGCTTTTATCTTGATCGCAAGAAACACTCACGAAACAAATGTTTTTCCCTGCGAATCTTTCTTCCAGTTTTTTCAACATGGGTTGCTCCCGACGGCAAGGACCGCACCAGGTTGCCCAGTTGTCAATATAGACATACTTCCCGACAAAATCGGATAAGTGAACTTCCTTCCCGTTGATATCCTTGTAAGTGAATGAAGGTGAGGGTTGTCCCGGGGCAATTTTGTGCCATTTGTCACATAATTCGTTGAAAGCGGTTATTTTCTTCGGGGTGTTAACTTTAGCTTTGTAGATAGGAGCTAACTCTTCTAACTTGCCGATTCCTTCACGTGTGATGTATTCGGAGATAATGTAGTCTACCATGAATTCTGCAACAACCAGATTCTTGAAATGTTGACAAACGTAATTCAATTGTTCTTTAATATACAAGAAATCATCGAATTCCGGCATGTTGTTGATCGTGATATAGGACACCATCTTTTTCATGTATTCTTGATAAACACTCATACCCAGCATATCTTCATCTTCGGTGAAAACTTCGGCTAGTTTATTAAAATAGGCATCGGGATATTGATATTCGAAATTTTCGATAGCATAAAGATGTGCGGAACGATATTCCAGCAAGTTACTGAAAACCGTGTACTTTAATCTCTTTTTTTCTAAATTATTAAAGTAGTTATCAAATCCTTGAGCTGCCAGATTTTTTTCAAATTTTTCTAGCTGTTTATCTAGAGAGGCGGCAAATTCGGTTTCGTTTAATTTGTAATCGGGTGTAAAACTGAAATCCGTGTTATTCAGGTACTGGTTCTTTTTTGCTCCATCCCCGGAAAATGTCGGTATTGCTTTTTCTCCCTCCATTTTTACGGAAAGATCAAAGCTTTTTCCCGGTTCAATGTACAATAAAACATGTTTTTGTCCGAAAAACATAGCACCGTAAGCCGGTTCAAACTTTTCCGGCAATGTAAATGTGGTGGAATTGTTTGAGGTTAAAGCCTGTTTATAAATAGAATCCTTGGTCATTAATACTGCTTCCGGATAAAGTTGTGTATCCTCGACATGAAAACTGATACTTGTTTCGGATCCTGTGTTGCAGGATACCAAAGCTATGAACATCATAGCTAAAATAGTAAGTTTACTCCTCATAATTCTTATTTAAAAATCCTTTAGTCTCTCCTTGTTTTGTTCGTCTATTTGTTTCGCTTTTTGAGTGTATTCGTTGGCTTTGTTCTGGTCTCCTAGTTTTGCGTAGCCTTTAGCGAGTACATTATAGCAATTCGTGACGATCCAATCATTTCCAATTTCGTTGGCTTGTTGTGCTTGATAAAGATAATCCAGACAGCGTTGAATTAGCTGTTTGTTTTCCAGATGGTCGATCGTGTAATTGAGCCATTCTTTTGTCCAATCTAAAGATTTGACGAGATGATGTTCTCCCAAGTAGATTAATCGGTAGATTAACTCTTCCGTGTCCCTGTTTAAATAACTTTCTTCAATCCGAACGTAAGCCAAATATTCCGGGAAATTTTTCACTGGATTGTTCAGTGTTACTTCTAAATCTTTAAGTTGCTTTTTCAATTTGGCAACAGTGTCTTGGTTTTGTGTTTTGAAACCGGTTTTGATAATATCGCTAATTTGGTAATAGGCGTTAATAGCTAATGTCCACTCCAAATCGTACCTGTCGAATCCGCGTTGTCCGAATTCATTTAGATGCTTGAGTACAAATTGATATTCTTCCGTGCTGGGGTGTTGAATATATTCTGCTCCCAGCTCCCATATTTGTGGGTTTAACAAACTGTCAACGGGGAATTGTTTCACGTACGCCCGTTTGACATCAGCATATTTTTCGTTTTCTCCGGATTTTAGTAACAAGTCTAGATAAGTCAGGATAAAATTGTAATCCCGATTTCCGTCCAGATATTCTTTTTCCAATGCCTGCCATGTTTTTCCGTTCACACCATTTTGGATAGCCTCCAGAATATCTTTGGCGGGGAATGCCCCCACGATACGTTGCATTATGGAACCGTCCTGGCGAATTAATAATAGGGTAGGGAAGGCAGAAATTTGATCTCGGTATTTGCGAGCGAATTCCAATCCGTTTGGTTTTTCTACATCATACTTTACACTGACGAATTTCTTGTTGACGTAGTCTCCCACGTCTTTTCGCGTGAAAACTTCAGCGGCTAATTTTTTGCAGGGACCACACCAGCTTGTGTAGCAATCTACAAATATTAGTTTGCGTTGTTTTTTGGCTTTTTTCACCACTTCTTCCCAAGGTTCATTGTCCAAAAATTGAATACCTTTTCCCGTTTCTTGAGCGTACACCACAATTGTGGCAATCAGCCATACGCTTAATAGTAAAATTTTTTTCATTAGAAATAGAATTATTTTAAATATTAATTGAATCTTTATTTTTTACTTCCTAATTTTTGATTGGCTAGAGCGATGGCTTCGTCAAAACCCTCTTGCACCCAACTTGTTTTCGAGCTGATGTCTTTCAAATATTCGGCAATATCAATACAGCGCTTTAAGTGGGCTTTGTTATTTAAATTTTGTGCTAGATATTTTAGCATATTAGCAAGGAGAATATCTCGATCCGTGAAGCCACATTCAACTAACACGCATAATCTTTCGTATAATTGATTTACATCCTGCTTTATTTTACTTTCGGAAAGCGAAAGTTCGGCAAGGGATGTGGGAAATCCTTTTACCGGCTTTTTTAACAGCGTTCGCAGGTAATCAATTTTTTCTTGTAACATGACAAGTGTATCCTCGCTATGCGTTTTATTTGAAACAAGATAAATAGAATTTACGGCAAATCCCATCTCTTCACTTAACTTGCTTTCCAGCTGGTAGCGATTCACGAGTCCCTTGCTATCTAAATCGTCGATATGTTCAATCACGAAACGAAATTCCGGACTGAAAGGAGTCTGTATCACGAATTTACCCACGATATTCCAAATATCTTGGTTAAGCAAACTGTCTACGGGAAAACGGGAGGCATATTCTCGTGCAACCTTTTCATACTCTTTTCGTTCGACTGCAGTTTCCAGTAAATTCAAATACTTTTGGATAAAACTCCATTCCCGGTTTCCTTTATCGTACTCTTTTTTTAAATTGTAAATCGTGTTCCCTTGCAAACCTTCTTCGATGGCGGCGATCAATTCATCTACGGGGCGGCAACCTGATACTTTGTGAATAATTTCACCTTGTGCGGTCAGGATCAGCATGGTCGGGAAAACTTTAATTTCCTTGTCGTATTGTTTCCCAACCGTTAATCCCTCTCCTTTCTCCACGTCGTATTTGGCATTAACGAAACGAGAGTTCAAGTATTCCCCCATTTTTTCTTGGGGGAATACTTGCGTGGATAATTGTTTACAAGGACCACACCAGCTTGTGTAGCAATCCACGAAAATCAATTTATTTTCCCGTTGCGCCCGTTGCAGTACCTCTTGCCACGGACGATTATCCATGAACTGGGTACCACTTTGGGCGAAAGTCATGAGTGAGAAAAATAGAATTGATACGATTATATAGACTTTCTTCATATTCCTATTTTATTTTACATCACGCACTAAACGTACACTTAATCCTTTTTTCGTTAACATGGAAAAACGACGCACATCCGAACGATTGTAAATCACCATTCGAGTCCAAGCGTATCCTTGGCTCTGGGAATCCAGAGTGGCACTCCAATAGATGCCATCTATACCTGTGTTACGCACGCCGCTTCCTCCGGTCGTGTAGTAATAGCCGGCACATCCTAGGTTTAAACCGCTTCCTGTGCTGTCCTGCATCATTAATGTTCCCATCTGATCGCCACGCCATTCTTCTGCGTTAGCTTCCTTTGCTGCCATTCCTAGACTTTGTTCCAACGCTTTCCAATCCTCGTCTGTCGGTAAGCGCCATTCGTCAACTGCTAACGTTTTGGCGGTTTCAAAATCGTACAAGTAACCGTATTGCTGTAAGATATCATCTGTGATTTCTTGGGGGAAACAAGTACCGGGAGCTGTTTCCAATTTCATGTTCTCGCACATCCAATCTAGTTTCCCGTAACGAACCCAGTGATATGTCACCGGCTCTTCCCCTCGTGTGTCCACCCATGTGCCTTTCGCCTCCGGGCGTACTGTGGGTAGTGCGTTATCTTTATCGTCTGAGCAAGCGTAACCCAGCATGCCAATCATCAATAAAATATAAATCATGTATTTCATAATTACACCGTTTTTGGAATTAATAAACCTTTACCCCCAATCGTTCGAAAATCTTTACTAGGGCTTCTTTCTTTTGATGAACTAGAGGATACAGTTCTTTATCGTATTTCTCGTCAAATTCCTCTTTGGTCAATGCGAACACCTCCATTACGTAGGCAAGCAGATCATATTTTTTATCATAGAAACTACGAACCCAGTCATACCTAAATGTTTCGAGAAAACCTACTTCCAGGGGAGTATCCTCGTAGTCAGGGTAAATTCCATACTGTTCTTGTGAATATTGATAGAAATCGTTATACTCGCTATCCTTCACTTGCGTGTAATTCTTGGTCATGAGAATAGCAATCACAGATCTACTATAAGCGTATTGGGCCGCCTCATCCATATCATAAAAATGCTTGTAGGCAACCAATGAGGCGTTATACCCGGCATAAGCACTTTGCTCGACTTCCGGATCGTACCCGCTACTCCATGCGGAAGCTTTACTGATATAAAATTGATCCACCATAAAAAAAGTGTAGGGGTAGAATGCGGGAGCCAGTCTGGGGAGTATCTTTTCTTTTGCGAACTTTGCTGCCAGTTCCTTATCCTTCATATCTTTTAGGTAAGTATATCGTAATAAAGCATCTTCACTTGTTCCCTTTACCTGGTACTTCAAATCGAGAATCACGCATTCCGGATCTGATCCCGAAGGAGTGGTAATATTACGATAATATAACGAATCATTAAAAATCAGATAGCAACTTGTGGCGTCATAGAAATCTCTTCGCACCTTCATCTCCTCTTCTGAAGAGAAATCGGGCATATCAAACATATTCCGGTCGTTATTCGAGGGTACGACATCCTCATCATTTGAGCAGTACCAAAATGCACTCGCTAAAAGCAAAAGTAAAATATAATGTTTCATGGTTTATTCGATTATTATTTAGAATCACGTTCATTTCTCGGGTTATCGGGCATACCGTAATTGGACTCTAGTTCTGTCTGTGGGATTGGTAGCACCCAAGCATTGTCATGCGGGGGTAACTCAAAGGTACGTTGTAGCGAAATCACATAGTCGTATATCCCGTAATCATATTTGAATAACACGAATTGATTGGTCAGTGTCTTTTCTTGCGGGTAAAGCTCGTTCACCATGTAGCGGCGCAAATCGAACCAGCGATGCCCTTCAAAGCACAATTCTAGTCGACGTTCTAACCGAATGGCTTCCACGAGATCTTTTCCCGTCAGAGAGCGATCCTCCGTGTAATTGGCCAATCGACGTTCTCTTATCGTGTTGTATGCGTTTAGGGCTTCCGTCGTGTATTCGTTGCCTAAACAAGCAGCTGCTTCCGCTAAATTCAAATAAGCTTCAGCCGTTCGTAAAACAAAATTGTCGGAGATGTCGCGAGATCCTGATTTTTTACTTGCCTTTTTATATGGGTACACCCCTTCTTTGGGTAAATCGAAAAATACTTGTTTCCGCAAATCGTCTTCCGTGTACCACTGCATCAAATCGTTCGATACGGTAAAAGCTCCGGAACCAACCGATAGGCCTGCTCCCACGAAATTACCACCCATCGTGAAAACGACCTCCGGGTTGGTTTGAGTCAAGAACGTGGTACCTTGGTAATCGTTCAAATCTGTCAGGCTTCCTTGTTCCTCCAAGCACGCTTTCGCCCACTTCAAGGCTTCCGTGTAATTCTGCATGTAGAGATATACCCGGCTTAACAAGAGGCATGTGGCCGTGTGACCTGCACGGGTTACCGATTTGCGGGATTGTCCTTTTAAGTGCTTTTCGGCAGTAAGTAAATCTTCCAGTACTTGTTCGTACGTTTTCTCCACGGTCGCACGCGTGTAAACTTTATCCTCGATATTTTTCGTTAATTTGATGGGGACAGCCAAATCCGTCTTAGCCGAGGTGGGTGAGTAGGGTTTCCCGTATAAATTCGCTAACACGAAATAATATGCTCCTCGTAAGAAATGGGCTTCCCCCTTGATCCGGTTCACGTTTTGTTGGTCGTTCTCTGTTTGGATCGTTTGATTGTCAATTTGACTTAAAATAATGTTAGTAATATTGATATGCTTGTACAAATTAATCCAATCTTGATTCTCGGTCCAGCCTACCGTTCCCTCGTGATCTTTGTCCACATCCTTTTGCCACGTGTAGAAACCGTAAAACATTTTTAGAAAATCCTCTCCGTAGTAATCATAAGTGCCTGTATTTCGTACTTCTGTTTCATCTGCCATGAAATGAACGTACGGGTAATATGTCTCCTTTGCCGTTGAGTAATACGTGTAATCATGTGTTCCGGTGCACTTCATGTAGCCTGATCCGATAATTAACTCGTCCAAATCCGAGTAGGACTGCACATATGCTTGGTCATGCGAATACTCGGTTAGGAAATCGTTGCAAGCCACACTCGTGCAACATAAAAGGATGATGAGAGAAAAAAATCTATATCTTTTCATGTGTATATTAATTTAAAATGAAACATATAGTCCGAAAGAAAATGTGGGGCGTTCAGACAACTGTATTGTTGAGAAGCCGCCTTGCGTTGGGGTTTGCCCTTTCAATTTCGAGGAACAGAAAATAAACGGATTCGTCGAAGAAAGCGACAATTCCAACCGTTGCAACTTCCATTTTGAAATCAGCTCGCTGGGGAATGCGTAAGTCAAACTCATCGTGGTACATTTCAAGTAATTGGCACTCACGATGCGGATGTTGCTGTAATTATACATCTCCCATGCCGATCCCCCGAAAGATGGTAATAGGTCGCTATATTTCGACCAGTGTATATCATAAGTACGATTTCCCCCGTTTATAATTACCGGAATATCCGTGTACATCTCGTCACCGGGGCGTTGCCAGCGTTTCAGGAATGCCCGGTTCACGTTTTGCTCCGGATTGAAGTTCTGGTTGTCGAATAATTTGAATAATCGGGTTTTTGCTCCCAGACTGTAAGATAACGTTACGTTTAACCGGAAATTCTTGTAAGTAAACGTGTTGTTGATACCTCCCGATAGCTTCGGTTCGCGCGAGCCGGATGCCTCTAATACCGTGGTGAAAATATCGTGTTTGTTTTTTCCGTACAAACGTTCCGGATTCTCCTTGTAATCGTAGAACAACGGCCCCCCGTCCACCGGGCTCAATCCCTTGAATCGATACGAGAAAAACGTATTTACCGGGTTCCCTTTCGTGATCACCGTACCGTCGAGGAAATGCTCCACGTCATATTGATCCGTCGAGGGTTTCGTTTCTACTCGGTTAAAAGTTTTTGAGATAGAGGTAGAAAGTGACCAACGGAAATCCTTAAATTGAACGGGAGTCATAGTCAACGATACGTTGTATCCCCGGTTCAAAATCTTCCCGCTATTCACCGTGTAAGAATCCATTCCGTTCACCCCGGAAATCTTCTTTGCCATGAAAGCATCCTTTGTTTTTTTGTAATAGAAATCCGAGCTTACCATTAAGCGATGATCCAGAATAGAGAACTCAATTCCCGCATTCAACGAACTGGTTCGCTCCCATTGTAAATCCGGATTCGGGTAAATAGAAACCTCCGACACCAGCTCATGGTAATAATCATCCAACGGCAACTTTTTGATAATCATTTCCGGAGACTGTCCTTCCAGCATATTCCCTTGGTAACCGTAAGAGAATTTCAGCTGGAGAAAATCAAAGAATCCTGTTGCTTGGAATTGTTCCAGCGGATTGTATGACAAGGAGGCTGACCACACGGGCAGCAACTTATCATTACTCTGCGAACCGAATCGGTTCGATCCGTCATAACGGGCATTTGCGTTCAGCGTGATCCAGTTGCGATAAGAATAGGAGATACTGGCGTAAACCGCTATTAAGTTTGTTAGATTATCTGTTAATACAGGACGATTTGCCAACAGCCAAGCGTCGAAGACCGGGTATACTCCCTGTTCGAATGTAGCGAACTGTAATCCCCGATCGGGATAATATCCCCGGTTCGTGATCTCTGTGCCCACGTATTTTGTGGAGCTGGCCTCGAAACCTAACGAGGCATTGATGTTGTGTTCCTCGGCTAACCCGAAATATTTGTTGGCATCCAATTGCAAACGAGCGGTTACCGATTCGTTGCGTGAACTCTGTTGTTTTAATTCTCCCCCGGCGGGTAATTCGCTTTCTTCTGCGTCAATCTCTCCTCCGAACTCCCCACGGCGCATACTTGCTACATGGTGTGTTTCAGCACCCCAGTACGAGTCGATCTCCGTGTTGGAAACCGAATAAGCTAAAATTCCGTTTACCCTCAACCAAGCTAGTGGTTTGTATAGTAAATTGGCTTGAAACGCCAGGCTTGAACCTTCTTGCTCGCACCCGCTGTTTGCCAATTCGTTTAGGATATTGAAGTTGTAGTATCTGCCAGCTTGGGGTTTTTGGTAATAGTGTAATGTTCCGTCCTCGTTGTAGAGAGGAATTGTGCGGCTTGTGTTATAGGCGTAATCGATGGGAGCCAATTCACTTTGGTAATACTTCTGCGAACTTTTGCTACCGTCGATGCCCAATGAAGTCGAGAATTTCTCGGAGAAATGAATATCCAAATTTAATTTTGCCGTGTAACGGTCGTTCCGATTCGATTTCACCACATCGTTATCGTCTGTATAACCGATAGATGCGTAATAGCGAATCATATCCGATCCTCCCGTTAGGCTTATCGTGTGCTGTGAGGAAAAAACATCGTTACCTAGAGCAGAGAACCAGTCTGTGTTCAAAGATTCCATTTTTGCGACTTGCTCTTCGAACTCTTGATATGAAATTTGGCGGGCGTACAATTGTTCATATAGATACTCGTAGCCTACCAGACTCACGTTGCCAGAGAAATTATAATTGCTATTCAATAAATCCCGGGAAAATTGCACTCGCTCTTTTGAGGTCATCACGTCGATATGTCGGTCGCTGTAACGGGGGCGGAATTTGAATGTACCTGTCATATTGTAGCTCACCATCGGAGCCCCGATATGCCCTCGCTTGGTTGTGATCACGATCACTCCATTAGCCGCTTTCGTTCCGTATAGGGCTGTTGCTGAGGCATCTTTTAGAACATCAATACGTTCGATGTCTTGTGGGTTTAACCCGGAAATAGCATTACCGATACGATTAATATAGTCGGGGTTGTTCAACTCCTCGGGGGATATATTTACCGGGTCTTGCTGTACAATTCCGTCAATTACCCAAAGCGGTTCCCGGTTTCCAATCAAAGTAGAGGTACCTCGAATACGTAATTTCGGAGCTACACCGATTTCTCCAGAGTTGGTCATGGAAATCAAGTCCGGAATTTGACCTTCCAGCATCTGGTCAATCGTGGTAATACCGGGGCGCATGATGTCTGCCGCTTTTACTGAAGTGATGGCACTTGTGTTTTTTCGTTTGTCTACAACTTGGTAACCCGTGATCACAACTTCCTCGATGGTTTGGGTATCCTCCTCAAGGGTGATCATCATCGCTTTGTTAGGAGTGGCAACGACTTCTTTGGTTTTCATTCCCACGAAAGAGAATACAAGTGTTATTTTCTCTTGTTCCTTCACGTTCAAGGTAAAATTACCTTGTGCGTCAGTGGAAACTCCGATTGTGGTTCCTTTAATCACAACGGTAACACCCGGTAGGGGAGTTCCTTGTACATCTTTTACCGTACCGGCCAGTTTTACTGTTTTATCCTCTTGTTCGGATGCTTTACTGATAACGAAAGTACCGTTGACCTCTTTGTAAACGAGTTTCGTGTTGTTCAGTAATTGTGATAGCACATCTTTAATGTCTTTTTCAAAAAATGTGGCATCTGTACATTTAATTTGTTTTGTGTAGTCTGCATCATATAATATGCGGACACCCGTTTGATTCTTTAATTGTAAGAGAACCGAGTAAAGATCCATGTTCTTCACTTTTAGGGTGACTTTCTGTGAAGAAGCTTCTGCATAAAAACAGAATAGCATGACAAATAATAATGTAAATTTCATTTGATGTAAAAATTTTTTCACCCCATGCGGAGGAATCCGCATGCTACGTGGATTTTTTTTCATAACTTTGAATATTAATTTTATGGTTGAATAATCAACTAGAGTCTCGTGATCGGCGCCAACCAGCACGAGACTTTTCGTTTATTTGTTTAATTGTCTTATGCTTATCTTGTGTCCATAAATGTCGAATTTTATACCTGTTCCTGTTTCAAAAACTTCTAAGAATGATTTTATATTTGAATATTTTTCAATAGTTCCGGAGAAATGTCGTCTTTTTAAATCTTCCGATTCAAAATATATATCTACATCGTACCATCGAGACAACGTGTGCATGATATTTTCCAGAGTTTCATCCTCGAAGCAGAATAAATTATCTTTCCATGCTGTATATACACGAGTGTCGACAGTGGTGACTGAAATACTGTCGTTTGTCGTGTTGTAAACAAGATGTTGGGAAGGGGTCAAGGATACGGAATCCCCGTTTTCTGCCTTGAATTGAACTTTCCCCGTCACCAGGGTGACTTCTACAACCGAACTTTTGTAATCGCTTGTGCAGAATTCTGTGCCCAGTACCGTTACTTCACCTTTATCTAATTTCACGATAAAAGGAGATTCTGGGTTCCGGGTAACATTGAAATAGACTTCTCCTTTACAATATACCGTTCGATTGTTCGTGTCGAATTGGGAGGGAAATCGCAATTCTGATTCTGAATTTAACCATACCTGCGTCCCGTCCGATAGGGTTAAATTATATTCACCCCCTCTGGGAACGTTCAGCGTGTGGTATTGTGTTTCTTCTTGTGGAGGAGCAATCGTGTTGCTGTGTACGCTTAATCCTGACGAATCTATCTTGAGTTCGCTGTTTTTTGTCTGGATAACCTGTACTGCTTCCCGGATGTCCCAGTTTGTTCCATCGGATAAAGTTAGAGTGGCTTTCTTGTAACCCGGTTCGATTTTCGAAACGGGTGTTACTTCGGGTGCTTCCTGAATGAAGAAAATGGAGATAGAAAGCAGTAGTACAATACTCGCTGCAATACTCCAGCCAGTTATTATTTTGCGACGACGATATTTCTGGAATTGTAATTTTTGGAAAGCCTTATTGGCGTCATATTTTAAAACTTTTTTGGATTGATCGGCAAGTGCATTCCAATTTTTATATTTGTCTGTCAAGCGTCCGTGGTCCTCTTGTGAAGGGATGGAGTCTGCCTTATTCTCTCCCAATAAAATTTTCTTGAGTAACTTCTCGGATATATTATCTATTTCGTTCCAATGCGCCATAATATTTTGAATTTACTACTTAAACACCGGAGGAATGAAAACGGGTAACAAAATTTTGGGTAAAAATGAAGAAAAAAAGAGATTGGGACGAGACCATGAGATCATGGAAAATCAAAAGAAGAAAATAAGGGAAACGAGGATGTAAATAAGTGAAGTGATGTTTTGTCCTATTCGTAAATCTTTAAATTCGGGAATCGCATTATAAGCAGAACGCTCCAGCACTCTCCGAGTTCTTCGCGTATAACTGAATAAGCCCTCTTTTTTTGCATTTTGATCGCATTCTCCGACACGTTCAAAACTTTGGCAATCTCTTTTACTTTCATCCCGTCCATGCTCATTTTCATGATTTCCTGTTGTTGAGGTGAAAGTTGAGTAATGATTGTTCTGAACTTATGCAATATCTCTTCTTCGATGGCTGAATTGATTGCCATTTCTTCGGTTAATTCCTCTTTCACGGATTCCCATAGATTCTGGTGCAACTTGTTCGTGCGGGCTTGATCACGTATCGTGTTTAATGATCGGGTATAGACTGCTTGGTAAAGCCATCCTGTGAGACTTCTAATATTTTGAAATGTTGCAGAAGAATCCCATAGATTGATCAAACTCTCCTGCACAATATCTTCTACGATCACTTCATCTTGAATGATTCGGGAAGCATAATTGCATAATGCCGGGTAGTAATTCTGGTATAATCTTTTCCAGGCGTTTTCTTTTTTGCGTTTATATCCGATATGAATCTAAGCTCATCATCGTGCATGGAAAATCATTTAATGGTTAAATTATTTCTTCGATGCGAAAAATTTCCGATGGAAAAGCAACAGAATAAATACACCTATGGTAATATAAGAGTCAGCCAGGTTAAATACCGGTCGGAAGAACACGAAAAAATCACCTCCCCAGATGGGAATCCATTGAGGCAGAAAACCTTCGTAAAGCGGGAAGTAGAGCATGTCTACCACTTTCCCGTGCAGGAACGAGGAATATCCTCCCCCGTGAGGGAATAGGGTGGCCACTTGTGAATAACTATCACTGAAAATCATCCCGTAGAATGCACTATCGATAATGTTACCCACGGCTCCGCAGAAAATTAACCCGAAAGAGAGAATTACTCCCATGGGAGCTTTTTCTTTGATGAGGCGTCCCAGGTACCAAGCGATACCCACCACGGCAATTAAGCGGAATACACTTAAAACGGTTTTTCCCCACTTGCCACCTCCGAGTTCCATCCCGAAGGCCATCCCGTTGTTTTCAATAAAGTGAATTTTAAACCAGTCTCCGAAGACACTGAATTCATCCCCGATCATCATGTGGGTCTTGATCCAGATTTTAACGACTTGATCAATGACTAATAGGGCAATAATAAAAATTATAAGTTTTTTCCGCGTACTCATCTGTGTGATAAAATTTTAAAGCGACTCTTAATCGTAACACGATTAAGAGTCTTGTCCCATTTTGGCATCCATACTCAATGTTGCATGAGGTACGGCGCGTAGTCTTTCTTTGGAGATCAGTTTACCGGTTACCCGACAGATCCCGTAAGTTTTGTTTTCAATTCGTACTAACGCAGCTTCTAGGTGAGCAATGAATTTTGCCTGCCTTTGAGCGAGCCGACCAGCTTCCTCTTTGGAAAGAACAGATGCTCCCTCTTCCAATACTTTAAAAGTGGGAGACGTATCGGCAATGTCATTCCCGTCGCTACCGGAGATCGAGGCTTTCAACACCTCGTAATCTCTCTTCGCCTTTTCGAGTTTCTCAAGAATCAATTCTTTGAATTCCTGCAACTCTTCATCCGAATATCTAGTTTTCTCGGCCATAGTTGTAAAGTTTTTGTCTAAGTTAATAAAAAATCCGCTATGTAATCTTTCCCGTGGAAAAATATCCACTTTTACTTGTAGTAAGGGGAATAGGTTACATTTTTTGGATTTTAATAAACGTTTGTATGTCGTCGATTTCGATGGGTTGAGCACCGTCCTCGGCTTTATCTATTAACGTAACGTTCTCAGCTAAAACTTGGCTGGCGATGTACGCCTTGAAGTTTTCGACAGCTTCATTGATCTCTTTATGTTTCCCGATATAAAGATTAATTTTGTCCGTCACGTTGAAATCACTCTCTTTTCTCAGGTTTTGGATTCGGTTGATCAACTCCCGGGCGATGCCTTCTTCACGTAATTCTTTCGTGATGTTGATGTCCAGGGCAACCGTGAGACGTCCCTCGTTGGCCACTAACCAGCCCGGAATATCTTCCGACAGAATTTCCACGTCTTCCAGCGTCAGTTCCAGCGTTTCAGTTCCCACTTCCAGGGAATAAGTTCCTTGTTTCTCGAAATTGTAAATATCATTTTGATTCATTTCAGCCACAAGTGCGGAAATCTGTTTCATGTATTTACCGTATTTCGGTCCCAGGGTCTTGAAGTTGGGTTTGATTTTCTTCACGAGGATGCCTGCCGTGTCAGTGATATACTCGATCTCTTTCACGTTAACTTCTGACAGGATGATGTTCTTCACGGCATCTAGCTGGGTCGTCATCTCGTCATTTAGGATCGGGATCAACAGCTTACACAACGGTTGTCTTACCCGGATTTGAACTTTACGTCTCAGCCCAAGTACCATGGAAGATATTTGTTGGGCCATATTCATCCTTTCCTCTAGTTGCTTGTCGATCATTGATTCGTTAGCCACCGGGAAATCTACCAAATGAACGTCCGTCGTGTATCGTCCCGTAACCTTGTTCAGGTCAGTGAATAAGCGATCCATGTAGAACGGTGCGATGGGTGAGGACAAGATGGCCACAGTCTCCAAGCAAGTATATAACGTTTGGTAAGCCGACAGTTTATCGGTGGTTTGCTCGCCACCCCAGTAACGTTTACGGGAAAGACGCACGTACCAGTTCGACAAGTTTTCGATCACGAAATCCTGTATGGCCCGTCCGGCCCGTGTCGGTTCGTATTTCTCGTAAGCCTCGGTTACCTCTTTAATCAAGCTGTTCAATAGAGAAAGAATCCAGCGATCGATTTCCGGTCTCTCGTTAAACGGAACTTCGGCCTCTGCATACTTGAAATTGTCGATATTAGCGTACAAGGCGAAGAAACTGTACGTGTTGTACAGTGTCCCGAAGAACTTACGTTTCACTTCTTCCACCCCGGCAATGTCGAATTTCAAGTTATCCCACGGTTGTGAGTTCGTGATCATGTACCAACGCAAAGGATCGGAGCCTTGTTTTTCGATCGTGTCGAATGGATCAACGGCATTACCCAAGCGTTTGGACATCTTGTTCCCTTTGGCATCAAGTACTAGTCCGTTGGATATGATATTCTTGAATGCCACGGAATCGAACACCATAGTCGCGATAGCATGTAACGTGAAGAACCACCCCCGAGTCTGGTCCACCCCTTCGGCGATAAAATCAGCCGGGAAGTGTATCCGGTTATCGATCAACTCTTTGTTCTCGAACGGGTAGTGCACCTGTGCGTAAGGCATGGCTCCCGAGTCGAACCACACGTCGATCAAGTCTTTCTCCCGGTACATGGGTTGTCCGGTAGAAGAAACCAGTATAATGTCATCCACGTACGGGCGGTGCAGGTCGATTTTTTCGTAATTTTCTTTCGAGTAGTCTCCCACTTTGAAATCTTTGAAGGGATTCTCCTTCATGATTCCTGCCTGTATCGCTTTTTCTGTTTCTTCAATTAATTCTTTGACCGAGCCGATGCATTTTTTCTCAGTTCCGTCTTCACTAACCCATATCGGTAGGGGGGTCCCCCAGTAGCGGGAACGTGATAGGTTCCAGTCTACCAAATTCTCCAGCCATTTTCCGAAACGGCCTTCACCTGTGCTGGCGGGTTTCCAGTTAATAGTTTTGTTCAGCTCGATCATGCGATCCCGAACGGCTGTCGTTTTAATGAACCAAGAATCTAACGGATAGTAAAGCACCGGCTTATCGGTTCTCCAGCAATGCGGGTAATTATGCTCGTGTTTCTCGACCTTGAATGCTTTGTTCTCCCGTTTTAGGAGGATGCTCAAATCAATATCAAGGGTCGGGTCATTTTCAGTTAAATTCGGATCATAAGCGTTCTTCACGAATCGTCCGGCGAACTCGCAGTACAAGTCTGTGTTAACGTTATTTTTCAAATATTCTGGGTCAATGTCTTCGATCTGGAATAAGCGTCCCCGTTTGTCCACCATGGGTTGTTTACAACCTTCTTTGTCAATTAATTGCAAGGGGGCTATTCCGGCCATTTTGGCCACCCGGTCGTCATCGGCTCCGAAAGTCGGGGCGATATGCACGATCCCGGTACCGTCTTCCGTGGTAACATAATCTCCTAGGATCACGCGGAAGGCGTCACCCATAGGTTGCATCCAGGGAAGAAGTTGCTCGTAACGAATTCCTTCCAGCTCCGGGCCTTTATATTCAGCCACGATTTGATAAGGGATTAGTTTATCTCCTTCCTTGTAGTCTTCTAAAGCAAGACCTTCTGCTTTTTTGTTGAAGTAGGCACTGAAACGATCTTTCGCCATGATAATAGTTACCGGGCGGAAGGTATAGGGGTTATACGTTTTCACCTCCAAGTACGTGATGTTCGGTCCCACGGCCAATGCTGTGTTGGAAGGTAACGTCCAAGGAGTGGTTGTCCATGCGGTGAAATGTACTTCATCACTGAAAGCAAATAGTTTTTCCGATTTTTCGTCCCGGATCACTTTGAATTGAGCCACGCATGTCGTGTCCTTCACGTCCCGGTAGCATCCCGGTTGGTTTAATTCGTGCGTACTTAATCCTGTTCCGGCTGCAGGGGAATAGGGTTGTATCGTGTACCCTTTGTATAGAAACCCTTTCTCGTATAATTGTTTTAACAAGTACCATAAGGTTTCAATATAACGGTTGTCATAGGTGATGTATGGGTTACTCATGTCTACCCAGTAGCCCATCTTGTTCGTTAGATCTTCCCATTCGCGGGTGAATTTCATGACGTCGGAACGGCATTCTTTGTTATAGTCGGCCACGGAAATGGTCTTCCCGATGTTTTCTTTCGTGATGCCGAGTTTCTTTTCAACACCCAGTTCAACGGGTAACCCGTGCGTGTCCCACCCGGCTTTTCGCTCAACGAGAAATCCTTGTAAAGTTTTGTATCTGCAAATAATATCTTTAATTGTCCTAGCCATTACGTGGTGAATACCTGGCATCCCGTTTGCCGAAGGGGGACCTTCGAAAAAGACAAACGAGGGGTGCCCCTCTCTATTCTTCAAGCTTTGCTCGAAGGTATTGTTTGATTCCCACTCTTTCAAGACATCCTTGTTTACCTGAGAGAGATCCAAACCTTTGTACTCTTGGAATTTTTTGTCCATCGTGACTCCTGATTTTAAGATATTACTTATTTGCACATTTAAAAAATCAAGTTGCAAATATACCATTTATTTGTGAATCTGGAAATCCTCTCCTTTTTTTCATGCGTTCATTCTTTTAGAGGGATATAAATGATATAGGGAAAGAGTAGTCCTGATGATGCCCTTTTCTTTCGTTATTTCAGGATAACTAATGTATCAATACAGGATTACTTCCGTATATAAAATTTTTAATAAGCTTATAAAATCTTATTAAAACGCTATTCTAAGCATAGCGTTTTAATAGGGTTTTAATAGCGTTCTAATAGCGTTTTACATGGAAATGATCCGCTATTAATCAGGTTGTAATAGTGAATTGTGGCATTAAATTGAGAGGACAACGGTTTATAGTCCTTCATTCTATGCTTGTATGTTGCGAAATTTTATTGCCTTGTAAGTTGCTATTTTTCAGGAATAGTAAAGTCGGTTGGGACATTCTTTAGCACGAATTGGGCGGTTGTCCGGCTGCGTTGCTCGACTAACGAGGGGATGTCTCCAATGATTTCCCGGATGATTTCCTCGTTGTAATGGCGGATCGTGATGAGTTTCACGTCTTGGTTGTAGCGTACCTCGAATTCTTCCCGAAGTTGATCCAGAAATTCGTTGAACACGGCGCTGTTGCAATCCACGCAGAAAGAGAAACTGATGGCGGAGTTTTGCATCAGGTTCAGTTTTAATTTATATTGGGCCAGTACGGCGAATATGTGGCTTAATTTTTCTTCTGCGATAAAAGAGAAGTCTCGAGGGGTAAGGGTCAACAAGCATTGATTTTCTTTGTTGATGTAGATTGGCGGTAACTTTAGGTGTTCGTCAATTTCTTGTATCACGGTTCCTTCGGATTCCGGATGCAGGAATGATCTCACGTAGAGGGGGATCTGTTTATTCTGGATTGGTTTTATGGTTTTCGGGTGAATGACTTTTGCCCCGAAATGGGATAGCTCTATGGCCTCTTTATAGGACATCCTGCTGATCACTTGTGCTTTTTCATATTCTTTCGGGTCGGCATTCATCACTCCCGGTACGTCTTTCCAAATAGTCACGTCTTCGGCATTTAGCAAGTTCGCTAAAAGAGCTGCCGTGTAATCCGACCCTTCCCGTCCTAAGGTAGTCGTTTGGTTGGTGCGGGTTCCGGCGATAAAGCCTTGGGTGACGAATACGGACGATGTGTTGAAGTCGAATGCATCTTTACAAAGTTGTTCGGAAAGTTCCAGATCAATGTTCGCGTTGCGATAATTTTGATCGGTTTTGAGGAATTTCCGGATGTCAATGAATTGATTTTCGATTCCTTTCATTTTCAAGTAGTCGGAGATGATGGTTGTGGAAATCAGTTCTCCGAAGCAAATGATGCGATCGTATTCGTAGTCATAGCATAGTGATGATTCGCTTGCCAGTATGTTTTCCAAGCTTGTAAATAATTCTTCCAGGTGCTTGTGGATCGTGTCATTCAAGGGGAACAGGGTATTTACAATATCCAGATGAAAGTTTTTTAGTTCTTTCATGATGGCGGTCGTTTTCGGGTCTTGATGAAAATAGGCGTTGCATAGTGTTTCCAGTAAGTTTGTCGTTTTTCCCATGGCAGAAACGACCACGATAAGTTGTCCATGTTGTTGATGAACAATTGAAGAGAGGTTTTTAACCCCTGCCGCATCTTTCACGGATGCTCCTCCGAACTTAAAAACTTTCATTTAGGTACCGATTAAAAGTAACACGAAACAAAAGTAAATTTTAAATTGTAAAATGCAAAACTGAGATGTTGAAGACGTGTTTTTTGGGGGGAGTATTGTAATATACAAGTGTGCGAAAAAAAGTGGTATTAATCTATTCTGATAATATTTGAAATTAATTTTGTTGTAAAAATTGCTATTTAGCATTATTTTGATATTTTTGTAGGATATTCTGATTTTGGTGATTGGCGAATAAGATTATTAACCATAAATATATGTAATTATGAAAAAGGTCTGGTTGCGTGGTGTCGCATGTCTATGTGTACTTTTAAGTTGTACCCGGGTTGAATCGGATGAGGCGGGAGAACGGGAAATTTGTTTTAGGGGGAATGTACTGGAGTTACAACAAATTAATTTGCTCGGGTCAAGAGCGGGATTGGGTAGTGGGGATAAAGTACAGTTGTATATCGTGGAACAAGATGAAGAGGGATTAAAATTGCCTGCAAGTGAGGATTTTTACCAGATGAGTAGTGATACGGATGGGAATGTAAATTTTGAAGACGGGGAAAAGCATGTGTACCCGAATAACCCGATAAATATATATGGTTTTTGTTGTAGGGGAATGGAAGGAAATCCCGTGGATCTTTCGAATGTCCCTGTGAGGGTGGAGGGAGAACAGAAGTCGGAGGATGCTTTATTGAGGTCTGATTTCTTATACGTGAAATCGGAAGAGCGTCATCGGGCAACAGATGAGGCAATCTCGTTGAATTTTAGTCATCAGTTTGTAAAGCTGCAATTTCATTTTAGAACGGATACCCCGGAGACGGTTGATTTGGGGCAGATAACGGCTCTTGAGGTTTTAAATGTTGTTCGGGAGGGAAATTTTGACGTGACCACGGGTGAGTTGACGCTGGGGGATGCTGTTGAAGAAATACAGGCGCAACCAGCAAATGAGTCAATGGTGATTGTTTTGCCTCAGAAGGTGAAAGGTGGGGATGTTTTGTTTCGTTTCGTTCAAAGTGGAAAAGAAAGATCATATTCGGTTCCGGCAGAGGGGATGTCATTGGAAAAAGGGAAGTTGTATAAATGTGATATTTTGATAAATCAATATCCGGGGGCAGGCGATAAAGATGTGGTGATTACTACTCGTGTCGAAGACTGGGATGAGTCGGAACCGCCAATTCATATCGTGTTTGAAGACGGGCAGAATGTGGAGGCAACGTTAACGGATGTTTCGAGCGGGGTGGTTGTGACTCGAGCGGATTTATATTTGTCTTCTGAAAATAAAACTCATGAAAAGTTGAATATTCCCGTGATAGATAATAAAATGGAATTTATGTTTCCGAGGGAAAAGGAGGGAGGAACATTGCAGTTGAATAAGGCTCATTTTTACACGGAGGCGGGAGATGAGTTTGATTATTATTTTAAGGATAAGGAGTTGTTGGGGGATAATTTGGACGAGTTGTCTTTGGTGGCGCCGGAGGTTGGGGATGTTTGGGGTGATGGTGTGATTTTTGCAGTAGGAGAGGTGACTGGATATGATGAAAATACATCTTCTTTTGTGACTGATGTAAAAGGAGTAAATGCCTATCGGGGACGGATGGTGTCAAATAAGGCGTTGGGGAAATTGGCTTGGTGTAAAAGTGGTGCCAAAGGAGAAAAGGTATCGGTGGGAGCGAATGATGAAAATAATGGTAAAACAAATATGGTTACATTGGGAAATTTCATTAAAATAAATAGTGATGAATTGGAGAATTACCCGGCATTTATGGCTTGTGCTGATCTGGGGAAAGGATGGTATTTCCCGGCATATAACGAAATAAGGTGTATTGTGGCTAATAAAGATATGTTGAATGTCAAAATTGAAAAACAATTAGGAGATCCAATATCTCTTGTTGAGTTGTATGGGAGTTCTACAGAGAAGGGAGGGGAGCCTACGCACTATATTGGTCCTGATAAAATAGGGGAAACGGTATATCCATATACTAAGATGAGTTCAGCAAAAGTCCGTGCCGTTCGTGCCTATTGATGAAACTTTTCGTGGTGAATCGACGTAAGCTTTTAAGACGAACTTGATTGTCAATATGGATGATACGTCATGATGTTGAGGGGAAACGCATTGTCTTTGTGATAAGAGATGCATGGTGGGGAGAAGATAAATGTTTCGTCATCGTTTGCGATCCTCTTCATTAATTTCGGCTATACGCATAGGGATTTGAAAGGAAGAAACGGAATAAAACCCGCAAACCTTTTAAATTAAAGATTATAACTCTATATTTGCAAAAAAATTAAAACACATAACCATGATAATGCATAAAGTTACAACTTTAAATCAATTTATTATTGAACGGCAGGCCGAGATTCCTGGGGCTACCGGAGAATTTTCACGACTTTTGCACCACATAGGTATCGCTGCCAAAAAAGTTCACCGGGAGGTTAATAAGGCTGGTTTGGTAGATATACTTGGAAAGGTCGGTTCAATCAACGTGCAAGGAGAGGACCAACAAAAGCTGGATGTCTATGCCGACAAAACTTTTATGGATGAGTTGAGGGCGAGTGGCGAGTGTTGTGGGGTGGCTACCGAAGAAAATCAGGACATTGTGGTCTTCGAGGAGGGATTGAGTAAAGACGGAAAGTATATCATTTGTATGGATCCGTTGGATGGATCGTCAAATATTGACGTGAATGTTTCCGTGGGTACGATTTTCTCTATTTATAAACGTATTTCTCCTATCGGGGAACCGCTCGTGATGGACGATTTCTTTCAGCCCGGAACGGAGCAGGTGGCTGCCGGTTATGTGATTTACGGATCATCAACCATGTTAGTGTATACTTCCGGTAACGGGGTAAATGGTTTCACGTTGGATACTTCTATCGGGGAGTTCTGTTTGTCGCACCCGAATATGCAGACACCGGAAACCGGAAAGATATATTCCATTAACGAGGGCAATTACGTGAATTTCCCCGTGGGTGTGAAAAAATTTATCAAATATTGTCAAGAGAAGGATGAGTCAACCAACCGTCCCTATACTTCTCGTTATATCGGGTCTTTGGTGGCCGATTTCCATCGGAATATGTTGAAAGGTGGGGTGTTCCTTTACCCGCAAACAAGTTCTCACCCGACAGGAAAATTGAGATTGTTGTACGAGTGTAACCCGATGGCGTTTATTGCCGAACAATCCGGTGGGTTGGCCATAGATGGAGAGAAGCGAATAATGGAGATAAAGCCGGAGGCTCTCCACCAGCGGGTGCCGTTGTACACGGGCTCGAAGAAGATGGTACAGAAGGTACAGGAGTTTCTGACATTCTTCAATAATATATAGAAACAAAGAACTTCAAATGGATGATTGTAATAGCGATCATCCATTTGAAATTAAAGAGGAAGTTAAAAATAAATCGAAAATATATGATATCAAAACAATTAATTGACCCAAAGAGCATTGTGGTCGTGGGTGGTTCTGACGACATTCACAAGCCGGGGGGTACCGTGTTACGGAATTTACAAGATGGGAACTTTAAAGGTTCGCTTTACGTGGTGAACCCGAAGATGGATGAAGTGCAAGGAATTAAAGCGTATCGTGACGTGAAGGATCTTCCGGAGGTGGATTGCGCTATATTAGCGATTGCCGCTAAATTTTGCCCGTCAACCGTGGAGGTGCTTGCTAAACAGAAGAACACGAAAGCATTTATTATTCTCTCTGCCGGATTCCATGAAGAGAACGAGGAGGGAGCTAAGCTGGAGCGTCAGATCGTGGAGACGATTAATTCGGTAGGAGGGTCATTGATCGGACCGAACTGTATCGGTGTTTTGACAAACCATTACAGTGGGGTGTTCACGAGCCCGATTCCGGAACTGAACCCGCAAGGGGTGGATTTGATTTCCGGTTCTGGTGCGACGGCATTGTTTATCATGGACTCCGGAATGCAAAAAGGGATCAAGTTCAATAGCATGTATTCCGTGGGTAATTCCGCTCAATTAGGCGTGGAGGAGATTTTGGAATACATGGACGAGTCGTTTGATCCGAAGACGAGTTCGCGAGTGAAATTATTATACGTGGAGAGTATCGAGAAGCCGGAGAAGTTGTTGAAACATGCGTCTTCTTTGATTCGCAAGGGATGCCGGATTGCTGCTGTTAAGTCAGGAGGTTCTGCAGCCGGAAGTCGTGCGGCATCTTCTCACACGGGAGCTTTAGCTAGTTCGGATGTTGCCGTGGAAGCTTTATTCCGTAAGGCTGGGATCGTGCGTTGTAACGGACGTGACGAGTTGATGACGGTTGCCGGGATCTTCATGCACCCGGAAATGAAAGGTCGTAATATGGCTGTCGTGACTCATGCCGGTGGACCTGCTGTTATGTTGACGGACGCTCTTTCTAATGGAGGAATGGATGTTCCGCATATTGAAGGAGAGAAAGCACAAGAGTTGTTGGGAAAATTGTTTGCCGGGTCATCCGTGGGTAACCCGATTGACTTTTTAGCAACAGGTACGGCTGAGCAATTAGGATATATCTTGGATGCTTGTGATCGGGATTTTGATAATATTGACGGGATGGCGGTTATTTTCGGTAGTCCCGGTTTGTTCCCCGTGTTCGACGTGTACAATGTTCTTGACGAGAAGATGAAGACTAGCAAGAAACCGATTTTCCCGATTTTCCCTTCTTCCAAGATTGTGAAGGACGAAATTGCGGAATTCGTGTCTAAAGGTCGTGTTTATTTCCCGGACGAGGTGTTGTTTGGAAATGCCTTGTGTAAGATATACAAGACTCCTGCCCCGCAGCCGGAACATTTTGAAATGCCGGATATGGACGTGAAAAAAATTCGAGAGGTGGTGGATAACGCACAAAACGGTTATTTGTCTCCGGATGAGATTCATGCCTTGTTGGATGCTGCCGGGGTTGCGAGAGCTAAAGAGGGTGTATCTGATAACGAGGAGGAGATTGTTAAGATGGCAAAAGAGATCGGGTTCCCGTTGGTAATGAAAGTTGTCGGGCCGATCCACAAGTCGGATGTCGGTGGAGTTGTGTTGAACGTGAGCGACGAGGAGACGGTTCGGCGTGAGTTCAATCGGATGATGCAGATCAAGGATACGTATGCGATCATGTTGGCTCAACAGTTGAGCGGAACGCAAGTGTTTATCGGAGCTAAACGGGATGATAAGTTCGGTCACATGGTACTTTGCGGGTTGGGAGGTATCTTTATCGAGGTATTGAAAGACGTGAAGGCCGGGTTGGCCCCGATGTCTAAAGATGAGGCTCACGGAATGATTAAAGAGTTGAAATCTTACAAGATTATACAGGGTGTTCGCGGACAAGAACCCGTGAACGAGGATAAATTTGCCGAGGCCGTGATGAGAATATCTGCTTTGGTGAAAGTTGCCCCGGAAATTTTCGAGATGGACTTGAACCCGTTATTAGGAAATAAAGATAACGTGGTGGCTGTAGATGCTCGTATCCGTATTGAAAAATAGGGATTTCTCATGAAATCTTGGAAAAATTATAACCAGGAAGAGAGAAGAATGATCATTATAATAGGAGTATTGCTATTGGCGATACTCCTAAGTTTTGGTCGTATAAGCAGTAGTTGGAAAAAAGGGTTTGATTTTTTCTATTCCTCTCCCAAAGAGGAAGTGAATGAAGACGCCCAGTTGAACCAAGGCTTAGGTGAGAACGTGAATGCGTCAAGCGAGAGTGCTGAAAAATAATGTTTAAGACTCCCCGGAATGGCGTGGTTTTCCGGAGGATAGGTAAAGTATGTGTGATGAAAAAAAGTGATTTTATAGTTATCGGGTGTGTAATCGTATGCCTGTTGCCTTTCTTCGTGTCTGATTCCGTGTATTCTTTTTATAAAACATTTAATGCCGAGCATGGTATGATTATGAGCTTTTTGAAGTTTGCGATCTTATCGACATTGGGAGAATGTATCGGGTTGAGGATAAGTGCGGGGGTGTATAACCGGAAAGGTTTCGGGATCTGGCCTCGTGCTATCGTGTGGGGATTTCTGGGGATGGGGATCAGTATGGCCATGACGATTTTCTCAAGTGGGGTTCCGGTTTTTTTGAAGACGATGGGGATGGAAAATGCCATTACCGTGATGGGGGAGAGTTTGTCGTGGGATAAAGTGTTCGTGGCTTTTTGTATATCTGTGGCGCAGAACACGATTTTTGCTCCTGTTTTTATGACATTGCATAAGATTACGGATACACATATATTGACTCACGGCGGAACGTTAGCCGGTTTTTTTACCCCGATACAGATGGGGGAGATTATGGCCAATTTGAATTGGCGGGTGCAATGGAATTTCGTTTTCAAGAAAACAATTCCTTTTTTTTGGTTCCCGGCTCATACGATTACGTTCTTGTTGCCGGGTGATATGCGGGTTTTATTTGCAGCCTTGCTAGGGGTTGTTCTGGGAGTTTTGTTGGCTATTGCCACGCATAAAAAATAGGCGTCTATAACTTTTCGTCTTTCTTACCGTATAGTTTATAGTTGATAATAAGGTTTAATCACTATAAACTATATTTTTATGGATAAGAATAAGATTGAACAAGAGAAATCGGGGACAATGCAAGAGGGCGTGAAAAATGATACTACTTTACGTTTAACTGCCGACTTGGAAGGGAACTATTTACTGGATGAGCGGACTAGCGAGATGAAGTGGTTGGGGATTTTTTATTCTCCCGCAGGAGGAAGTGTTCACCGGGTTGCCAAGATGCTGAAGAAGAAGATCGGGGCGGATAAGGTGGATATGTTTTGCGTGAATGATATTCAGGTTGGCAAGTTGTTAGATTATAAAAATCTGATACTGGTATGCTCTTCTTTGGGACGTAGTACGTGGGAAAGGGAGCAGAGGGATCGTTGGGCCAAGTTCTTCCCGAGTATGCGTAAAATTTCTTTGAAAGATCGGTTTGTGGCTCTTGTCGGTTTGGGGGATCACGTGACCTACCCGAAGAATTTCGTGGATGGAATGGGGTACATGGCGGAGTTGGTAACAGAACTTGGTGGAACACTTGTGGGGAAAACTTCGACGGATGGGTATGTGTACGAGGATTCCACTGCCGTGATTGATGACTTGTTTGTGGGATTACCTTTGGATGAGGATTTTGAACCGGAAAAGACGGATACCCGAATAAGTAAATGGTTGGATATGGTGTTGCCGGAGTTTGAGAGGATTTAATTGTCAGTGGCGAGCTACAAGTTGTGGTGATGTTTGAATCATTAGCAGTATCGGAATTTGATAAATAAGGGTGTGGTAAGTTACATCCTTATTTTATTTTAAGGCATAGGCAGGAATTTGTTGAAAAAAAGAGTTACTTTTGAGGCAAGCGGTTTCATGGTTTATTGGTCTTTACCGTGTAATCGTGCTTATGTAGAACGCAAAATGTAATAAACATGATGAGAAGTATTGTATGCATACTACTCTTCTTGATGGGGAGTAGTGTATTTGCACAAAAGGCAAATTTTGAGGCTTGTGTCAAGTTTTCCGAGAGTAATCTTTCTGATTATGTCCACAGTTTATCGGTTTATCCCTCGTGGATCGGAAATTCTGATTTTTTCTGGTATTATTACACGACGGGTGACGGGACGGTGTACTATTTGGTAGATGCTAAGAAGGGGAAAAAGCAAGAATTATTTTCAACGGAACGGCTTGCTGCAAGATTAGCGGAATTGACAGGTAAAACTGAAGATGTCCGAAATTTTAAATTGGGTGGGTTCCGTTTCGAGGGGGATAATCCTTATCAATTGATGTTTTCCAAGTATGGGAAAGATTTTGAATACGATGTGAAACGTGATGTTTTGAAAGAATATTCACGGGAAAGAAAAGAGAATCGCTTTAGTCGGGTTCCTTATTGGCAGCGTTGGTCCCCAGATAGTAATTATATGGTGTATGCTTACAAGCATAACGTGTATATACAGGAAAAAGGAGACACGACTTCTTACCAGTTGACGACGGATGGAGAACGTTATTATTCTTATTCTTTTCAACGGGATAAGGATACGGACAAGAAGGAAGGAGCATCAATTACTTGGTCCGGGGATTCTAAGGTGTTCTATTCTTTGCGGCAGGATCGCCGGAACGTGGGTGAGGGATATTTGATCGATCATTTGGCGGAACCTCGTCCGACATTGAGAACCTATAAATTCCCGATGCCGGGAGAAAAATATGTCTACACGTATGATTTACATCTGTTTAATGCAGAAAAAAGATCGCATCAAGTGGTTGATATTGCGAAATATCCGGATCAGGAGGTAAAAGTGATACTTTTTGATTTTAATAAATACCCGGAATATATTTATTTTACCCGCAAGAGCCGGACGTGTGATGAAATGGATCTTTGTCGGGTAGATACTCGCACGGGGGAGGTTTTTGAAATTATTCACGAACGTTGTGAACCACATTTTACAGAACAATTATTTGAATGTCGAATATTGAATGGAGGGGAGGATATTCTTTGGTGGTCGGAACGTTCGGGTTGGGGGCAATATTATCTTTATAACAAGGACGGGCAGTTAAAGAATCCGGTGACAACGGGTGATTTCATGGCCGGGAGAATCACGGAGATGGACACGTTGGGACGTAGTTTCGTGTTTGAGGGGTATGGCCGGGAGAAGGGAATAAATCCGGAGTATCGTCTTTTCTATAAAGTGAATTTTGATGGTTCCGATTTGACGTTGTTAACTCCCGGAGACGGGTTTCATTCGATTGATCTGGCTAAGAACGGGAAATATCTGATTGATAATTATTCCCGGGTGGATCAGGAGCCGATTGCCGAATTGAGAGACACGAAGGGAAGGAAAATTATGGAATTGGAACGTCCCGATTTGCGTTTGCTGTACGAGATGGGATGGAGGAAGCCGGAACGAATAAAAGTGAAAGCGGCTGATGGGATTACGGATCTTTATGGTGTGATGTATCGACCTTTTGATATGGACTCGACACGGAAGTACCCGATTATCATAAATGTGTACCCGGGACCGCAAGAGAATTTTGTTCCACAGTCTTTCACGTTGGATGATAATGGAAACGAGTCTTTGGCTCAGTTAGGTTTTATCGTGATTAATGTCGGTTTTCGGGGCAGTTGTTTTACCCGGGGACGGAATTACCATTGTTTTGGGTATGGGAATTTGAGGGATTATGCTTTGGCGGATTGTAAGTTCGTGATCGAACAGTTGGCTAATCGATATTCTTTTATTGATTTGGACCGGGTGGGTATTTACGGACATTCCGGGGGTGGTTTTATGGCTGCGGCTTCTATTCTGACGTATCCGGATTTCTATAAGGTTGCGGTTGCCGCATCCGGTAATCATGATAATAATATATATACGAAATGGTGGGGTGAAACTTATCATGGCGTGAAAATGCATGAGAAGAAGGTGGAAAAGCGGGATAGCGTGGTGTATTCGTTTGGATCCAAGATCCCTACAACGATTGAATTAGCTAAAAATTTGAAAGGTAAGTTGCTTTTGATAACGGGAGATATGGATATTAACGTGCACATGGCTCATACGATCCGGTTGGCTAATGCATTGATGCAGGCAAATAAACGCTTTGATTTGATGCTTATTCCCGGGGCAGATCACGGCTTGGGTTCTCCATATTATGTGAATCTTATCCGGTATTATTTTGTTGAAAATCTTTTAGGGCAGAGGCTGGATAATGTCGATATGGATGAGATTGATTGATAATGATTAAACGATCCTTTTTTGACAATTATTTTCAATAAGAAATTATTGGTAATTCAAAGATAACACTTTTTAGCCTAACCTAATTATCAGGTACTTAATTTTTTTGCATCCATAAGACTTTAACATCTTCCTTGAAAATGTAAAAGATCAAAAAAGGATCGTTTAATGACAAAGGAACAAGGTGAGTATATTCGATTTTTGAATGGGGAAGTGCTTGTCTTTAAGCACTTTTTTAAAGAATATTTCTCTAAATTTTTTGCCTTTACTTCTCGTTTTATTGATGATGCGTATGTGCGGGAAGATATAGTACAGGAAACTTTCATTATTGTTTGGTCTCGGCATTTGAAGATGTTTGATTCTGAGGTGTCATTGCAGGCTTTTATTTATCGAACTCTTCGAAACAAGTGTTTAGATTATATTCGTCATGAAAAAATTAAAGAACGTTATTCAAATGAGTTTTCAAGAGAGCTGGAAACTAGTGATTATTTAATGCAGGCAATCATAGATGAAGAGAGTCGTTTTTTAATTCATAAAGCTATCCAATCATTAACACCTCAAGTGCAGGCGGTGATAAAGTTGCATTTAGAGGGTAAGAAGAATAAGGAGATTGCGGAGGAGATGGGGATAAGTGAAACAACGGTGAAATTTCATAAATCAGTTGCTTATAGAGAATTAAATAAGTCTTTGGGTCATTTGTTTTTAATGGTTGCCATGTTGTCGTAGTTTTTTTCTAAAAAATAAAAAATTTCACCTATACTGTTTTTTGTCTCGATCGTTATTGGGGAAACGAGAGTTAGATGAAAGAGATAAGTCAGTATTTATTTATAGCTAAATTAATCTGTAAGGAACGAATTGCCGGGTTGAATGATTCGGAGAAAAAGCGGTTGGATTCATGGAGGAATGAATCTGGGAAAAGGGAACGTGTCTTTTTAGACCTGCAAAGAATTTCCACGGAAGAGTTAGAAAAACGGTATGACAAGGTGGATGTTGATTTGAAATGGGAGAGTTTCAAGAAACGGCAACAACAGAGAAAGAGAAATATAAGGATGGGTGTGGCTGTTGCGGCAAGTATTTGTTTGTTGATAACAAGTGGGTTGTGGTTATGGTTGGGAACTTTAGGAGAGGAGCGTGTTGTACTGGCAGAGCAGGGACGACAAAATAATGTTTGCCTTGTGTTGTCAACCGGAGAAATGGTGGATATTTCGAATGTGGGGCAAGAGGAGGTAAAATTGGATAAGGGAACAAAGCTTTATGAGGGGAACCGTTTGGAATATGTTCGACCTGATTCTTTGCATAAGAAAGAGTTGGAATTTAACCAGTTGATCATTCCGAAAGGAACATTCTACCATTTGGTTCTTTCGGATGGAACAAAAGTGTGGTTGAATGCGGATTCAAAAATAAAATATCCGGTGTCTTTTGGTCAAGATAAAAGGGAGGTCAGTTTGCGTGGGGAAGGCTACTTCGAGGTTGCAAAAGATAGTACACGTCCTTTTATCGTGAGTACAGATAAAATGGATGTGAGGGTTTTGGGGACAACTTTTGACGTGAACACGTACGAGGATGAGGGGAAGAGTTTTGTCGTTTTGGTTGAAGGTCTTGTGGAAGTATCAGCAGGGAAAGGGGAATCCCGGATCATTACCCCGGGATATATGGCAGAGGTGAATATGCATGATGTACAGGCTAAGATTCAAATTTCGAAATGTGATCCGGAGCATTATATTGCTTGGAAGAATGGTAATTTCAGTTTTAGGAATGCTTCGTTGACGGAAATTTTGAAGCGGGTGTCCCGGTATTATGATGTAACCGTTATTCGAGAACAAGTATTTGAGGAAGAGTATTATACGGGAGATGTGTCAAGCGATGTGTCGTTAGAGTCTTTGCTTGCCGTTATTGAATCCTCAACTTCCGTGTCATTTAAAGTAGAACGCAAAATCGTCTATGTACACAAGAAAAGAGATTAGGCTAATTGGTCTTTCCTAATCTCTTTAACGCAAAATGTTATATAGACATAACACACAAATATAGGTAAAAATGATGGTAGAAAAGTTTTTTTTCAGGAAATTCAACAAGTGTTGTGCATTTTTGATGCTACTGTTATTCGCATCGGGCACGCTCTGGGCAGGGCATTCACCGGAAAAGATAACCATGAAGGTGACAAACGAGAAACTGGTTAAAGTGCTGGAAGAGATTAAAAAACAATCCGGGTATAATTTTGTATACAACGAGAAATTCGTGAAGGATCTTGGGGGAATAACGGTTGATGTCAAGGAAGTTTCTTTGGATAGCGTGATGAAGGAAGTGTTGGAGGGAACGGGGTTGCGTTATCGAATTCAAGACCGGATTATTTTATTGGAGAGGGCTCCACAAGAATCATCCGGACAGAAGTTTAAGGTGATTAGAGGAAATGTGAGAGACGAGGAGGGGGCGCCGTTACCCGGTGTCACGGTAATGATTAAAGGAACGACGATGGGGGTCTCAACGGATGCTGGCGGGAATTTTGTATTGGATATGCCGGATGGGTATCAGGTTTTACAGTTCTCTTTTATCGGGATGGAGACTCAAGAAGTTAAGTTAGGTGGTACGGATACTCAAGTGAATGTGGTGTTAAAGATGGCCGTGGGACAGTTGGATGAGGTTATCGTTTCCACGGGATACACGCAGACGACTCAAAAAAGAACCACGGGTTCCGTGGCCGTGGTGGGCAGAGAGGTGTTTGAAAATAAAGTACCCACGTCGATTGATCAATTATTGCAGGGATAGGTGGCTGGAGTGAGCATCGTGGCTAAATCCGGTCGTCCGGGTGAATCGGCAAAAATTCGGATTCGGGGGACGAATACGCTTACCGGGGATGCAGAACCTTTGTGGGTTATTGATGGGGTACCTTTGCAACGTAATATACCGAGTATTGAAAAAGGACGAATTAAAGCGGGTGATTTTAATGATATTTTTGCTAACGGTATCGCCGGGATAAATCCGAATGATATTGAGAATATTACCATATTGAAAGATGCTTCTGCTGCTGCAATCTACGGATCAAGAGCTGCGGGTGGAGTTATCGTTATTACAACGAAAAGAGGTAAAGTCGGGAAAATGGCGGTGAATTATTCGGCTAATTTTTCGATGGTAATGAAACCGCAAAGGGATGGTGATTTGATGAATTCAAAACAAAAATTGGCTTGGGAGCAGGAGTTGTGGGATGAATTCTCGGCAGATGGGTTTACGAACGGATCGTATTATCCAGTGGTCGGTATTGTCGGTATGTTACGGGCCAATAAGTTGGGGAAGGACGGTAAGGTATGGACTGACGAGGGATTTGAACCGATGAGTGCGGCGGAGCAAGATGCGTATATTGCAGATTTGTCTAAAACCACGACGAATTGGTTTGACGAGTTGTTCCGGACGGCTTTTTCAATGAATCACTACTTGTCTTTGTCCGGAGGAACGGATGTCGCAACGTACTATGTCTCGTTTGGTTATTCGAAGGATAATGGAATACTGAAGAAGGTTTCTTATGATCGATACAGTTTGTCAACTAAGGTGAAATTGAATCCTCATGAGCGGGTTTCGGTAGATTTGGGAGTTGATTTTTCTCAGCAGAAATCAGATGGATCTTCATTGAACGTGAATCCTTTCCAATATGCTTATTTTGCCAATCCTTATGAGAAGCCATATAATGAAGACGGCTCGTACAGACCGGATTATACTTATTATAATCTGAATCAGATTAATGGAGGAAGAGAGGCCATACTTCCTGCCAACGGGTATAATATTATGCGGGAAATTAACGAAACGTCGAGTGTTGCGGATGATTATGCCGCCAATTTGATGTTGAGTCTGAATTATATAATTTCTTCAAAGTTCCGTTTTTCCGGTTTGGTTTCGTATAGTTTTATCAATAATAAATCGGATAATATTAATGGAATTGATACTTATGCTGCTTTTAAGGATAAACCTAGTGAGTTGGACGATTGGAATAGCAGAAGGACTTACGGGTCAATAACTCAATCTTCAACTAATAATACGAATTATAGCGCAAGAGGACAACTGAATTATTCGGATATTTTCAATTCGATTCACCGATTGCAGGTATTGGCCGGAGCAGAAATACGAGGTTCTAAAGCGAAGAATATTTATGAGAAACGTTACGGTTATGATCCTGTCACGGGAAATTCTTCTACCCCGGCTCCGGAAAAGACAGATGATCAGGTTGATTATAATAAGTTGGTGGATATGGCGAATTTGATTGACGGGCTTTCCGGACAGTCGATCGAAGAAACTCGTTTCGCATCGTTTTATGCTTCCGTGGATTATAGTTTGTATGATAAGTATATTGCCAGTCTCTCTTTCCGTACGGACGGGTCAAATAATTTCGGTAGTGACGAACAGTTTAATCCGACTTGGTCTTTAGGGTTGGCTTGGCACGTGGGGGATGAGCATTTCATGGAAAAACTTCGTCCTGTTCTTAGTCGTTTGAAATTGAGCGTGGCAATGGGATATACTGGAAACGTGAATAAAACGGAGAAGCCTGAGTTGATTATGTATTATTCTACCTCTTATCGGAAAACCGACTTGGAAAATCTTCGAATCGGTGAAGTTAGAAAGGCTCCTAATCCTCATTTACGTTGGGAGAAAACGCGGGATATGAAAGTTGCTTTGGATTTCGGACTTTTTAATAACCGGATTAATGGTTTGGTTGAGGCGTATTATCGTTTGAGTAAGGATCTTGTGACAAGTGTCGATGTACCTTACGTGACTGGATTCCGGGGACAAGGTTATAATACCTCCCAGATTGAGAATAAAGGGATTGAAGCAACATTACAAGCGCTTGTCTTTAGGTATAGGGATTTTAAATTTAATGCCTCGGTAAATGTTGCTTGGAATAGTAATATATTGAAACGTTACACGTCACCGATATCTTATTCGGCCAATAATTTTGTTGGTTATCCTTTAGGTTCGATTTTTGCGGGTAAATCAACGGGAATAAATCCGGAGACCGGGTTATATAAATATAAGTTACGCCCGGATGCAGATATTTTGAAGCCGACAGATTTGAGTGATGTAAATAACTATATATACTACAAGGGGACATCAACGGCTCCGGTAACAGGAGGTTTTAATTTTAGTTTTTCATGGAAAACGCTCTCTTTGAGTGTCGGTGGCGCTTATTCGTTAGGAGGGAAGGTCGTGGACGAGATAACGTCGCCAGTGAGTTATAACACGATAAGCGTTACAGGAATGTCATCAGGAGAAAGGATTCCTACGAGTGAAAATGATTTGTACGTGAATCATCTGAATGTGAGGAAAGATGTGACTAATCGTTGGACAGAAGATAACAGAACTGGCGTGAAGTATCCCAGAATTATTGACACTTATGGCGAAAGACTTTATTATGACCAGATTTACCCGACATCCAGTACGATTACTCGGGCAACCATGCTGGAGAATGTATCTTTCTTGCGGGTGAAGAATATGTCGTTGTCTTATTCGTTGCCATCGAATGTGGTGAGTAAAATGGGGGTTTCTTCTTTGAGTTTTTCTTTTATCCTAACAAACTTGTTTACGATAACAAATTATTCAGGGTTAGATCCGGAAACTCCCGGGGCAACTTATCCTTTGGCACGTTCCTGTTCATTTGGACTTAGTTTAGGCTTTTAATTTGTGAGATTATGAAGAATTTGAAAAATATAAGTGTGCTTTTAATGGTATTTTTTGCATGTGTGTCCTGTAAAGAGTACTTGGATGTGAAGCCGAAAGGCGAGGTTATTCCTAAGACTGCAGAGGAGTTTGCAGCTTTGTTAAATAGCCATTTGAGCGAGATCGATGATGGTTATGATGAGGCCATACTGGGTAATGCTATGGAAAAATTGGAATTAGAGTGTTTTAGTGATAATGTAGAGAATAGTTTGACGAAGAATGTCACTGGAATGGGGGCTATTCCTAAATATGTGGGTGACCGCTTGAATTCATTTAAGTCTGAATATGAGAAGTTGTATGCACTAATAAAGAATTGTAATTTGGTGATACACGAAATGGAGGAGACTGATACGGAGATGGCAAAGGCATGTTATGCCACGGCATACACGTTGAGGGGTGTTGCCTATTACAATCTGATGCGTCTTTTTTGTGAACCTTATAACAAGCAAAAGGCTGGAGAACAACTGGGCCTTTCCATCGTGACACGTTTTGATATGGAAGCACGACCGAAGCGGTCAAGTTTGTTGGAGATCGTGTCGCTTATAGAAGAAGATTTGAAGAAAGGGATTTCTTATAATTCCAAATCGGAAATTTTTCGTTACACGGTAGACGTGGCAAAAGCTTATTTGGCTAGGCTGTATTTTTGGTCTCAAAATTGGGAGCAGGCTATTCCCGTGGCCAAAGAAATATTGGAGGCGTATCCCTTGGTAGAAGGGACAGAGTATGTTGATATGCTGTCGGCCCAACATGCACAAAAGGGTAATATCCTTTTACGTTCTTACGTGTTATCTCATACAAGCGGTGATCAAAATTATAATGGAGCCAAGGGGTATTTGGTCGTGAAGCCTGTAAGTAAAAGTTTTATCGATCTATTTGTTGAAAAAGAGCGAGATGTTCGGTATTCGTTTTTGTTCAATAATAAGCGAGAGGCAAAGAAGGTTCCATTGGCTTGTATCAGGAGTGCTGAGATGTGCTTGATCGTGGCGGAGTCTTATGCTTATTTGAATCAAACAAAAGAGGCTCTTGAGTATTTGAATTTGCTAAGGTCAAAACGGATTTCGGATTATACTCCTTATGTGATGGGAAATTTACCTGCCGTGGATGAGCTCGCTTTGGTTCGGGTAAATGCGGAAGGAGGGGCTTTTACCCCATTATTGTGGGCGATACATTGTGAACGACGGAAAGAGCTGTTCATGGAAGGTGATCGCTGGTTCGACTTAAAACGGAACGGATGCCCGGAGTTTTGGATTGCCAAAGATGGACTTAAATACGAGACGAAGCAATTTATGTATACCGCGCCGATTCCTTCAAGGGATATTGATTTGATCCCGGGAATGATTCAAAATGAAGGTTATGTCAAGTAATGAAAAGGAGGTAAATATGAAAACAAGAATAATATTAATGGGTTTAGGGTTTGTTTTACTGTCTTTTTGTGGAGGGTGTGATAAACCGGATGATGTTCCGCCGCGTATTTTGACGGAAAGTCAAGATTACCAGCTGCCTAAAGCGAGGCCGTTGACTTTGGAAGAACGAGAAGAAATACGGTTGTTGAAAGAGGAGTATAATAATGCGATTCAAGGATTGTAATAGCTAAAGGTTTAAGTGAAATATGATGAAGAATATTATATCGATTATCTGCCTGCTGTTGTCGATGTGCTTTGTGGCATGTCACGATGATGACAGTGAAGAGAAAGGGCCTCAACTGGCTTTTTCAGAATTAATCTATACGCTGGATGCAGAAGAACCGTTAAAAGTTGAAATTCGGGTTACAGAGCCGGTATCGGCGAATACGTCTGTCAAATTTAATGTAAGGGGAGCCGCTGTGCAGGGAGAGGAATATGAGCTTTCTGCCGATGAGTTTGTTATTCCCGCGGGAGAGAGTACCGCTAGTATTACCGTGACCCCTAAAAATAATTTTGAGGATGGGAAAACGATAAAACTGGAATTATACCCTATTGACGGATATGCGCTTGGAGAGTATAATTTTACCTTGATCGAAGTGCTTACTAAAGGACAGTTAATTTGTTCTTTCCAGGAAGAGAATTATGTTTTACCCGGGGAGGTTGAGATTAGAATGGATGCGAAAGATGCGAATACGGGAAAATATTTCTCGGCGAGTACGGATACAAAAGTTCCTTTTATCGTGGGAGAACATTCGACGGCAATAGAACATGTACATTATGAATTCGTGGATAATCCCGATAAAATGTTTGTTATTCCGGCCAAAAAGAGTTATGGTACGATAAAAATCAGGTTCTTGAAATGGGAAGAGGGAAAAACGACCTTGTTTTTATTGGTTCCGGACGGGAATGATCGTATTTTACCGGGTGATGTGGATCAAACCGAGATTTATATAAAGGGAATGACAACTCCTGATCGTTTGGAAGGTAAATGGATATTTAAGGAGCTGACATCAATGGATTATGTGAAAAATAATGCGTGGTATGGTGGAGAAGAGATCGCAAATATGCCGGAAAATAATTTACCGACGGATATGTTGGAGTTTGTGAATGGGGGAACTCGGTTGAAGGTTCATGCGACCGGAGATATGGCGAAGTATTTTAGAGATGCTGATGTCACTTTCTTGAAAGAACAGTTGGTGTACTTGTATGAATTTGGAGGAATCGGACGACCACCACAGGTGACTGTTTCTATGATGAATTTGAGTCAGGCGAATGTTAATTTCTCGGGTGTAAATGAGAAGTTGAGATCTGTACAGGTTGGTTTTAGATTATTGGAGGATAATGAGACATTGGAGGTTACCGTGTTTGATTATGAGCCAACGGATTTCTTATATAATACTTATAGAGATCTTGCAGCCTGGTCGGGAGAAGGGGAGTTCCCGATGGAAATGCATATGATCAGGTATCATTTTACTAAAGTGAAGTAAGTGATGAGGTGGTGTATTGGTTTATGGATTGCATGCCTGTGGGCGTGCAATCCTATTAATGGGGTAAAGATTTCAGGAAATTTACTTCATTATAAAGGGAATAAATTATATTTTGAAGTTTGTGGACAAGATACAACAATAGCTGTTGCTTTAGATAGTACGGGAGCTTTTGAGGCTGATTTACCTTTGGTAAAAGCCAGTTATGTGCGATTGGCGAATGGGAAAGCCGCTTTTCCTCTTTTTTTGCAACCGGGGAAGAGTGTTCGCTTGAAGATGGATGTAAAGAGCGTGTTGGAGGGTGATTATGAATCTGTTGAGTTTTTAGAGGGAAGTAACCCGGAAACCCGAATGATGGTTGATTATTACCAGAAACAGTGGTTCCCATCAACACAAGAGATGTTTGTACTTCCACCGAGTGATTTTAAACAGCTCATGGATTCTATTGTACGTTTTAATGATCGTATTATTTCAGCATTCGTGAAAAAGAATACTTGCGATCCGGTGTTTGTGCAATTATTTCGAATACAGGTAAAAGTACCATTGGCTGCCTCTTATTTTTATTATCCCATGTATCATTCGTTGTTGAACCGGGAGGATAAAAGTGATATTCCTGCTGATTTCAATATATTTGATCGAATGTTGCCGAAAAATGATATAGATGTTTATCGGGATGTATATCGTTATAAAATTTATGAGGTTTCTTATTGGAATAATTTGCTGGGCGAGAAGTTAGCTAATTTGATGTCTGAACCGGGGCAATTTGTGAATGCTTATATTGATGAGTTGAATAATTTGGGTTTGCATGAGCAGATTCGAGATGATATAGGGAATAATTTCGTGATGCAGTATTGTAATGAATTGCCTGAGGAGGCCGTGTCGATATTGAAAAACAGGTATAAGGAGATTGTCGTTAATCCAAAGTACCTGAAAGAAATAGAACATGTTTTTCAAAATGTTTTGCCTTAAAAGAATTTTCAACTTTCAATTAATTGACTATCTTTGCACCCGCCTATCGTGAATAGGAAAGTAATTAATGAGTTAAAATTAAAAAGAATGGCAACTAAAATTAGATTAGCAAGACACGGTCGTAAAGGACGTCCGTTCTACCATGTAGTGGTAGCAGATAGTAGAGCACCGCGTGATGGTCGTTACATTGAAAGAATTGGTTCTTACAACCCGATGACCAACCCGGCTACGATTGATTTGAATTTCGACAGAGCGTTATACTGGTTGATGACCGGAGCTCAACCGACTGACACGGCTAAAAGAATTCTTTCTTACGAGGGAGTACTTATGAAAAAGCACTTGTTGGAAGGTGTGAAGAAAGGTGCATTTGATATGGCTGCTGCTGACACGAAATTTGAAGCTTGGAAAAAAGAGAAAATTGCTAAAATTCAGGCTAAAATTGCTCGTTTGGCTAACGAATCAGAAAGTGCTTATAAGGCTCGTTTGGAGGCTGAGGCTAAAGTGAAAGAGGCTAAAGCTGAGATTGTGGCTAAAAAACAAGCTGAAATTGCTGCTGCAAAAGCTGAAGCTGAAGCAGCTGCTAGAGCAGAAGTAGAGGCTGCTGCAACTGAAGCTGCCGCTGAGGCTGCTCCGGAAGCTCCGGCAGAAACTCCAGCAGCAGAGTAATTTTATGGTCAAGAGAGAAGATTGTGTAAAGATAGGAGAGATCGGTAAGACTCATAACTTACAGGGAGCTCTTGTTGTTTATACGGATAATGATCTTCTTGAACAATACATGGATGAACCGGTGTTTATTTTTTTAGAAGGAGCACCGGTTCCCTTTTATATTGCTGAAGATGGTTTGACGGAAAGAAACCATTCTTCTTATATTGTCAAATTTGATTTTGTAGACTCGAAGGAGCAAGCGGATCGCCTGGTTGGTTGTGATCTGTTAATGGAGAAATATTTGCTGGAAGAAGAGGATAAATTGCCTTTTGAGCTTTCAGACTTAATTGGCTATTCCGTGCTGGACGAGTTGACGGGAGAGACGGGTGTTGTGGAGCAGGTAGACAATTATTCAGGTAACGTGGTTCTCACGATAAAAATATTTTCCAAAGAAATTCTTCTTCCCGTATCCGATGAATATGTCTTGGATATTTCTCATGATGAGAAAAGAATGCATGTAAATATTTCTGAAGAGATCAAGGAGCTTTATTAAACTTTATTAAACACTAGAACGTATAAATAGCTAAAAATTGCTAGCTATTTGTGTGTCTTATTGGGTGTTTCTGGGTGGTGTACTTATCATGTAAAATTCAAATTTTATTAAAGCAAAATATTCTTGGAAAATATTTGTAGTTTGTATTGATTTTATATTTGGGAAATTTTTTGACATTCTATGAATTGTTATTTATTTTATTATTAGTGCATTAGTTGTTTGAATTGGAAAACTTTCGTGTGTTGTTAGTAAAAATATTTTTCCAAGAAGTTTTTTTTCTTTAGTTTTGTCCTTGTTGAATTAGTCACAAAAAATACTATTTATATAATACACTAATGGAACAAACTACGAAGAAAGTGGAAAAACAAAAAGAAACTGTGAAAGAAAAGAAAGTCTACACGCAGGAGGAGGCTTATAGCAGTTCCTTGAATTATTTCAAGGGGGATGAGTTAGCTGCCCGTGTTTGGGTAAGCAAATACGCTTTAAAAGATTCTTACGGGAATATTTTTGAGTTGAACCCGGATGACATGCATCATCGTTTGGCTTCAGAAATCGCTCGGATCGAGAGAAATTACGCAAACCCGATGACTGAAGAGCAAATTTTTGAGGTGTTGCGTGATTTTAAGTATATTGTTCCGCAAGGAGGGCCAATGACGGGTATTGGTAATGATTATCAAATTGCATCCCTTTCTAACTGCTTCGTGATCGGGCATGATGGTCCTTCTGATTCCTATGGCGGGGTTATGAAGATTGATCAGGAACAGGTGCAGTTGATGAAACGAAGAGGTGGGGTTGGACATGATTTATCCCATATTCGTCCGAAAGGGTCTCCAGTTAAGAATTCTGCCTTGACATCCACTGGAATTGTTCCTTTCATGGAGCGTTATTCAAACTCAACCCGGGAGGTAGCGCAAGATGGTCGTCGGGGAGCCTTGATGTTGAGTGTTTCTATCAATCACCCAGATTCGGAAAGTTTCATTGACGCGAAAATGACCGAGGGGAAAGTAACCGGAGCTAATATTTCGGTGAAAATTGATGATGAGTTCATGAATGCGGTTATCGAAGAACGTGATTATATTCAAAAATATCCGGTATATTCTGACGAACCTAAAAACGTGAAACAGATTAGCGCAGTAAAATTGTGGAATAAGATTGTTTATAATGCGTGGAAATCTGCTGAACCCGGAATCTTGTTCTGGGATACGATTATTCGGGAGAGTGTGCCCGACTGCTATGCCGATCTGGGTTACAGAACGGTTTCCACGAATCCTTGTGGAGAGATTCCGTTGTGTCCGTATGACTCATGTCGTTTGCTGGCAATTAACTTGTATTCTTACGTGGTAAATCCTTTCGAGAAAGACGCATATTTTGATTACGAGTTGTTCAAGAAACATGTGGCTATTGCTCAACGCTTGATGGACGATATTATTGATTTGGAATTGGAGAAAATTGATGCTATTCTTGAGAAAATTGCATCGGATCCGGAAGATAACGAGGTGAAGGGTGTTGAGATTCGTTTGTGGGAGAAAATTAAAGCAAAAGCTAGAGAAGGGCGTCGTACCGGGGTTGGTATCACGGCTGAAGGTGATATGTTGGCTGCTCTCGGGTTGCGTTACGGTAGTGATGAAGCGGTTGATTTCTCCGTGGATATTCATAAACAACTGGCTGTTGCCGCATACGGTTCTTCTGTCGTGTTGGCCAAGGAACGTGGTGCTTTCAAAATTTTTGATGTTGAGAGGGAGAAGAATAATCCGTTTATTGCTCGTTTAAAAGAAGCTTCTCCGGAGATGTATCAGGAGATGGTGAAATACGGTCGTCGTAACATTGCTTGTCTGACGATTGCCCCGACGGGAACAACCAGTTTGATGACCCAAACGACTTCCGGTATTGAACCTGTATTCTTGCCGGTTTACAAGAGAAGAAGAAAGGTAAACCCGAACGACAAGAACGTGCATGTTGATTTCACGGATGAAATGGGGGATGCTTACGAGGAGTTTATCGTGTTCCATCATAAATTTGCTATTTGGATGGAGAAAAACGGGTATGATGTTCATAAACGTTACACGAACGAGGAGATTGATGAGATGGTGGCGAAGTCTCCTTATTATAAAGCAACATCTAATGATATTGATTGGGTTGCTAAAGTGCGTATGCAGGGACGTGTACAAAAATGGGTGGATCACTCCATCAGTGTTACGGTGAATTTGCCTGCGGATGTTTCGGAAGAGCTGGTTGGTCAACTTTATATCGAGGCTTGGAAGAGTGGGTGTAAAGGATGTACGGTTTATCGTGACGGTTCCCGTTCCGGGGTTTTGGTTTCCAATAAAGATAAAAAGACGGATGGAGGTGCGATGCCTGCCAAGCGTCCGAAAGAATTGGATGCGGAAATCGTGCGTTTCCAAAATAATAAGGAGAAATGGATTGCCTTTATTGGTTTGTATGACGGACGTCCTTACGAGATTTTTACTGGTATCGCTGATGATGAAGAGGGAATCATGTTGCCAAAAGCCGTGACCGACGGTAAGATTGTAAAGAACACGGATGAAGATGGAAATAGCCGTTACGACTTTCAATTCTCGAACAAGAGAGGTTTCAAGACGACGGTGGAGGGATTATCATACAAGTTCAATAAAGAGTATTGGAACTATGCAAAATTGATTTCCGGGGTCTTGCGTTATGGAATGCCGATCAATCAAATCGTGGATTTGGTTGCTGCTATGGAGTTCGATAATGAGAATATCAATACCTGGAAGAATGGTGTGGAAAGAGCGTTACGGAAATTTATCCCGGATGGGACGGAAGCAACCGGTTCGGTTTGTGAGAATTGCGGTTCTAAATCCGTTATTTATCAAGAGGGGTGTTTAATCTGTAAGGTTTGCGGTTCTTCTAAATGCGGGTGATAATTATATGGTAATTATATAGACTTTCGAGTTATAAGTGGAAGGTGGCCAGATTCGTTTGGTCACCTTTTTTGCTAATTGATATGATGAGGGGTACATTTAAACCGTAATGTTGTTTTGATACAATGAAGCCACCTGTATTAATGGTGGCTTTTATATTGAAATTGATCAAAAAGGTACAATGGATTATTAATAAAACGAAACGCTTTAATGTTAAAATTAACCATCATATTTTTTATTAAGAAAATATCAATAATCGTTCATATATTGATTGCAAATGTACGACTTTTTATGAAACAAGAAAGAATTGATCAAAAAAAATTTCATATTTTGTATATATATTGTTTATTATGTGCGTAAAACGACACAAATCGCCTGTTTTGTAGGTTGCATGTGCGTATTTCGCTACAAATATTGCGATTAATTATTGCATTTTTACGATCTATTTAAGAGTCATATCCTTACCTTTTCTTTCAAAATAACGATATACGATATTATTTAGGGGGATTAATTGGGATAATGAGTCTTTTTTTATATTTGGAACTAAATTTCTTCATTTCTACAAATGACTGATTTTTAGAATTTTCGTTTAGGCTAATTTTAGTCATGATATTCATATTATAAATCCAAGAAATTTTATTTGATAGATAATGCCGTTATAACCAGCCATATATCGTTGAACGATAAATGAAGTGTATCTGCGAATCAATATTTACAACATGATGATTAGCAATGTATTATAGGCGTTATTAAACGAACAATTAATGCGTTGTTATAATCCTTAAAAGAGGAGGTGTATGATTAACAAGAAAATAACGTTTGTTTCAAAAATTGCGGAATAGAATTTTAGTGATAAAGTTGCGCTTTGGGGTGACTTGATATTTTTTAATTACCAATATAATTTATTTAAAGTATGAACAAGAAACGGAATTTTGCAAAATTGGCACTTTTGGGTGCTTTGCTTTGTGGTCTTGCAAGTCCAACTTTCGTCGGTTGTAAGGATTACGATGACGATATAAAAGATTTGCAGGAACAAATCACTTCCAACAAGAAGGAGATTGATGATATTCTGCAGAAAATTAAGGATGGACAATATGTTCAGAAAGTCGAAACTGTGGCCGAAGGGATTAAAATTACCTTGGGTAGTGGAGATGTTGTCACGATCAAAAATGGGACTAATGGAACAAATGGGACCAATGGTATCGATGGAGTTTCTCCGGTGTTGCATATCGAGGCTATCGATGGCGTAGATTGGTTTGTAGACCAGAACGGAGTGAAAGTTGGGAAAGTTCCTGTTCCGACTCCCGGAGAACCTGGACAACCCGGAGAGCCTGGAACCCCCGGAGTATCAGGAAAATCGCCGTATATTATTGGAGAGGCAGATGTGAACGGTCTTACGGCTATCGGCAACTGGGCTGTTTATGACGATGAAACCAAAGCATGGAAAGATTCTGGAGTGAAAGCGTTGAATGTTGTAGATATTCATTCTGCTTATGTGGTTGAAGAAACAGATGCTTTTATATTGAACGTTTGGAATAATGAAACAGAAGCATACGAATCATTCTATCTCCCGAAATCAGTAGATTATATCCAGAGCCTAGTGTTTAACCCGACCTATTCGGTGGGAGGATTAGCGAATTTCGTGCCCGTGTTCAGATTGTTTGATGATAAAACAACCCCGGGAGAGAAAGTTGGTTTGTTGACCAGTAATATGAATATTGATTTCATCTTGACTCCGCTTGCCGCCAGACCTAATATCTCGGAAGAAAATCTTTCTTTCATATTAAAAGAAACCGTAAGTTTAGGACGGGCTACAGCCCCGGAATTGATTGTCAATGAGAATGGAATGAAAAATCTTGACAATGGTTTCTCTTTAAATGTCTCCTTGAAAGGAATGAGTGATGAATTATATTCTAGCTGGCGTAAAGGCTGGACGGCATTCCTGCAAGTCCAAAACGACAAAGTGGGTATTGATTACACCACGACTGCTATTAGTATCTATAATGCGGGCATTTACACGTCCGACCTGGAGCTTCATAACGCTGAAGGAGACGAAAGCCGTGAGCTAGCTTACAATAGTGATGAAATCGTTGATTTGAATAGCGAGATCAAACTTTGTGATGGGTATGAACTTTTGGAGAATATGAATTTTGATCTTTCAGGTGTGACCTACACGGTAACATACACGTATGAGAATTACGCTGGAGTTACTATTGCTACCGCTGACGCTGCAGGTTTCGTGGTTGAAGACAAGGACAACACCGTGAAAATGAAGGAGGCTAAGACTAACTATATTGGGAATAAGTGTATTGCCAATGTTGTTGCCAAATTAGGAGAGGTAGAGCTTGTTTCAGGTACTTACACGATTACCGTAACTGCAGAACCGATAGTGGTGAAATACGCGAATGACGAGATCTTCGGACAAAACGGAGCCACGAAAGAGTGGGCAAATGAAAATGTGAATTTCTACTTCGGCTCGGCTACTGCTTCTTCTGAGGATTTCCAAAAGAAACTTTACACGGCTGCTGGATGTGCTACATTGGATGAATTCTTGGCATTGGTTGACGATGAATTTGCCACGAATCTTGCCGCTCAAGCGAATGGTGTTAAATTCGTGTGGTACGGAGCTAATGAGTCAGTTCAATACAAAGGACTTCGTATCGTTGCCCCGCTCACGGCTGAATGGAAAACCTACGATTTGACTATCGATATTCCGTTGCAGAATGGTACGGTTATTAAATTCTCTACAACGATTGATTTGACTATGCCAGATCTTAGCGGGTTGCTCGTGAAGAGACCGGCATTCTGGGAAGGTAACCAAATGTTAATTGTTGGTTCAAAAGATGGTGCTAATCCATATTTGATGGAAGGTAATTTGTTGGATGCCTATAATTCGTACATTCTTCCTGATGGCGTTACCCTCTCTTTCAAGAAGGTGACTGAAGCGGCTACGGTTACATTGAACGCTACCAAATTGACTTGGAATGGCGAAGAATTTGACGGAACAAACAATATTGTATCCATGATTCCGGTGCTTACTTACGGTGTTGGTGGTATTGAAAAAGAATTGACGTCATTCGATGCTAAATTCGTGAATCCGGTGAAAGCTTTGACTTGGACATTCGCAGCTAAAACTTTGACGGATAATGCCGCTGCGGTACAATCTTTAGCATTAACGGAGGGATTGGTAATGAAAGATCGTTTCGGTGATGATTTGATTGAAGCAACCGGAGCTATTAAGGGTGATTACGCTACTATTTATGGTTTGGAAGCTATTCAATTCGCTATCGTGAAAGTTGAGGTTGATGGTGTGGAAGTAGAGAACGAGACCAAATTATCTATCACGAACGATAATAAGTTAGAATGGAATAACGTGGGTGGAGCTGCTATCGTGAAACCGATGACGGTTACCTTGAAAGCTTCCATGGTAAATGCATGGGGAGTACAGGAATCTCAAGTTGTGACAGTAACTGTAAAGGTAAATAGTGGAAACTAAAAGTATCTTGACAAAGAAAAATAAATAATGAAATTTCATGTTCATTATTGATTGCAACCAGGAGAATGGGGGTGTCTGATTCCAGGCACCCCTTTCTAATCAATTATTTTAAATTTACAGGTATGAGAAAAATAGTATTCTCTTTTTGTTTTCTGATGGTTACTTCCCTTTTGGTAGCACAGGATCAAAAAAAACAGGCGTATAATGACTTTTCCCGTTGGAGCCTGGGGTTGAACGGGGGAATATCCATTTTCCGTGGAGACATGGTTTCCTTCTCTGCCGATAAAACTTACATCGGTGGACAAGGTGGTTTACAACTCGGTTATCAATTCACCCCGACATTCTGTTTGTCGTTGACAGCTGACATGGGACAGGGAAAAGGAAGTGCCAAAAAATGGGAGAAAGAGTTCAAGATTTACCCGAGCGGGGAGTCTTATTACGGGACGACCCCAGAGGCTGGTTTCGCTCGCTATAATGACCTTTACACCAAGGTGAAATATTTCACGGTTGGGTTGCACGGTGATCTTAACGTGAATAACTTCTTCGGGAAGAAAGAAATGCGTCGCTGGACCGTGTTGTTGAGCCCGGCGGTTTACCTTCAAAAGTTCTCGCCGAAGCTCTACAAGAAAGAGGATGACAAGCGTTTTGACACCTCTTCCACGTTGGATAACGACGTGAACCTGGGACTGGGGGGAGATTTGGCCTTGCGTTACCGGGCCGGCAAGCATATCGATTTACAACTGAAATCCGGTGTGGCCTGGATAGCGAACAACAACTTTGACGGTGTGGCCACTTGCTGCACGAGCAAGTATAACTGGCAGGCGAATCTCTCTGTTGGGGTGGTGTGGAAGATCGGTAACAACAAGAAGAAAGAGAACCTGATGTACGCGGCTGCTCGTTCCGCTGCCCCGGTAATAGTTCCCGTGAAAGAGGAGACTCGTCCGGTGGTGAAGGAGGAGCAAAAACCGGTTGTCAAGCAAGAGGAGAAGACAATAGAGAACGTGGTGAAGGTGGAGGCAGTGGAGAAAACATTCCCGGAATTACCGACAATCCATTTCAAGCGTAATCTGGCGGTCATTGACACGGCGCGTTATGCCGGAGAACTGTCTCGTATCGTGGAGACGTTAAAGGAGTTCCCGGGCGTGAAGGTTGACATTCGGGGTTACACGGATCACACGGGTACCGATCGGGTGAACCTACCGTTATCCTTGAAACGGGCAGAGGCGTTGAAAACCTACTTGATAGGCAAAGGCATTTCGGCAGACCGGATGACAACCTTTGGAGAGGGTAAGGATATGTCCGTGGATCAAAAGGATATTTACACGGAAAAAGCCCGTAAGGTTGAAGTGAAGAAACACTAAGACTCTCTATATGATCACAGGGAGGCTGTGTTAAAATTCTTTTTCACAGCCTCATTCTATGATTTCAATAGCTTGAGAATTTTTTCTTGGTCTTTCTGTAATTGGGTCCTCAATTCTTCAATATCGTTGAATTTGCGTTCTCCCCGGATGCGATCGATGAAATTTATCGTGATGTTTTTTCCATACAGGTCCCGGCTAAAATCGAAGATATATACCTCGCAGGAAACTTGCCCGTCATTGCTGACCGTGGGCCGGATTCCGATATTAAGCATCCCGTTGAAAATTTCTTGTTCGATAATTACTTTTACGGCATACACGCCAATGGCTGGTAATAATTTCCGTTCCTCGGACACTTGAATATTTGCTGTCGGGAAACCGATCTTGTGGCCTAGATGATGCCCGTAAACGACTTCTCCCGTAACGGAATAAGGATAGCCGAGGAAGCGATTTACTGTGGTGATATCTCCCACGGTCAAAGCGTTACGGATTTTCGTGGAGCTGACATTAACATCGTCCTCTTCAAAAACGACTTCTTTTTCAAGGAAAAAACTGTATTCATTCGCTAGTTCCTGTAAGTTCTCGAAATTTCCGGCTCGATCTTTCCCGAATCGATGATCATAACCCACGACGAGTCCTTTAATTTTTAGTTTGTCAATAAGAATCTTTTTCACGAAATCATTATAGGATTGCTGGGCGAATTCAAGTGTGAATTTCAAGATAATCAAGTGATCAACGCCATATTTTTCCAGAATGGTAATCTTCTCTTCCAGCGTCGTTAGGATTCCTATTTTTTGTTCCCGGGGATAAAGCACTTCTCTCGGGTGGGGTTCAAAGCTGATAATGACGGATTCCCCATCCATACTGGCCGCTTTCTCTTTTAGATGTTGTATCACGCAAGCATGACCTAAATGTACACCGTCAAAACTTCCAATCGTGACGACCGGGCATTTGATCTCTATATTTTCAACTCCGTAGTGAACCTTCATTTCTAGTCGTTTGAATAGTTAAGGGCAAAAATAATACAAATAACTGAATTATGGGGCTAAATAAACTCTAATCCCTGTATATATATTTATCGACGAATAATATGGAGTTGATAATGAGAGAGTATGGCCAAGTAGCCTCCCTGAGACAGAATGATTTAAGCGGACATAATATTCTATATACCAATAAGCTGTAAACATTATTAAAGGAACGTTTATTGATTGTTGAAATTGTTAAAAATGGAGGTGTAATGTTAAACAGATATTTGTAAAAATATACATTTATATAAGGCAGATATTTTAATGAGGAAAGTTACGTTTTAAGGTGACTTGATATTTTTTAATTACCAATATAATTCTTTTTAAGTATGAACAAAAAACGGAATTTTGCAAAAATGGCACTTTTAAGTGCTTTACTTTGTGGTCTTGCAAGTCCAACATTCGTCGGTTGTAAGGATTACGATGACGATATAAAAGATTTGCAGGAACAGATTGATGCTAATAAATCAGCTGCAACTCAAGAGTTATCAAAAGCCATTTCAGAACAGATTACGGCTTTAGAAAATAAATTAAATACGGCGATTGCAGATAAGGCTGATAAAGGTGTGATCGAGGGTCTTCAAGCAGACATTAATGCATTAAAAGCCTTGGAGAGTCGTGTTAAAGCTTTGGAAGATGCAGCCAGTAATTATTTGAAAGAAGGTGCGTTAGATGACTATTTGAAAAAAGGAGAGTTGGATGGATATGTAACTGAAGATGCATTAGATGGACTTTTGAATGAAGATGCGTTGGAGCAATATTTGAAAGACCATAACTATTTGCAAGAAGGTGATGTTACTGGAATTCCTACTGAAACCATTGTAAGGGCTTGGTTAGCAGATGAATTAGTCGAACTTCAAGAGCTTGTTGATTTATTCAATGCAAACAACGGTGAATTGAAAGAAAAGTTACCAAACTTAATTTCAGACGTGGACCAACTGAGACAAGATTTAGATGCATTGATGGGCGAGAATGGTGACCTTAAGAAGTTACAAGATAAAATCACTGCTTTTGAGAATACGATTACAGATATAACTTTCCCAGGGATTTCCCCAGAATTGAATTTCATTCAAAGTACTCCACTTGAAAACGAGATTGTATGGGTTGATGGAACTGTATTAAAAGCTGGAACTGTTTTGAGTGATGCTAAGGCAGAATTCCCCGTTATTCTTAATCCGAGTAGCGTGAAATTAACTGATAAGTTCGTATTTACACTTGTTGACGCTGCAGGAAAAAATGTTCCTGTAAAAGTAATTAGTGTTAATAAAGAGTGGGAAATTAAAGATATGACCAATCCATTTGTTTCTCGTTCGTCAGAGGCTGTAGTTAATAAAGATATTTACACGGCAACTGTTCGGTATGAAGGAACAACGGATGTGAAGATGGGTAATTTGGCTTTAAAAGTTGTTCTTCCTGGAGATGACCAAAACTTTGTTTTATCTAATTATGCCATTAAGCCAGTTATTGGAATTGCTAAAGATTTGACAAAAGTAACAGTCTCTAAAAAGACCGTGTATTTGGGTGTAGAATATGATGTAAATGAAATTGCACAGTTTACATTTAAAAAAGCAAATGGGCAGGTACTCTTCCCGGAGGGGATCGCTACAGCAGCTGCAAATTTGTACACGGGTAAGGGGTATGTAAAGATTCACAAGGATGATGAAAAGTATTTGAAATATTTGGACGCAGAGGCATTAAAAGAAGGAATAATTCTTGCAAATGAAACTCAAACAAATGTTGAATTTGAACTTGATGGTGTTACTTTGAATTTCGAATATTATGCAATGGATCTGAATGGTAGCGGAATTAAAAAGGCTGATTTTCAAGTTACATTCATTACACAAATGTATGATAAAAATGTTACATTCGAGGATTTAACGATTGAGATTTTAGCAGAAACAGGAAATGTTTCAGAGGAATTGAAATTTAAAGATATCCTAAGTGATCTTACGTCAAAACAATTTGACCGTTGGAAAGAAAATGCGGAAAACTTTAAATGTGTAATCACCGATGCAGAAGGAGAAAAAGTTGATGCAATTAAGGCTGAATTTAGTGCTGATAATGATGGATTTAAACTTAGTGCTACTTCAAAGGCAGAAGCTGGGGATTATAATGTTGTAATCACATTTGAAGACAAGAGGACTGGTGAAGAAGGTTTGTTCAATATTTCAGGTAAAGTGACAGTTGTTGCTCCAACGATTGAACCCAATTTGTCTGTAGGATATTGGAAAGAAGGAGTATTGACAATCCCTGGTGTGTTTAAGGAAGGTGCAAAATTTGATTTGTCTGTAGATTTGTTAAACGCTTTCGTTATTGATGTTCCTGGTGTTGCAGCTCCTACAATGGAATTCAAATTGAATCGAGAAGATTTAGTAGGATGTGTTGAGATTAAAGATAGTAAAGTTACTTGGTTGAAAAATGTCGAGGAAGATGGAGAAGTGACTGAGAATCTGTTCGAAAAAGAACTTGAGTTTACTGTATCTATTAAAAATGGAAATCTTGTATTAGCAGAACAGGTTTACAAATTGAAATTTGTTAATCCGTTAGCAAAAACAGTTGAAAAGAATGGGGTTAAATGCACGCTTGCTAATGATAAGGATGGAATAACAACAAGTACATTTGATTTATATAAATTGTTGTCATTCAAAGATACGCAAGCAGCAAAGCATGAATTGTTTGGAATTTCAGGAACGACATCTACGGGTGATTTTAACGAGATTGGAACAACATGTTATGAATTGATCAAATCTAATGTTAAATTTGAAATTGTAACCGCAAATACTAATTTGACTATTGATGATCAAGGTATAGCTACTTGGAAAAATGTTGAAGGTGCTGCATTTACTGGAGCAAACATTGATGTGAATGTAACTATCACTCACAAATATGGAACTTCAACAGGAACGATTAAGTTAGAAGTTAAAGAAAAAGCTTCTAAATAAGATAATAGGGATACAATTCTTATATCCCTAAATTGCAACCAGGAGAATGGGGGTGTCTGATTCCAGACACCCCTTTCTAATCAATTATTTTAAATTTACAGGTATGAGAAAAATAGTATTCTCTTTTTGTTTTCTGATGGTTACTTCCCTTTTGGTAGCACAGGATCAAAAAAAACAGGCGTATAATGACTTTTCCCGTTGGAGCCTGGGGTTGAACGGGGGAATATCCATTTTCCGTGGAGACATGGTTTCCTTCTCTGCCGATAAAACTTACATCGGTGGACAAGGTGGTTTACAACTCGGTTATCAATTCACCCCGACATTCTGTTTGTCGTTGACAGCTGACATGGGACAGGGAAAAGGAAGTGCCAAAAAATGGGAGAAAGAGTTCAAGATTTACCCGAGCGGGGAGTCTTATTACGGGACGACCCCAGAGGCTGGTTTCGCTCGCTATAATGACCTTTACACCAAGGTGAAATATTTCACGGTTGGGTTGCACGGTGATCTTAACGTGAATAACTTCTTCGGGAAGAAAGAAATGCGTCGCTGGACCGTGTTGTTGAGCCCGGCGGTTTACCTTCAAAAGTTCTCGCCGAAGCTCTACAAGAAAGAGGATGACAAGCGTTTTGACACCTCTTCCACGTTGGATAACGACGTGAACCTGGGACTGGGGGGAGATTTGGCCTTGCGTTACCGGGCCGGCAAGCATATCGATTTACAACTGAAATCCGGTGTGGCCTGGATAGCGAACAACAACTTTGACGGTGTGGCCACTTGCTGCACGAGCAAGTATAACTGGCAGGCGAATCTCTCTGTTGGGGTGGTGTGGAAGATCGGTAACAACAAGAAGAAAGAGAACCTGATGTACGCGGCTGCTCGTTCCGCTGCCCCGGTAATAGTTCCCGTGAAAGAGGAGACTCGTCCGGTGGTGAAGGAGGAGCAAAAACCGGTTGTCAAGCAAGAGGAGAAGACAATAGAGAACGTGGTGAAGGTGGAGGCAGTGGAGAAAACATTCCCGGAATTACCGACAATCCATTTCAAGCGTAATCTGGCGGTCATTGACACGGCGCGTTATGCCGGAGAACTGTCTCGTATCGTGGAGACGTTAAAGGAGTTCCCGGGCGTGAAGGTTGACATTCGGGGTTACACGGATCACACGGGTACCGATCGGGTGAACCTACCGTTATCCTTGAAACGGGCAGAGGCGTTGAAAACCTACTTGATAGGCAAAGGCATTTCAGCCGACCGGATGAGTATGTTTGGAGAGGGTAAGGATATGTCGGTGGATCAAAAGGATATTTACACGGAGAAGGCTCGTAAAGTTGAAGTGAAGAAACACGAGTAAATGGGATTGAGGACGACAAATCTGACAATATAGAAAAGGGATTATCCATTATTTTGGAATAATCCCTTTCCCGATTAAAATATATTCGTACTTCTTGGTGCTGATTTTAGAACCGGTATTGTATCATCGTGTTGATACGGCTGGCGTTACCGTAATCTTTGTTGAAGTCATTCCGGCGACCGAACACGTACTCTATGGCGCAAGAACCGTATTCACTGAAATCCCAGAACAGGTTGGCGGCGGCGTATTGTGCGTATTTGTATGATGTCGTGGGCATCCCGTAGCGATCAAGGACCCGGGCGTAGCTGTACATGATGTTTGATGTCAGTACCTTGCTCCAGTTGTGAGAGAATCCGATGTAGCCACCCCATGCGCCAAAAGCTTTCAATTTCCCTTCTGCCGTGGCATTGGGAACGAGGTCAAGCCCCGTACCGGAAATGTCCTGTATGTAATTGGAGATTCCTTTCCCGTATACTCCTTGGAAACAGAGGGATGTATTTTGGGCAAATTGCCAGATACCGCTCAACGAGGCTCCCCAACCGGTAACGATCCGGTCTTTATCCTCAATTTCATCTTTATAATACATATTTCTCAACACGGCTCCCGCTTGCAGGTGACTCCCGTTTTTGAAACTGTACTTCACGTTGACCGGGATGTCCGGAATTCGTTGGTTGATGTACTTGGTAAATTCTCCTTCCGTGTAGGATGGCTCCACGTACTCCAATGCCAAGGATGCTTCCAGCTTGTCAGTAAAATCATACGTGTAACGAATCTGCGGCTGGCGTAATGCCACCTCGCTGGAAGGACCTTCCTCGTCCACCGTGGCCGGGCCTGCGGCAATATCACAGAATGTACTCCATGTCTTACCGATCGTGAAGCCTTTAAATTTGATAAAGGCTTGTCTTAGAATTGGGGTGCTCTGGTTACCCTCGAATTCCATTTCCATGTAGGTGACCAGTCTACCGACATCCGTGTCCCCGACTAATTTGAAGAATAGGCGGGACTGCCCGACAGAAATACCATATCTACCCCCGGATTGTTCTCCTTTAAGAACAATGGTGTTTGTGGTAAAATAATTGTCATTGGGAACTCCGTTAAAATCGTAAATCCCCTGTACTTGCACGAATCCCCCCACACCGAAAACGAAGTTTTTATTCTTGTTGAAAAACACGAATCTTGGAGATGCTGGGTCATTGAATGATAGCGGGAAAGCCTCTTTCATCATTTTGTAGAAGTTGTCCGCGTCATTTTTTTCCGAGACGGAAGTCACGTTGACTTGTGCTCGTACCCCCGTGTAGAATCCACAAGAAATGGCTATCAACAATAGCAATGTCAATTTTTTCATAGCGTTACAAATTAATTGGTTAATTTAGTAACACTATATACGGGGAAGGAAAAGTAAAAGTTAAGGAGATAGTGGATTTTATGATTTTTAGATGAAGTGATTCCCGATTCTGTGATTTAAAAGGATCATAAATCGCAGAATCGGAAATCGCTCCATCATTATATTTTGACTTCTTTTAGAATTTCCCGAAGATCTGTCTTTTTTCTCAGGATATCATGTAATTGGTCTATGGCCACGCGTTCTTGTTCCATGGTGTCCCTGTAACGGATGGTGACTGCGTTATCTTCCAGAGTTTGGTGGTCAATAGTAATACAGAATGGGGTACCGATGGCATCTTGGCGGCGATAGCGTTTACCGATAGAGTCTTTCTCATCGTACTGGCATCTGAAGTCTAGTCTCAACAATTTCATGATCTCCTCTGCTTTCTCGGGTAGCCCGTCTTTCTTCACAAGTGGCATCACGGCTAACTTGATCGGAGCCAAGGCTGGGGGTAATTTTAATACAACCCGTGAATCTTTCGATCCGTCTTCTTTTTCGATTTCTTCTTCCGTGTAGGCAGCAGAAAGAATTTGTAGGAACATCCGATCCACACCGATTGATGTTTCGATCACGTAAGGTACGTATGATTCGTTTAACTCGGGATCGAAGTATTGTATTTTCTTCCCGGAGAACTCTTGGTGACGTTTCAGGTCAAAGTCCGTGCGGGAATGGATTCCTTCCACCTCTTTAAAGCCGAATGGGAAACGGAATTCTATGTCTGTGGCTGCATTTGCGTAATGCGCCAGTTTCTCATGATCGTGGAATCGGTATTTCTCCGGTCCGAATCCCAGCGCTTGATGCCAGCTCATACGAGTCTCTTTCCATTTCTTGAACCAGTCGAGTTCACTACCGGGGCGTACGAAAAATTGCATTTCCATTTGCTCGAATTCACGCATACGGAAGATGAATTGACGTGCCACGATCTCGTTACGGAAAGCTTTACCGATCTGGGCGATCCCGAAAGGAATTTTCATACGTCCGGACTTTTGGACGTTTAGGAAGTTCACGAAAATACCTTGTGCCGTTTCGGGACGCAGGTATATCTTACTGGCACCTTCGGCCGTGGACCCCATTTCCGTGGAGAACATCAAGTTAAATTGGCGTACTTCCGTCCAGTTGCTGGTTCCGGAAATCGGGCAAACAATCTTGTTGTCAACGATAATCTGGCGAAGTTCAACCAAGTCGTTATCATTCAAAGCCTTTGCCATTCTGGCAGTAAGTTCTTCCTTTTTCCGAATATTTTCCAGTACTTGCGGGTTTGTCTGGCGATATAATGCTTCATCAAACTTTTCCCCGAATCTCTTTTTTGCCTTGGCAACATCTTTTTCGATTTTGTCGTCATATTTGGCAATATGATCCTCGATCAGTACGTCTGCCCGGTATCTCTTTTTTGAATCTTTATTATCAATCAACGGGTCGTTGAAAGCATCCACGTGTCCGGAGGCTTTCCAGATAGTTGGGTGCATGAAAATGGCGGAATCCAATCCTACCACATTCTCGTGTAGCAGCACCATAGAGTCCCACCAGTATTTTTTGATATTATTTTTCAGTTCAACCCCGTATTGTCCGTAATCGTACACTGCTGCCAGCCCGTCATATATCTCTGATGACTGGAACACGTACCCGTATTCTTTACAGTGTGCTACCAGCTTTTTAAAAATATCTTCTTGTGCCATGTTATATGTATAAGTTAAAAACTAAAAGCTAAAGACTAAAAGTTGAAAGCTGAATGTTTCATTTTCAATTTTCAATTCATTAATTGTCTGTCCCGATTTCCTTGATTGCCTCGGTCACGTTAATCGCATAATCCCCGATCTTCTCGCATTCGAAGAAAATGTCACTGTATATAATACCCGTGGCATAATCATATTTCTTTTCCTCGATTGCAGTCAAGTGTTCCTGTTGCAGGATCGTCCGGTAATCATTGATTGTTTGCTCTACTTCGTAAGCTTTCTTTGCCTTCACTTCCTTGTATTCAATCGTGAGGTTTGCACACATAACTACGAGAGCCTCGTCCACGATAGCCATCATGTGTTGTAACTTCTCGTCGATAAATTCGGGGAATTCCACGTTTTGTTCATTCCGACGTCCAACAGCTTTGGCAACGTTCAATGACGAGTCTGCGATACTTTCGATTTCCGATACGATCTTGAACATAGCTCTGACCCGTTGCGAGTTTTCCGTGGATAATTTGGATTCCGATACTTTCGTCAGGTAGTCTGCAATTTCTACTTCCACCACGTCACTCTCGTCTTCCAGTTTGTCGATTTTATTGAATTTCTTTTCGAATTCTTTCGTGGGAGTATGCAGACATTCCACTACTTGGCGATACATATCCAATGTGTTCTTCGCATAGTGAGAAATCTCTTGTTTTGCTTGGAACAAAGATGCGTCCGGGGTAGATAATAACCCGATTTTAATATGTTTCAACGTGAAGGCATCGTCTGCCGATTCTTTAGATTTGATAATATGGGTAACGAGTTTTGCAATGACCTTGGTAAACCAGATCAAAATAAGCACGTTGGCCACGTTAAAGCACGTGTGGAACAACGATAGCGCTACTGGAACTGAACCTACGCTTGTAAACGGATCTCCAATTCCCAAGTAAATACTCAATTGTGCCACCCAGCCTAGAAATAACGGGAATATGGACAGAACCCACATGACCCCGAAGAGGTTGAACAAGAAATGAGCGAAAGCGGCTCTTTTGGCTGTCGTGTTGGCAACCATGGCAGCAAGGTTCGCCGTGATGGTGGTACCGATGTTTTCTCCCAAGACCATGGAAGCTGCGATGTCGAATCCGATCCAGCCGTTAGCACACATGACTAGAGTTAGTGCCATCGTGGCAGATGATGATTGTATCAGTATGGTCAGAGCTGTTCCAATAAGCATGAACAGGATATAAGAACCGTACCCTAAATCCGTGTAATTATGTAAGAAGTTTAGGATCTCTGGATTTTCATGAATATTCGGCATATTTTCCTGCAGGAAGTTCAGACCGATAAATAGAAGTCCGAAACCGATAATTAATTCCCCCCAGCTCTTGCGCATCCGTTTTGCCGAGAAAAGCAGCGGTAGGCTCAACCCGATCAAGGGAAGAGAAAGACTGACCATACTGATTTTGAAGCCTAGGATGGAGATTAACCATGCCGTGAACGTGGTTCCCACGTTGGCTCCCATGATGACCCCGATAGAACCGATAAGATCGAGTAAACCGGCATTTACAAAACTGACAACCATTACGGTGGTGGCTGAAGAACTCTGGATGATGGTCGTGATTAACAAACCTGTAATCACACCTTTCACGCGATTGGATGTCATTGCGGCGAGGATGGTTCTCATTTTGTTACCCGCTACCTTTTGCAAGGCCTCACTCATCATCTTCATACCGAAGAGGAACACACCCAATGATCCGATCAACTGCAAGAAATCGAGAATCGTGTAATTCATAAAATCATGTTATTGTAATAAATTGAATTTGCGGTCGTAAAGGTATATAAAGTAAATAAAAAAAGCCCCGAAAAGGGGCTTTTTTTTATCTAAATTCCTCGATGATTACATCATTCCCGGCATTCCTCCACCCATCGGCGGCATTGCAGGAGCAGGATTTTCTTGTTTTTCCTCTACCAAAACACATTCGGTGGTCAAGAACATTCCGGCGATAGAAGCGGCGTTCTCCAAGGCAACTCTCGCTACTTTCTTCGGGTCGATAACTCCGGTCTTCATCAAGTTTTCGTAAACACCTGTACGGGCGTTGTAACCGAAATCTTTCTTGCCTTCTTTTACCTTGTTAACAACCACGGCTCCTTCTACTCCGGCGTTAGCGGCAATTTGACGAAGCGGTTCCTCGATAGCACGTTTGATGATCTCGATACCGGTGGTTTCGTCTTCGTTCTCACCTTTCATTTTTTCAAGACTTTCGATAGCACGGATGTAAGCCACACCACCTCCGGGAACGATGCCTTCCTCGATTGCGGCACGAGTTGCGCTCAATGCATCATCGATGCGATCTTTTTTCTCCTTCATTTCGATTTCAGAGGCGGCACCCACGTAAAGTACGGCAACTCCTCCGGCTAATTTAGCCAGTCTTTCCTGTAATTTTTCTTTATCGTAGTCAGAAGTAGAATGTTCGATCAATTTCTTGATTTGATTTACACGTTCTGCAATAGCCTCTTTTGAACCGCAACCGTTCACGATCGTGGTGTTCTCTTTGTCGATCGTGATCTTGTCAGCGCATCCTAACATATCGATCGTGGCCGTTTCCAGTTTCAAGCCTTTCTCTTCAGAGATCACGACACCACCTGTCAATATGGCAATATCTTCCAGCATTTCTTTTCTACGATCTCCGAATCCGGGAGCTTTCACGGCTGCAATCTTCAAAGAACCTCTCAAACGGTTTACAACTAAGGTTGCTAATGCTTCACTTTCAACATCTTCTGCGATGATTACTAAAGCACGTCCGGCTTGAGCGACCGGTTCCAGCAACGGAAGAAGTTCCTTCATCGTGGAAACTTTCTTGTCATAAAGCAGGATGTAAGGTTTCTCGAATTCTGCGTTCATTTTCTCCGTGTCTGTTACGAAATAGGGAGAAATGTAACCGCGGTCGAATTGCATACCTTCAACCACTTTTACTTCGGTTTCAGTACCTTTGGCTTCCTCTACCGTGATCACGCCTTCTTTGGTCACTTTTTCCATGGCCTCAGCGATCAATGCTCCGATATTGTCATCACCGTTGGCAGAGATACGAGCAACTTGACGGATTTTGTCATAGTTTTCACCAACAGCTTCTTTTTGTTTCTCCAAATTCTTCACTACTTCAGCAACAGCCTTATCGATACCTCTCTTCAAATCCATCGGGTTCGCTCCGGCAGTCACGTTTTTCAATCCCACGTTGATGATAGATTGAGCTAAGATCGTTGCGGTTGTAGTTCCATCTCCGGCATCATCACCTGTTTTGGATGCCACTTCTTTTACCATTTGTGCCCCGATGTTTGCATACGGGTCAGAGAGTTCGATCTCTTTTGCCACGGAAACACCATCTTTAGTAATGTGCGGGGCACCGAATTTTTTCTCGATTACCACGTTACGTCCTTTGGGGCCAAGCGTTACTTTCACTGCATTAGCCAATTCGTCAACACCCTTTTTCAATAAATCGCGGGCTTCAACATTAAATTTTATCTCTTTTGCCATAACCGTTTCTAATTTTAGATTTTAAATTTTAGATTGAAAATTGGATAACTTGAAATTCATTTTCAATTTTCAATGATTAAAGAACCACCAGAATGTCTGATTGATTCATTACCAGATACTTTTTGTCGTCGATATTGACTTCTGTTCCTGAATATTTACCGAATAGAACGGCATCTCCCACTTTGATTTCCATTGGCTCGTCGTGTTTGCCTTTTCCGGTTGCTACTACGATTCCTTTTTGTGGTTTTTCTTTTGCGGAATCAGGGATGATGATACCTGATGCGGTTTTAGTTTCTGCCTCTACCGGCTCTACAATGATTTTGTTAAGAACTGTCTTAAGTGCCATAATTCTTAATATTTAAAAGTTTATTATTAATTAATTCTTTCTTTTTAATTGAAAATTACGTTTGGAGAAGAGCATAATTCGTGCCAAACAAAAAAAATGTCAGTATGACTGACATACTGACATTTTCTTGTGTCGATTCTAGGAATCGTTATTCTTGTTCTTGTGAAGTCGTGTTATTCTCTTCACCCGTTGTCGTGGTCGTGTTGTTATTGTTCATCGTTCCGAAATCGGGGATTGCCTGTGTTCCCGGAGCGGCAGTATTAATTTGCTCTTGAATAGCAGATTTTTTCCCGGCTTGTTCACCTCTGGGGAGTACCATTGCGGATACAATACATAAAACAAGCATCGCCCCAGCTAATGTCCATGTCGCTTTTTCCAAGAAATCGGTTGTCTTTCTTACACCCATGATTTGGTTTGAAGAAGCAAAGGAAGAAGATAAACCACCGCCTTTTGAGTTTTGCACCAATACGATCAATATAAGTAGAGCGCAAACAATAAAGATCAAAATAGAAATAGCTATGTACATAATTAGTTCTTATTATTATTAATTTTCTCTTTTATTTTTTCAATCTGAACCGCAAAGTAAACACTTTTTTCCGGATATTTCAAACTTAATTTTAGATAAGTTGCAATGGCCTTGTCATATAGTTGCTGGCGGACGTATATTTTTGCCAGGGTTTCGGAAAAAAATTCGGGTTTCTCTCCCGTGACAGGTTCCGTAACGACTGGTATGTCCGGGTTTTCCTCCGTGATCTTGGGCATGGAGGGTTCTTCTTGGATAAATTTATCAATAAGGGAGTCTTTTCGTTCCTCTTTTTGTTTTTTACGTGACAACCATTCATTTGCGATGGCATCTATTGGTAGGAATTCCTCCTCCGGGAACTCGTTTTCAAGTTGGTAGAACGTGGTTGCGGGAACGACTTTCTTCTCCTCTTCCCCGTCTTCCAGCAATTCGATCGCAACAGGTTCCGGTTTGAACACCGGATTCCCGATCTCGTTCCAATCCGATAATAAATTGTTCAGGAAACGATAAAATTGTTTGTGATTGGGAATGTAAATCGTATTATGCTTTAATTTCTCGGGGTAGGCCGAGTGGCCTGAATCGTGTAACATTTTCAAGTACACGGTTCGTGCCGTGGCGAAATAAGGGAATTGTTCTATGAGAAACTCCATGTTCCGGATGTCTTCTCCCTCTTTTCGTCCCGAACGTATAATATCAATTAATTCTTCCGGTTTCAACGTTTACCAGTTTGTTAAGGCCTTGTTATAAATATCTTCGATAATCTTTTCCGTGATTTTCTTTATCAAGTCAGGTTCGATGGACTCGTAATTCTCGTCAATCCCGTAATCTTCATAATGCGAGAATGATGTGTCGAAATCCGATTTCCCTGATTCATCTTTTGTGTTCGTGTATTTCACCCGGATCGTGATTGTCAATCGGTTCTTGGCAGCGATTTCATCGGCCGTGATGTCAACCGGAGTTTGTGCGAATCCGGTAATCTGTCCCTCAAAACGGATATCCCCGTCATTATCTGTCAATTCGGTCAGGTTTGTTCGCGAGCGTAAATAACTTTTCAGTGCTTCTGTGAAATCCGCTCCTAGGTTCGGGGCAAAAGCGGTTTTATTTGAGAAATAATCTACCGAAAATGTTTTTTCTCCATTTTGTAACGACACGCCTGAAAACGAGTAACTAATACTTTGTAGTTTACACCCGTTAAAGGCAAAAGCCAGTAGTAATATAGGTATAATTTTCTTGATCATGTGTATTTTATCTTGATATGCGCGCAGTTCTATTTGTGTCAGACAAAGATAATTTTAATTTGCAGAAATTCGTCTCTTCGTGTTTTCAAATTTCAATATCATACTCTTTTAATTTCCGGTATAGTGTCCTCTCTGATATTCCGAGGTCCTGTGCGGCCAGTTTTCGTTTGCCGTGGTTTTTTTCCAAGGCTTTCACGATCATTTCTTTTTCTTTCTCTTCCAGTGAGAGGGATTCTTCCACGACAGCTTCCGTATCCTCGATATGATTATTCTTCTCTACGGTGATTGTCTTTTGCGGGGCTTGTCCTAGGAATTCCGATTGCGGGGTTTCATACAAGTTCCGGAGAACGATAGAGGTTGAAGGTTCCGGTTCGGGCTTTATCGTATGTTCTTTTTGCATGATGTCGTACACGAGGTGTTTCAAATCGTTCATGTCTTTTTTCATGTCAAAAAGTATTTTGTACAGGATTTCTCGTTCCGTGGCGAAACTATGATCGCTTTCCGGGTTAGATGTTAATGCCGGGAGCGTATTGTTTTGTACCGGAAGATACTCTTTTAGTCTTAGGGCATCCACCGTTCTTTCCTGTTCGAGAATGGAGATTTGTTCCGTGATATTTTTCAATTCACGCACGTTTCCCGGCCACCGGTAGTTTTCGAGTATTTGCACGGCGTCCTCGGTAAGCCGGATAGGAGGCATACGGTATTTCTCGGCGAAGTCTGCTGCGAATTTTCGAAACAGGAGAGATATGTCTTCTTTCCGCTCTCGTAATGCCGGAATCGAGATGGGAATCGTGTTGATCCGGTAATAAAGGTCTTCCCTAAACTTCCCATTTTTGACGGCCGCTGGCAGATCCACGTTCGTGGCGGCAATTACCCGCACGTTCGTTTTTTGTACTTTCGACGAGCCAACCCGGATAAACTCTCCGGCCTCAAGTACGCGTAACAATTTCGCCTGCGTGGATAGCGGTAATTCCCCTACTTCATCTAGGAAAATCGTTCCCCCGTCACTAACCTCGAAGTAACCTTTCCGGTCAGCAAGCGCTCCCGTGAATGATCCTTTTTCATGACCGAATAATTCGGAGTCAATGGTCCCTTCTGGAATTCCCCCGCAGTTAACGGCGATGTACTGTGCATGTTTACGGGCACTGAAACTATGGATGATTCGAGGAAAAATTTCTTTTCCTACACCACTCTCACCTGTGATAAGCACGGTAAAATCCGTGGGTGCCACTTGTACGGCTTTTTCTATTGCCCGGTTTAGCTTGATGTCGTTCCCGATAATTTCGAAACGTTGTTTAATCGTTCTGATGTCCTCCATGTGATTTGCAATTTATGAATTCTTTGTCCTTGATATTTGGCATGGAATGTGAAAAAGAATCCAATCCTCAATACTCATCTGCAAATTTAGCAGTTTTAGCTGACAAAATAGCATAACGGGGGAAATAAAATTGCAAAGAGTATATATTGGGTTGGGAGAAAATGAATGAAAAAAATAAAATTATTTGTCAGTTAATTTGTTTGTTTTTGGATGATTATAAGGGTGTTGCGATTTGAGAATTTGTAATTTATGATTGTAAAATAAATTCTTTATATTTGCGCAATAAATGACGTTTTATGACAGACAAAAACTCAAGGAAATATTGATTTTAGATCTTTATATATAAAACATAAAGCGTTGATTTACAAATAGCAATAAGTTTGATAAAAATTTATAAAACGAGAATCATTTAACGTTCATTTTATGATAGAAGAGGCTTCTATAAATGTAAATGGTCTAATGAAAGGTGATGAAAATGCTTTTCAAGCACTTTTTATAGACTATTATTCTGTATTAGTCTCTTTTGCAATGAAATATCTTGAAGATCAAGAAACGGCTGAAGATATAGTGCAAGATGTATTCGTGAAGATATGGGAAACTCGGGAAAAGTTGGGAGGGATTGATAATTTGTCCGCTTATCTGTACCAGATGGTTCGTTTTAGAAGTTTTAATTATTTACGTGCGGAGAAAGTTCGTCAAGATGCCACGAAGTTTTTTACCGAGGAACTGGAGGAGACCGAGGTGAATGAATATATCAAAAACGAAACTTTCCGAATTGTCATGCAAACCTTAGAAGATTTACCACCTGGAAGTAGAAATGTGTTTTCTCGAGCAATACAAGGTTATTCTGCCAAGGAGATCGCTGATGAATTGGGAATTGCCGTGGAGACCGTGAAAAAGCAAAAACAAGTGGCCCGGAGAATTTTGAAAGAAAAATTGGGGAATCTGTTCTCTCTTTTTTTTCTTGTGGGATGAATTAAGGGTGAGCATTCCTTTGCTCTGTAGTTTCCTAAAATTGGTTTACTAGATTTGACATTCAATAAATTGTAAAAAAC